>Ga0056109_1000174_pt1 | contig 24751 bp, 25 predicted proteins | sample WorMetG1BERMUDA2_FD_80077 | JGI IMG/M metagenome (GOLD analysis project Ga0056109, IMG submission 80077) | Marine gutless worms symbiont microbial communities from Max Planck institute for Marine Microbiology, Germany - Inanidrilus... ...
GACCAGACCGACCCCCCCGGCCTTGACCGGCCCGCTGATCAGACACGCAACAGGAAGAGGAGAGCGGTAGATCCGCAGAAGCAGTTCCGAGTAGAGCCGAATGGACCCGGCCGCATCGTCCGTTCCTCCCTCCAGCCGCCCCAGATCCATCCCCAGGCAGAAAGCCGCCCCATTGGAGCGGACCAGCACCACCCTGACGGAATCCGTGGATTCCGCCCGGTCAAAGGTATCTGCCAGCGCCTTGAGGGTGTCAATGTTGAGCCTGTTGCCGCCCGCACTGTCAGCCAGAGTGATCAGAGCAAGACCGGCATCCTCCTCATAACGGACCCTTTCCACTATCAACTCCATTCATAAATGCGGTAGAAGTCTTTCACCTCTTTGAGGTAGAGCAGACCCTTACTTCTATAATATCTGTCGAACCAGTTGTCCGCAACAGTCAGATCCGTAACAAAATCCCTCGCCTCAACATGCGCATCACGCTGAATTTCAATCGCTTCATACTCAGCGACAGAGACCATCTTACGGGCATCAAGCTTCTCCTCAATCTTCATAGCAGCAACGATCTCTTTAGCTTCAGGGCAGACCCTCGCACTGTAAAATTCTCCGAGATAACCGGAACCATAGGAGAAAAATCCGATTCGATCATCCGGTTTGACATCTCCATGCATGATCAGCCCGCAGAGCCCGACAAAATTACTCCCCCCGTATGTGGATCCGACCCGCTTCGCAAAGCTGAGCGAGGGGAGCACTTTGCGGTCAAAGCTCTCCTGAATCTGAGACTTCTTGCGCATCCCGTTGATCTTACAAACGGTCCTGTGGCCGAGCAGTGCCATACCCGGAAAGGGCATGTGATAGACATGCCAGTTGAAGTAGTCGTCTTCCACAGAGTCTTTGCCGATCCGCTCCAGATACTGGCCGTAGGCCCCCTCAATCGCATCCTGGTAGCTGTAGAGGCTGACCTCGTTGTTCCCCATCTCCTCACGGGCCGTGGGCCGGAAAGTATCGTACTCATCGTGGGTCCAGGTGCCGCGCAGCCTGGTCTCATATTCCACGACTTCAGGGGTGTTGCTGACCAGTACCGCTGCAGCAGATCCGCCAAGAACGAATTCATGGTCCTTATGGAAATGCTTGCGACTGAAGTCCGAGGCAATGACCAGCGCCTTTTTGCCATTATTGAGACCCGAAGCGATCCAGTTGATCGCGCAATCCAGTGCCGCCACTGCGCTGTAACAGGCGAACTTGGTCTCAAAGTTACGCACATTAGCAGGGAGGCCAAGGGCCCTGTGGATATTGGTGGAGATCGGCTTCCCGAAATCCACTGATCCCTCGGTGCCAACAATCAGCAGCCCGATCTGTTCCTTATCTTCATCAGTCAGCATCTGCTGCGCCGCATTGGCCCCCATAGTCACGGTATCCTCGTACGGCGGGTTGAGGGAACGGGTATCGATATGAAAATCATTGAGCACCCTCTCCGGGTCTTTGTCGCGAGCCCTGGCGAGGTCCATTTGCGACATACAGAGAGAACTCCCGTAAATATTGATCTTTTCAATCCCGACTTCATTCATAGATGTAACGCTCCTTACCATTTCCCGACAGCAACCGCTGCCATAAAAACAAATTAAACTTAATTGTACTATAAAGATCTATGGAGCATAGGTGAGGCCGCCGGCCACCCGAAGCACCTCTCCGTTGATAAAACCACCCTCATCAGAACTGAGGAAGTAGACTGCATTGGCGATATCAGCGCCGCTGCCCGCTTTTTTGAGAGGGCAATGCTCCATCCAGAACTCACGCAGCATCTCCGCCATGTGGTCCCTGGTCAGGTCCGTCTGCACATAGCCCACAGTCACCACATTGGCTGTGACTCCTTTCGCTCCGTACTCCTTGCCCAGAGTCCGTGTCATCCCGATCAGACCGGCCTTGCTGGCCGCATAGTTGACCTGTCCGCTACAGCCGTCCTGAGCCAGAGAGGATATGTTGACAATCCTCCCCAACCGGTTGGATATGAAATGCATCAGAAAAGAGCGGCACAGATAAAAAGTCCCGGTGAGATTGGTTGCGATCACCTCATCCCACTCTTCATTCTCCATCATCACAGCAGCGTTGTTACGCACTACAGCCGCATTATTGACCAGAGCTGCGATATCATCAAAATCATTAATCGCCTTTTCCACAACTTCCTCCACTCTGGAAGGCTCTTTCACATCCAGCTGGTAGCTCTTAATCTTCACAGCAGCATTGAGTTCGCGGACAAGTTTTTCCGTCTCCTCGGCTGCCCTTTTATTGCCGGCATAGCTGAAGGCAACCCCCCACCCCTCCTGAGCAAACTTCAGAACAATTTGCCGGCCGATCCCACGGGATCCTCCACTGATGAATACATTCATTATTACTCCTCATGCAGTCTAATCAGAGAACAGCAGTTGAGCCCACCGAACCCGAAAGAATTCTTCAACATCACTCTGGCCGGATACTCGACCGCCCCATCTTTACAAATATCCAGATCCATTTCTGGAGCCGGTTCATCAACATTGATTGTCGGATGAAGTCTCCCGTGCTGCATCTGCAAAATCCCACCGACGAGCTCCACAAGAGGCGCCGCCCAGCAGGTGTGGCCGAGCATCGACTTGGGCGCATTGAGTTTGATATTTTTAGCATGCTCCCCAAGCGTCTCTTTGATTGCTGATAGTTCCTTGATGTCCCCCAGAGGGGTACCGGTGGCATGGCAATTGACGTAATCCACATCCTCCGGCTGCAAGCCGCTGCGCTCCAGAACAGTCCTCATCAACCAGGTCTGAGACTCCTGAGAAGGCGCAGGCAGATGGTTGGCGTTAGAGTTCGCAGCCACAGACAGCACCTCAGCGATAATATCGGCCCCACGCGCTCTGGCGTGTTCCAGATCCTCCAGAATCACGGCAGCCGCACCGTGGGAAGGAACAAAACCACATCGTTTGCTGTCAAAAGGACGGGACCCCTGCTCCGGTGCATCCTGATACTCAGGTGCCACGACCAGAGCATCCAGATAAGCCATAGCGTTGATGTCCGACTCGTTCATGTCCCAGATCGCTCCAGAGGCCACGCTCACATCACACTCCCCGCTGAGAATATCCCGATATCCGTCCCTAATAGCCAGGTTACCGCTGGCGCAGGCAGCGCCAAGCGTGAATGCCGGACCCTTGATCCCCAGTACTTCGCAGATACTCCCGGGAATATTGGGATCCAGCGCTTCCACACCGTAGAGCGGGTCAATCCAGGCCGGCTCCTCCAGGAACTGAACGGTCTGTTCCATGATGTACCTGGAATTGAAATTATGGCCTGCAACCATGACACTCACGCGGAAAGGATCAAGCGCTTCAATTTTCAGTCCAGACTGCTTCCACGCCTTAAGTGAGGTAAGTACTGCGGACCTGTTGGGGAAGGTCATATTGCGGAAAAGACGGCGGATCTTCTTAAAACGTGCCTCGTCGAGCCAGCCTTTGAGCCCTTCCAGCGCCCCTTGCATATCATAGCCACCTATATCCCCGCCGATGCGGCAGGAAAGTGCATCGACCTTGAGCGATTCCCATTTCTTGATCCCGGATTTTCCGGCGATCAGATTGTTGTAGTATCCCTCCAGAGTATCACCGAGAGGGTTTATCGTGTCCATACCTGTGATTACAACGCGTTTAGCCATCTGCATATCGTCCTTATACGCCTGATTTATATGAAGCGGCTGCACAGTGCTTCAAGCATACAATATATAAATATCCTGAAAAAGCGAGTCTGAGTCAAATAGAGCGGCTCCCCCTGTACGCAACGACACCTGTCCGGAAAACAGCAGTTTAATTTTTTCGCTTTTTCAGTCTGAAAAACGGCAAACCTGAAACAAACTAATAGAGATGCAGCTGAGCCGATCGGTTTGATATCACTTTTTTCGAATATATCTACTCTGGACTATTTCCCCCAGGAATACAGAGGTCTCCAGGTGGGTCAGCTCCAACTTCTCTGGAAGTTCCCCGAACAATGGAATCCCGCCACCCAGCAGCACAGGGATCGTGGTAAGGACCATCTCATCTATCAGATCCTCCTTGAGAAAGTGCTGCACAGTAATACCCCCATCAATATACAGGTTTTCATACCCTTTCTTATGAAGGATTTCACAGAGATCTTTCAATTCTCCGCTGATACGTTCTGCTTTGTCTCGATACTCATCAGGCAGCTCTTTCAGAGACCTGCTCAGAACAAAGACTGGTTTAGAATACGGCCACGGGCAGTCAAAAGAGCACACCCTGTCAAAGGTCTTTCTGCCCATCACAACAGCGTCAATACGGCTGATAAAATCATTCCATCCGAAATCCAATCTATCTGGATTGGCAATCATGTTGAGCCAGTCCAGCCCTCCGTCTTTATCCGCCACATAGCCATCCAGACTACGAGCCATGAAAACACTATTTGTCATGGCAGCCTCCATGCAGCCGCCACTATACAATACTTTTTTACAAAAAGGCGCATATTGATCCTCCAAAAAATACAACATGCAAAGGTCTGAACGTTAGATCACACCCCCACAACTTCATGCCAGGTTGACAGGAATCTGTAGGTACAGGATAATAGCATAAGTAATACCTACAGGATATGATAATGTGTTATTCGCGGAAAAAATTTTTCCTTCTATCGGCACTGCTTCTGCTTGGATTGATGATTTTCACGGTTGGGACCACACCACTTCCGGTTATCAAACACCTCAAAGAAACCATTGCAGTCGCGACTGTTTCTCTTCTCCTTTTTTCCATCTCTTCCCTCCTGCTTATCAACAGGCTTCACAAAGAAAACCAGCAACTCCGCGATGAACTGAATGTCTCACTCTCTACAGACAGCCAGACCGGCCTTCTTAATAGTACTTCCTTCGAGGGCATGCTGGAAGGAGAAATTTTGCGGACAGTCCGCTACAAGATGACCTTTTCTCTGGCTCTTTTTGACCTGGATGGACTACAGATGATCAATAACTTCTTTGGACGGGAAGGCGGAGATACAGCGATCATCAAAACAGCGCACCTGCTCAAAACACGTATCCGTGATGTGGACTCTTTTTTCTACCTTCACAGAGGCCTTTATGCACTGATTCTTCCAAACACAAATCTTTCCGGTGCATTTATCCTCATGTCAAGATTACGCCGGCAACTCGAGAGCACCACATTCAACTTCAAAGGAAAAGAGCTTGCGATTACCGCCTCGTTCGGGGTCACAGAATTCGACCGGAAAAGTGACGACAGCGCATCTATAATTAACAGGGTAGAAAATTTTGTTTTCAAGGCAAAGAAAAACGGACGAAACCGGGTCTGCTGATGCGAATAACCGTAGAAAATTATCATCCTGAAGATTTCACCTCCCTTCAAAAAATGACAAAAAATTCGTTCCTTCTTAATGCATTCAATGTGGACTCTCATCTACCACACCTCCTCAAGGGAGAACTTTACTTCGAAACCATGGCCAGAAAAGCCATGCAGGAACACAGCAACTCCTGTCTGGTAGCACGGTTAAACGATGACGCTGTCGGCTATCTGATCTACGGCATAGATCGCAGCCTTACCGATGCATTCGGCTTTGTCACCGGCGCAATAATCCTCTTCTGTGTCCGCGAAGATATTCAAGGGAAAAAAGTCGGAAAAGCGCTGCTGGATCAGACTCTTCGTTATCTCAAAAAGAGTGGTGTGCGCCTGGTTTCAGTCGGAACTGATGGGAACAACATTGCAGCCCTCAACCTCTATCAAAACTTCGGCTTCCGCACTCGTCTGAACTGGGGGACGTTTCGCCTCTATCCGAACTTCCCCCTCCCATCTCCGCCGAAGCGGACTCCGGCTGTCACCCCTTTTACAGGCGAAAAAGGAATTGAGCGATTGACCAGATATACGGAAAGACCTATCGCGTTCTTTCGCGAAAAAAAGATCCATCCTCGAAATATGGTCAAATTTCGAAAAACAATCGCTGCAACCGTTCGAAAGGGAATTATATCCGGAAAATATGGAACGCTTCTTATCAAGGAAAAGGGACTGCTTAAAGAACGAATTTCAGCTTTTCTCACTTACGAACAAGAACCGAATGTAGAACAATTTTTCAATAAAGGTACAATGAAAAAAAGGGTCTTCCGCGTCAATGACATAGTGACCCATCCAGGCTCACGAAACAAAGGACTTGGAACAGCCCTGCTGGACACATTTGTCCGTTCTGCCGGAGAAAATCATTTCATCGAAATCTGGATTGCCATGGATAACTGGCCAATGCTCAATGTTGCCGCACAATGCGGATTCCGCCTGGCTCATCTGGCCACAGTTTTACACTGCTTTATTTCCTAACGGAATGTAACAGTCGCTGTTCTGGTAGCTGAGTTACCATTTCTGTCCCAGACGCGAACCCGAAAAACATGCTTTCCGGTAATATTTCGGTACTGACCGCCAAGATACAGTCCATTACGGTAAATTTCACTGAAGCGGAGTTTCCCATTCAGTCTTGCGCGACCGCCTGACTGTTGAATCGCATCGAAAGAATATTCATGCATTTTTCTATTATCGAAATAAAAAGCAATTTTATACACTCCAACCGAAGCCACCTGCCTTGTCGCTTCAGATTGATCATACGCCCGAGCTGCAAAAAGAAACTGGCCCACACCGGTGAGCCTGTATTCTTTAAAAATTGTTACTTCGCGCTTGCCGATAATAAAAATAATTGCGGAAATTCTGGGCTTTATTCCGTCTTTCAAATTTCTCATCCGTTTTAATGGGTTGATGAATATTCCATTCTCGCTGTAAGAAAGATGAAGGTGTGCGCCGGAAGAACGGCCGCTATTCCCGGATAAGGCAAAGCCTTTACCGGCAGGCAAAAACCCCCGCTTCGTATGTATCGAACCTTTTTTGAGATGATAGTAATAACTTCTTGCCCTGTTCTCATGTTGCAAAATCGCCAGATTGCCATTACCAAACAGATGTACAAAGGGATGTTCCGCCTGATCAAGATAAAAAATCATCTCCCCTGGTAAAACAGGCCGGACACGCTGGCCTGCTTTACCCAGATCAATGCCATTATGCAGATGATCGCCGCGGCTTTCACCAAAAGTCGCAGTCAGAAGCACTTTTTCCGTAGGATCAGCGATGAATCCGCTTATCAACAGAACATAGATCAGCACGAGGGATAGTATTCGAGTACTTGCTCCAGGCGTTATATTCATTACATCTCCCCCCCTGCATAAAGCATTAAACCATCGGCCGTCTGTATTGAATAACTGCCGCCTCCATTGCTGAATACGACAAAAGCGTAGGAGGAAGCATAGCCTCTGAGCCAGAGGACCTGGCCCTGATGATCAAATAAAGCTACATACGAGCGCTTCCTGTTTCCCCAGGCAAGCAAAGCCCGTTTCCCGTTCCGACTGTCGGCAAAATCAAGAAAGCGAATCGGACCACCTTCAGCAGCTACAGGAGAACTGAGAAACAGCCTCGATCCATCAGTCCGGTCCAGCAGATATGCGCTGGAATCGGTAAATCCAGCACAGAAACGCCTCCCCACCCGCAACGCAACCCGCGTCCTGACAGCACCACCTGTCTGAACGCTCCATTCCAGCTCACCACTGGTATCCAGCAGAGAAAACCGCTCCGGCTTCAATCCACTCAGGACCCCCACAGAAAACCCATCTACGCTGACATCAAGCCCTTTAACAAACCTGATTTTGCTCCCGGCCATCTTCCTTCTCCAGACTGTTTTTCTCTTCTGAATGCTGTACTTTTCCAATAATCCTGAAATAAGTCCAAAATAGGCACAATCATTTTTACTATTGAGAGCATAAGATGTGATCATGGAACCGATCTGCTGCAGTTCACCCACAAGGCGGCCGTTCCTCTGCAGAATACCAATCCCGCTCTGGTCCCCGGTTACCAGAAAAGAGAAACGCTTATCAGACGATACCCGGGGGTATGCGCGCGTTGTCCTTCTAAAAAGCAGTTTTCCTGTACGATCGTACATCTCAATCGTTTTTCCGATTTTTTTATACATAATATAACCTTCAGAATTCGCAGTGAATCTGAGAGGTTCAATCACATTCGTCCTGTGAAGAACCTTAAAGCGGGTATCCAGATAAACAAGTTCACCTGGACGACGGATCATATGACCACCGGCAGGCCACTGGATCTCCGGATCCGGCGCCATCGAAACAACAATACGCTCCCCTCTGATCAGCGCTCCACCGATTTTCACTCCAGAAAAAACGCCACCACCACTGCGAGAAACAAAAAAAACAATACATAAAAATAAAACCACTTTCAGTACTCTGCTGATTCTGGCTGCAGCAGGCACTTTTTTACCACTCGTTATGTATCTCTCAGCTCGCATTACCATACAAACCCTCTATAATCTTTTATCAGTTCTGACGTAAAAAATCCCGGATCAAAGAACTTCTTAAATAATACAGCTCTCACTCCAGAAGTAGCACTTCTTATTTGCACCCGAACAGCGAGCACAGGAAAAAGATCCGGGACATCTGCTTGACATATGCCGGTGTAAACAATACACTCATTATGGATACTACTGTTGCACATTCCGACAGCAGTTGACAATCAGAACTCAAGGGGTAATACACAATGTCCAGCATGGAAAGCAGACTGGCTGAATCCGTTAAATACATCAAAGGTAAAATTTCTATTCAGCCGGACATCGGCCTCATCCTTGGTTCCGGTCTGGGCTCTCTGGCGCAACAGATCCAGGGCCCCATTTCTTTGCCTTACGAAACAATTCCCAACTTTCCGGTCTCAACTGTAGAAGGCCATGCCGGCCGGCTGGTGGTCGGCTCTCTGGAGGGAAAAAAAGTGATCGCCATGCAAGGCCGTTTTCACTATTATGAAGGCTATCACATTCAGGACGTTACCTTCCCGATAAGAGTGATGAAACTGCTCGGTGTAAACAAACTGGCTGTAACCAACGCCGCAGGAGCTGTCAACAAGAACTATACTCCTGGTGACCTCATGCTCCTCACAGACCACCTGAATATGCAGGGCATAAATGCCCTTTCAGGCCCCAATCTCAAAGAATTTGGCCCCCGATTTCCTGACATGTCAAATCCTTATCATCCGGAGCTGCTGGAAATCGCCAGAAAGGCGGCGACAGAACTCAATATCACGATCCAGGAAGGAGTATACGCCTGTATGAGCGGCCCTTCTTATGAAACTCCGGCTGAAATACGGATGCTCCGAACCCTCGGGGCGGATGCCGTTGGAATGAGTACTGTTCCTGAAGTTGTGGTTGCGGTCCACTCCGGCATGAAAGCGGTCGGGATCTCCTGCATCACCAATATGGCAGCAGGAGTTCTGGACCAGCCTCTCAACCACGAAGAGGTTATCGAAACCTCAGACAGGGTACGCGAGCTGTTTATCCAGCTCATGAAGAAAATTGTTGCAAGGATGTAAACCGAATTCCGACACTCTGAAAAAGCCGCCGCTTGCTTCCCGCATACCATCCACGCGATCACGGGGAGCAGAAAGGGACAAGGGCGGCTTTTTTGCCTCAGCTAGAGCATCCCATGAACACCACTTTCCGGGATTTTATACACAAAAGCAGACCTCTGTCTGCTACCCCTCGTTGGCAGGAGCAGGTCTGAAAAAAGCCGCCAGAGTCGCAAGCGGCCGCCAGTCACTGCGATCGACAACCGGGATGTTCACCCCGACACCTGCAGCGGATGCTGGAATGATACCACGAGTCAGATGAGGGTTAACCTTGCGGAGCGCCTTGCTGTTCACCTTAAACTTGAGCGCCAGAGCCCCGAGAGTCGATCTCTTTTTGACAACAACCCGATGAAAATAGAGCGGACTCCGGAAAGGCACCTTAACAAAACCGAAGGCCTTCGGATTGCGGGCTATACGGACCGCAGCCAGAAAACGGGGCACATAGAGCTTTGTTTCCGTATACAGGTGCGGGGCCAGTTGCCAGAAATCCTTTGCTCCCGTCTGGCGCATCTTCTTCTGAATATAGCCTGCTCCGGCATTATATGCCGCAAGGGCAAGATGCCAGTCCTTAAAGCGCCCATACAGATCTTTGAGGTGACGGGCTGCCGCGTAGCTCGCTTTGATGAAATCACGCCTTTCATCCATTAAATAATTAACCCGTAATCCATATCCGCGTCCTGTTGCAGCCATAAACTGCCACATACCGACTGCTGCAGCTCTGGAGTAAGCATTATTATTGAATCCACTCTCGATCAGAGCAAGATAAGCAAGCGCATCAGGAACAGCCTGCTCCCGAAAGATAGCCCGTACTCTGACCAAATAGGCTGTAGAGTTCACAAGCGCTCTGGAAAAAAAAGCCCTCCCATGTCCGGTGAAAAGAGTAACCGCCTTTTTCACTTCATCATTATATACGGTAAAAGGAGAACCCTCATGCCCATGATCACCGACCAATGCGGACATCATGCCGCTTCCTGTAGCAGAAAGGGGGGGGTTAAACTCTGGTATAAACACCTGCATAGCACTCAAAAAAACACTCCCGAAGAGCAACAGCAGAAAAAGTTTACTATTTTTATTCATCATCTTTTCCTTCAATTTAAATTACTTAATTTATAAATATTGTTGTATTAAGGATCGATGGAAATGTATTCGGACAATGGGGGAATGACAAACTCTGACAGGATTTTTTCCTCACTTTGCGCGCGCAAAGTGAGGAAAAAACTCTTTGCTCGTGCAAAAAATCACCGCCTGATCCTGTGTATATCGCTCTTTAAAACCATGCTGACGGGATGCAGCACTTTTATGAGATAACAGTCCCGCTCCCCCCCTCAAGCGCTGTTGAATGCGAATTCGCAAAAAATGAAGAACCTGACTTTTCTCAGACAGAAGACGCCAATAGAGACGCACGACGATGTATCTCCATGAAGAGCATTGAAAATCCATACCACAATCCGGCGCTTTACCTGTAAAAGCAGGATAACAGCATCAGGGTAAGCGAAGGATTTTTCTGCAAGAGTGGTAATCGCAGCAGCCATACTGGCCGCAAAAGATTTTTACCACAACATAAACCGGTGCTTTGCTTGCCTTCATTGCTTTAACAATCCGGTACCCCTCCATAACAGAACCCCCGGGGCAGGTGTCAATAACAATGAAGATCGGATAATCTGTCGATTTGATTAAATACAACAGATCAAAAGAATAGAAATTCTACAAAAGCCCATTTTGCAATAGAAGTTTAATCTTCCACCATGCAAGAGGCCATCATCGCGTCCAGTCTCTCTCTAAGCAAAACCTCTTCAGGGGTGCCGCATAAGCTCTCAGACCATATAAGAAGTATTTCTAAATTACGAAAACTGAGATCAACAGCCCCCCTCTCTGGCGCTTCTTCTAAAATGCTCAACAGGATACTCTCATCAGGGAAAACCACATCCCCATCCCCCCAATGGCCGCCATGAATGATATTATTGCTCCACACTTTAATGATCTGGAGTTCCCGTTCAGAAAATAAAACACGCACATACACAATATACATCAATACCACCCGACAATCCAGGAACACGAAAATATCAACATATTCCAAACTGGTAAGTATTACATCGACATAATTGCTTAAGGTTTTTTCTTGACTGGCATTATTGAATTGCCTATAGTATTTGGGAGGACATTTATCGCAATTATAATTAAATGTCTCTCAGGATAGATAATTTAAGGAGTCGGAGAATGGCACAAAAAAAAAGAAGCAGAACAGAAAGGCAGAAAGGCAAACTGACCATCTGGTCGGAAAAGGAAGTGCAGATGCTGCACGACCTTTACCCCAACATGAGCAATGCTGCGATCGCAGAAAAACTTAAACGCCCCAAAACCAGTGTTGACAAAAAGGGATTTGACTATAAACTCAAGAAAAGCAAAGAATATCGTCGAAAGGTTGCGATGACCAATAATTCTTGCCGTCGCAATTCCTGGAGAAAGGATGAAATTACACAGCTCAAAAAACTCTACAAAACACACACCTACAACGAACTTGCTGATATCCTCAAACGAAATGCTCAAAGCATCCAGAGCAAGGCCACAAAACTCGGCCTCTGGAAATACCAGAGAAGCCTATAATAACTCACCTCTTTACTAAATAGTCACCCCTTTTACAAGAAAGCCTGCACCCCGAGGCTTTCTTGTTTTGATAAGTCCGGAATATTGTGAACGAATACCCCTATCTGTATCTGGATGGGATCTATCTTAAACGCAGCCGGGGCGGTGAAGCTGGCAATCCCGCTATAGCTGTTGCTGCAGGGGCAAACAGCAAAGGGTACAGGAAGAATCCGGCTGTTGCTGAAGCTGCTCGTGAAGATAAGGACAGCTGGAGGGGGTTCTTACGGTATTTGAAGGGCAGAGGTCTTAAGGGAGTCAGGCTTGTGATCTCAGATAAGTCTCCGGGGTTGATTGGGAACCAGGAGAGCGAAAGATTCTAAACACTACCTTTTTAATTGCCGCCAGATGTATTTCAAATCCACAACTACATTTACTTTTATTTCCTCCCTGAAAAAAAGACCGCCTGAAGGCGGCCTTGTGATACGCAACTCCTGTCAGTCAGTCAGCCATTTTTTTGAGTCTGGCGAACCGCTTCCTGGCGTCCTCTTCAGAAAGGCGATACAACTCTTCCGCCTCATCCGGATTGGACCCTTTGAGCATGGTATACCGACGCTCATCAAGAATATACTCTTTGAAGTCGATAGCCGGCTCTCTGGACTCCCATGTGAAGGCAGATTTTCCCTCCGCTTCATTAGCCGGATTATATCTGTACAGAGGCCAGTGTCCAGCATCGCAAGCCTTTTTCATGATCGCCTGAGCATGCGTCAAATCGACACCGTGGTTGATACAGGGTGCATAGGCGATGATCAGAGAAGGTCCATCATAGGCTTCTGCTTCCCGGATCGCCTTCAACAGCTGCGCTTTATTGGCGCCCATATTCACAGAGGCGACATAGATGTAGCCGTACGTCATGGAGATCAGGCCAAGGTCCTTTTTACCGATCTTCTTTCCAGCTGCTGCAAATTGAGCAACAGCTGCGATGGGGGTCGCCTTGGAAGCCTGACCACCTGTATTGGAGTACACCTCGGTATCCACTACCAGAACATTGACATTGCGGCCGCTGGCCAGAACGTGGTCCAGTCCGCCGTAGCCGATATCGTATGCCCATCCGTCACCACCGAAGATCCAGACACTCTTATCAACGATATATCTATTAAGCTCAACACACTTAGCAAGAACCGCTGCAGCGTCCCCGCTCATGGATGCTCCTGCAAGCTCTCCCTGAAGCAGTTCCGCAGCTTCTTTTGCAGCAGGGTCAACCTTATCCCAGAGTCCCAGACTCCTGTTGATCGCATCAGCAAGAGGGCCGGAAGCACCCTGCTCGAGCAATGCTTGCAGGTTATCTTTGAGCTGGTTGCGATTGGCATCAATCGCCAGGCGCATACCGAACCCATATTCAGCATTATCCTCAAAGAGAGAGTTCCCCCATGTCGGGCCGTGCCCCTTTTCATTCTTACAATAAGGAACAGTAGGAAAGGTCCCACCGTAAATGGAAGAACATCCGGTTGCATTGGCAATAATCATCCTGTCACCAAAGAGCTGGGTGACAAGTCTGATGTACGGAGTTTCTCCACAACCAGGGCAGGCGCCGGAAAATTCAAAATAGGGCATCAGATACTGGCTGCCTTTGACCGTATCCGTGTTAACACCATCAAGGTTGATCGGAAGCGCGTCAAAAAAGTCAGCGTTGGCCGCTTCACCCTTGTCGATCTCTTCCTGAATCGGGGTCATTTCAAGCGCATTGACCGGGCAGGTCTGCGCACAGCTGCCGCAGCCAACACAATCCTCTACATAGACCTGCAGTTTGTATTTAAGACCCTCTACCGGCTTCGGCTTGAGCTCAACAACATTGAAGCTTGCCGGAGCAGCGGCAAGGTCAGGTTCCTTGATCTGTTTGGCACGGATAGTAGCGTGCGGACAGACAAAGCTGCACTGGTTACACTGGATACACCTGTCAAAAAGCCAATGAGGCACATTCTGAGCCACACGCCGTTTTTCCAGCCGACTGGTTGCTGTCGGAAGGACCCCGTCAAAACGCATTCTGGAGACAGGAATATCGTCTCCCTTGAGCTTCATGGTCGGAAGGATAACTTCTTTAGCAAAATCATCCGCATCATCGGGAAGGAGTGCGGGCATTTCAGCAGATGTCGTGATGGAAGAGGGAACTTCAACCTTCTCAACCGCGTCAAGTGATCTGTCCACACACTCCCAGTTCATCTTAACAATATCTTCACCCTTCTTGCCGTACGTCTTCTGGATATAATCCTTGATCAGGCTGATCGCTTTATCCTGATCCATGACATTGGAAATCTTGAAAAAAGCAACCTGCATTACAGTATTGATCCGGTCAGCACGGCCCATGACCTCTCTGGCGATTTCAGCAGCATTGATATTGTAAAGATTGACCTTGCGGTCAATGATGATCTTCTGCATATCCTCTGTCAGATGGCTGAACACCTCTTCCTTGCTCCATTCGGAGTTAAGGAGGAAGGTTCCGCCCTCACAGATTGTACCAAGAATATCGTACCGGCCGATATACGAGGTTTTGTGCAACGCGACAAAATCCGCTTTGGTGATCAGGTATGGACTTTTGATCTTCTTTTTACCGAAACGAAGGTGAGAGATTGTATTTCCACCTGACTTCTTGGAGTCGTAAGAAAAATAACCCTGAGCGTACATATCAGTGTTGTCGCCGATGATCTTAATAGAGTTTTTATTCGCGCCGACTGTACCGTCAGAACCGTAACCCCAGAAGAGACAGCGGGTTGTGCCTTCCGGCTCTGTGTCGATCTGTTCGTTGACAGGAATGGAGAGATTGCTCACATCATCATTGATACCAACTGTGAAGTTATGCGTACAGGCGTTATCAAGATGATCGTAGACAGCCTTAACCATGGATGGGGTGAATTCCTTGGAAGAGAGACCGTAGCGTCCACCGACGATGGTCAGCCCTTTGCCTTCAAGAGCGGTCTTCACATCCAGATAGAGAGGCTCGCCTATGCTGCCCGGTTCTTTAGTACGATCGAGCACGGCAATCTTCTTAACACTGGCCGGTATTGCTTTAATGAAATGCTCAACAGAGAAGGGTCGGTAGAGACGGATCTTAACAGCGCCGACCTTTTCCCCTCTGGAGGTGAGGTAAGCAAGGGTTTCCTCGATAGTGTCATTAGCTGTACCCATGGCGATGATGATCTTCTCGGCATCGGGGTCCCCGATATAATCAAAGAGATGATACTGACGGCCGATCTTCTCTACAACAATATCCATGTACTTTTGAACGATTCCTGGTACTGCATCATAATACTTATTGATGCTCTCACGGCCCTGGAAGTAGACATCCGGATTCTGGGCTGCAACTTTGACAATCGGATTTTCCGGATTCATCGCTCTGGAGCGGAACCGCTCGACATATTCCATATTGATCAATGACTTGATGGTATCGTAGTCAATCATCTCGACCTTCTGGATCTCATGAGAGGTCCGGAATCCGTCGAAGAAGCTGAGGAACGGCACCTGCGCCTCAAGTGTAGCCAGGTGAGCGACCAGGGCCATATCCATTGTCTCCTGGATAGAGGAAGCGGCGGTCATCGCAAAACCGGTCTGGCGGACAGCCATCACATCAGAGTGATCTCCAAAAATGGAGAGGGCCTGACAGGCCAGAGAACGAGCGGATACATGAAAAACAGCAGGAAGCATCTCACCCGCAATCTTGTACATGTTGGGGATCATCAGCAACAGCCCCTGAGAAGCCGTGTATGTGGTGGTCATTGCACCAGCAGAGAGGGTGCCGTGAACCGCTCCGGCTGCACCAGCCTCAGACTGCATTTCGACCACCTTCAATTTCTGACCGAAAACATTCCTGCGGCCTTCCGCAGCCCATGCATCGGCATACTCGCCCATGGGAGATGAGGGGGTGATCGGATAGATAGCGGCCACTTCACTGAATGCATAAGCAATGTGAGAGGCAGCGGTGTTCCCATCGATACTCTGAAATTTCTTACTCATGAACAAACTCCTTTTCTTGAAGGTCCGAATTTTTCTCCCCCCTGACATTCAGGCAAAGAGGGGTGTGGTGCTGTATTATTGAAAAATAATACTCCATTCATGGAAAGCACTGCAATAGAAAAAAGAGTGATCTCCGCCTGATTTCGCAATATGCCAGACAATTAACCCGGGCTAAGTTGTTTTCTCCTGCTGAACTGCCGATATTTTGCATATGAGCACCCTCAAACATTATCTGGTATGCTGCGTCGCTTTTCTCTCTTCCTGTCTCCTGACCGCAGCACAACCCCCGGTATTTCCATCCAGAAGACCCGGACCACCCACTCCGGCCAGAGCGAAACTGCCTCTTCCTGATGGATACAAGAACTACCTCTTTGGAAAAGACCGTCTGGAAATCCTGGCACTGGTCCGCAAGGACCCACAACTGATCGCCAGAGATGCGGACTTCATAGAAGGGTTTGAACAGGAGGACCGGGCCGTACTGGTGACTGAAGGAAAACCCTGGATCCCCAATGTTTTCTTTCTCTTCCATGAAAAAAAACTCTTCGCTGTGGTAATAGCCTTCAACAGAAAAAAATACAGTTATCCGTTGCTGATCCGGACCTTGACCGCCAAATACGGAAGAGCAAAAGTACTGGGGCAGGACATGACAGTCTGGCAAAACCAAAAAACCCGGCTCCAGCTTGAAAGCAGCCTCAGACTGAAATATCTGGACCTGAAACGATTTACCGAAATGAAGAAAAAATTCAATCCAGAACTGCTGAAGAAACAGCTGAATAAGCTGACCACCCTCAAAGGGCTCTAAATATACACCTCCGGTCTACGGTGTTCCATGAGCGGAAGCTTCTTCCGTACCTCTTCGATTGTATCAAGATCAATCTCCACCTGCAGAAGATCTTCATGCCGCCCGCTCTCTCCGATGATTTCACCCCAGGGGTCAACCACCATTGAACAACCATAGGGGTCAAAGGGCAGGTCGGGCGCGGACGCAGGAGAGCAGGCTGCAACAAAAAGCTGATTATCCATAGCTCTGGAACGGACCAGAACCTCCCAGTGCTGCGGTCCAGTCACTCTGCTGAATGCAGCAGGAACAAAGATAAGCCGCGCACCCAGCTGCGCCATTCTCAAAAAAAGCTCCGGAAATCGCATATCATAACAGATCGCAATCCCCATTTTCCCGTATTCCGTGTCAAAAACAGTCGGAGAATCACCCGGGACCACCAATGTGGACTCGGTAAAGTCCTCTCCATCAAGCGCAGCGTCAAAAAGATGGAGCTTACGGTGAGAAGCGATAATCTCCCCCTCACGGTTAATAAATAAAGAGGTGTTGTAGCAGCGCTCGCTGTCCGCCAGCTCCGGAAAGGTCCCGCCCAGAAGGTTTATATAATTATCGGAAGCAAACCGCCTGAGCAGCTGCACAATTTCGCCCTCCATAGTTTCCATGGAGGAACGCATCCATGCCGCCGCATAAGGTATAGAAAACATCTCCGGAAGAACTACGATATCAGCACCCTGTCCTGCAGCAACTGTGATCAGATCTTCCACCTTGGCAAGATTCTCTTCCCGGTCCGGAGCTGTCTGCATCTGTATGAGAGCAAGCTTAATCGTCATCATAAGGGACATTATACTTATGGAAAAAAAATTGTCAACAGCTCAGTTTGATCGTCCCGGGACAACGCTGATATACTGATTTGGTTCCTGCAATAGATCGCTTATTTTTAGAATCATAGAATTCGCCGATAACTCTATCAATGGATGTCTGATATGCCTCTTTCCATCCCCTTCCGCCGGCTGACACTGACAACAAAGATTGATACTGCTCTGGAGGAAAACAACCGGCTCCTCCTGCTGGGGCACGGGGCCAACGGAGGCATGGGACACCCTCTGATGGAAGAGGCTGCAACAGCACTTTCAGAACGCGGGACCACTGTCGTCCGCTTCAATTTTCCTTATCGTGAAGAAGGGAAAAAAACTCCCAACAGCGATACGGTACTGGAGGAGTGCTGGGAAGCAGCAATAACCGCTGTCCGGAGAGAGTACCCGGAACAGTCGCTATTTATCGGCGGCAAGTCTCTGGGAGGACGAACTGCAGCGCAATTCGTGAACAGATGCAACCCGAAGACAATCTCCGGCATGGTTTTCCTCGGATTTCCGCTCCACGCACCAGGACAACCCGGCCTGAGACGGGGTGCAATCATTTACACTACCGGACTGCCCTGCTTCCTGGCCCAAGGAAGCCGGGACGCTCTGGCCTGTATCGACCTGGTCCGAAAACTGGTGGAGGACAATGATGCTATTCAGCTTTTTGTGGTTGAGGGGGGAGATCACTCTCTACGGGGGAACAAAGAGGATAGAAACGCGCTGACAGAGCTCTGGGAGACCCTGGGCCGCTGGTTCAGCGATAGACAGCAGTGAGCTTCTCCATAAAAACAGCTACAGCCGCATCCCGTCCTGCAGCGGCCCGCTGCATATCCTGAGCTACGGCGGCGTCCACCTCAGCAACAATCCTCTTACGCGCCTCGCGGGCTTTTCCTTTTTCAGACTCCAGCAGAGATTCCCCCCTCTTAATCGCATCCTGCCGGGCTTCAAGCAGAGCAGTGGAAGCGTTCTGCCGGGCCGCATCCACAATGCGACGTGCTTCCTCCTCAGCATCCCGGATGATCCGGGCGGCATCCCGCTCAACCTCCAGCACGGATTCGATAATCTTCATAGCAATACCCTATTCCGCAGCATCAAGCCGGTTCTCTTCATTGACCAGCATTTGAAACAGGTCCTGTGGAGAGCCGCACTCAATAAGCCGCTTATAGAACCCGCGGTCCTTCATCAGCACCGCAATCCGCTGTAACGCTTTGATATGCGGCCCGGCGCTGTCAAAAGGGGCCAGAAGCATAAACACAACATGCACTGCCTCATCATCCAGAGATTCATAATCTATCCCCTCTCTGGAGGTCCCGATCACACCCACAAGCCCATCCACTGCATCGGTTTTCCCGTGAGGGATGGCTATATTCTGCCCGATCCCGGTGGACATCTTCTCTTCTCTTTCCCGGATCGCCTTCAGAACCGCCTCCCGCTCATAGCCACGGTTACGGACCAGAATGTCTATCATCTCCTCAAAGAGCTCGTCCTTGTCTTCACTCTCCAGCCCGGTCTTAATGAAATCAGCTGTTATGAAATCAGAAATATTCACCCTGTATGCCTACCTGATTCTGAGATTATAGGTGGTCGGTTTTGCATCCCCCCAGTAGCGGAGCGCATGGCCGACCCTTTTCCATGCCTTGTTATATCCGTAAAACACAACCCGAACCAGCACTTTATACTTTCCGCCGGCCATCCTTTCGCCCTTAAACCGGTGACCGCGCCATCTCAAATGGGTCTGCATCAACCCATCCAGACAGGGGACCTCGCCGTCAAAATGAATCAGATACTGCGTCCGCATCATCATATCCTTCACCGGGAGCGCGTACACATACAGCCTGACGCTGCGGGCCCATTTCATCCCCTTTGCCCTGATAACTATCGGAATCCCCTTTGAGCCGACTGTTTCCCCTTTTGCAAGGTCACGGCCCACATTGATATTGAGCAGTTTAACGCCACCGGCAGACTGAGAGACAGGAAAACGGGTTGCATCACGCTTTGTCCCGGCAAACGCTTTATTAATCAGCTTCCTGGCAGCCGTATGCACGTAGGCCCTGCTGGCCTTGCCTCTCAGCTGCTGCTGCATTTTACGAAGTCTGGACAGCACTCTGCCCATCTCGGAACGGAGGAGCGCAATACCGCGATTGATCCGCGCAACCTGTTTTTTCAGAGCAGCAATCTCAGCCCCGCCGGCTCTGGTTCCAGGAGGCTTAGCCGTCATACCCTCAGCCATTTTCTTTTTTTTCGGAGCGGGCTGCATATTGTGCTCCATAGCCGGAGTATTGGCCGTTGTTTCGCCCGAGGCTGTAGACGCATAAACTAAAGAAGCCATACACAACAGAAACGAACAATATCTTCGAAACATCGTTCCATACCTCCTGAAACGCGCGGAAAAAAGGTGGCCGCCACACTTCAGTATAGAATGGAACAGCCTCCTGCGCAAATGTTTTCTCCCTGTTTTTTCACCACTACAATTGCAGGAAAAAGAGCCGAAATTAAGGGTATGACACACCTTGCCGCGCTACTGTTTCTGCTCCTCCCATCAGCTCTGCTCTGCAAAGAGCTGAGCGGCCTCTGGCAGTATGGCATTGACCGTAATCCGGAATACGCTGTGCAAATAACGCAGTCAGGTCAGCGGATCAGAGCGGACTATCTGATCCGTGATCCACAGAGCGGAGCCCGGTTTATCTATGCCCGGGCCCGGGGAGTACAAAAATCTTTCTGGGACTGTTATCTGGAGGGAAAATATATTCAAAGCTGTGGCAGAACCCGTAAGGGGACCCGGTTCCGTACTGTATGGCTGATTTTCGACAACGGAAATAAAATACAGACACTCAGCTACCGGGGCGTATACAAAATTAAAAACTATCTGGTCCGACGCGGCAGTCCATATGGATCTGAGGAATAAATTCGCTTGACAATTACACTACTTATAGAAAAAACATATCCTGTGAATGAAATCGATCGCCGCTCTTATTTGCTCCACATGCAAAAACCGCCGGGCCTGCTTCACAGCTTCGAAACAGTCCCCGCAAAACCTGTTGCATCAACACCCTGCCGACCATGCAGGAGCTGAAACTGCGCAGCAGCAGTCATTCCTTCATGATCCCGCTGATGGTCTTGATGGAGCAGAACTCCCCGCACATACTGCACACATCGTCACTCCTGGAAGGAATCTCGGCACGCATCTTCCGCGCGAGTTCCGGATCAATACACTCATTGAACATCGCCTCCCAGTCCACCCTCTTACGTGCGCGGGACATCCGGTCATCCCGATCGCGGGCGCCGGGCAGCCCCCGGGCGATATCCGCTGCATGGGCGGCTATCCGGCTGGCGATGACCCCGTCTTTGACATCCTGCACGGTCGGCAGACGCAGATGCTCAGCAGGGGTCACATAGCAGAGGAAGTCTGCACCGGACATGGCGGCCAGAGCGCCACCAATCGCACCGGTTATATGGTCGTACCCTGGAGCGATATCCGTGACAAGCGGCCCCAGAACGTAGAAGGGTGCGCCGTTGCAGAGGGTTTTCTGGATCTTCATGCTGGTCTCGACCTGATCGAGCGGCACATGGCCCGGCCCCTCAATCATCGCCTGTACCCCGCGCTCAACAGCACGCCGGGCCAGCTGCCCGAGGATGATCAGCTCCTGAATCTGGGCCCGGTCACCGGCATCTGCCAGAGCACCAGGCCGCATCCCGTCTCCGAGGCTGATAGTCATCTCATATCTGGCGCAAATATCCAGGAGACGGTCATACTGTTCAAACAGAGGGTTTTCTCTCTTGTTGCGCACCATCCACTCGATCAGCAGCGCGCCGCCGCGGGAGACCACATCCATGATCCGGCCCTGCTGCCTCATCCGCTCAATACTCTCCCTGGTCAGACCGCAATGCAGGGTCACAAAGTCCACCCCCTCCTGACCATGCGCTTCAATCCTCTCAAATATATCATCCGCAGAGACCCCCTCAATACCGCCGGCAGCCTTGCCGCCCATCAGAAACGCTTCATATAAGGGAACAGTCCCTACCGGGACCGGAGAACGAGCGATGACCGCTTTACGGGTTGCCGCTGTTCTGGAGCCGGTGGAGAGATCCATGATCGCGTCTGCCCCGTGTTTGACAGCCACATCAACCTTTTGCAGCTCTTCATCAATATCGCCGTGCTCCTGAGAGGTGCCGATGTTGGCATTCACCTTGACCCGCAGGCCTTTGCCCACACCGCGCGGCGCTTTCAGATTTTTTTGATTGTTGGCCGGGACCACGGCCCGGCCGGCGATGATCTCAGGTACAAGTGTCTCAACAGGGACACACTCTTCACGGGCGACAACAGCCACCACATCCGGGAGATCTCCGTTTGTCAGCTGCTCAATAATGGTCATAGAACACCTCTACAAAAAATACCCGGCAGCGGAGTATGCTGATGGGTGCTTCAAATAATACTTGTTGCAGGGGAAAAATCGAAATAGAACAAGCTACTCTGCCGTTATTTTCCTTGTCTGTATATGCCCTCGTGTTATTCGTTGGAAAACATGAGCCGCCTGAACAGCATCATTTCTCTCAAAATCAGAACAATGGCGAAAAAAACAGCTGTATCGCTTGAGATAAAAGGTACCGTCAACCAGAATCGCGACCTGTATCACGATGCTCCCCGGAAAAGCTTCAGGGTCATCCAATCCCTATCCCGATAAGGAATCAGCCAGAAGCGCTATCTACAAATTACTGCCAATATAGATTCAGTTTAATAATAATTTCCCGTCAGGATACAAATAGTTTCCTGGGAACAACCTGTTCTCAAACCGCGCAAGCGATTGCAGCGATATCCTGCATCCGCTGATGCGGATGCAGGATACAAGCGAAAAGCGCGGTCCCCGGGCCCGGAAGGCCCGGGGATGCGCCATAAAAAAACAGCACGACTTGACAATGATCGCTTGAGCCGGTATTGTACAGCTATTCGTGTGCAATCGTATTCAAATCAAACAATGGAAAAATGAGATCTGCACCACAGGTTGCATTATAATGGAGCATCCGGCTGATCCAGCGGATTTCCGGTCCATTATTCCATAGTGTGTTACAAGGAGTATCCATATGTTTACCAGAAAACAGGCGTACGCGCTGGCAGAAGAGTGGACCCGGGAGCCTTTTGACGCAGCGACAAGGGAAGAGGTTGCTGCGATGCTGGAGAAAGACGACGAAACAGCCATCATGGACCGGTTCAGCATGGAGATGGAATTCGGGACCGCTGGACTGCGCGGGATCATGGGTCCTGGAATCTTCTATATGAATGAGTACACCATTGCCCACGCCTCACGGGGGCTGGCAGACTGCCTGAACGCACTCTACCCTGAAGCGCGGGACATGGGGGTGGTGATCGGATTTGACTGCCGCCACAACTCAGAAAAGTTTGCGCAGATCACAGCGGCAGTGATTGCTGCGGCAGGGATCAAAGTCTATCTCTATCAGAAACTCGGACCTACCCCGCTGGTGCCCTTTGCCGTGCGCAGGCTCAGGGCCAGGGCCGGGATCATGATCACCTCCAGCCACAATCCCCGGGAGTACAACGGCTACAAAGTGTACCAGGATAACGGTGCCCAGATCATCTCCCCGCTGGACAGGCAGATCTCCGGGTACATCAGCAAGGTCGGCCGCTATACCGGGATCGACCGGCTTCCGCTGGATGAGGCAGAGAAAAAGGGGTGTATCACTATGCTTGGAAATGAAGCGGTCGCCCTGTACACAGAGTGGGCCGCAAAGACCGCCTGCCTGCGCAACAAGCAGCGGGTAAAAGTGCTCTACACACCGCTGCATGGGACAGGATACGACTACGTGAGGGAGACTTTTGACAGGATCGGGTTCAAGGAGTTGCATGTGGTACCGGAACAGCGCGACCCGGACGGCGACTTCCCTACAGTCAGCGCTCCAAACCCGGAAAAGAGGGACGCCATGGAGCTGGCCATGCATCAGGCGGCTGCCATGCAGGCGGACCTGATTCTGGCCACAGACGGAGACTCAGACCGGATCGGCGCGGCTGTCCGGGACAGGAACGGCAATTACCTGCTGCTCAACGGGAACCAGATCGGGACCGTGATGCTCTACTATATCCTTTCCCACTATAAGGAGCAGGGGAAGATCAACAGCAAACAGTTCGCTGTCGCCTCTGTGGTCTCCTCCCCTCTGACCGGCCGCCTGTGCGAGTACTTCGGGATCAATTTCCACCGTACTCTGACCGGGTTCAAATGGATGGGGAATGTGAGCGAGGAGATGGTGCAGGCAGGCGGCGAGTTCATCCTGGCGTATGAGGAGGCCTTTGGCGTCACCTTCTTCGACTCCAGGGACAAAGATGGGGTGATCAGTATCGCCCTGATGGCAGAAGCTGCTGCCTGGTGCAGGGCAAACGGCCGCACGCTGCTTGATCTGATCGACGAGATGTACCTCAACTGCGATCTCTACACAGAAGGTGCCTGTGAAAAATTCTATGAAGGCGCCAGTGGTAAAGGGCGGATGGGAGAGATCATGGAACGCCTGCGCACCGATCCACCGCGGGAAATCAACGGCACTGCAGTGGTCCGCTTTGACGATGTTCTGGACAACAGGAGCGTGGAGAACGGCACTCCCTGTGCTCCTCTGGACCTGCCCTCTCAGGACCTGATGATCTTCACCATGGCGGACCGCTCCTGGATTGCGGTCCGGCCTTCAGGCACCGAGCCCAAGATCAAGGCGTATCTGGGCACTATCCAGGCTGTTACTGAGGACTCCTTAGCGGAACAGAAAGAAAAGCAGAAACAGAAAATAGCGGCCATCCAGGAGGCCGCAGCAGAGATGCTGGAGTGATTCTGGTCCTGACACGGTCCAGGTTTCCCCGGCCTCTTTGCTATAGTAATGTAATAGTTGACCGTTTTTTGTGTCCAGGCGATTATGGGGGGGGGGTCCATGCTCCTGTAACGGAACCCCTTCTCTACTTCAAGGATTAACTGCGACAATGCAGGCTATCGCCTGAGCGGATATCCTGATTTCAGGAGAGGCAGCACCCCCTCCTCCCGGCTGCTCCCCTCCTCTGAGCGGACAGCCATCTCTCC
>Ga0056109_1000177_pt1 | contig 24566 bp, 20 predicted proteins | sample WorMetG1BERMUDA2_FD_80077 | JGI IMG/M metagenome (GOLD analysis project Ga0056109, IMG submission 80077) | Marine gutless worms symbiont microbial communities from Max Planck institute for Marine Microbiology, Germany - Inanidrilus... ...
ATCCCGGTCGAAAAATCAGCGAGCTGTTCCGCCACGCAACCCCGCGGCTTTCGGAACTCGGCGGTCTGCCCGACTAACCCGCCATCCGAACCCGCCGCCTGTCCCGAGCGGACAGGTCGGCGGCGTCGGCAAGCTGCAGCGCTTTCAGCCCGTCCTCGCCGCTTGGGCTCATCGCCGTGCCGTCCCGCAGCGCGGCGATGAAGGCGGCGATCTCATTGGCATAGGCCTCGTCATACCGCGTCATAAAGAAATCATGCAAAGGCGGTCTCAGAAAACCGCTGCTGGTGGCGACCTCCATCATCACGGGCCGTTGGTTTTCAGCCGCGATCATGCCGAGCGACCCATGCACCTCGATGCGCTGGTCGTAGCCATAGGTCGCTCGCCGCGAATTGGAGATGATGCATTGTTTGCCCGACGCGGTCTCCAAGAGCAGGCTCGCCGTGTCGAAATCGCCGAGCGCGCCGATCTCCCGGTCGACCAGCACCGAAGCCGTCGCGGTCACGGCGGTGATCTCTTCACCGAGCAGAAACCGGGCCATGTCGAAATCATGGATGGTCATGTCCCGGAAGATGCCGCCGGAGCTTTTGATATAGGTGGCGGGCGGCGGAGCAGGGTCACGTGAGGTGATATGGACCATTTCGACTGCGCCGACGGCACCGTCATCCAGCGCGCGGCGCAACGCCAGGAAGGACGGATCGAAACGACGGTTGAAGCCGACCATCAAAGGGGCTTGCCTCTCGGCCACCGTGTCCAGGCACGTCCGCACGCGGTCGACGTTCAGATCGATGGGTTTCTCACAGAAAACCGCCTTGCGGGCGCGGGCGAAGCGCTCGATCAACTCGCAATGGGTGTTCGTCGGCGTGCAGATCACAACGGCATCGATATCGCTCGCCTGCTCGATCTGGTCCAGGCTGCGAATGGCACAGCCATGGCGCGCTGCCAGCGCTTCGGCCGCCGCGGGAACCGCGTCCGCAACGGCCACCAGTCGTGCGTCGGCATTGCCGCTGATCGCCCTGGCATGCACTTGGCCGATGCGCCCCGCTCCCAGCACTCCGAAACCAATGCTCATTCCGCTTTCCCTTCTCAATCCGCGACATGACCGTCCGCGCCGGACGGTATGCGCGTTCGGCGCGCGGCTCAAGGGACTTTCGCCCGGCTCGCAGATGAAACATGCGTTTCTTTTGTAGAATGTTCATTTCATTCATGCATCAATGGGGCGAACCATGTGAAAGGAAGACCTTTGGTGTCCGGCATCCGCCCGTCCCCGCCACGGGATTTCGAATCCCTGCGCAGTCTGATCAACGAACGGCGCGCGGCCCTGCCCAAGCGCCTGGAGCAGGTGGCGCGTTATGCGCTGGATCATCCCGACGAGGTCGCCTTCGGCACGACGGCAAGCATCGCCGTTGCCGCAAAGGTCCAGCCGTCGACGCTTGTCCGTTTCGCCCACCAGCTCGATTATGACGGTTTCTCCGATCTGCAACGCGTGTTCCAGGCGCGGTTGCGCGACCGGCAGGCAAGTTATGAGGAACGGCTGCGCCGGATCGAGAACGGTGTCGATGGCCAGCCGGAGGAGATCGGGCTGCTTGGCGGTTTTCTGGCGGCGGCGCGCCGATCGCTTGAGGATTTTGCCGCGTCGGCTGATCTTGACCGGTTTGGCGGAATTGTCTCCCGCCTTGCCCGGGCACAGACCATCTATCTGATCGCCCGGCGCCGGTCCTATCCGCTCGCCGCCCATATGGCCTATGCCTGCGGAAAGCTCGGCATCAGAAACCAACTGATCGCTTGCCTGAACGGCACCGAAGCGGACATCGCCGCCTTGGCCACCCCGCGTGATGCGGCGCTTGCGATCAGTTTCGCGCCCTATGCCGACGAGAGCATCGCTTTGGCCGAGGGCCTGTCGGCGCGCGGTGTGCCCGTCGTTGCCATCACCGATTCGGCTTTCTCGCCGCTTGCCAACTGCGCCAGCGCGTGGGTCGAGCTCGCCGAGGCTGACTATGCCGGCTTCCGCTCGCTGTCGGCCGGTATGGCGCTGGCCACGGCGCTGCCGGTGGCTATCGCCGAAGCGCGCCGAAAGCACCCGGAGGCGCAAGACACGGCATAGAACATTCATTCTGAATTGACATTTCCAAAGAATTAATGTTTCACGGTGATGCAACACCCTCAACCACCAACGATCCGGAAACATCGCGATGGCTGAACCGGTTTCGCACACGCTCGACGTCGTTACCATCGGGCGCTCCTCGGTGGATCTTTACGGGCAGCAGATCGGCGCCCGGCTCGAAGACGTGACCTCCTTCGCCAAGTCGGTGGGCGGCTGTCCTTCCAACATCGCCATCGGCACGTCGCGGCTCGGATTGAAATCCGCGGTGATCACCCGTGTCGGCAATGAGCAGATGGGCGGTTTCATTCGCAAGCAGATGGCGCGCGAGGGCGTTAACGGACGCGGCATCGTCACCGATCCGGAACGGTTGACGGCGCTGGTGCTGCTGTCGGTCGAGAACGATTCGACCTTTCCGCTGATCTTCTACCGCGAGAACTGCGCAGACATGGCACTGTGCGAAGACGACATCGATCCTGCCTTCATCCGTACCGCCCGCGCGGTGCTCGTCACCGGCACACATTTCTCACAGCCCGGCCCGGCCGCCGCCCAGCGCAAGGCCATCGCGATCGCCCGCGAAAACGGCGCAAAGGTGATTTTCGACATCGACTACCGCCCCAATCTCTGGGGCCTTGCGGGGCACGCTGCCGGTGACGAGCGCTACATTGCTTCCGCACAGGTGTCGGAGCAGTTGAAGACGGTGCTCGCCGACTGCGACCTGATCGTCGGAACCGAAGAAGAGGTGCTGATCGCCTCGGGCGAAAGCAATCTGCATGCGGCCCTGTGCACCATTCGCGCGATAAGCCATGCCACCATCGTGCTCAAGCGCGGTCCAATGGGCTGCATCGTCTATGACGGCGCCATTCCCGAGGCGCTGGAGGACGGCATTGTCGGCCGCGGTTTTCCGATTGAGGTCTACGATGTTCTGGGCGCCGGCGACAGTTTCATGTCGGGCTTCCTGCGCGGCTGGCTGCGCGGCGAGGATCACGCGACCTCGGCCACCTGGGCCAATGCCTGCGGCGCCTTCGCGGTATCGCGGCTGTTGTGCGCGCCGGAAATCCCGACCTGGGAGGAGCTTGAGCATTTTCTGGCACAGGGTTCGCCGCATCACGCGCTACGCAAGGACGAGCGGATCAACCACATCCACTGGGCGACGACACGCGCCCGGCAAATCCCGTCGCTGATGGCCTTCGCCATCGATCACCGCGCCCAACTCGTCGAGATGGCAAACCGGCTGCAGGCGGACCCGGCCCGCATCGCCGACTTCAAATGCCTCGCCGTCGAGGCCGCTGCACAGGTTGCCGCCGGTCGTGAAGGCTATGGCATGTTGCTCGACGAGCGCTTCGGCCGCCGCGCGCTGTTCGACGCGGCCCGGCACAATTTCTCGTGGATCGGCCGCCCGGTCGAACTGCCGGGCTCGCGGCCGCTGCGTTTCGAGTTCAGCCAGGACATCGGCTCGCAACTGATCGAATGGCCGAACGACCATTGCATCAAGGTGCTCTGCTTCTATAACCCCGACGACGACGCGACCCTGAAACAAGAGCAGCAGGACACCTTGCTGGCGCTCTATCAAGCCGCTCGCAAAATCGGCCGCGAGTTGCTGATCGAGATCATCGCCGGCAAGCACGGCGCGCTCGACGACGATACGGTCGCGACCGCTCTCGACGACATCTACGCACGCGGCATCAAGCCGGACTGGTGGAAACTGGAGCCACAGGCATCGCCCGCCGCCTGGGCGAATGTCAACGCGGCCATCCGGAGGCATGACCCTTACTGCCGGGGCATCGTCCTGCTCGGCCTGGACGCACCGACAGAAACGCTGCGCCGCGCCTTCGAGGCAACGGCGGAGGCACCATTGGTCCGCGGCTTCGCTGTCGGCCGCACACTCTTTGCGGACGCTGCAGAGAAATGGTTGGGTGATGAGATCGGCGATGCCAAAGCGATCGACGACATGGCCGGTCGCTTCGACACGCTTTGCCGGCTCTGGCACGACAGCCGCAACGGCTGAGTATTCAAACAGCTTTTCCCGGCGTGCTATGAAGCTGCCATCAACGCGCTTTCTGCGTCGACGCCGCGAAAGGACCCGAGGACCAAGATGGACATCTACAAAGCCAACAGCCGCCCCACGACCGCAGCCGATTCAGAGTATTTTACGGGATCCGTCATGGCGGATCCGATCGTCACCGCACCGGAGCCGGCCCGCGTCCGAGCGCTTCGGGTCAGCTTCTCGCCCGGCGCGTGCACCGCATGGCATACGCATCCGTTGGGGCAAACGCTCTATGTCGTTTCCGGTGTCGGGCGCATTCAAAAACACGGTGAACCCATCCATGAGATACTGCCGGGTGATACGATCTGGATCGCTCCCGGCGAAAAGCACTGGCACGGCGCGGCGCCCGACAACGCGATGAGCCATATCGCGATTCAGGAAGCGTTGAACGGCGCCAACGTCGTTTGGATGGAGAAAGTGACGGACGAGGAATATCGCGGAGGCGATTAGAAGCCGCGAGCCACCACGACCCGGCCCCGGTCAGTTCAACTTTCGGGCCGATGGCGGGGCGTCACAGAACTGGATCTCCGGCTCCTCGACGGACACTCGTCTGGCCGACCATTGACAACTTTCGACGACCAGCTTGCCCTCCGAACCGGGCAGGCTGTCCGTCACGAAAACCGTGTTGGCCGAGAAGGCGAAGTCCTCTTCACGCGTGGTCGCCGGAAAAATCCGGATCAGTTCCTTGTACGGATAGCGCGACTTGCAGGATTCGATGAAGCCGCTGGTAAAGCCGCCCGACGGGCTGTCCATGACCAGGCCGTGATACAGCGAGGTGCCCTCCCCGCTGGCGGCTTGTTCGGCGGTGCCCGTGCCAATGTTGATCACGTTGCCGTCCTGAACGATATGCAGCTCGAAGGGTCGGCCGAAGGTCGAAGCAACACCGTCTTCGACATGATCGCAGACGAAATACCCCTCGTAACGGCCTGTCCAGGAGAACAACTCTTCCGCAGCGACCGGTGTCGCGCAAAAGATCAGGACAAGTGCGGCGGCGGCTTTGTTCACCATGGTGAGTCCTCTCTGGTCGCCTCTTCCGGCGACCTACCGTCGCCGATCCCGACAGATCCGAGCAAACCAATCCATCCTCCGGACGACATACCCGACCCCGATCCGATTTTACAGAGGAGTCTTGCAGCAATCGGACGCCGGCACCGCGAAGCACCCCCGCCTCTGTCGGGGATCAACGGCGCGCCGCTCCCGGCAACGGACTATGTTCCGTATCGCTGGGACCCCGGCGTCGTCAGCGTCTCACCGGTTTCGAGCAGCGTCTTCAGGCCGGAAAGCACCATCGGCCATCCACCGTAGAGCTGTGGATCGGCATCCTCCGGCAGCCCATCATGGGTCACCACGAGGCGGCAGGAATCCTCGACCTGTGTGATCTCGATCGTGACGCGCGACGTGCCGGCGGCTTCCACGTCGTCACTCCAGCGCGCATTGTAGCTCTGGACCAGCCGGTGCGGAGGAGACACCTCCAGGTTCTTTCCGTCGAAGATCACCCGGCCCTGGCCCAGAGCCCTGTAATCGGAGCCCCTCGAATAATCGGACTCGAGCCGGACGCCGAAGTGGTATCGGCTGCGCAGGTCGGGATCGGTGATGGCCTCCCAGAGCTGTTCCGGGGTCGTCTTGATATAGATCTCGAATTCCTTTCGCATCGTCTCTTTCTCCAGTGCAGCCTTGAGCTGCGTCATGGCGGCCGATATCGGCGCTGTGTATTTCGTGACCCAGCGGTCATAAACCTGCTGGATCGGGACCGGATTCAGGAAATGCAGTTTCTCGCGCCCCTCGCGTCGGGACGCGACAAGCCCGGCGCCTTCGAGTATCCGCAGATGCTTGGCGATGCCGAACCGCGACATGCCGAAATGCTTCTCCAACGAAGTGATGCTCTGGCCGTCCTCGGCCAGAAGCGCGTCGAGAAGGGCGCGACGCGTGTCATCGGCAAGCGCTTTGAATACGTCTTCCATGCAGGCACTATAAGAGACTAAATAGTCTCATGTCAAATAAAAGAGACTATTTGGTCTCCCTTCTTGCGATTGCGGCAAGCGTCGATGTGCCGGGGAAAGCATGATGCCACCGACATACCGGTGATTGGATTCCGCTTGAAACTCGCGGACGGTCCGATCTCCGCAATTGTAAAAAACTGCGAAGTAATGATATTAGAAGTATGATTTCAAAAGATTTTTAAGCAACGATCTCTTGTGCAAAATATCGAAGCCGGCGGCGTCATCACGCCTTCGGCACCACCGCCGTCGCCTCAATCTCGACTTTCGCCCTCGCCTCCATCAGCGACGTGACCTGAACCACGGCCATGGCCGGGAAGTGGCGGCCCATCACCCGACGATAGGCTTCTCCGAGTTCCCTCTGACGCGCGAGATATTCGAGCCGCTCGGTCACATACCAGGTCAGGCGTACGATGTGCCTCGGCTCGGCGCCCCCTTCCTCAAGGATCGCCACGATGTTGCGCAACGTCTGCTCGCATTGGGCGACAAAATCATCGGTCTCGAATTCCTGATCCGCATTCCAGCCGATCTGACCGCCGGTCAGGACCAGCGTGCCCTCCGTTCTGATGCCGTTGGCGTAGCCCTTGGCGGGTTTCCACCCTTTCGGTTGCAGGATTTCCATCACCACATCTTCTTTCCGCGCCGCGTCGGCGCCGTTGGTCACACGCCCAGGTAGCGGTCCTGGATTTGCGCCGTGAGGCCGGCCGGCGCGCCGTCCCACACGGTCCTGCCGCGCTCGAGAATGGTGCACCGGTCGGCCAGTTTCAAAAGCTCCCGGATCGTCTTGTCGACGATCAGGATCGATTGCCCTTCTTCTTTCAGTTCCTCGATCGCCGACCAGATCTCGCCGCGAATCACCGGCGCCAGGCCCTCCGTCGCCTCGTCGAGCACCAGCAGTTTCGGATTGGTCATCAGCGCCCGGCCGATCGCCAGCATCTGCTGCTCGCCACCGGACAGCGTGCTGGCGCTTTGGTCGCGCCGCTCTTCGAGCCGTGGGAACAGGCGGTTGACGCGCGCAAGCGTCCAGGCGCCCGGCCGCATTGCAACGATAAGGTTTTCCTGAACGGACAGATTGGGAAAACAGCGCCGCCCCTCCGGCACCAGTCCGATGCCAAGCTGCGCCACGACATGCGGTTTCAGACCGGCGAGGTCGCGTCCGGCAAAGCGGATCGTGCCGTCGCGATAACGGATCAGCCGGCAGAGCGAACGGATGGTCGTCGTTTTGCCCATGCCGTTGCGGCCCATCAGGGCCACCACCTGTCCCTCCTGCATGGCGAAATCGACATCGAACAGCGCATGGGAGCGGCCGTAGAAGGCTTGCAGGGCTTCGATTTCCAGCAGCATCACGCCTCCTCGCCCAGATAGGCCTCGCGCACCGCCGCGTCGGCGCGAATGGCGTCCACGGCGCCGGTGGCGATAATCCGACCATAGACGAGCACCGAGATCCGGTCAGCCAGCGAAAAAACGGCCTCCATATCGTGCTCGACCAGCAGGATCGGCACGGCTTGGCGCAGCCCGTCAAGGAAGGCAGTCAGCCGTTTGGAGCCTTCCGGTCCCATGCCGGCCATCGGCTCGTCAAGCAGGAGCAGCTTCGGCCGCAGGGCAAGCGCCATCGCCATTTCCAACTGGCGGCGCTCGCCGTGGGAAAGCTCGGCGGCGGCGATTCCGGCGCGGTCGGCCAGGCCGACCCGTTCAAGCACCGCAAGGGCTGCCTCGGTCAGGCCGCGGTCGCGCATCACCGGTTTGAGGAAGCGGAAGCTCGATCCCTCGACGCTCTGCACGCTCAGCATGACATTGCGCAGGGCGGAGAATTCCGGCGCGACGGAGGAAACCTGGAAGGTGCGCCCGAGTCCCTTGCGCGCCCGCTGCGCGACGCTCAAGGCACCGATATCCTCGCCGAGAAAGCGGATTTCGCCGGCGTCCGACGATAGCGAGCCGGCGATCTGATGGATCAGCGTGGACTTGCCGGCACCGTTGGGGCCGATCAGCGCATGGATTTCGCCGTGCCGCACGTCCAGCGTCACGTCATCGGTCGCCTTCAGCGCGCCGAAGCTTTTGCGCAGGCCTTTCAGGTCCAGCACGGGCGCATCAGCCATGGCGCGCCCTCCCCGCCAGCAATCCGACGACGCCGCCGCGCGCAAACAGCACGACGCTGAGCAGGATCAGCCCCAGGAAAAACTGCCAATGCTCGGTCAGACCACCGAGATAGAACTCCATGACGATGAACAGGCTCGCGCCGATGACCGGCCCGAAGAGCCGCCCGACTCCGCCGAGAATGACGAAGATCATGATCTCGCCGGACAGATGCCAGGAAAGCACCGAGGGGCTGACGAAGCGGTTGAGGTCGGCAAACAGCGCGCCCGCCAGACCTGTCATGGCGGCCGATATGATGAAGGCGACGAGGCGGATATTGAACGGCGTGATGCCGGTGGCCGCCAGCCGCCGGTCGTTCTGGCGGGCGACCCGAAGTGCCGCACCAAAACGCGAATCGCGGATGCGTGCTGACACAAACAGACAGAGCATCAGCAGCGCATAGCAGATCAGAAAGAACTGCAGCGGATCGAGCGTATTGACGAGGGGCAGCGTGTTGCGGACATAGATCGACAGGCCGTCCTCGCCGCCATAGGCGGGCCATGAAATCGCGAAGTAGTAGATCATCTGAGCAAAGGCCAGGGTGATCATGATGAAGTAAACGCCCGATGTGCGCAACGCGATCAGACCGATCAGGAAGGCGACCAGCGCGCACAAGATGATCGCGACTAGCCAGATCACGATCATGTCGCTGCTGCCGGGAATGGCGAAAACGCCGCCGAACAGCGGCTCGTCGTTGAAGGCGTGCCGGGCGAGAATGCCGGCGACATAGCCGCCGATTCCGAAAAAGGCCGCGTGGCCGAAAGACACCATGCCGCCGAGCCCGAGCGCCAGGTTCAGTCCGACGCCGGCAAGCGCCAGGATCGCGACACGCGTGGCCAATGTGATGTAGAAGGGCTCGTCGGCATAGAGCGCCGCCACAGGCACTGCCAGAAGAGCGAGCGCCATGACCCAGCCGATGAGCGTTTCGCGGTCCATGCTCAGTTCACCGCCGAAAACAGGCCTTGGGGCTTCAACGCCAGGATCAGGGCCATCACGATGTAGATCGCCATGGATGCGAGCGCCGAACCCACGGATGTCGCCTGCGCCTGTTCCATGAACAAGGCGAAGAACTGCGGCAGCAGGACACGGCCGAGGGTATCGACCACACCGACGAGAATGGCGCCGATCAAAGCGCCTTTCACCGATCCGATCCCGCCGATGACGATGACCACGAAGGCGAGAATAAGCACCGGCTCGCCCATGCCGACCTGCACCGACTGGATCGCGCCCACCAGTGCGCCGGCCAGACCGGCGAGCGCTGCGCCAAGGGCGAAGACGACGGTGTAGAGACTGCTGATATCGACGCCGAGCGCGCTGATCATCTCCCGATCGGATTCGCCGGCGCGGATGCGCATGCCAAGCCGGGTGCGCGAGATCAGCAGATAGAGCCCGACGGCGACGGCGAGGCCGACACCGATGATCGCCATGCGGTAGAGCGGATATTGGCCGCCGCCCGGCAGCGGGACCGTGCCCTGCAGCATGGGCGGGATGTCGAGATAGAGCGGAAAGGAGCCGAACAGCCAGCGCGTGCCTTCCGAAAAGATCAGGATCAGCGCGAAGGTGGCGAGCACCTGATCGAGGTGGTCGCGCTCATAGAGACGCCGGATGACCGCCATTTCGACGATGGCGCCGGCGGCCGCGGCTCCCGCGAGACTCGCCGCCAGGCCAAGCCAGAACGAACCGGTGGCGAGCGCCACGCTGGCGCACAGGAAAGCGCCGATCATGTAGAGCGAACCGTGGGCGAGATTGATCAGGCCCATCACGCCGAACACCAGGGTCAGGCCGGCCGCCATCAGGAACAGCATGACGCCGAACTGCACGCCATTGAGCAACTGCTCCAGAAAAAGGGCGAAACTCATCGCTCAGCCTGCCGCTATATCGGTGGTTCGAAACGGGTGAAGCACCGCCGGTGCAGGAGGCCGCACCGGCGGAAAACGGACCTAAAGGCCGCATTCCTCGACATAGGCGCTGGAACGGTCCTCAAGGCCGATGCCGATCACGCGGTTGGTCAGCACGTCGCCCTCCTTGATGACTTCGCGCACATAAATGTCCTGGATCGGGTGCTGGTTGCTATCGAAGCGGAAATCGCCGCGCACGCTGTCGAACTCCGCCGCCTTGAGGGCAGCGCGAAAGGCGTCCCTGTCTTGCACATCGGCCTTTGCCATCGCCGACAGGATCAGATTCGCGGTGTCGTATCCCTGGCTCGCATAGAGCGAGGGCAGCCGGCCATATTCGGCCTGGAACGCCTCGACAAAGGCCTTGTTGGCGGGGTTGTCCAGGTCCTTGGACCACTGCGAGGCGTTCTTGACGCCGAGCGCCGCCTCGCCCACCGCGCCGAGGATGCCCTGGTCGAAGGAGAAGGCCGGGCCCATGACCGGCTTGTCGACACCCGACTGGGCATATTGTTTCATAAAAGCAATGCCCATGCCGCCGGGCAGGAAGAAAAACACGCTGTCGGCATCGGAAGCGCGGATCTGCGCGATCTCGGCGGCATAGTCGCTCTGTCCCAGCTTGGTATAGAGCTCGCCGGCGACATCGCCCTCATAAAACCGCTTGAATCCGGTCAGCGCATCCTTGCCGGCCGGGTAGTTCGGCGCCAGGATGAAGGTCTTGCCGAAACCGGCGCCATTGGCATGGCCGCCCATCGCCTCGTGCAGATTGTCGTTTTGCCACGCGACGTTGAAATAGTTCTCGTGGCAGCCCTTGCCGGCAAGTGCCGAAGGGCCGGCATTGGGCGACAGGTAGAAGACACCTTGGGCCACGGCGCTGGGTACGACGGCCATGGCGAGGTTCGACCAGATGATGCCGGTCAGGATGTCGACATCGTCCCTCTGGATCATTTTATCGGCGATCTGCACTGCCAGGTCGGGCTTGCGCGCGTCGTCTTCGACGATCACATCCAGATCTTTATTGCCGGCCATTTTGGCGGCGAGCAGGAAGCCGTCGCGGACGTCGACGCCGAGCCCCGAGCCACCGCCGGACAGGGTGGTGATCATACCGACCTTCACCGGCTCGGCGAAGGCGGTGGCAGACAGGCACAGCGTCATCGCGCCGGCAGCCAATAGTTTTTTCATGGGTGTTCCTCCCTCTCTTCAGTTTTGTGTTTTCAGTCGAAAGCGCTGGATCTTGCCCGTCTGCGTCTTGGGCAAGGCTTTGATGAACTTGACGGATCGGGGATATTTATACGGCGCAATCATCGCCTTGACATGGTCCTGAAGCCGTTTGACCGTTTCCTCATTCGCCGCCACGCCTTCGCCCAGCACCACATGCGCCTCGACCAGTTGGCCGCGCTCCTCGTCGGCGACGCCGATCACGCCGCATTCGGCCACATCCGCATGGGCCAGGAGCGCCGCCTCCACTTCCGGACCGGCGATATTGTAGCCGGACGATATGATCATGTCATCGGCTCGGGCGACGAAGTGAAACACACCCGCTTCGTCCTGCGTGAACGCATCGCCGGTCAGGTTCCAGCCGTCGCGCACATAGTCGCGCTGGCGTGCGTCGTTCAGATAGCGACAGCCGGTGGGGCCGCGCACCGCGAGCCGTCCCGGTTCGCCGTGCGGTTTCTCATGCATATCGTCGTCGACGATGCGCGCCTCGTAGCCGGTGACGGGAATACCGGTGGCACCCGGCGCTGATCGACCGAGCCGGTTCGAGATGAAGATATGCAGAAGTTCTGTCGCGCCGATGCCGTCAAGGATCGGTTTGCCGGTCTGTTCCATCCACGCCTCATAGACCGGCGGCAGGGTCTCGCCGGCCGACACCGCCAGGCGCAGCGACGATAGGTCCGCGCCCTCTTCCATCGCGGCCAGCATGGCGCGATAGGCGGTCGGCGCGGTAAAGCAGATCGTCGCCCCATAGGTCTGGATGATATCGATCATGTTGGGCGGCGTCGCGCTTTCCAGAAGCGTTGCCGCGGCACCGAAACGCAACGGGAAAATCGCCAGCCCGCCAAGCCCGAAGGTAAAGGCGAGCGGCGGCGATCCGACGAACACATCGTCAGGTGTCACGCCCAGCACCTCCCGCGCATAGCCGTCGGCGATGATCAGAAGATCGCGGTGAAAATGCATGGTCGCCTTGGGCTCGCCGGTCGTGCCGGAGGTGAAGCCGAGCAATGCCACATCGTCCCGGCCGGTCTTGACCGCTTCGAAACGCACCGGTTTGTTGAGCGCGACCCGGTCGAGCTCCGCATCGTGATTGGCGGTGCCGTCGAAACCGACCACCTTTTGAAGGAAGCGGCTCTCCTTGGCACAGTTCACCAACTCGTCCATCAGCCGCGTGTCGCAGAGCGCCAACGAGACCTCGGCCTTGTCGACGATCTGGCCGAGCTCGGCGGCGCGCAGCATCGGCATGGTGTTGATGACGACAGCGCCGGCCTTGGTGGCGGCCAGCCAACAGGCGACCATCGCCGGGTTGTTGGCAGAGCGGATCAGGATGCGGTTGCCGGGTTCGACGCTGTAGTCCTCGACCAGCGCATGGGCGATACGGTTGGTCCAGTCGGACAGCTCCTTATAGGTGCGGCGGCGCCCGTTGCCGATCAGCGCGGTGTGGTCGGCGAACCCCTTGTCGACCATCGCATCGGTGAGCTCGACGGCGGCATTGAGATAATCGGGATAGTCGAACCGTTGCCAGTTGAGATCCGGCCAGCTATCGAAAGGCGGCAGGCTGTCCCTGGCAAACGTATCGGTGTGGGCCGTGGGGCCGAGGCGTATCTCGGTCATGCCGCGCCTCCCGCCATGGCCAGCGCCTGACGTGCGATGATCACCTTCTGAACGTCCGACGCGCCCTCGTAAATTCTCAGCGCCCGTATCTCGCGGTACAGGCTTTCGACGATGTGGCCCTGGCGCACACCGTCGCCGCCATGGATCTGCACGGCTTTATCGATGACGGATTGCGCCCGGTCCGTGGCGTAGAGCTTGGCCATCGCCGCCTCCCTGGTAATGCGCGCCGCCCCGCTGTCCTTTGTCCAGGCGGCCCGGTAAATCAACAGCGCGGCGGCATCGATGTCCAGTGCCATATCGGCGATGTGACCCTGAACCATCTGCAGCGCGCTCAGCGGCGCGCCGAAAAGCTCCCGCGCCTCAGCCCTTTCCAGGGTCTCATCCAGCGCCCGACGGGCAAAACCGAGCGCCGCGGCGCCCACGGTCGGCCGGAACAGATCGAGCACCGACATGGCGATCTTGAAACCCTCGCCCGGCCTGCCGATCATGGCGTCGGCAGGCACCCGGCAATCCTCGAAGGCCAGGCGTGCCAGCGGATGCGGCGCGATCACCTCCAGCCTTTCGGCGACCCGCAGCCCCGGCGTGTCCGCCGGCATGACAAAGGCGCTGATGCCCTTGGCGCCGGGCGCTTCGCCAGTGCGGGCAAAGACGGTGTAGACATCGGCGATGCCGCCGTTGGAAATCCAGGTCTTTTCGCCGTTGAGCACATAGTCGCCGCCATCGGCCACTGCGGTCATGTCCATATTGGCGACGTCCGAGCCCGAGCGCGGCTCGGACAGAGCGAAGGCCGACAGCGCTTCGCCGCGCCGCGTCTTCGGCAGCCATTGGCGCTGCTGCTCGGCCGAACCGAACAGCGACAGCGCACCGGTGCCGAGACCCTGCATGGCAAAGACGAAATCGGCAAGCCCATCATGGCGAGCCAGGATCTCGCGTGTCAGGCAAAGCGTCCTCACGTCGAGTGGCCGATCCGACGCATCGGGATCGACCGCCGTGTTGAGAAGCCAGTTGCCATCGCCCAGTCGCGCGGCAATCGCGCGGCAGCAACCGTCCAGGTCGGTGTGATCGAGATCGGCCAGCTGACGGTCGGCCCAGCGGTCCAGCCGGTCGTATAAGGCCGCATGCTCTTCGTTGAAAAACGGCCAATTGAGGAAGCTGCGGTCGGCCATGGTCAATTCCCCTTAAAGACCGGCTTCTCCTTGGCGACGAAGGCCTCGTAGGCGCGGCGGAAATCGGCGGTCTGCATACAGATCGCCTGGGCCTGCGCCTCGGCCTCGATCGCCTCGTCGATGGACATCGCCCATTCCTGTTTGAGCATGGTCTTCGTCATCATATGGCCGAAATTCGGCCCGGCGGCGAGTTTGGCGGCGAAAGCGATGGCATCGCTTTCGAGCGTTGCGGCATCGACAAGGCGGTTGTGAAAGCCCCAACGCTCGCCCTCTTCGGCCGACATGGTGCGGCCGGTAAACAGCAGTTCGGCCGCCCTGCCCTGACCGATAATGCGCGGCAGGATGGCGCAGGCGCCCATATCGCAGGCGGCGAGACCCACGCGGGTAAACAGGAAGGCCGTCTTCGCCTCGGGCGTGGCGAACCGAATATCGGAGGCCATGGCGATGATCGCCCCGGCGCCGACGCAGACGCCATCGATCGCGGCGATGATCGGTTTGCCGCATCCCACCATCGCCTTGACCAGATCGCCAGTCATGCGTGTAAAGGCCAGAAGGCCCTTCATGTCGCGGTCGAGCAGCGGGCCGATAATGTCGTGCACATCGCCACCGGAGCAGAAATTGCCGCCATTGGAGGCAAAACGACCGCATCCACATCCTCCGCATAGACCATGTCGCGGAACGTGTCGCGGAGTTCGGCATAGCTGTCGAAGGTCAGCGGGTTCTTGCGCTCCGGCCGCATCAGCCGGATCACCGCCACGCGGCCTTCCATATGCCATTCGAAATGTTCGGGTCTCAGACCTGCCATGGGACTCATTGTGCTGTGCCTCCCTTCACGGCGACGCCGTCAAGCAAATGGATCAATTGATCGGCATCGCCGTCACTCAGCGATCCCAGCATGCCGCTGACCCATCCCTCATGGGTCCGCGCCATATCGGCAAAGGCTTCGCGGCCGCGTTCGGTGAGCCGCACGATCATGGCGCGCCGGTCGCCGCTCACCGGCACACGGATTACAAAGCCGTCGGCCACCAGCCGCTCGACAATACCGGTGACGTTGCCGTTCGATACGCGAAGCGCGGCAGAGAGCTCGGTCATCTTCATGCCCTTCTCGTCGCGATAAAGCGCGGCCAGAACATCAAAACGCGGCAGGGTGGTGCCGAACTCGACGCGCAGCCTTTCGCGGATTTCCGACTCCATCTGCCGCGAGACCTTCAAAAGCCTTAGCCACACCCGCAGCCGCTGCTTGTCGCGATCCACCGTCAGCGACGCCTCCGGCGTTGCCCCGGTCATACTTCCCCTCCCGAAATCGACAGCGCCTGGCCGGTCACGGCATCCGAATGCGGCCCGCACAGCCACAGCACGGCCTGGGCCACTTCTTCCGGCTCGACAAAGCGCCCCGTGGGATTGGGCCGCAACAGCGATTGGGCGGCCTCCTCGCGGCTGCGACCGGTTTTGGCCACGATATTGTCCAAAGCGCGCTCGAGCATCGGCGTGCGCGTATAGCCCGGGCAGACGGCATTGACGGTGATGCCGGTTTTCGCAACTTCGAGCGCGACGGATTTGGTAAGTCCGACGACGCCGTGTTTCGCCGCACAATAGGCCGACACATAGGCATAGCCGCGCAGGCCGGCCACCGAAGCGATCGCGATGATGCGGCCCCAGCCCTTGTCCGCCATGCCGGCAAGCCCCGCCTGCATGGTCAGGAACACGCCGGTGAGATTGACATCCAGCATCGCCTTCCATTGATCGAGCGTCAGTTTCGAGAAGGGAACGCTCTCCGCCGCGCCGGCATTGGCAATGACGATGTCGGCGCCACCGTCGCGCGCCCGCACATCGTCGAACAAGCTCTGGACGGCGTCCGGGTCGGTGACATCGCAGACCGCCGCCGACAGCCGCGGATGACGGGACGCGGCCGCATCCAGCGTTTCGCGGTTGCGACCGGTAATCGTCACCGATGCGCCGGTCTCGGCCAGCGCTTCGGCGATGGCGGCCCCGACACCGGACCCGCCTCCCGTGACCACCGCGCTCTTTCCCTCGAGTTGGGCCATGGCCTAGACTTTCAGGTTCTGAACGTCGGCGCGTTCGGCGAGCCGGACAAGCTGGTCGCGGCCGGCAAGGTATGGCAGCGGCCATTGCACCTGGCTGTCCTTCAAATCCGCCGCCGCGTGCAACGTCCAATAGGGGTTGGAGAGATGCGGCCGCGCCAGGCAGACGAGATCGGCGCGCCCGGCCATCAGGATCGAATTGACGTGGTCGGGCTCGTAGATGTTGCCGACCGCCATGGTCGCCATGCCCGCCTCGTTGCGGATCTGGTCGGAAAACGGCGTCTGGAACATGCGGCCATAGACGGGCTCGGCCAAGATCGAGGTCTGTCCAGCCGAAACGTCGCAGATATCGACGCCCGCCTCCTTCAGCATGGCCGCGATCGCCACCGCCTCGTCCGGCGTCACGCCACGGTCGCCGACCCAATCATTGGCCGAAATACGCACCGAGATCGGCTTGTCGTCGGGCCAGACGGCACGCACCGCGCGATAGACCTCCAACGGATAGCGCATGCGGTTCTCCAAAGAGCCGCCATAGTCATCGTCGCGCCGATTGGTCAGCGGCGTGATGAAGGACGACAGCAGATAGCCATGGGCGGCATGGATCTCCAGCATATCGAAGCCGCAGCGCTCGGCCATCTCGGCCGCGTCGACGAATTGCTGTCGCACCAGGTCCATATCGGCCCGGTCCATCGCCCGCGGCGTCTGGCTGTCGTCGGACCAGCGAACGGCCGAGGCCGCCATCAGAGGCCAGTTGTCCTGCTTCAGGGGCGCGTCCATTTCCTCCCAACCGAGCTGGGTCGATCCTTTCGGCCCGGAATGGCCGAGCTGGAGGCAGATCTTGGCCGGGGTCTCGCGATGCACGAAATCGACGATGCGCTTCCACGCGGCCTCGTGCTCGGGCGCATAGGCGCCGGTGCACCCCGGAGTGATGCGCCCCTCGGGGCTGACGCAGGTCATCTCCGTATAGACCAGCCCGGCACCGCCTTTCGCCCTTTCGGCATAGTGCACCAGATGCCAGTCGGTCGGGCATCCGTCGACCGCCCGGTATTGCGCCATCGGCGAAACGACAACCCGGTTGTCCAGCGCCATGCCGCGCAGGCGGTAGGGCGCGAACATCGGCGCCCGTTGCCCCTGCGCGCCGGCCTCGGTCTGAAACCAGCTCTCCGCCTGTTCCATCCATGCCGGGTCGCGCATGCGCAGGTTCTCGTGGCTGATGCGCTGTGAGCGCGTCAGCAGCGCGTAATTGAACTGAACCGGATCGAGATGCAGGTAGCGCTGCAGATGCTCGAACCATTCCGTTGAATTGCGCGCCGCCGATTGCAGCCGCAGGACCTCGACGCGGCGCTCCTCCTCGTAGCGCTCGAACGCCTGCTGCATCGTCGGCTCGCTGTGCAGATAATTGGCGAGCGCGACGGCGCTTTCCATCGCGAGCTTCGAGCCCGAACCGATCGAGAAATGCGCCGTCGCGGCGGCATCGCCCAACAGCACGATGTTTTCATGCGACCAGCGTTCGCAAAGAACCCGCGGAAAGTTGAGCCAGGCGGAGCCGCGGATATGCTTGGCGTTCGACATCAATTTGTGGCCGCCAAGGTAATCGGCGAAGATCCGCTCGCACAATGCGATCGACTCCTCCTGGCCCATCTCGCCGAAGCCGAATTTGTTCCAGGTATCCTCGCGGCACTCGACGATGAAGGTCGCGGTATCATCATCGAACTGATAGGCGTGTGCCCAGACCCAGCCATGTTCGGTCTCTTCGAAGATGAAGGTGAAGGCATCGTCGAATTTCTGATGCGTGCCGAGCCAGACGAATTTGCATTTGCGCACATCGATCTCCGGGCGGAATGCGTCGGCGAATTCGCTTCGGGTCTTGGAGTTCAAGCCATCCGACGCAACAACCAAATCAAAGTCTGCGGCATACTCGCGAGCGCTTTTGACCTCCGTTTCGAAGCGCAATTCAACGCCGAGCTGGCGGGCGCGCTCCTGCAGCAGCAGCAGCAACTGCCGGCGGCCGATGCCGCAAAAACCGTGACCGGTCGACACTTGCCGGGTGCCGCGATAATGCACCGCGATATCGTCCCAATAAGCGAAATGCTGGCGGATCATCTCGGCGCTCGCCGGATCGTTGGCGCGCAGATTGTCCAGGGTCTCGTCCGACAGCACCACGCCCCAGCCAAACGTGTCGTCCGGCTTGTTGCGCTCGATCACAACCACCTCGTGATTGAGGTCACGCAGTTTCATGCTGATGGCGAAATACAGGCCGCCAGGCCCTCCCCCAAGGCATGCGATACGCATCGATGGCTCCCTAAGCTGATCGCGGCCATCCATCATGGCACGCGTCTTTAGGCCGAAAGGCTGCCATCATACAGAGGATATTTCAAGCTTAAAATTTTTAAGTTGAAAGAATACCCGAACACGCCACATGACAGGAGTCGGGAACACGCATCCGGTCGGGCTCTGCCAATCTATGGCGAACGGAACCGACCCGGCCACACGGCACCGACATCAAAACCAAACCTTTCGAGCGCGGCTGGTGGCGGCTTGCCAGCGATCAGCGCTGCGGCCAGTTGCGACAGGGCAGGCGCCGAAGTTGAGCTTGACCAACTCAAGATTCCACAAGCCCTGCACGTCGCCGGCCGCGCCGCCGCCGCCGCCGGTCGACTGGGCGAAGATGCCGACCGAATCCTCGCCCGAGGTGACGATCGTGCCTTCGTTCCGGATGACGATGTCGCCGCCGTCGCCGCCACCGCTGCCCCTGCCACCGACAGCCCATTTGTTGGGGAGGACGGCGCGGGAGAGGATGCCGCTGCCGCCCTGACCGAAGCTGCCGCCGCCGCCGCCGGTGCTGAAGGCCTCGATCGCATTGGACTGATCGCCCTCGGTTACCAGGATTTCCGTGTTGGTGATGTCGATTTCCCCGCCGTCGCCTTGGGCACCGCCCGACCCGCCGACGAAGACCTCCACTGTCGAGTAGTCCGTCAGACTCTTAAATATGCCCCCGTCGCCGCCGTTCACCGCCGCGTCGAGCGCGAGGGCATCGTCAAGGGGGATCCAAGGCTCGAGGCTGGTTTGGGATGACCCGCCGCTGCCGCCACCGCCGCCGGTGCTGAAGGCGGAAATGGCCGGGCTGCTTGGCCCCAAGGTGGTAATCGCGCCCGCGTTGTCGACGGTCACTGTGCCGCCCGAGCCGGAAGCGCCGCCGCTGCCGCCGACAGCGACCTTGAGGTCGAACTCCAACAGCACCTCCTGAGTCGGATCGTCCGGATCCTTGCAATTCAGCTTTTTGACGTTCTTCACGAGCGGTTGGCTGCAAAGTGCATTGACGAAGAGCGCTTTGTTGGAGACGGTCCTGCCGCCGCCGCCGCCAGTCGAAAGCGCCTTGATGCCGACGGCCTCCTGCCCCTCGGTGAGGATCGCCGCGTTGTTTACCACATCGACGCTGTCGCCGTCGCCGGCAGCCCCTCCGGACCCGCCGACAGAGGCGACGAAGTTGATCGAGCCCACGGTATTTTCGGCATCTTCACCGTCGCTCGGCTCGTCCGGAACATCTTCCTTCTTCTTGAACTCGAGATCGAGCGCCAGCGCCGCCGCCAGTCCGCCGGACCCGCCACCGCCGCCGGTGCTCGCCGCATAGATGCCGTGGGAGCCGCCCTGCTTGGTTTCGATCAGGCCCCCGTTGGCCACGGAGACGGCGCCGCCGTCCATGCCCGTGCCCCCTGCGCCGCCGACGACTGTAGCCAGCTCGATTGCGAAATCAGCCTCCAAATTCAGGACATCCATCAGTCCGTAAAGCGCGTAGGCGCCACCGCCACTGCCGCCGGAACCACCCAGGCTCTGCGCATGGATAGCAGGCGTCATGAAGTTCGTCGTCAGGATGCTGCCGCTGTTTTCGACACTGACGGCATTGCCGACGGAGCCGTCGCCACCGCTGCCGCCGACGCTGACCGCAACATTGATCGACACTTCGGACGCGACATCGATGCTGCCGGTGTAGCTGTTGCCGCCGGTGCCGCCGCTGCCGCCCAGGCTGAGCGCGTTGATGCCAAAGCCCTGCGAGCCCTCGTTGACGATACCGGCCGCGTTAGTCACCTGGACCTCGCCCGCCGTGCCGCCATCGCCACCACTGCCGCCGAAGGACAGATCCACAGAGCCGGCCGGAAACGCCGGATCCGGGTTGAACGAGATACCGGCGGAGACCGAGAGGCCGCCGCTGCCGCCGTTGCCGCCCTGGCTTTGCGCGGTAATCGCGGCGCCGTAGTTGCCGGCGACGGTCAGCGCGCCCTCGTTCGTCACGGCGACGTCGCCGGCCTGGCCACCGTCGCCGCCCGATCCTCCGACCGCGAAGGAGGCGCTTACGATGCTGGCGCCGGTGGAGTTCACCGCTGCGGACCCCTGCCCGCCGTCGCCACCGACCGACAGCGCCCGAATGGCATCGGCATAGGCGCCCAGCGTCGTGACGGATCCCTGATTGACGACGTCGACGGAGCCTGACGTCCCCGCCGCTCCACCGCTGCCGCCCACACCCACGTCCAAGGTGCCGAGGGAGACGACGTTGGCCGAAATGGTGGCCTCGGCATTCCCGCCGGTGCCGGCAATGCTCTGTGCCAGGATGCCGTTCGCTTGCTCGCCTTCGGTGGTGATCTTGCCCGTTTGCGTCACCTTGACGTCGCCCGAGTTGCCAGCATCACCCGGGTCGGTATCGTCGGCGGCGCCGCCGGCCGCAACGTTAAGCGCGGCCGCGGACACGACGCTTGCCGAAATCACGACCCCGGAACCGCCGCCGCTGCCGCCCAGAGACTGGGCACTGACGGCATCCGCGCGCTCGCCCATCGTGCTGATGTCCGCGCTGCTGTCGACGGTGACGTCACCGCCGACACCACCGTCACCGCCGCCGCCGCGTGTCGCGACGGTGAGCTTGACAACGCTTACGGCGTCGGCCGCCACGGTCACGCTGCCCGATCCTCCGCTGCCGCCCAGGCTTTGCGCCTCGATGCCGAAAGAGGCCGCACCCTGCGTTGCGATGGACTCGCCGGCGATCACGGCGACCTCGCCGCCGTTGCCGCCGGCCTGGCCGCTTTTGCCAACCGCAACCCCGGAATCGCCCAACGACAAGGCGGAACCCGACACGACGAGGGAGGCGTCGCCACCGCCGCCACCTGCGCTCTTCGCCTCGACGCCGCTGGCGTGTTCGCCCGCCGTGGAAAGCGCGCCGTTAGAGGTCACGGACACGGCGCCACCATCGCCGGCCGTGCCACCTATGCTGCCGACAGCGACATCGACCTCGAGGCCGATTGCGACCCCGCCACCGGCCAGGGAATAGCCGCCGCTGCCGCCGCTGCCGCCGATCGATTTCACGCTGATGGCGTCCGAGCCGTCGCCGCTGGTGGTGATGGTGGCGCCGGTCCCCACCGTGACCTGGCCGGCGGCGTTGCCGCTACCGCCGACGCCACCGGTTCCGATCGCCACGCCGATCCCGAGGCTGGCGCTGTCGACGGCGATAGCACCGCCGCCGTTGCCGCCGCCATTTGCCACGCTTTCGGCCAGGATGCCCGGTGAGTCCTGCCCCGTCGTGGAGATGGTTATGGTCTCCGCTTGCTCCTGATAGGTAACCGGCCCCCCCGCCCCGCCGGCACCGCCATCGCCGCCGACCGCATGGGCGAATAACACCGAAGGTGCAACGGCACCGGCACCGTCACCACCACCACCGCCGATGCTCTGCAGGTGAACGCCGGGAGAGAAGGCGCCTGTCGTGGATACTGAGCCGGCATTGCTCACCACGACCGATCCGGCATTGCCGCCAGGCCCGGAGGCACCACCGATGGCGTTGACGGCGCGTGCGCTGCTACCGGAACCGCCACCCCCGCCGATACTCTGTGCGAAGATGCCCTTCGCCTTGTAGCCGCTGGTCGAAATCTCGGATCCCTGGAAATAGACCCCGACGCCGCTGGCGTCGCCTCCCGCCGAGCCGGTCCCGCCCAGGGCGACGAGGCCTTGGATGTCGCCACCGCTGCCGCCACCGCCGCCGACAGACTGGGCATGAATCCCGTTCGATTCGTCGCCGTCGGTCGAAATCTCGCTCCCCTCAAGGGCGAAAACGGTCACCGTGTCGCCACCTCCGGCGCTCTGCCCGTCGGCGCCGTAGGTCGACAGCCCCGACGCGGAACCGCCGGAACCGGAAAAACCGCCGACGCTTTGCGCCAGGATTCCATCGGACCTTGCGCCCTCGGTTGCGATTGTGCCGTCAAGATAGACCTGAACTTCCCCGCCAGGGCCCGATCCCGCGGCCGCACCGCCGGCCCCCTTTCCGAAGACGCCATTGCCATCTCCGCCGTTGCCGCCGCCCCCGCCATAGCTGCGCACCAGAAGGCCGTGGGATTGATCCCCTTGGGTCTGCAAAACCGCTTTGGACGGCGTTTGGCTGCTACCGAAGGTCGCCAATCCACCGCGACCGCCGGCGCCGCCATCGCCGCCTTCGGCGTCGCCGCCGGCGCTTGCGGATCCACCATTGCCCCCGTCTCCGGCAATGGACTCCACTCGAACTGCAGGGTTGTTGTCGAAGACAGTCGTTACAGGCACGACAGACTGGCTGAAGTTGACTGTGGCGCCGTTTGAACTGCCACCGGTGTTTCCTTTGCCTCCTTGGGCATTGCCAATGCCGGTCGAGGCGTCACCGCCGTGACCGCCTGTGCCACCCTGAGAGCTTGCAATGATTCCGCCTGCATTGGTCTTGACGAAGCCGGAGGTCACGACGACGCTGGCCGAGCCACCATTGCCGGCCCATTGCCCGTTTCCGGCGATCACAGAGTTGAATGTGCTGTCAATACTGTCGCCGGGAAGTCCGTTTGCACCGGCGCTGGAGACGAAGATCAAAGCGCTGTCTCCCTGAAGGCCGAACGTGCCGCCGTCAAACTCGACCTGCAGCGAAGGCCCCAGCACACTTAACGCTACGGTGCTCTCTCCTTTTCCAACGAGAGCAACACTAATGGGATTGCGCGTGAGATCCTCAACCGTAAGCACATTTGTAGTGAAGTCGATGTTGGAATTGACAACGGTAAGGTCGACATTCACCACGTCGCCCGTGCAGGTAACGGGAAAGGGCGGCGCGCTGCAGTCGGCCATGGCAGAACCCGGCTGGAACAGCAGCGCAGGCGCGACTGCGATGCAGAGGAGAGCGCCACTCAACAGCGCCGATCCGGCGGAATGGCGCCAACGCCGCAGGAGGCCGGACCGCAAGCCGCAACGGCGCTCGGATCGTGACAGTTCCGCCAGATGCGACTGGCGAGAGGCCGAGGATTTCCTCTGCCACCGCACTTCGAAGAGCGGGCTGTCGGCCAAGGTCCCCGCGATCCTGCCCTGGAGCAGGCCGGCGGGATCGTCATCCCTTTCGTTCTTGTCCCGGCCGAGGGCCTTGACCACTGCCTTGACCGTCGCTTCGACCACTTGCAGCGGGCTTGCCGTCTTGAGCCAGCCGACAAGGCCCTCCAGACGGTCAATCGGGTCGGAGATGCCCATGTCCACCGGCTGGTCGACGTCGGATGCGTGGAAGGCGATGAGGGTACGGCCCTCGTCTGCCAACTCGAGGCGCTTGGCGTTCACCCCGAACAGCGCCTGCTCACAAGCCCGGCGAAGGGAGCCGTTGCCATTGGCGGTCGTGGTCAACACGTTGACGACCGTGATCTCCGGTTCCCCGATGCTGCTCGTCGTTGCCATCCCGAGCCTCCACGCAATGAGTGACAATGTTCGCTTATTGTCGCTAAATCAGTTTCGTGCGCCGAGATCACCTGGTAAAACTGCCAGCTTCTCCAATCTAAAAGGATAGCTTGTATTATTTCATCTATAAATTGACTCAGATGGCGTATTTTATTTTATAAATATAATGATACTGAATATATTGTTCTGAAAGATTGTTTTTGGAGATATTTTTAGTTTGAAATATTTATAATATGGTGCAGCAGGAGACGTTCTTTTTTGCTGTACACCTCTACAAAGCGCAGATGCTGTCCGAAGACCCACATCATACTGCACGCCGCCTCCGGTTTTGCCCGCGACAGTCCGATGGATTGGTGCGAAACCAGCAAGGTCGACTATGTCTTTGTTCTGGCGCGCAATTCGCGACTGGAGGACAAGATCGCACCGGCGCTGGAGGAAGCCTGCCTGAGCCGCCACGAAAGCGGCGAACCAGACCGCCGGTTCCAGGACTTCCGGTGGGCGGATAGGGACAGTTGGAAAAGGCGAAGGCCGATCATCGGCAAGGCCGAATGCATGCTCAAAGGCAAGCACCCACGCTTCGTCGTTACGTCATTGAGCAACAGAAATGGAAGGCCAGGGCTCCGTATGAAGATCTGTCTTGCGCTCGCGACGAGAT
>Ga0056109_1000179_pt1 | contig 24206 bp, 28 predicted proteins | sample WorMetG1BERMUDA2_FD_80077 | JGI IMG/M metagenome (GOLD analysis project Ga0056109, IMG submission 80077) | Marine gutless worms symbiont microbial communities from Max Planck institute for Marine Microbiology, Germany - Inanidrilus... ...
ATGAACGCGATCTGCTGTTCCGAAAACCTAGATTTCCGCATCGTTCTTCCTCGTCCTGCCAGCCTCTACATTACGAGAAAACTCGCGCTTCAGGCGGTCCAGTTTTCGGGGTTCAGGTCACCGCCAAGACCATGGAGATGCTGACCGACACGGATTCCGAGACCGGCGACTACAAGATCCCGCGCATCATCTATTCCGACGCGTTCTATTCCGAAATGGTGCCCTACGCCGATCTGATCCTGCCGGACACCACCTACCTGGAGCGCTTCGACTGCATCTCGCTGCTGGACCGTCCGATCTGCCACGCCGACGCCGCCGCCGACGCGATCCGCCATCCGGTGGTCAAGCCCGACCGGGACGTTCGCCCGTTCCAGGACGTGCTGCTCGACCTCGGGGCCCGCCTCGGCCTCGCCGGCATGATCGACGAGAATGGCGATCCCATGTATCCCGGCGGCTACCCCGATTACATGACCAACCACCAGCGCCGACCGGGCATCGGCCCGCTGGCCGGCTGGCGCGGCGAGAATGGCGAGGCGCAGGGCCGCGGCGCGCCCAACCCGGACCAGCTCTCGCGCTACATCGAGAACCAGGGCTTCTGGGAGCACGAACTGCCCGAAAGCCAGCGCTACTACCGCTACGCCAACCGCGACTACCTCGACTGGGCGCACGAGATGGGATTCGTCACCAACGCCGGGCAGATCGTGATGAAGATCTACTCCGAGGCGCTGCAGACCTTCCGTCTCGCCGCCGAGGGCCACGGCGAGCCGCAGCCGCCCGACAGCGAGCGCGCGCGCCTGACGGAGTTTTCCGCGCCGCTGCCGTTCTGGTACCCGCCGATCGAGGAGAGCCTGGTCGATGCCGAGACGTATCCGCTGCACGCGCTGACCCAGCGGCCGATGCAGATGTATCACTCATGGGGTTCGCAGAACGCCTGGCTGCGCCAGATCACCGGCGAGAACCGCCTCTATATTGCGCGCGAAAAGGGCGCCGAACTGGGAATCGAGACCGGCGACTGGGTCTGGGTCGGCAGCCACAATGGCCGCATCAAGGTACAGGCCGCCCTGATGGACGGGGTCAACCGCAACACCGTGTGGACCTGGAACGCCATCGGCAAGCGCGCCGGCGCCTGGAACCTGGACCCTGACGCCGCCGAGGCGCAAAAGGGCTTCCTGCTCAACCATCTGATCAGCGAAACCCCGCCCGGCGCGGAGGGCGGCGGCCGCTCGAACTCCGACCCGCTGACCGGCCAGGCGGCCTGGTTCGACCTGCGCGTCTGGGTCGAAAAAGCCAAACCCGAGGAACAGGGTGCGACCGAGCCGCGCTTCCTGCCGACCGTACGGCCGCCCGGACTGGCGTCCACGCCCGACGTGCTGCGCTACGGCGAGCCGTTCCGCCGCGCCCGCCAGGGGGGCAGGTCATGACCACCCTGCCCAAGCAAACCAGAAAGAAGCTCGGCCTGGTCATCGACCTGGACATCTGCGTCGGCTGCCACGCCTGCGCGGTCAACTGCAAGGAGTGGAACACCGGCGGCCACATGGCGCCGTTGACCGATCTGCGGCCCTACGGCAAGGACCCGGACGGGGTCTGGTTCAACCGCATCCACGCCTACGAGGTCGAGCCCGAGGGTGACGCGCCGGGCATGACCACTTATTTCCCGCGCTCCTGCCTGCACTGCGAGAACGCCGCCTGCGTCACCGTCTGCCCCACCGGCGCCTCCTACAAGCGCATCGAGGACGGCATCGTGCTGGTCGAGGAGTCCAAGTGCATCGGCTGCAAGTTGTGCTCCTGGGCCTGCCCCTACGGCGCACGCGAGTTCGACCGCGACGTCGGCGTGATGAAGAAATGCACGCTCTGCGTCGACAAGATCTACAACGAGAACCTGGAGGCCGAGGAGCGGGTGCCGGCCTGCGTCGCCACCTGCCCCGTGGGTGCGCGCTTCTTCGGTGATCTGGGTGATCCGGACTCGGAAGTCTCGCGCAAGGTCGCCGAGCGCGGCGGCTACGACCTGATGCCCGAACTCGGCTACGCGCCGACCAACAAGTACCTGCCGCCGCGGCCGCGCCAGATCGAGAAACCCGGGGGCGAACCCGAACTGCCGCCGATCGAGAACCCGCTGCTGCGCTGGGTCGATCGCGTGCTGTCGCGCTAGGGCGAAGGAGACAGAGACATGAATCCCGCCTTTTCGGTCATCTTCTTCACCGTTTTCTCCGGCGCCGGTTACGGCGTGCTGGCACTGTTCGGGCTGCTGGCGGCGCTGCACCTGGTGCCCTTCGACAAGGGCCTGGGGCTGACCGGCCTCGGCCTCGGCTTCGCCGCCGTCAGCGCCGGGCTGCTGTCCTCGACCGCGCACCTGGGCCGGCCCGAGCGGGCCTGGCGCGCGTTCAGCCAGTGGCGCTCATCGTGGCTGTCGCGCGAGGGCGTCGCCGCCGTCGCCACCTACGGTCCCGTCATCCTGCTCGCCTACTGCTGGGTCTACCGGTCCGGCGACGCGATGACCCTCGAGCTGTGGGGCGTGCTGACCGCGATCGGCGCCGCGCTCACCGTCGCCTGCACCGGCAAGATCTATCAAAGCCTGAAAACCATCCCGCAATGGCACACCGGCTGGACCGCGCCCGGCTATCTGGTCCTCGGCCTCGCCGCCGGCGCCCTGTGGTCGCAGGTCGTGCTGCTCGCCTTCGGTGCCGACAACCGCCTCGTCGGCACCATCGCGCTGGCCGTGCTGCTCGCCGGCTGGGGTTTGAAGCGGGCCTACTGGAAAGCAATCGACGAGGCGCCGGCGAGCTCGAGCGCGGAAACCGCCACCGGGCTCGGCCGCGTCGGTTCGGTGACGCCCTTCGAGGCGCCGCACACCTCGGACAACTACCTGCTGAAGGAGATGGGCTACCGGGTCGCGCGCAAGCACGCGGTGCAACTGCGCCGCTATACCGAGGGTTTGGCCTTCGCCCTGCCCCTCGGACTCGGTATTCTGGCGCTGGCGGCCGAGGGCTGGATCGGCCTCGCGGCGGCGCTGCTGGCGGCGGTCTCGGTGACCGCCGGGCAACTGATCGAACGCTGGCTGTTCTTCGCCGAGGCCAGGCACGTGGTGACGCTGTTTTACGGACGATAAGACGAGACCGATGAAACCTTTCGACGACCTGATCGAGCGCGCCCGTGCGCGGCGCAAGCACATCGTCCTCGCCGAGGGCGAGGACCCGCGCATCATCGCCGGCGCCAAGCGGGCGCAACGGGAAGGTGTCGCCACGATCACCCTGATCGGCCGCGAGGACGTGATTCGCGCCGACGAGAACGGCGATCTGGAGGCGGCGGTCATTGATCCGGCGAGCTCGACCGATCTGGAGCGCCACGCCGCCGGCTTCCACGCCCTGCGCAAGCACAAGGGCGTCACCGAGGAACAGGCCCGCGACGCCATCCGCGACCCGCTCTTTTTCGCCAACATGATGGTGCACGCGGACGACGCCGACGGTTCGGTCGCCGGCGCCCATTACACCACGTCCGACACGGTGCGCGCGGCGATCCAGGTGATCGGCATCGGCGCCGGCCACGAGATCGTCTCCAGCTTCTTCGTCATGCTGCTGTGCGAGGACTTCCACCGGATCCGTGGCGCCTTCATCTATTCCGACTGCGGCCTGGTGATCGACCCCAACGCCCGCGAATTGGCCGAGATCGCGCTGACCTCGGCCGACACCGCGCGCGACCTGCTCGGGCTCGACCCGCGGGTCGCCATGCTGTCGTTCTCGACCCGGGGCAGCGCGCGGCACTCGCTGGCCGACAAGGTGATCGAGGCGACCGACATCGCGCGCAGCAAACGCCCCGGCCTGCCGATCGACGGCGAGCTGCAGTTCGACGCCGCCGTGGTGCCCGAGATCAACGCCAAGAAGGCGCCGGGCTCGGCGATCGAGGGGGCGGCCAACGTGTTCATCTTCCCCGATCTGCAGGCCGGCAACATCGCCTACAAGATCACCGAGCGGCTCGGCCTGGCCAAGGCCATCGGGCCGATCCTGCAGGGCCTGAACAAGCCGGCCAACGACCTGTCGCGCGGCTGCTCGGCCGAGGACGTCTACCGCGCCATCGCGGTGACCGCGGTGCAGGCCCAGGCGCGGGAAAAAACCCCGATCTGAAGCGTCGTCCCCGCGCAGGCGGGGACCCATTCCGCCTTCATTTCGTCCTGACAATTCCGCGCCAACCTATGACCGGCTTGAAAGGCCAGTCCGCGTCCTCCACGCGTCGGAAAAGACGACGGAATGGGTCCCCGCCTGCGCGGGGGCGACGGAAACGGGTTGTCTTTGCTTTTCCGGTCGTTCTGCATCATGATTGATCATTCGTCAATCAAGGGAGATCCGCCATGCGCCGAATTCCCTCAGCTATGGGCCTCATGGCCTTCGAAGCCGCCAGCCGTCGATTGTGTTTCCTGCACGCAGCCGAGGAGCTGAACGTGACCGCCGGGGCGATCAGCCGGCAGATCCAGGCGCTCGAGGAGTTCCTCGGCGCGCCGCTGTTCCGCCGCCAGCACAAGCGGGTGTCGCTGACGCCTTTGGGCCGCGCCTACGCCGGCGAGATCCGCGAGCCGCTGCGCCGCATTTCCAACGCCACCGAGCGGGTGCGCGGCGACAGCCACAGCAATGCGATCTCGATCTGCGCCTATCCGACCTTCGCGGTGCGCTGGTTCATCCCGCGCTGGAGCCGCTTCTTCGACAGCCACCCGCAGATCGACGTGCGCCTGACGACCTCGCTCAACCCGGCCGATTTCGAGGGCGGCGAGTACGACATGGCGATCCAGGTGCTCGGCCGCGACGGCGCCAAGCGCGGCCTGGAATCGCGCATGCTCGCCGACATCGACACCTTCCCGGTGTGCAGCCCCGAGCTGGCGGCATCGATCGAGACCGTCGCCGACCTGCACGACCACACCCTGCTGCACGGCGCGCCGCGGCCGCTCGACTGGCAGCGCTGGCTCGCCGCCGCCGAGGTCGACACCGAAGCGGCCGGGATCGATTCCACCAAAGGCATGCGCTTCGAGAGCCTGAACCTGGCGATCCAGGCGGCGATCGAGGGCCTCGGCGTGGTCATCGGCGTCGGCGTGCTGATCGAGGACGACCTCAAGTCCGGCAAGCTGGTGCGCCTGTTCAACACCATCCGCCGCTCCGGCCGCCCGTTCCACCTGGTTTACCCGCAGGCCAACGCCGATAACCCGAGCCTGATGGCGGTGCGCGACTGGATGCTGGAGGAAGCGGGCCAGTCGACCGGCTGACGTCGCGCGCCTGACTTCGGGCATCGCGCAGTCCGTCATGCCCGCCCCCCGACGGGCATCCACGCCCCCGCCCCACACGGGGTTTCGCGGATCGCCGGGCGCGCCCGGCCATGACGTAAGGCGGACTGCGGAGTCAGCGCGGTGCGCCGACAGCCCCCGATTCGATCAGTTCGGCGATCGCGTCTTCGCCGTAGCCGGCCTCGGCCAGGATCTCGTGGCCGTGCTGGCCCAGGCGCGGCGATTCGGCGAGGAAGGTGCCGGGCACGATCGGCGCGACGCCAGGGATGTTGACCTGCGGCACCGCGCCGACGCCGGGATGCTCGGCCATGACGATGCTCTCGACCGACCGCACGTGCGGGTCGGCGAGGTAGTCGCCGTAGTCGGCCACGGGGGCGTGCATGACGCCCTCGCGGGTCAGGATCTCGACCCACTCGGCGGTCGTCTTCTTGCGGAATTCGGCGTGCACGATGGCCAGGATCTCGTCGTTGCGCGCGACCCGCTCGGCGTTGGTGGGAAAGCGCGGATCGTCGATCAGGTCCTCGCGCTCGAGCGCTCGGCACAGGGCCTCGTAGTGTTCCTGCTTGACGCCGGAGACGTTGATCCAGCCGTCGCGGGTCGGCATCTCGCCGACCGGCGAGACCAGCGTCTTGGAACCGCCGCCCTCGAGGTGGTGCTCCATGATCTTGGCCGCCTGGAAGGCGGCGATCGACTGCATCATCGAGCAGTCGATGAACTTGCCGCGGCCGTAGCGGTACCTGCCCAGCAGCGCCGCCGCCACCGCCTGGAAGACATAGAGCCCGGTGACCACGTCGATGGCGATCATGCCCAGGCGCCGGGGTACGCCGCTGGGGTCCTCGTTGATCGACATGAAGCCCGAAAAGGCCTGCATGATGGTGTCGCTGACGCCCTTCTTGGCATAAGGCCCGTCCTGGCCGTAGCCGCTGACCGCGCAATAGATCAGGTCGGGCCGCTGGATCTTCAGGGTGTCGTAGTCGAGACCGAACTTGGCCATCACGCTGGGGCGGAAGTTCTCGACCACGATGTCGGCCTCGCGCGCCAGCTTGCGCGCCACCGCGAGGCCGGCGCCGTTCTTGAAGTCGATGGCGATGCTGCGTTTTCCCCGGTTGAAGGCGACGGCGTGGGCGCAGAACTCGTCGTCGTAGACGCGGCCGATGTAGCGTCCCCAGTCGCCTTCGGGCGGCTCGATCTTGACGACATCGGCACCATGCTGCGCCAGCAACATGGTGCCGTGGGGGCCGGAGACCCCCTGGGTCGCGTCGAAGACCTTCAAGCCGGCGAAGGGCAGCGGCTCTTCGGTAGCGGTCATCGGCGCCGGCTTAGCTGGCCAGCGCCGCGGTGACCTGCTCCAGGCTCGGCGGTGTGTCGGCGAGCAGCAGTTCGGCGATCTTCACGTCGGTCTCGCCGCCCTCCATGCTCATCGGATCGTGCGGCCGCATGCGGTGCTCGACGACCAGGCGCGAGAGCAGCAGCCGGCTGGCATCGCCGGTTTCGGCGGCCATCGCGGCGCCCTCGCTGGCCAGCAGCACGGCGCTGAGCGCGTGGTACAGCGCCCCGGCGGCCTGCCGCGAGAAAGGCTCGTTCTCGTCCTTCAGCGCCACGTCCTCGGCGAAGCGCACGGCGCGGTCGACCATCTGGCCGAGCTCGCCCTTGTACTGGCCGGGGATGTCGTTGCTCTCATCCAGGATCTCGTGCAGCGCGTCGCCCAGGGCCGCGTGGGCCTGGTTCTTCGGGATCGCACGCTTGACCACGTCCAGCGACACGATCGACGAGGTGCCTTCCCACAACACGCCGAGGTGGGCGTCGCGGACGAGGCGCGGGTTGACCCATTCCTCGATGTAGCCGAGACCGCCGCGCGCCTCCATCGCCGAGGTCGCGACCTTGATGTTGTCGCGGCAGCCGCGGTACTTCAGCAGCGGGGTGAGGATGCGCAGGATGGTCTGCGCCCGCTCATCGCCGGCGTCGGCCTGCTCCATGATCTTGGCGGTGAACATGAACACCGACAGGATCTGCTCGGTCGGCACCATCATCTTCATCAGCTGGCGCCGCATCAGCGGGTGCTGCACGATCTTGGAGCCGAAGGTGAAGCGGTTGCGCGCCACCTGCATGGCCTCGTTGAGGCAGCGGCGCATCATCGCCGCGGCGCGCACGCCGTGCGACAGGCGGCTGAGGTTGACCATGTCGAGCATCTGCTTGAGGCCCTTGCCCTCCTCGCCCAGCAGGTAGGCGAGCGCGCCGTCGAAGCGGCACTCGCCCGAGGCCATCGAGCTCGACCCCAGTTTCGGCTTCAGCTTGAGGATCTGGTAGCTGTTGCGGGTGCCGTCCTCGAGCGTGCGCGGCAGCAGGAACAGCGACAGGCCGCGGCTGCCCCACTGGGCGTCCTTGGGCCGGGCCAGCATCATCACGATCTCGCCGTCGGCATGCGAGCAGAAGAACTTGTCGCCGGTGATGCGCCAGTTCTGGCCGTCGAACTCGGCCTCGCACTCCAGGTTGCCGACGTCGGAACCGCCGGCCTGCTCGGACATGAACTGCGCGCCCATGCGGATGTCTTCGTACTTCTGCGCCGTCAGCCGCGGCAGGTAGCGCTCGCGGATCTCGTCGGTGGCGTACTTCTTGACCAGGAAGGCGGCGGTGTCGGTGGCGCTGACCGGGCACATCAGGCCGAATTCGGACTGCACGAACAGGTACTGGATGGCGTACTTGGCCAGCGCGCCCATCGGCTTCGGCCAGCCGAGCACACCGCCGAAGTGCGACAGGCGATTGAGGCCGAAGTCCTCCATCGCGATGCGTTCCATCTGCTTGTACGACGGGTGGTATTCGATGTGGTCGATGTTGCGGCCGAAGGGATCGCGCGAATGCACCACCGGCACGTGCTTGTCGGCCAGCCGCGACATGGTGTCGAGCTCGTTGCCGGACATCTCGCCGAGACGGTCCAGGTGCGGCTCCAGGTGGGCGTGCAGATCGGCGTCCATGTAGTGCTTGGCCAGCCATTTGAAGGCCGGGTCGATCTGATAGAAGTTCATGCCATGGCAATCGGGTGCGACCCAATCGGATCCGCTGAGGTGCTTGGTGGCTTCGGGTTTGGTACGGATGTTGCCCATGACTGTACTCCTGCTCGCAACTGAAAATACGCCCTTGATCGGCCGTGGGTCCAGTATGACGGCGAGCGGGAGTCGTTCGCAAACGAATAAATCGGTGCACTTGATTGACGTTTAATCAATCAAGTGCGGTCAACGAAACGGCGGCATCAGATCCGTTGACCGCTTTGTTTCCAATACTCGTCGCGAATCAGGCGCTTGTAGATCTTGCCCGAGTCGTCCCGCGGCAAGGCGGCGCGAAACTCAACCACACGGGGCACCTTGAAGCCCGCCATGCGGCCGCGCAGGAAGGCGGTGACGGCGTCCGCCTCCAGCGTTCCCTCGGCGTCGGGCTGGACCACGGCCATCAGCTTCTCGCCGAACTCGGCGTCGGGAATACCGAACACGGCGCAGTCGGCGACGCCGGGCATGCCGACCAGCTCGGCCTCGATCTCGGCCGGGTAGATGTTGACCCCGCCGGAGATCACCAGGTCCTTCTTGCGATCGCACAGGAACAGGTAGCCGTCCTCGTCGAAGTAGCCGACGTCGCCGCAGGAGACCAGGCCGCCGATCTCGATCGCTTGGCGCTCGTCGTCGCGGTTGTGGTAGGTGAAGTCGGGGCATAGGTCGAGCTTGCCGTAGAGCTCACCCGGCTCGCCCGCCGGCATCTCGTTGCCGTCGTCGTCCAGCGCTTTCATGGTCACCCCGGGCAGGCGGCGGCCGACGGTGCCCGGCTTGGCCAGGCTTTCGGCGGAGTTGCACGCGGTCATGTAGCTGATCTCGGTGGCGGCGTAGAACTCGTCGATGATCGGGCCCCACCAGTCGATCATCGCCTTCTTGACCTCGGGCGGGCACGGCGCGGCGGCGGTGATCACCCGCTTCAGCGACGAGACGTCGTACTTCGCCCGCACGTCGGCCGGCAGCTTCATCATGCGCACGAACATGGTCGGCACCATGAACACGTTGGTGATGCGGTGGCGCTCGATCAGGCGCAGCAGCTCCTCGGAATCGTAGCGCGGCATCGAGACGATCAGCTCGGCCACCCGGCCGGTGCGGATGCCGAAGGCGTTCGGCGCGCCGTGGTACAGCGGCCCGGCGATCAGGGCGCGGATGCCCGGCATCATGACCGTGATCCTGGTCGGCTCGTCGATCACCTACCACATGGGCGAGATGCGCTTCGAGGCCGGCGACATGGGCGGTTTCCGCAAGTGGCTGCTGCTCTCGATCGTGCTCGGCCTGGCCTTCTTCGGCTTCACCGCCTTCGAATACGCACACCTGGCGGAACAGGACTTCCTGCCTGGTACCAACTCATACTCCACCGCCTTCTATTCGCTGACCGGCTTTCACGCCTCGCACGTGCTGATCGGCGCGCTCTCGTTCGTCGTCATGCTGGTCGCGGTCAGCCGCGGGCCGATCCACCACATGCTGGTCAAGGGCGCCGGCATCTACTGGCATTTCGTCGACGTGATCTGGTTCTTCGTCGCCTCACAGGTGTATCTCTGGTAGCGAGCGCGTGACGGAGGACGCCCGGATGCGCGTCACCACAACCCTGATCACTGGGACCCTCATCGCTGGACTGATCGGCGCGCTGCTGACGGCGGCGCCGGCGACGGCGCAGTACTTCAAGAAGCCGGAGTCCGACCTCGACGCCTCGATCATGCGCATCGACGAGGACGACTACCTCGGCGCCAAGCTCGACGCCGCGACGCCGCTGATCGGCGCCGACGGACAGGGGTTTCCGCTCGGCGATCTGCTCGGCAAGCCGCTGATCCTGGTGCTCGCCTACTACACCTGCGACGGCAGCTGCTCGGTGATCAACAGCGAGCTGGCCAACCTGCTCGACGAGGTCCGCCGGGTCCGCGCCAGGCAGGACTATCAAATCCTGACCCTTTCGTTCGACCGGCATGACGACTTGAAGACCACCGGCGCCTTCGTCAAGCAGCTCGAGCTGGCCGGCGAACACGCTGCCAACTAGACCTTCGCCACCTTCAAGAACGAAGAAGATCTGAAGGCGCAGACGGCGAAGATCGGCTTCAAGTTCTTCTGGTCGCCCGAGGACAAACTGTTCCTGCACCCGGGCGCCTTCCTGTTCCTGTCGCCGGAGGGCCGATTGATCCGGATCCTGTATCCGCCGGGCATCGAGGGGGCCGACATCGAGCTCGCCGTGCTCGACGCCAAGCAGGGCCAGTTCCGCCCGCAGGAGATCATCAATTTCGCGATAAGTCTTTGTTACAGCTACAACTACGCGGACGGCAAGTACACGCTCAGCATTCCGATTTTTGTCGGTTTCGGCGCCCTCGGCACCGGGATCACGCTGCTGCTCGTGTCGATCGTCGTCTTCAAGCACAAGAAGCGGAGACCAACGGGGGACATGCACCATGCGCCACTCGCCTAGACTCCTCGCCACGACGCTGGCCGCACTCGCGGCCGCGCCGGCGCTGGCCGGCCACGAGGGGGAGAATCCGAACCCCACCGACGCCTGGAACCACACCTGGAACGAGGTGCTGATCGACCTGTGGGCGATCGGCATCATCTTCGGCGTCATCGCCATCTATTTCCTGATCAAGTACCGGGCCAAGGACCCAAATGAAACGGGTAAGGCGAAAAAGCTGACCCTCGGTCAGGCGCTGGCCTGGTCGCTGGTCCCGGCGGCGCTGTTCCTGGCCGACGACTTCCTGCTCTCGGCCAAGGGCTGGTCGCTGTGGAACATCCAGCGCACGGTGCCCAAGGAGGCCATGGAGATCAAGGTCACCGCGTCGCAATGGGCCTTCACCTTCGAGTACCCGAACGGGGTCGAGGTGTCGTCGGTCGAGCGGCCGGATGACGCCGACCTGAAGAGCGGCGAGATCATGGACGGCGACATGGTGGTGCCGGTCGGCCAGCCGGTGGTGCTGCGCATGTCCTCGACCGACGTGATCCACTCATTCGGGCTGACCGAGTACCGCCTCAAGGAGGACATGATGCCCGGACGCATCACCTATCTGTGGTTCAAGGCGACCGAGCCGAAGGTCTCGAACGTGGTCTGCGTCGAGTTCTGCGGCACCAACCACGCGCAGATGTTCAACCGCGTGGTCGCGGTGCCGCCCGAACAGTACGAGGCCTGGCTGAAGAAGACGGCGGAAGCCGCCGGCATCGCCACCGAAACCGAAGTCGTCGCCGAGGCGGCGCCCGCGACAACGACACGCTGAGACGGGGGGACAACGACATGACGACCGCAGTGGACAGCGCACCCGCCCAGACCGGCTTCAAGCTGTCGGAATGGATCTTCACCACCGATCACAAGCGCATCGGCATTCTTTACCTGATCGGCTCGATCGCCGCCTTCCTGGTCGCCGGACTGATGGCGCTGGGCATCCGCATCGAGCAGGGCGCGGTGGGCGAATCCGGGATGATGAACTACTTCGTCGGCGACTTCGCCATGGAGATGGCCACCGGTGATGCCTACAACGTCGCGCTCTATTTCCACGGCGCCGCGATGATCCTCGCGTTCCTGATCCCGGGGCTGACCGGATTCGCCGCCAACTACCTGATCCCGCTGATGATCGGCGCCAAGGACGTCGCCTTCCCGCGCATCAACGCGTTCAGCGTGTGGCTGTTCTGGATGGGCATCGTGGTCGCGCTGCTGACCTTCTTCATCCCCGACAAGCCGGACGTGATGTGGACGGGATACCCGCCCTACGCGGTGAATACCGAGGGCAATACGGCGCTCTACGTGTTCACCGTGCACCTGATCGGCTTCTCGTCGATCCTGGGCGCGGTCAACTTCCTGGTCACCATCGCCTACATGCGCGCGCCGGGCATGGGCTGGAACCAGATGAACATGTTCGTCTGGACCATCTTCGGCGCCTTCATCATCCAGCTGATCTTCGTCCCGGTACTGGCCGCGGCGGTGACCCTGCTGTTGCTCGACAAGTACGTCGGCACCAATTTCTTCAACCCCGACCTGGGCGGCGACGTGCTGTTGTACCAGAACCTGTTCTGGTTCTACTCGCACCCGGCGGTCTACGTCATCTTCCTGCCGGCCATGGGCATCATGTACGAGATCTGCGCCACCATGGCCAAGAACCGCATCTTCAACTACAAGGCCGCGGTCTACGGCGGCATCATCGGCATCCTGGTGATCACCGGCGAGGTCTGGGTGCACCACCTGTACATCGCCGGCATGCCGAACTGGATCCGCATCGGACAGATGGTGACGACGCTGATGATCTCGGTGCCGGTGGGGCTGATGGTGATCTCGTTGTGGGGGACCCTCTACAAGGGTTCGATCACCTACAGCGTGGCCATGAAGTACGTCTTCGCCAACATGATCCTGGTGCTGCTGGGCGGGCTGACTGGGATTCCGCTGGCCGTCACGTCGATGACCGTACACCTGTCGGAGACCTCGTTCGTGCACGCCCATTTCCACTTCATCATGGGCCTGTTCGCGACCTTCGCGGTGTTCGCCGCGGTCTATCACTGGTTCCCGAAGATGACGGGACGCTCGGCCGACGGCAAGTTGGCCAACCTCACCAGCGGGCTGGCCCTGGTCGGCACCCAGCTGACCTTCTGGCCGCTGTTCTTCATCGGCGTCGACGGCATGCCCCGGCGCTATTGGAACTACGAGATGTTCCCCGAGTTCGAGCCCTACCACCAGGTCGCCACCGTCGGCGCCTTCGTGATCGGCGCCGGCATCCTGCTGATGATCATCGGCTGGATCAACTCGGCGATCCGCGGCCCGATCGTCGGGCAGAACCCGTGGGGCTCGGCATCGCTCGAGTGGACCCACGCGCCGAGCCCGCCGGGCCCGGGCAACTTCCCGCAAGACGTCGAGGTCGATCCGGAGTGGACTCCCTATGACTACACCAAGGACTGACGCGCCTTCCCTGTGGCGCCGCCTCCTGCCGCGGCCGTCGCTGCGCGCGGCGGCCGTGGGCATGGCGCTGCTGGCGGTGTTCATGTACGTCTCGATCATGTTGAAGATCATCCATTTCGGCCCCTGAACGGGCCGGAACCGGACGGTGAAATGTTCGTGAACAACAAACGTTAGGCGCTGTTAAATTCGGCGCCGGGCGGGTAGGCTTTGCCTGGATTCGACGTCAACGGAACCGGGAGACCGCCAGAATGAGCCTCAGCGCCTGCATCCGCCGGGCCGCCCTGGGCGCGCTCGTGATTTTGATCGCCGGGACCGCCGGCGCCGTCGCCGACGATAAGGGCACGATCAAGTACCGCAAGGCGGTGATGCGCGCGATCGGTGGCCACATGGCGGCGATGGCGACCATCGTCAAGGGCGAGGGCGGCAGCCTGAGTCATCTGAGCGGCCACGCCACGGCGCTGGCGCACCTGGCCAAGATCTCGCAGCACCTGTTCCCGCAGACCACCTCGGCGGCCGCCGGCGACACCCGCGCGCTGGACCAGATCTGGGACAACCCGCGCGAGTTCAAGGCGGTGCAGGAGGTGTTCACGGCCGAATCGGAGAAGCTGGCCAAGGTCGCCGAAGGCGGCGATCCGCGCGCCATCGGCGCCCAGCTCGGCGTCCTCGGCAAGAACGCCTGCAAATCCTGCCACACCCATTTCCGCAAAGAATCCGAGTAGGCGCGACAGATGCAGCAAGCCGTCGACTTCCGCGAAGAGAGCTACGCCCTTTTCGAACTGCTCGATCCCCTGCCCGATGCCGATTTCGCCCGCGCCACCGGGTTCAAGGGCTGGACGCTGAACAACATCCTGCAGCACCTGCACTTCCTCAACGTCATGGCCGAATATTCGCTGACCGATCCGGATCGGTTCCAGCTCGAGTATGACGACATGCGCAATCGGCGCCAGGCCGGCGGCACCATGATCGGGGTCACCGACGAGCTGCTCAACGGCCTGCACGGCCGCGCCCTGCTGCGCACCTGGCACGACTACTTCCATGTCCTCGCCGAGCACTTCGACGGCATCGACCCGCGCCACCGGGTCAAGTGGGCCGGACCGGACATGAGCGCGCGCTCGTCGATCACCGCGCGGCTGATGGAGACCTGGGCCCACGGCCAGGCGGCCTGGGACCTGCTCGGCGTCGAGCGGGTCAACACCGACCGGATCAAGAACGTCGCCGTGATCGGCGTCAATACCTTCGCCTGGACCTTCAAGAACCGCGGCATGGAACCGCCCGGCCCGCCACCCTACCTGCGCCTGACGGCGCCGTCCGGCGAGATCTGGGAGTGGCACGAGCCGTCCGAGGCCGACGCCATCACCGGCGCCGCCGAGCAGTTCTGTCAGGTGGTGACGCAGACCCGCAACATCGCCGACACGTCGCTCCTGGTCCATGGCGACACCGCCGGACGCTGGATGGAGCTGGCGCAGTGCTTCGCCGGTCCGCCCGAGGATCCGCCGGCGCCGGGCACGCGCGGATAGCGCCGCGATGACCGCCGGCCGCCTCGCCGCCGTTCTGCTGGCCGGTCTGCTGGCGCTGCCGGCCACCGCCGGCGAACCGGCCCGGGTGGTCATCGAGGAGTGGCAGGTGCCGTACGATCCGGGACGGCCGCGCGACCCGGACGTGGCCGGCGCCGATTCGATCTGGTTCGTCGGCCAGAAGACCCACTACCTGGCGCATCTGCGACCCAGCAGCGGCCGCTTCACCCGGCGCGACCTGGGCGACGGTTCCGGGCCGCACAACCTGATCGTCGGCGCCGACGGCATCGTCTGGTATGCCGGCAACCGGCGCGGCTACATCGGCCGCTTCGACCCCAGGACCGATGTGATCGAAAAGATCGCCATGCCCGACAGCGCGGCGCGCGATCCGCACACCCTGGTGTTCGACCGCGACCAGCGCCACATCTGGTTCACCGTGCAGTGGGGCAAACTCGTCGGCCGCCTGCGCCTGGCCGACCGCCGGGTCGACCTGATCCCGGTGCCGACCGAGGACGCCCGCCCCTACGGCATCGTCGTCGCCCCCGACGGCAGCCCGTGGATCGCCCTGCTGGGCACCCACAAGCTGGCCTCGGTCGATCCCGAGACACTGAAGCTGACCGAGCATGAACTGCCCGAGCTCGACGCCGCGCCGCCTGGGCATCACCTCGGACGGCCGGGTTTACTACGCCGACTACTCGTGCGGCGCGCTCGGCCGCCTCGATCCCAAGACCGGCAAGACCGACGAGTGGCCGGCGCCCGGCGGCAGCGGTTCAGTCCCCTACGCCCTGGCGGTCGACCACCGCGACCGGGTCTGGTTCGTCGAGACCGGGGTGCATCCCAACGATTTCGTCGGTTTCGATCCCGCCGACGAGCGCTTCTTTTCCGTCACTCCGGTGCCGTCCGGCGGCGGCTCGGTGCGGCACATGGTGTTCCATGGCCCAACGCGGGCGATCTGGTTCGGCACCGACGCCAACACCATCGGCCGGGTGCGGCTGGCCGGCGAATGAGCCGGGCCGGCGTCCTCGCGGGGCTGCTGCTGGCGCTGGCGGCGCCGGTCTTGGCGCAGCAGCCGATGCCGCAGCGGGTCACCCTGGGCACCTTCCACGCCTGGTGCGAGCGCGGCGACACCGCGCGCGCCACCGCCTACGTCGCCGGCGCTGCCGACATGGCCAACTCCTACGCCCTGGCCTTCATGCTGCCGGGCATCTGCCTGCCCGCGGGCGCCGACGACAAACGCCTGACCGAGGCGGCCTGCACCTACGCCCGGGCGCATCCCGAACTGCACCACCTGGTCGCCGCGGCGCACGTGCGCACGGCGCTGCGCGAGGCGTTTCCCTGCCCGTCCGAGTAGCCAGTCGTCATGGCCGGACTTGATCCGGCCATCCACGAAGCGGCCTCGCGAGGCGTTCGCGTGGATGCCCGGGTCAAGCCCGGGCATGACGTTGAGTGGCGGGCCGGCGGGCGCGAAAGGATCCTAAGCGATCAGATCTCTTCCCAGACCTTGTTCTCGAACTCGATCTCGCGTTCGAAGCTGGCCATTTCGCTACCGAAGATGTCGCGCATGGACACGACGGCGTAGCCGGTGCCGCCGGAGTCGGCGGTTTCCAAGCCCGAGACCACCATGTGGTGCATGCCGCCCTCGTGCATCAGGCGCACGGCCTCGAACCCCAGCCCGTCGCCATCGACGACCATGGGCGAGGGCGTCATCACCGCGGAGATGGCGGTCTTGTCGGGATCGAGCCCGGGCGCGACCACGCGCTTGACCAAATCACGCTCGGTGAAGATACCCTGAAGTTCACCGTCGGCCAGGATCAGCGTGGTCGCCTTGTTGCGTTCGGCCATCTGCGACACGGCCTGTCGTATGGTTGTGTCCGGCGTCACGTGCAGCACCTGCTGCCCGCGAACGATCTCGTTCAGTTTGCGATGTGGCATAGCGGCCCCCTTTTACAGCCGTTGCCTAAGCGTGTTCCCCTCTCAACTAGGATACCACCGCAACGTCGGAGCCGGGAGCGTTATCGGAGTCGGCACCGGCGGAATGACTCGAATGCGGCCAAGGCCAAGGATCGAGATTTCGGCACCAGGCGATTCAGATCTCTTCCCACAGCCTGTTCTCGAACTCCAGCTCGCGCTCGAAGTCGGCCATCTCGGCGCCCATGAAGTCGCGCTGCGAGACGATGGCGTAGCCGAAGCCGGAGTCGGGCATGCCGGTGACCACCATGTGGCGGATGCCCTCCTCGCGCATCAGGCGCACAGCCTCGAAACCCAGGGCGCCGGCATCGATGCTCAGGGGGTCCGGCGTCATCACCTGGCCGATCGGCGTGCTGTCCGGATCGAGCCCCGGCGCGACCACCCTCTGCAGCAGGTCGCGCTCGGTGAAGATGCCTTTCAAGGCGCCGTCGTCGAGCACCAGCACGGCGGCGACGTGGCGGTCGGTCATCTGCACCGCGGCGGCATGCACGGTGGTCTCTGGATGGACGTGAAGCAGGTTCTGGTTGCGGACGATGTCGCCCAGACGGCGTTGTGGCATGGGGGAACCTCCAGCGTCGAAGTGGCTGCCTGTGTTCAATCCCCTTCCCACGGCGCGGCATACCACTTCGGCGTTGCGGTTTGGAGTCGGTTGGCGGAAAACACGCGACGTCGACCTGGGCCGCATCGACGCTCTCGGGTATAATCGCTGGAATTGGGAGGAACACGTACCACACTCAACCGCGGGGACCGGAAAATGAAGTTCAAGAAACTGCTGTCGGCGGCCGCTTTCGGCTTGTTTTGCCTGTCCGGCGCGGCGTCGGCCGCCGAGGACAAGGACGTCACCTACGTGCGCATGGTCGGCGACATCCTCGAGCTGCACCTGAAGGCGCTGGAATACGTCGTGTCGTCGGACAGCGAGTACCGCTCCAACGCGGCGCTGCACGCGATCGCCTTGTTCGATTCGTCGGAAATGCTCGACCACGCGGTCAAGGAAGGCAGCGCCGCCGCTGACAATTGGCCCTGGAAGGATGAAAAGCAGTACGAGGCCTTCGTCGAAGACTACCTGGACGCGTCGAAACGGCTGATCGACGTCGCCGCCAAGTGGGTGCAGGAAAAGGACGACAAGAAGATCCGCCTGGCCATCGACAACGTCAAGCGCTCCTGCGGCAACTGCCACGCCGGCAAGACCGACTGGAACTAGGCGAGCCGGTTCGCCGGCCGATCAGGACGACGCCCCACCGGACCAGCCGATCCGCTTCTGGATCTCTTCCGGGGCTACGCCGTCGACGCACCACTTGGCGACGCGAAATCCCGCCAGTGACAGGCCGTGACGGGACGACCCCTTGCCATCCGCTTTGATCAGGTGGGCTTGGTGTCCCGCTGCGGTCAGGGCCTTGTGGTAGTTCACCTGGGTCGAGAACGGCACGTTGCTGTCGCGCGGATCTCCGACGACAAAGATCCGCCGCCGCGGATCGGCCGGGATGTCGCCGACATGGTCGATCGGATCGTAGAAGTTGCTGTAGCCGGTGGCATCGGTGGACCAGCCGCGAATGGCGTTCCGCTGGGCCACGGCGACGGCACCCGAGGTGATGGTGGCGCAGACGATGTCGTTGCGGCGCGCCAGCAGCGAGGCGACCACGTGTCCGCCGCCGGACTGCCCCGTCAGGGCGAACCGCTCGATCCCGTGCCGCGCCTTCAGGGCATCCAGGGCGGTGTCGACGATGTCGGCTTCGCGCTTCAGCCGTCGTTCCTTGTGATCGCCCGACGAGCCGTAGACGCCGGGCCGCGAATAGCGGATGTACAGCATGCCGTATTTGTTGGCGTCGCGATCGGCATACCCCTGCAGTGTTCTCGGATCGTTGTTGTTGTACCACCCCCTGGGTACCCAGGCGGCGCCGTCGCTCAGACTTTGCATCATCCGATCGCCGTGGAACCAGACGTGTACCAACGGGGTCGCGGATTCCAGGCCGGCGGCGAAATAGCGCACGCACTCCCCCTGCCCGTCGACCATCACCCAGATGCTGGATCCGGGAAACGTGCAGGTCTGTTCGGTCATGACGCTGCCCGACACGACACCGGCATCGGTGAAAGTATCGGCGTTCTTCGGGCTGGTGACGCAGGCTCCGAGAGCGAAGATGAAGATCGCGCTGGCGAGTCGGATCATGACCTTGCCTCCCTGTCGCCCGGCTTCCGTGCCGGGTCTCGCGGATCACGGGACAGAGCATGCCATGGACGCGAAATGAACGCAAAGTCGCAACCGGTGCACGACCATGGGTCACCCCGACCGTCGGCCTTGCAGTCTGGAAATATAAGACTATTTTCCCTACACGTTCTTTGACTTGGTGAATCGGAATTTCATGCGCGGGCGAGCGCGCCTTGCCCGTGTGGTATCGCGGAATGACGACAAATGATGACATTTTCCCGCCGCGAACGCCCGGTTTTGAGTCAGTTCAAGCGCTTAGCGGGTTTATCGATGATGAACACCCGGGTTTCGGGGGCCCCAATCGACGCAAAACCGCCTCGAATCGCCTCGAAACGGCACGACTGTCGTCATTTCAGCCCAGGTCGATCGCGGTCCCGGTCAAGGCGGTCAGTTCGCCGGCCAGGACCTGTTGCAAATCGCCGCCGTCGCGGGTGCCGGTCCAGCGGCCGCCCTCGGGACCAGGCGTGTGGTCGTAGTGGGTGGCGCCGCTTTTCGGCGAGGACATCCAGATCTGTCTGTTCGGCGCGTGCTTGTTGATCACGTACTGGCCACCGGTCTCCAGTTCCAGGGTCAGGATACCGCCCTCCAGGTCGACGTCGATGACGTCGCCCAGCACCTCGTCGATGGTGTCGAACAGGTCGGCCAGCGTGGCGTCGGCGAGGGTCGTGAAGGTGCTTTCGTCGAGGGACATCTGGGCTCCGGGGTCGAGGGTGATAAGTCGGTGAGGTTCAGTCTTCAGGGCCGAGTTCGATCGGCTGGCCGTGCGGGGTGCGGGCGACGGCGGCGGCCCAGGCGGCCTTGCGCCGGATCTGCTCGTCGTTGGGCGCCAGGCCCTTGGCGGCGGCGATCTTCTCCAGCGCCGCCAGCCAATGCAGGTAGTAGCCATCGCCCATGTCGATCTGGTTGGGGTCCGCCTCGCCGCGCGCCTTGGCGGCGGCGATCTCGGCGGAGAAGACCTCGACCCACTCGGGCCAGGTGAAGTGGCCCTGGGCCTGCAACTCGACGGTCATGGCGAAGGCCTGGGCCTCCCAGGGCGCGGCGAAGACCGGGCCTTCGGTGTCGCGCGGTAGTGCCGGCAGGTTGTCCAGCGGTATGGGGTCGGGTTTTGTCATGACGGTTCCAGGTGGTCGTCCCAGAGGTCGATGAAGACCTCGTCGGCGGCCGGGGCGTCGGGGCCCCAGAGCTCGCGGGCGGCGAAGCGCACACTGTACAGGTGCTGCGGATCCTCGCCGCCGCCGGCGGCGTTGCTGTCGGGGTAGACGTGGATGCCGTGGTCGGTGTCGATCACGCCGACACGGCCGCGGGCGTAACGCGGCGCGCGGGTGTGGGTGACGGGGTGCCGGTTCTTGACCCGAACCGTGTCGCCGGGCTTGAAGACGGCCGGCGCGTCGACCTCGCGGGTGTAGGGCGTGCCGCGCATCATCGCCGGCTCGACCGCGTCTGCGCGCAAGACACGCAGCGTCGCCGGGTCGGCGGGGGCGCCGGCCTTGCCGCTGGCCAGTTCCTCGGCGCTCAGCAGGCCGCGCTCGACCAGCAACGTGCTCAGCCCGGCGAGCCAGGTCTGGTAGTAGCTGTTGCGCAGGTAGTCGACGGGATGCTGGCGCTCGCGGGCGTAGCGGCCGTCGTCGATCGACCAGCGGCCGTGGGCGCCGCAGGCCAGATTGAGCGCGAAGATGCGGCGCTCCCATTCGTGGTGGAACCAGGGCTCCTCGGCCTCGGGTTCCGGATCGATCGGGCCGAGGCCGTGCAGGCCGCCGAGGTCGTGCACGCCATCCATCAGGCCGCCTCCTCCTGGTCCGCGGGTTTGGCCAGTTCGACCCCGATCATCGAGTTGCGGGTGACCAGCTCGGCCAGTTGCTCGGCGCTCCAGCCCTCGGTGCGCTCGGGCCGGCGCGGCAGCACCAGGTAGCGCATCTCGGCGGTCGAATCCCAGACCCGCACCGCCGTGTCGGCGGGCAGCTCGGTGCTGAACTCGGCGAGCACGCCGCGCGGGTCGCGCACGGCGCGGGCCCGGTAGGGCGCCGACTTGTACCACACCGGCGGCAGCCCCAGCACCGGCCAGGGGTAACACGAGCACAGCGTGCAGACGACCATGTTGTGGGTGGTCTCGGTGTTCTCGACCACGGTCATGTGCTCGCCCTGGCGGCCGGTGTAGCCCATCGAGTGGATCGCCGCGGTGCCGTCGCGCAGCAGCCAGTCGCGGAATTCGGGGTCGGTCCAGGCGCGGGCGACCACGGCGGCGCCGTTGCGCGGGCCGATCTTGGTCTCGTAGAGCTGGATCAGCTCGTCGAGCGCGGCCGGGTCGATCAGCCCCTTCTCGACCAGCAGGCTCTCCAGCGTGCGCACGCGCAGCTCGGTGTCGTCGAGGTGCGACATGCCGTCACTGTGATCATGGTCGTCGTGGTCGTGCGGCATCGGCGGCTCCCTGTGGTTCCGCCGATTGTGCCGCGAAGGCTCGGTTCAGGTCAATCGAGGACCAGCGAGAACAGCCCGTCGGCCAGCTTGGGGTCGAACCAGGTCGACTTCGGCGGCATCACCTCGCCGGCGTCGGCGACCGCCATCAGGTTGCCGAGCGAGGTCGGATACAGCGCGAAGGCGACCGCCCAGTCGCCGCGGTCGACGCGGTTCTCCAGCGCCTCCAGCCCGCGGGTGCCGCCGACGAAATCGATGCGCGGGTCGGTGCGCGGGTCGCCGACGCCGAGGATCGGGCTCAGCAGCCGGTCGGCGAGCAGGCTGATGTCGAGGCGGGCGACCGGCTGGTCGCGGCCGGGCAGCTCCTGCTTCGGCGCCAGCCGGTACCACTTGCCGGCCAGGTACATGCCGAAGGTGTGGCGCGCGGCGGGACGGGCCTGGCCGGCGGTTTCCTCGACGCTGAAAACCTCGGCGACGCGGCCCAGGAAGTCGCTCTCGCTCAAGCCGTTGAGGTCGCGGACCGTGCGGTTGTAGTCGAGGATGCGGACCTCGTCGTCGGGGAAGGAGACGATCAGGAAGCGGTCGTGCGAGGCCTCGCCCCCATCCGCCCCATCCTGGCCCGCCGAGCCGCCGTTGCGCGCCGCCGCGACCCGCGAGGCGGCGGCCGAGCGGTGGTGGCCGTCGGCGATGTAGATCGCGTCCATGGCCTCGAAGGCGGCGGTCAGGCGCTCGATCAGCGTGGCGTCCTCGACCACCCACAGGATGTGGTGCACGCCGTCATCGGCAGTAACGTCGGCGGCGGCTTCGCCCCTCGTCGCGGCCTCGATCACGTCGGCGACCTCGGCATCGGCACGGTGGGTGACGAACACGGGGCCGGTCTGCGCGTTGATGCTGTCGATCTGGCGCACCCGGTCGTCCTCCTTTACCGGCTTGGTGAATTCGTGCTTGCGGATGCGGTTGCTCTCGTAGTCGGCGACGCTGGCGGCGCCGACGATGCCGGTCTGCACGTGATCGCCCTTGGTGATACGGTAGACGTAGTAGCAGGGTGCCGCGTCACGGACCAGCACGCCCTCGGCGATCATGTTGTTGAAGTTCTCGGCCGCCTTGTCGTAGACCTCTGGCGCGTAGTGGTCGACCCCCGGCTCGAGGTCGATCTCGGCCATCGACACGTGCAGGAAGCTCCACGGCCGTCCGCGGACGCGCTCGCGCGCTTCTTCACTGGAGAGAACGTCATAGGGCGGCGCGACGACGTCGTCGGCGCGGCCGGGCGCGGGGCGCAGGGCGGCGAATGGCCTGATCATGGAGGCGGGCACGGAACGGTCCTTCGTGTGGTTGAAAGCCCGCCAACAGCAGACGGGCGCGGAGCAGAAACTCCACGCCCGCCGGCCGTTTGTCAAGTGAAACGCGGGTGAAAACGCCCTATTCGGCGGCCACCCCGGGCAGTTCGCTCAGCGCCTTGTTCAGGTCGTCCTGGTTGTGCGCATGATCCTCGAGCTTGCCGGCGAAGTAGTCGGTGTAGGCCTGCATGTCGAAGTGACCATGGCCCGAGAGGTTGAACAGGATCGTCTTCGAGGTGCCCTCGGCCTTGCATTTCAGCGCCTCGTCGATGGTCTGCTTGACCGCGTGGGTCGACTCGGGTGCCGGGATGATGCCCTCGGCGCGGGCGAACTTGACGCCCGCCTCGAAGCAGCCGGTCTGGTGCTGGGCCGTGGCCTCGATCAGTCCGAGGTCGAGCAGGTGGCTGACGATCGGCGACATGCCATGGTAGCGCAGGCCGCCGGCGTGGATGCCGTCGGGCACGAAGGTCGAGCCCAGGGTGTGCATCTTGACCAGCGGCGTCAGGTGCGCGGTGTCGCCGAAGTCGTAGGCATACGTGCCCTTGGTCAGGGTCGGGCAGGCCGCCGGCTCGACGGCGATCACGCGCAGGTCGCCGCCCTCGCGCAGCTTCTTGCCGATGAACGGGAAGGCGAGGCCGGCGAAGTTGCTGCCGCCGCCGGCGCAGCCGATGACGATATCCGGCGCGTCACCGGCCATCTCCATCTGCTCGATCGCCTCGATGCCGATGATGGTCTGGTGGGTCAGCACGTGGTTGAGCACGCTGCCGAGGCTGTACTTGATGTCGTCGTTGGTGGCAGCGACCTCGACCGCTTCCGAGATTGCGATGCCCAGGCTGCCGTTGGAATCCGGGTGCTCGGCCAGGATGGCGCGGCCCGAGTTGGTCTCCTCGCTGGGGCTGGCGACGCAGCGGGCGCCGTAGCTTTCCATCAGGGCCCGGCGGTAGGGCTTCTGGTTGAAGCTGATCTTGACCATGTAGACGTCGACCTCGATGCCGAACAGCGAGCCGGCGAAGGCCAGCGACGAGCCCCACTGCCCGGCGCCGGTCTCGGTCGACAGGCGCGAGATGCCCTCCTCCTTGTTGTAGAAGGCCTGGGCCACCGCGGTGTCGGGCTTGTGGCTGCCGGACGGGCTGACGCCCTCGTACTTGTAGTAGATCTTGGCCGGGGTGTCGAGCGCCTGCTCGAGGCGGCGGGCGCGGTACAGCGGCGCCGGGCGCCACAGCTTGTAGACCTCGCGCACCGGCTCGGGGATCTCGATCTCGCGCTCGGCGCTGACTTCCTGGCCGATCAGGGCCATCGGGAACAGCGGCGCCAGGTCGTCCGGTCCGATCGGCTGCCCGGTGCCCGGGTGCAACACCGGCGCCAGCGGCGTCGGCAGGTCGGCGGCGATGTTGCACCAGGCCTTCGGAATCCGGTCCTCGGGCAGCAGATATTTGATGGTGTCGCTCATGCGTCAATCCCTCCCTAGCGCGGATTCGATTTAATCCTGGTCGTATCCTGCGGCAGCGAAGAAGTTCTCGCATTCGGTGGGCGTGACTTTCTCGATCCCTTCGGCGATGGCGCTCCACAGTTCCTCA
>Ga0056109_1000180_pt1 | contig 24064 bp, 21 predicted proteins | sample WorMetG1BERMUDA2_FD_80077 | JGI IMG/M metagenome (GOLD analysis project Ga0056109, IMG submission 80077) | Marine gutless worms symbiont microbial communities from Max Planck institute for Marine Microbiology, Germany - Inanidrilus... ...
CTGCCGAAGATCAATCCCGTACGCCCAGCCCATGAAAACCTCCCTGGCTAAAAACACCAGGGCAGGGAATCAGACATCGGTTAAAAACGATTCTACGTTCGTCAAATGTGCTCTAGATCCCGAAGCGCACCACAACCACGGCGGCGACGAACAGCGCGTTGATCAGGCAGGCGACGACGTAGAGATAGAGCGCGCGGCGGATGTCCTTGACGCCGGCGCGGGCCGAACCGTCGCCGATCCAGGCATCCTTGACCACCCGCTCGGCATAGCGCCGCGGCCCGGCCAGCGCCAGGTCGAGCGCCCCGGCCATCGCGCCTTCGGGCCAGCCGGTGTTCATCGAGCGGTGCTTGCCGGCATCGCGCAGCACGACCTTGACCGCCCGCCCAGGGCTCGCCGTCGGCACGAAGATCGCGGCCAGCGCGATGAACAGGCCGGCCAGCCGTGCCGGGATCAGGTTCAGCACGTCGTCCAGGCGCGCCGCGACCAGGCCGAAGGCGCGGTGGCGCGGGGTCTTGTGCCCGATCATGCTGTCCAGCGTGTTGACCGCCTTGTAGACCAGCAGCCCGGTCAGGCCGAACAGCAGGTACCAGAACACCGGAGCGACGACGCCGTCGCCGTAGTTCTCGGCGCAGGATTCGATGGCGGCGCGGGCGACGCCGTGCTCGTCGAGCTGGCTGACGTCGCGGCCGACGATGTGCGATACCGCCAGGCGGCCGTCTTCCAGACTGGTGCGCAGCCCGACGCCGACCGCGCGCACGTGGTCGTAGAGCCCGCGCTGGGCCAGCAGGGTGATCAGCAGGAACAGCTCCAACAGCCAGCCGAAGGTGTGGTTCAGGCTCAGCCAGCCGACCGCCCAGCCGGCGGCGGCGCAGGGCAGCAGCACCACGATCACGGTGATGGCACCGCGCACGGCGCGGTCCATCTGGCCGCGGTTCTCGCGGTTGAGCTTGCGGTCCAGCACCTCGATCCAGCCGCCGATCAGCGCCACCGGATGACGCACGAAGCGGAACAGCAGGTTCATGTCGCCGAGGTAGGCCTCGGCGACCAGGGCCATGAGCAGCAGGACCAGGGGATCGAATCCGTGGATGTCGCCGGTGCGGCCGAGGGTGAACATGGCCCGCAGTCTGGTCGCCGCGCCGAATGTCGTCAATGGTGCGATTTGGGTCGTGATCGGTTGCTGACAAAACGCGGAGCCCGCCCTATGATCGCGGCTTCGGTGGCCGGTCGGAGGCGATGACCAACCGATGCCGGACCGGGCCGCGGGAGGCGGCGCGGAGGATCGCTCGAAGGCAAGGACCAAGCATGACACAGGATCCCCAGGTGGACCGCAAGACGGCCGTGATGATTTGCGGCCACGGCAGCCGCGACGAAAACGCGGTGCGTGAATTCAACACCCTCGCCGGCCATTTCCGCGACCGCATGCCCGACTACGACGTCGAGAGCGGCTTCCTCGAATTCGCCCTGCCGGTGCTGCGCACGGGCCTCGACAAGCTGCGCGAGCGCGGCGCCGAACGCATCATCTGCGTCCCCGGCATGCTCTTCGCCGCCGGTCACGTGAAGAACGACTTACCCAGCGAAGTCAACAACTTCGCCGCCGAGAACCCGGACCTCGAGGTGGCCTTCGGGCGCGAGCTGGCGATCGATCACCGGCTACTCAAAGCAGCCGCCGAGCGCATCGAGGAGGCCGAAGCAGCGGCGCAATCGCAAGTCGCGCGCGAAGACACCCTGCTGATGGTGGTCGGCCGCGGCACCCGCGATTCGGATGCCAACTCCAACGTCACCAAGGTCACCCGCATGCTGTGGGAAGGCATGGGTTTCGGCTGGGCCGAGACCAGCTATTCGGGCGTCGCCTACCCGCTGGTCGACGCCGGGCTGGAGCGCGCCGTCAAGCTCGGCTTCAAGCGCATCATCGTGTTTCCCTACTTCCTGTTCACCGGCATCCTGGTGCGCCGCATCTACGACTGGGCCGACGCCGACGCCGAGGCTCATCCCGGCGTCGAGATCCTGAAGGCGCCCTACCTCGGCGACCACCCTTACCTGATCGACACCTTCATCGACCGGGTCCACGAGGTGCTCACCGGCGAAAACGTGATGAACTGCCAGCTGTGCAAGTACCGCGAACAGATCATCGGCTACGAGGGCGAGCAGGGCGCGGTGCAGGTCGGCCACCACCACCACGTGCGCGGCGCCGGCACCGAGGAGAACCCCGAGGACCACGGCGCCCACCACCATCACCACGGGCACGGGCACCAGCATCATCACGACCACGGGCATCACCACCATCATCCCCATCATCACGGTGAGTCCGCGCCGGAGAAGTAATGTGGCGGCGCTCGACTACATCCGCGACCCGGCGGCGATCTACGCCGCCTCCTGGGCCGCCATCCGCGACGAATCGGATCTCTCGGAGCTGCCCGCCGACATCGAGCCGCTGGCGGTGCGCCTGATCCACGCCTGCGGAATGCCCGACATCGTCGCCGACCTGGCCTTCAGCGACGGCGCGGTTGCGGCGGGCCAGGCGGCGCTGACCGCCAGCGCGCCGGTCCTGGTCGACGCCGAGATGGTCGGCCGCGGCGTGATCCGGCGCCTGCTGCCCGGCGACAACGAGATCCTCTGCACCCTGCACGCCGACGGCGTCAAGGAGGCGGCGGCGCAAATCGGCACCACCCGCTCGGCCGCCGCCGTCGACCTGTGGGCAGCGCATCTCGACGGCGCCGTGGTCGCCATCGGCAACGCCCCGACGGCGCTCTTTCGCCTGCTCGAACTGCTCGACGAGGGTGCGGCGAAACCGGCGCTGATCCTGGGATTCCCGGTCGGCTTCGTCGGCGCCGCCGAATCCAAGGAGGCGCTGATCGAGCTCGCCGGCGAAATCCCCTTTGTCACCCTGCGTGGCCGGCGCGGCGGCAGCGCCCTGGCCGCCGCCGCGGTTAACGCGCTGGCGGGAGGGTTGGGATGAAACCCTGGATCACCGTGATCGGCATCGGCGACGACGGCCTCGACGGCATCAACGCCGCCGCCCGCGCCCTCATCGACGGCGCCGAACTTCTGGTCGGCGGCGACCGCCACCAAGCGATGGTGGCGGAAACCGAAGCCGAGCGGCTGACCTGGGCCATGGGCCTGCGCGAGACCATGGACGAGATGGCCAAGTGGAAGGGTAGGCGCGTGGTCGTGCTCGCGACCGGCGATCCGATGTATTACGGCGCCGGCGCCAACCTGACCCGCCGCTTCGATCCATCGGAACTCTTTGTCATCCCCTATCCCGGCGCCTTCGCGCTGGCCCGCGCGCGCATGCTGTGGTCGGCCGCCGACGTCGAACTGGTCACGGTGCATGGCCGTCCCCTGGAGACGCTCAACCTGTACATCGCGCCGTGGATCCGCCTGGTCACGCTGAGCCAGGACGGCGCGACCCCGGCGCAGGTGGCGCGGCTGCTGACCGAGCGCGGCTTCGGTACGTCGCCGATGTCGGTGTTCGAGCACATGGGCGGGCCAAAGGAGAACCGGGTCGACGGCGTCGCCGAGACCTGGGGTGATCGGCGGACCGCCGACCTCAACACCATCGCCGTCGAGTGCATCCCCGGCGCCCACGCGCGGGTTTTGCCGCGGGTGCCCGGCCTACCCGATGACCTCTACGAGCACGATGGCCAGATCACCAAGCGCGAGGTCCGTGCCGTCACCGTCTCGGCCCTGGCGCCGCGCGCCGGCGCGGTGCTGTGGGACATCGGCGCCGGTTCGGGCAGCGTCGGCATCGAATGGCTGCGCGCCTGCCCAACGCTCAAGGCGGTCGAGAAGGGCCATGCCGAGGCCCGCTGCTTCGCCTTCGAGCACGACGCCGACCGCGCCGCCGCACTGGCCCGCAACGCCGCGGCGATGGGTGTGCCCAGGCTGCAGGTCGTGTCCAGCGCCGCGCCGGCAGCGTTCGGCGATATCGACAATCGGCCGGATGTCATCTTCGTCGGCGGCGGCGTTTCGGCGCCGGGGGTCCTGCAAGCCTGCTGGGACGTCCTGCTGCCAGGCGGGACCTTCGTCGCCAACGGGGTGACATTACAGGCCGAACAAGCCCTGATGGCGTTCCGTGAAACACACGCCGGCGACTTCGTCCGCATCGTCATCGAGCGCGAGAAATCAATTGGCAGCCTGAGCCGCATGGAGCCCATGGCACCGGTTTTGCAGTATCGGGGGGTCAAGACATGACAGCAACGCTCTACGGCCTGGGCATCGGGCCTGGGGATCCCGACCTGATCACGCTGAAGGCGCACCGGATCCTCAGCCAGGCGCCGGTGATCGCCTACCCGGCGCCGGAGGACGGCGACAGCCTGGCCCGCGCCATCGCGGCACCGCACATCCCCGAAGGCCGCACCGAGATCGTCATCCGCACGCCGATGGTGCCGGGCAAATATCCGGCGCACGGGGTCTACGACAAATACGCCGCCGAGATCGCCGCACATCTCGAAGCCGGGCGCGACGTCGCGGTCCTGTGCGAGGGCGACCCGTTCTTCTACGGCTCGTTCATGTACCTGTTCGAGCGGCTGGCCGGCGGCCACCGCACCGAAGTGGTGCCCGGCGTCTCCAGCCTGGGCGCCTGTGCCGCCGTCGCCGGGGCGCCGCTGGTGTCTCGCGCCGACGTGCTGACCGTGATCCCGGGACCGCTCGACGAGGAGGCCATGGCGGCGCGCCTGGGGGCCAGCGATTCGGCGGCGATCATGAAGGTCGGCCGGCACCTGGACAAGATCCGCGGCGTGGTCGAGCGCCAGGGCCTGGCCGAGCGCGCCTGGTACATCGAGTACGCGACCATGGACAAGCAGCGGGTGATGCCGCTGGCCGAGGTCGACGACGGCGCCGCGCCCTACTTCTCGATGATCCTGGTATCGCGCGCCGACGGCGCAGACGGCGTGGTCGGCGATGACTGACGCGCCCGTCTTCGTCGTCCTGACCGCCGCCGGCGGCGAACTGGCCGCCCGTCTGCGCCCCGGCTTCCCGGGCGCCGAGGTGCACGGCCGCGCCGGCCGCGTCGATGGGTGCGACATTGCGTTCGACGACACGCTCGAACACCTGCGACGATTGTTCCGTGCCGGGCGGCCGATCATCGGCGTCTGCGCTGCCGGTATCCTGATCCGGGCGCTGGCGCCGCTGCTGCGGGACAAGACCGCCGAGCCGCCGGTGGTGGCGCTGGCCGAGGACGGCTCGGCGGCGGTGCCGCTGCTGGGCGGTCACGGCGGCGCCAACCGGCTGGCGACTCAATTGGCCGAGACCTGCGGCGGAACCGCGGCGATCACCACCGCCGGCGACCTGCGCCTGGGCGTCGCCCTCGACGATCCGCCGCCGGGCTGGCGCGTGGCCAACCGCGCCGCCGCCAAGGACACCGCCGCCTCGCTGCTCGGCGACGCGCCGGTGCGCCTGTCGGTCGAGACGGGCGATGCCGCCTGGCTGCGAGACGCGGATGTCGATTTCGCCGAGGACGGGGAGCACGGAATCCGGGTCACCGACCGGGCGGTCGACAACTCGGAATCCGACCTGATCCTGCATCCGACGGTGCTGGCCCTGGGCGTCGGCTGCGAACGCGGCGTCGATCCCGACGAGGTGATCGGCCTGGCGCGGCGAACCCTGGACGAGGCCGGCCTGGCCAGCCATGCCGTGGCCTGCGTCGTCTCGGTCGACGTCAAGGCCGACGAGGCCGCGGTGCACGCCCTGGCCGCCGAACTGGACGTGCCGGCGCGCTTTTTCACGCCGGCCGAGTTGGAAGCACAGACGCCACGCCTGGCCAATCCCTCGGAGGTCGTGTTCCGCGAGGTCGGCTGCCACGGAGTCGCCGAGGGCGCGGCGCTGGCCGCCGTCGGCGCGGCGGGCGAACTGGTGATCGAAAAGCGCAAGAGCGAACGCGCCACCTGCGCCCTCGCCCGCGCGACGCTGCCGCTCGACGCCGCCAACGTCGGCACCGCGCGGGGCAGCCTCAGCATCGTCGGCATCGGTCCGGGCACGCCGGCCTGGCGCACCCCCGAGGTCACCCGCCTGCTCGCCGAGGCCAGCGACATCGTCGGCTACGGGCTGTACCTGGACCTGATCGAGGACGTGATCGCCGGCAAGCAGCGGCACCAGTCCGACCTGGCGCAGGAAGAGGCGCGGGCGCGCCGCGCGCTGGAACTGGCCGCCGAGGGCCGCAACGTCGCCCTGGTCGGTTCCGGCGACGCCGGCATCTACGCGCTGGCCACCCTGGTGTTCGAACTGCTCGACCGCGAGGACCGGGCCGACTGGAACCGCCTCGCCATCGCCGTCAGCCCCGGCGTCTCCGCCTTCCAGGCCGCCGCCGCGCGCATCGGCGCGCCGATGGGCCACGACTTCTGCACCATCTCGCTGTCCGACCTGCTGACCCCCTGGGAAGAGATCGAGCGCCGCCTGCGCGCCGCCGCCCAAGGCGATTTCGTGGTTGCCTTCTACAACCCGGTCTCCAAGCGCCGGCGCACGCAACTGGCCGAGGCGCGCGACATCCTACTGACCGAGCGGCCGGCGGAGACGCCCGTGGTGCTGGCCCGCAACCTGGGTCGTGATGGCGAGTCGGTCGAGGTGGTCACTCTCGGTGCGCTGGAACCGGACATGGCCGACATGCTGACCATGGTCGTGGTCGGCAATCGCCAGACGCGGCACGTCACGCGGGGTCAGGAGCAATGGGTCTACACCCCGCGCGGCTACGCCAAGAAAATGACGGACAAGAAGGAAGGCGCGGCATGACCGTTCATTTCATCGGCGCCGGACCGGGCGCCGCCGACCTGATCACCGTGCGCGGTCAGAATCTGATCCGCCAGTGCCCGGTGGTGCTCTTCGCCGGCTCGCTCGTACCCGAGGCGGTGATCGCCGAGGCCCCCGACGACGCGCGGGTGATCGACACCGCGCCGCTGCACCTGGACGAGATCATGGCCGAGATCGAGACCGCGCACGCCGCCGGCCAGGACGTGGCGCGGGTGCATTCCGGCGATCCGTCGTTGTACGGCGCCATCGCCGAGCAGATGCGCCGGCTCGAACAGAGCGGCATCCCCTACGACGTCACGCCGGGCGTGCCCGCCTTCGCCGCCGCCGCCGCCGCCATCCGTAGCGAGCTGACCCTGCCCGGCGTCGCCCAGACGGTGATCCTGACACGCACGGCGACGCGCAGCTCGGCGATGCCCGACGGCGAAGAGCTGGAGACCCTGGGCCGCTCCGGCGCCACTTTGGCGATCCACCTGTCGGTGACCAACATGGCCAACGTGGTGCGCGAACTGACGCCGCTGTACGGCGCCGACTGTCCGGTGGTGGTCGCCTACCGAGTGACCTGGCCGGACGAGCAGATCCTGCGCGGCACCCTCGCCGATATCCGCGACAAGGTGAAGGCGGCCGGGCTGACCCGCACGGCGTTGATCCTGGTCGGTCCGGCGCTGGCCGAGCAGGACTTCGAGGACTCGCGCTTGTACGCCGCCGACCATCACCACGTGCTGCGCCCGCACGGCGGCAAGGCCGGCTGATGGCCTACCGGTTCACCCGCGCGATCGCGCGCAGGCCGGGCGACAGCGTCGCGAACGGCCTGCGCGAGGGTGGCGGGACGGGACCGGACCCCAACCTGTTCCGGGCCCAGCACAAAGCCTACGTCGCCGCCCTGAAAAACGCAGGGCTGGCCGTCGAGGTGCTGGAGGCGCGCGAGGACCTGCCGGATTCGGTGTTCGTCGAGGACACCGCGCTGTGCCTGACGGACGCGGTGGTGCTGCTGCGCCCCGGGGCCGCCTCGCGCCTGGCCGAAACCGCCGCGATCACCCCGGCGCTGGACGACCGGTTCGGCCGGGTCGGCCGCATCGAGGCGCCCGCCAGCATCGACGGCGGCGATATCCTGGTGACCCCGCGCGAGGTCTTGGTCGGCCGCTCGGCGCGCACCGGCGACGCCGGCATCGAACAGCTCGCCGAAATCCTGCGCGGCTGGGGCCGCGACCTGCGCGCCGTCGACACGCCGGAAGGGGTGCTGCATTTCAAGACCGACTGCGCCCTGCTCGACGACGACACCGTGCTCGCCACCGGCCGGCTCGCCGCCAGCGGCTGCTTCGGGGGATACCGGGTCCTCACCGTGCCGCGCGGTGAGGAGCCGGCGGCCAACGCCATCCGGGTCAACGACGTGGTGCTGCTCGCCGCCGGATACACGCGCACGGCGGAACTGCTAAATGGTGCCGGATATTCCGTCGTCACTCTCGACGTGTCCGAGGCGGCCAAAGTCGACGGCGGCCTCTCCTGCATGTCGCTGCGGTTCTAGACACGCCGCGACAGCCAGTCGACCGCCTCGGCGACGGTCGCGACCCGATCGCCCGGTTCCGGCGGCGGGCGTTCGATCAGCACCATCCGCAGCCCGGCTTCGCGCGCCGCGACCAGCTTGGCCTCGCCGGCCTCGCCGCCGCTGTTCTTGCTGACCAGGCAATCGATGTGGTGACGCTCGATCAGGGCTCGCTCGTCCGCCAGCGCGAACGGCGGCCGGCCGGTGACGATCTCGTGCGCGGGCAGGGCCAGCGGTTCGGCCGGCGCCTCGATCAAGCGGACCAGGAACCACAGCCCTTCGGCCGCGGCAAAGGCATCGAGGCCGTTGCGGCCAGTGGTCAGAAACACCCGCCGCGCCATCCGCGGCAGCGCCCGCGCCGCCGCCGTATCCGGCACCTCGACCCACTTGTCGCCGGGGTGCGGTTTCCAGGCCGGGCGCAGCAGCTGCAGCCTGGGCACCTCGGCGCGCAGGCAGGCGGCGTGGGCGTGTTCGGACATGGTCGCGGCGAACGGATGGGTGGCGTCGATCACCAGGTCGATGCGTTCCTCGCGCAGGTAGTCGGCCATGCCGTCGATGCCGCCGAAACCGCCCCGCCGCTCGGTACCGGCGACCGGGGCCGGGTCTCGCGTCACCCCGGCGCGCGAGGTGATCACCTCGAGCCCGTCGGCAAAGCGGACCACCGCCGCGGCGGCCAGGTCGACGGCCTCGCCGGTGCCGCCGAGGATCAGCAGTCGGCGCCGCTCAGCCATCGCTGCGCCCGACCAGGTTGCCCTGCCGGTCGAACACCAGCACGCCGACGCTGCAGGCCCCCGCCAGCGTCTGCTCGACCACGCCGCGCGCGTTGACGGCGATGGCGTCGGCCAGCGGCACCTCGGCGGCGCGGGCGCGCTCGAGCACCTCGAGCGCGGTGTTGGCGCCGCGCGCCGCGGTGACGTCGGCGTCGGACCCTCCGGCCGCGGCCAGGGTGTCGGCAAGCCGGTCCATGTCGACGCGGGATTTCGACGAATGCAGGAACAGGTGGCCCTGCGACAGCTTGCAGATCTTGGCGAAACCGCCGGCCATGGTGAAGCGCGGTACCGGGTGCCTGCGCAGGTATTTCAGCAGGCCGTCGGCGAAGTCGCCCATGTCCAGCATCGCCGCCTCGTCGAGGCCGAGCAGCGCCTGCGCGGCGCGCTCGGAGGTGCTGCCGGTGGCGGCGGCGAGATGGTCGAGGCCGGTGGCGCGGGCGACGTCGATGCCGCGGTGGATCGAATGGATCCAGGCCGAGCAGGAGAACGGCACCACCACCCCGGTGGTGCCCAGGATCGAGATGCCGCCGAGGATGCCGAGCCGGCCGTTCATGGTCTTGGCGGCGAGTTTTTCTCCATCAGGCACGCTGACGGTGACGGCGACGTCGCCGCTGCCGCCATGGGCCTCGGCGACCGCGCGGATCGCCGCTTCGATCATGCCGCGCGGGCCCGGGTTGATCGCCGGCTCGCCGGCCGGCAGCACCAGGCCCGGCTTGGTCACCGTGCCGACCCCGGGACCTGCGTGAAAGGTGACACCGGTGCCGGGCGGAGCGAGCGCGACGGCGGCGACGATCTCGGCGCCGTGGGTCACGTCGGGGTCGTCGCCGGCGTCCTTGATGACGCTGGCCGTCGCCTTACCCTCGCCGTCCAACTCGGCATGCGCCAAGGCCATGGACGGCATTTCGCCGCGCGGCAGTGTGATGCCGACGGGGTCGGGAAAGGACCCGGTCAGGATCGCCTGATAGGCCGCCTTGGCGGCGCAGGCGGCGCAGGCGCCGGTGGTCCAGCCGCGGCGCAGCTTGTCCTTGTCGGGCGGGATAAAATCGTCGGCGTCACTCATGCCCGTACTCTATCCGCCACCGCCCCTTGCTTCCACCCGCCGCTGTCAATAAGTTAGCGCTAATATAACGCGTCAATCCAGCGGAGCGGCCGTGTCCGAACAGAGTTTCCTGCTCGACCTGCTGAGCGCCGGCCTGGTCCAGTGCCAGGTCGCGGTGGAGGCCCACGGCGGCGTCCTCGCCGGCCTGTTCGTCGCCGGGCTTGTCGGCAGTCCGAGCCACTGCATCGGCATGTGCGGGCCGTTCGTGCTGAGTCAGGCGGTGGCCCGGCTGGAGGCGCGCCCGGCCGCCGAAATGCGCGAGTTCCACCGCCTCGCCGGCGCCGCCCTGGTGCCCTATCACCTGGGCCGGCTGACCACCTACGGCGGCCTCGGCATGCTCGCCGCCATCATCGCCGGCGGCATGGTCGACGTCACCGGCATGCGCTCGATCTCGGCGTTGCTGCTGGCCCTCGCCGCAGCCTTTTTCCTCGGCTACGCCCTGCGCAAGCTCGGCCTGGCCATGCCCGGATTCGGCAGCGGGTCTGCCGAGGGCGAAAGCCTTTGGGGACGCACGCTGGGGCGGCTGGCGCGGCCGCTGTTCGGAACCCCGACCGGCTGGCGCGGCTACGGCCTCGGCCTGGCGCTCGGATTCCTGCCCTGCGGCCTGCTCTACGGGGCGCTGGCCGCCGCCGCCTCGAACGCCGATCCGCTGGCCGCCGTTATCGGCACGGCCGGCTTCGCCGCCGGCACCGTGCCGGCGCTGTTCGCCATCGGGCTCGCCGGCCATGTCGCCGGCCGACAGTGGAGCGGCGCCGTCGGCCGGGTGGCTCCGGTGTTGATGATCATCAATGCCGGTCTGCTCGGTTTCATGGCATGGAGGTTGCTGGCGTAACGTGATATGTAGCGCCCCTGAATTGGCAATGCGGAACCCCTCATGAACAGACTTACCCTGATCGGCACGGCCCTGGTGATCGGCCTCGTCATCGCCCTCGCCGGCCGCTTCTACTTCGGCCTCGGCGTCGCGCCGGAGCAGCAGACGGTGATGCCGAAACCGGTGATCGGCGGGCCGTTCACCCTGACCGACCACAACGGCAAGCAGGTCACCGAAGCCGACTTCAAGGGCAAGCTGATGCTGGTGTTCTTCGGCTACACCTTCTGCCCCGACGTCTGCCCGACGACGCTGAGCACGGTCAACGACGCGCTCGACACCCTGGGCGACGAGGCCAAGGACGTGGTGCCGGTGTTCGTCTCGGTCGATCCGGCGCGCGACACGCCGGAGGCGATGATGGACTACATCACCCACTTCCACCCCAACACGGTTGGATTGACCGGGACGCCCGAGCAGGTGACGGCGGCGGCCAAGGCCTACCGGGTCTATTTCGCCAAGGTCACCGAGAAGGACGCCGAGCCGGGCGAATACCTGATGGATCACAGCGCCATCACCTACCTGATGGGCCGCGACGGCGAGTTCAAGGTCCACTTCGGGCACGGCATCGAACCCGACGTGATGGCGAAGCGGATCAAGGAATTCCTCTGACGTGTCCGGCCTGGCACCAGGCCTGATCATCGCCGCGCCGGCCTCGGGCAGCGGCAAGACCCTGTTCACGCTCGGCCTTTTGCGCCACTTGAGCAGCTACGGCCGCCGGGTCGCCTCGGCGAAAAGCGGCCCCGACTACATCGATCCCGCCTTCCACGCCGCCGCCGGCGGCGGCGCCTGTCGCAACCTGGACCCCTGGGCAATGCGCCCGCAGACGCTCGCCGGCCTGATCGGCGCCACCGCCGCGGACGCCGACATCGTCATCTGCGAAGGCGTCATGGGCCTGTTCGACGGCGCGGTCGGCGAGCAGGGCTCGACCGCCGACCTGGCCCGCGCCACCGGCTGGCCGGTTGTGCTGGTGATCGACGCGCGGGCCCAGGCCGCCTCGGCCGCCGCGGTGGTGCGCGGCTTCGCCCATCACCGCGCCGACATCGAGATCGCCGGGGTGGTCTTCAACCGGATCGGCGGCGGCCGCCACGGCGACATCCTGCGCCAGGCGATGGCCGCCGACCTGCCCGAGATCCCGGTCCTCGGCTGCCTGCCGCGCGACGGCGACCTGGCGCTGCCGTCGCGCCACCTGGGCCTGGTGCAGGCGCTCGAGCATCCCGACCTGGAGAGCTTTCTTAACCGCACCGCCGTTCTGGTCGGCCGGCACATCGACGTCGAAGCGCTGTGCGCCCTGGCCCGTCCCGGAAGTGGTGCAGATTCGGCGCCGGCGACACCGCTGCCGCCGCTGGGTCAGCGGATCACGGTCGCCGACGACTCCGCCTTCGCCTTCAGCTATCCGGCGACGCTCGCGGGCTGGCGCGCCGCCGGCGCCGAGCTGCTGCCGTTTTCGCCGCTCGCCGATCAGGGCCCGGATGCGAGCGCCGACGCGGTCTACCTGCCCGGCGGCTATCCCGAGCTGCAGGTCGGCAGGCTGAGCGGCAACACCGGCTTCCTGCGCGGCCTCGCCGCCGCCGCCACGCGCGGCGCCGCGGTGTTCGGCGAGTGCGGCGGCTACATGGTGCTGGGCCAAGGCCTGGTCGACGCCGATGGGGCGCGGCATGCGATGGCCGGGCTTCTGCCGCTGGAGACCTCGTTCGCCGAACGCGGCCTGCATCTGGGCTACCGCCAGGCGGTCACCACGGCCGATTCCCCGCTCGGCGCCGCCGGTGCCGCCTTCCGCGGCCACGAGTTCCACTACGCAAAGGTATTGGCCGAAGGCCCGGGCGATTCGCTGTTTGTCTGCAGCGACGCATCGGGCCGCGATCTCGGCACGACCGGCCTGCGCGCCGGCAACGTCGCCGGTTCGTTCATCCATTTGATCGACCTCGCTGAATCCTGATTCCCCGTCATATTTCCGCAACCGCGAAAATTAGACTTGGCGAATGTTGCGGCGCACGCTAAGCTCGCGAATTATTCATATATAAACTAAATTCGCGGCGACCGATTGTTGCGGCGGAGCTCAGGGCAACAACACAAGAGGCAGTCATGCTCTACCACATGTACGAAATGAAACACGCCGCGCTGGCTCCCATGCGCATGGCCGTCGAGGCCACCGAGGAGCTGTTCCGCAATCCCTATTTTCCGCCCTCCTACACCCAGTTCGGCCGCACCCTGGTCGCCGGCTGCGAACTGGTCGAGCGCATCACCCGCCACTACGGCCAGCCCGAATTCGGTATCGATTCGGTGCGTGTCGACGGCCACGACGTCGCGGTCAGCGAGGAGGCCGTGCTGGCGCACCGCTTCTGCGACCTGCTGCACTTCCGCAAGGACATGACGGGAACGGGGGCGGGCCCGGGCCCCAAGGTGCTGCTGGTGGCGCCGATGTCCGGGCACTACGCGACCCTGCTGCGCGGCACCGTGCGCCAGCTGCTGGTCGACCACGACGTCTACGTCACCGACTGGATCAACGCCCAGGACGTACCGCTCAGCGCCGGCTCCTTCGACCTCGACGACTACATCGACTACGTCATCGAGTTCCTGCGCATGCTCGGCCCCGACGTGCACGTGATGGCGGTGTGCCAGCCGTCGGTGCCGGTGCTGGCGGCGGTGTCACTGATGGCGGCGGACGGGCACATGAGCAAGCCGCGCTCGGTCACCCTGATGGGCGGGCCGATCGACACCCGGGTCAACCCGACCCAGGTCAACGACCTGGCCGAGAAGCGCCCGCTGGCCTGGTTCGAGAACACGGTGATCCAGCGCGTGCCGATGGGCTATCCCGGCTGGATGCGCAAGGTCTATCCCGGCTTCATGCAGCTGACCGGTTTCATGACCATGAACCTGGACCGTCACATCAACGCCCACATGGACCTGTACAACCACCTGATCGAGGGCGACGGCGACAGCGCCGAGGCGCACCGCCGCTTCTACGACGAATACATGTCGGTGATGGACCTGCCGGCGGAATACTACCTGCAGACCCTGAAGACCGTGTTCATGGAGCACGCGCTGCCGCGCGGCATGATGACCTGGCGCGGGCGCCTCGTCGAACCGCAGGCGATGCGGCGCACGGCGCTGCTGACCATCGAGGGCGAGAAGGACGACATCACCGGCCAGGGCCAGACCCGGGCCGCGCAGGATCTCTGCGTCAACCTGCCGGCGGGCAAGAAAAAGCACTATACCCAGCCGGGCGTTGGGCATTACGGTATCTTCAACGGCCGCCGCTGGCGCGAGGAGATCTATCCCATTGTCCGCGACTTCATCCGCGAACACGGCTAAGGACCAGAGGGACGAAAAGCCGTTCTGGGAGCGCAAGACCCTCTCCGAGATGACCCGGGAGGAGTGGGAATCGCTCTGCGACGGCTGCGCCAAATGCTGCCTGGAGAAGCTCGAGGACGACGCCAGCGGCGAGATCGCCTACACTGACGTCGCCTGCCGCCTGCTCGACGTGAAGACCTGCCGCTGCAGCAACTACGCACAGCAGCAGCGTTTCGTGCCCGACTGCGTGCCGCTGCACCCGGGCAACGTCGGCGAGCTGCGCTGGATGCCCTCGACCTGCGCCTACCGCCTGCTCGCCTTCGGCCAGCCGCTGCCCGGCTGGCACCCGCTGATCAGCGGCGATCCCGAAACGGTGCACCGCGCCGGGCAATCGGTGCAGGGCCGCTGCGTGCCCGAGGCCGAGGCCGGCGACCTGGAGGACCACATCGTCAGTTGGCCCGAGTAACCGATTAACGAGTGAGGCTGACCGTCTCGCCGATTCGCAACATCTGCGGCGTGAAGTCCGCCGTCTTGGTCGCCAGGAAGCGGCGCTGCGTCTGCAGCGGCGGGTCCTCGCCGAGCGGGAAGGTGCCCCAGTGCAGGCCGATGGCGCGCCGCGCGTCCAGGCGCCGGGCCAGTTCGGCCGCCTCCTCGGGCGTGGTGTGGTTCGCCTTCATCAGCCAGCTCGGTTCGTAGGCGCCGACCGGCACCAGGGCCACGTCGGCGGTGCCGATGCGTTCGCGCACCCGGTCGAAAAGCGGACCGAGCGCGGTGTCGCCGGTGAACCAGACGCGAAGATCCTTTCCGCGCAACAAAAACCCGGTCCACAGCGTGAAGTTCCTGTCGGTCAGGCTGCGCTGCGAAGCGTGGATCGCCGGGGTCGATTGAAGCGTCACCGCACCGACGGTCTCGCTGTCGTACCAGTCCATCTCGCGCACGTTGGCGAGGCTGGCGCCACGCACCGCCGGCCCCAACCCCAGCGGCACCAGCACACGGACGTCGGGAAACCTGCGGGCCAGTTGACGCAACGACGGCAGGTCGAACGAATCGTAGTGGTTGTGCGAGATCACGATGACGTCGATGCGCGGCAGATCCTCGATTTCCAGGCCCGGCGGTACCCAGCGGCTGATCGCGATGGGCCAGGGCGAGGCGTTCTTGCTGAACACCGGATTGGTCAGGATGTTGATGCCATCCAGCCCGACCAGCGTCGTCGCGTGACCGATCCAGGTGACCCGATTACTGTCTTGATGGGCCGCCAGCTGCCGCCTGGCCGCGTCGCGCGACAGGACATGGTCCGGCGGCAGTTCGACCCGCCGGTCGGCGGTCAGCCGCCCCAGCACGAATCCCATCCACTTCAGCAGCGTGCGCTCGCTTTTCGGGCTGTCCGGCGGGTTCTGGAACCCGCTCGGCGTATGGTGCGGCCTGGCCGCGTCGAAATGCGGATTGTCGCCGATCGAACAGGCGGCAACCATGAGGCTCAGCGCGGCGACGGCGAGGATTTTGGGCGCCTCTGCCATGCCTAGACAAACCCATACGCCAGCGCCAGCAGGAAACCGCCGAGGGCGACGCGGTAGAGCACGAAGGGGGTGAAGGTCGAGCGGCGCAGCCAGGCCATCAGGGCCCAGATCGCGATCAGGGCGGAGACGAAGGCGAGGATGGCGCCGATCATGGCGTCCGCGGTCAGCTGCGCGTTGCCGGCCTCGATGAGGTCGTAGCCCTTGAGCACGCCGGCGCCGAGGATGGTCGGCACCGACATCAGCATCGAGAAGCGCGCCGCCTCCGAGCGCTCCATGCCGAGCATGCGCGCTGCCGACATGGTGATGCCGGAGCGGCTGGTGCCGGGGATCAGTGCCAGCACCTGCGCCAGCCCGAGCATGATGGCGTCGAACACGCCCAGGTGCTCGCTGCGGCGCAGGGTCATGCCCATGCGGTCGGCGAGCCACAGCACGATGCCGAACACCAGCGTGGTCCAGCCGATGATCTCGATGCTGCGCAAGCTGTCGCCGAGGTATTCGTTGACCAGGAAGCCGGCCCCGATCACCGGCAGAGTGGCGATGATCAGCAGCCCGATCATGCGCCCGTAGGGATCGACCCGGCCGGCGAACAGCTTCAGCCCGCCCAGCAGCAGGCCCAGCATGTCGCGCCAGAAGTAGGCCATCACCGCGCCCAGGGTGCCGACGTGCACCGCGACATCGAGAATCAGCCCCTGATCCGGCCAGCCGGCCAGGACCGGCACCAGAATCAGGTGTCCGGACGAGCTGATGGGCAGGAATTCGGTGATTCCCTGGACCATCGCGAGGACGGCGAGATGCAGGATCGGCACGAAAAATGGGCCTCCAACTGTTTGATTTCCTTATACCATTTGCAGCCGGGCGTGCAAGGCGGGGTTCGTGCCGCAAGCGCGAATTGGGGCAAAAAGGACCGCCCCGGACCCATCGCGGGTTTGGCTTTGCGTTTCCAACGGGAATTCTGTAAATTGCGCCACTCCGACACACAGGGGATGCCCGAAATCGGCCCAGCGCGCACCAGAAGGTGGCGGCGGTGGCATGGGGCGGGCTGTCCCCTCAGGAAATTGCGAGTAACGAAAAGGGGGCTGGGCGTGCGCACAGCGTGAACGCCCCGGCGGGTGGACCGACACGACCCACCGGACCGGCAATCCCCCCAAGCAGCGACCGGGAAGATAGACATGAACGACATGCCCACGCCCCCGATGCCCGAAATGCCGGGTCTGCCCCGTCAAGGCCTCTATGATCCGAGCAACGAGCACGACGCCTGCGGCGTCGGCTTCGTGGCCAACATCAAGAACCGGAAAAGCCACGACATCATCAAGCAGGGCCTGCAGATCCTGGTCAACCTGGACCACCGCGGCGCCGTCGGCGCCGACCCGATGGCCGGCGACGGCGCCGGCATCCTGATCCAGGTGCCGGACGGGTTCATGCGCTCGGAATGCGAAAAGCTGGGCATCACCCTGCCCGAGGCCGGCGACTACGGCGTCGGCATGGTGTTCCTGCCGAAGAACGTCGATTCGCGGGCCAAGTGCGAGGCCGCGATCGAAAGCGTCGCCGCCGCCGAAGGCCAGACGGTGCTGGGCTGGCGCGACGTACCGGTCGACGACAGCTACCTGGGCGAGAGCGTCAAGGCCGACGAGCCGGTGATCCGCCAGGTGTTCATCGGCCGCGGCGACAGCTGCGCCGACCGCGACGCCTTCGAGCGCAAGTTGTTCGTCATCCGCAAGCAGGCCCACCACGCCATCTGGGACGAGGACATGGAGGGCTGGGGCCAGTTCTACTTCACCGGCCTCAGCGCCCGCACGATCATCTACAAGGGCATGATCCGCAGCGGCAACCTGCCGAACTACTACCTCGACCTGCGTGACGAGCGCATGGAATCGGCGCTCGCCCTGGTGCACCAGCGGTTCTCGACCAACACCTTCCCGTCCTGGCGCCTGGCGCAGCCGTTCCGCTATCTGTGCCACAACGGCGAGATCAACACCCTGCGCGGCAACATCAACTGGATGGCGGCGCGGCGCCACTCGATGGAATCGGACATCCTCGGCGAGGATCTGGACAAGCTGTGGCCGCTGATCGGTGACGGCACGTCGGATTCGGCGACCTTCGACAACGCCCTCGAACTGCTGGTCGCCGGCGGCTACTCGCTGGCCCACGCGATGATGCTGATGATCCCCGAGGCCTGGGACGACAACCCGCTGATGGACGAGGAGCGGCGCGCCTTCTACGAGTACCACGCCGCCCTGATGGAGCCCTGGGACGGCCCCGCCGGCGTCGCCTTCACCGACGGCCGCCAGATCGGCGCGACGCTGGACCGCAACGGCCTGCGCCCGGCCCGCTACGTGGTCACCGACGACGACATGGTGATCATGGGCTCCGAGGTCGGGGTGCTGCCGATCCCCGAGGAGAAGATCGTCAAGAAGTGGCGGCTGCAGCCGGGCAAGATGTTCCTGATCGACCTCGAGGAAGGCCGCATCATCGACGATTCCGAGCTCAAGGCCGAACTGGCGCAGGCCAAGCCCTACCAGAAGTGGCTCGACGAGACCCAGATCCACGTCGAGAAGCTGCCCAAGGAGATCGGGCCGATGACGCCCGATCCGCAGACCCTGCTCGACCGCCAGCAGGCCTTCGGCTACACCCAGGAAGACATCAAGTTCTTCCTCACGCCGATGGCCATGACCGGCCAGGACCCGGTCGGCTCGATGGGCCGCGACACGCCGATCGCGCCGCTCAGCGACAAGCCGAAGATGCTGTACGACTACTTCAAGCAGAACTTCGCCCAGGTCACCAACCCGCCGATCGACCCGATCTGCGAGGAACTGGTGATGTCGCTGGTGTCGCTGATCGGACCGCGGCCGAACCTGCTCGACCACAACTCGGGCGGCACGCAAAAGCGGCTCGAGGTGCGCCAGCCGATCCTCAGCAACCTGGATCTGGAGAAGATCCGGCGCATCGAGAACCATGTCGACCATGCCTTCCGCACCTACACGCTGGACATCTGCTACCCGGCCGCCGAAGGCGCCGCCGGCATGGAAGGCGCGCTGCGCCGCCTGTTCGACCTGTCGGCCCAGGTGGTCGAGAGCGGCTACAACATCCTGATCCTGTCGGACCGCGGCGTCGACGCCGAGCACATCGCCATCCCGGCGCTGCTGGCCACCGCCGGCGTGCACCACCACCTGATCCGCCACGGTCTGCGCACCGAGGTCGGCCTGGTGGTCGAGACCGGCGAGGCGCGGCTGGTGCACGATTTCTGCCTGCTCGCCGGCTACGGCGCCGAGGCGGTCAACCCCTACCTCGCCTTCGATACGCTGTCGACCATGCGCCCGACCCTGCCCGAGGAACTGACCGAGGCCGAGGTGCACAAGCGCTACATCAAGGCCGTCGACAAGGGCATGCTGAAGGTGATGTCGAAGATGGGCATCTCGACCTACCAGTCCTACTGCGGCGCCCAGATCTTCGACGCCGTCGGCCTGGGTCAGGCCTTCGTCGACCGCTACTTCACCGGCACCCACACCGCCGTCGGCGGCGTCGGCCTGGAGGAGATCGCCGGCGAGACGACGCAGCGCCACGGCGCCGCCTTCGGCGACGCGTCGATCTATCGCAACGCGCTCGACGTCGGCGGCGAGCTGGCCTACCGCCAGCGCGGCGAAGAGCACGTCTGGACGCCGGACACCATCGCCCTGATGCAGCACGCCGTGCGCTCGGGCGACGAGCGCAAGTTCCGCGCCTTCACCGACAAGGTGAACGACCAGGACCGCAAGCTGAAGAACCTGCGCGGCCTCTTTGAGCTGCAGTTCGCCGATCAGGAGATCCCGCTCGACGAGGTCGAGCCGGTGAGCGAGATCGTCAAGCGCTTCGCCACCGGGGCCATGTCTTTCGGCTCAATCTCGTGGGAGGCGCACACGACCCTGGCGATCGCCATGAACCGCCTCGGCGGCAAGTCCAACACCGGCGAGGGCGGCGAGGAGGCCGAGCGCTTCAAGCCCCTGCCCGACGGCACGTCGATGCGCTCGGCGATCAAGCAGGTCGCCTCGGGCCGGTTCGGCGTCACCGCCGAATACCTGGCCAATTCGGACGACATCCAGATCAAGATGGCGCAGGGCGCCAAGCCCGGCGAGGGCGGCCAGCTGCCCGGCCACAAGGTCGACGAGTGGATCGCCCGGGTGCGCCACTCGACCCCCGGCGTCGGCCTGATCTCGCCGCCGCCGCACCATGACATCTACTCGATCGAGGATCTGGCGCAACTGATCCACGACCTGAAGAACGTCAACCCGCGGGCGCGCATCTCGGTCAAGCTGGTCTCCGAGGTCGGCGTCGGCACGGTCGCCGCCGGCGTCTCCAAGGCGCACGCCGACCACGTCACCATCTCCGGCTTCGACGGCGGCACCGGGGCGAGCCCGATCACCTCGATCCAGCACGCCGGCAGCCCGTGGGAGATCGGCATCGCCGAGACCCACCAGACGCTGGTGCTGAACCGCCTGCGCGGACGCATCGCGGTGCAGGTCGACGGCGGCTTCCGCACCGGGCGCGACGTCGTCATCGGCGCGCTGCTGGGCGCCGACGAGTTCGGTTTCGCCACCGCGGCGCTGATCTCGGAAGGCTGCATCATGATGCGCAAGTGCCATCTGAACACCTGTCCGGTCGGCGTCGCCACCCAGGATCCGGAGCTGCGCAAGCGCTTCACCGGCGAGTCCGACCACGTCGTCAACTTCTTCGTCTTCCTGGCGGGCGAGGTGCGCGAGCTGATGGCCAAACTGGGCTTCCGCACCTTCAACGAGATGATCGGCCGGGTGGATCGGATCAACACCCGCGCCGCGATCGACCACTGGAAGGCGCGCGGCCTCGACTTCAGCAAGATCCTGCACAAGCCCGAGGTGCCCGGCGACGTCGCCGTCTTCAACTGCGAGCCGCAGGACCACGGCCTCGACAAGGCGCTCGACCACAAGCTGATCGCCGAGGCCGAGCCGGCCATCGAGCGCGGCGAGGCGGTGCGCATCGACACCACGATCATGAACGTCAACCGCACGGTCGGCGCCATGCTGTCGGGCCAGATCGCGCTGAAGTACGGCCACGGCGGCCTGCCCGACGACACCGTGCACATCAAGTTCACCGGTAACGCCGGGCAGTCCTTCGGCGCCTTCCTGGCCCAGGGCGTGACCATGGAGCTCGAGGGCGACGCCAACGACTACGTCGGCAAGGGCCTGTCGGGCGGCCGCCTGGCGATCTACCCGCCGGCCGCCAGCCTGATCGTGCCGGAGGAGAACATCCTGATCGGCAACACCGTGCTGTACGGCGCCATCGCCGGCGAGTGCTACTTCCGCGGCGTCGCCGGCGAGCGGTTCGCCGTGCGCAACTCGGGCGTCACCGCGGTGGTCGAGGGCGTCGGCGACCACGGCTGCGAATACATGACCGGCGGCGTGGTCATCGTCTTGGGCCAGACCGGGAGCAACTTCGCCGCCGGCATGAGCGGCGGCATTGCCTATGTGCTCGACGAGGAAGGCACGTTCAAGCAGCGCTGCAATATGGCCATGGTCGAGCTCGAACCGATCGCCGACGAGGACAAGGCGATGGAGAACTCGGCTCACCAGAAAGGCGATCTGGAGACCATCGGCCGGGTCGACGTGATGAACGACATGACTCGGTTCGACGCGCAGCGCCTGAAAACACTGATCGAGAAACATTTGCACTACACCAATTCGGATCGCGCGCGCGAGATCCTCGACGACTGGGAGGGCTACCTGCCCCGCTTCGTCAAGGTGATGCCGGTCGATTACCGCCGCGCCCTGCAGGAGATGCAGGCGCATTCGCGGGCCACCGAACGCACCGGTGTCAGTGTCGCGGTGGGGGGCTGATCGATGGGCAAGCCAACGGGTTTCAAGGAGTTCATGCGCCGCGACCGGTCCTACGCACCGGTCGACGAGCGGGTCCGCCACTACGAGGAATTCGTCGTTCCTCTGCCCGAAAAGGACCTGGCGCAGCAGGGCGCGCGCTGCATGGACTGCGGCATCCCCTACTGTCACCAGGGCTGTCCGGTCGACAACATCATTCCCGACTGGAACGACCTGGTGTACCGCGGCGACATGCGCGCGGCGATCGACGTGCTGCACTCGACCAACAATTTCCCCGAGTTCACCGGCCGCATCTGCCCGGCGCCCTGCGAGGCCGCCTGCACGCTGAACATCACCGACGAGCCGGTGACCATCAAGACCATCGAGTGCTCGATCGTCGACCACGCCTGGGAACAGGGCTGGGTGCAGCCGCAGATCCCGGCGCGGCGCAGCGGCAAGCGGGTCGCGGTGATCGGCTCGGGCCCGGCCGGCATGGCCTGCGCGCAGCAACTGGCGCGCGCCGGGCACACGGTGGTGGTCTACGAGAAGAACGAGAAGATCGGCGGCCTGCTGCGCTTCGGCATCCCCGACTTCAAGCTGAACAAGTCGCTGATCGACCGGCGCATGGCGCAGATGCAGGCCGAGGGGGTCGAGTTCCGCCCCAACTTCCATGTCGGCCGCGGCATCTCGGCGACCAAGATCGCCGAAGACTACGACGCCATCGTGCTCGCCTGCGGTTCCGAGCATCCGCGCGACCTGCCGGTCGAGGGCCGCGAGCTCGACGGCGTGCACTTCGCCATGGATTTCCTGACCCAGCAGAACCGTCGCCTGTTCGGTCGGCATCCCAGCGACGAAGAGGCGCTGCACGCCGCCGGCAAGGACGTCATCGTGATCGGCGGCGGCGACACCGGATCGGACTGCGTCGGCACCTCGGTGCGCCATGGCGCCGCCTCGGTGACCCAGCTAGAGATCATGCCGAAGCCGCCCGAGCGCGAGGAGAAGGACCTGACCTGGCCGAACTGGCCGATGAAGATGCGCACCTCGACCTCGCACGAGGAAGGCTGCGAGCGCGACTGGTCGGTGTCGACCAAGCGCCTGACCGGCAGCGACGGCAAGGTCGAGAAGATCCAACTGGTCCGCGTCGAATGGGAAACACGCCCTGCCGGCGGCTTCATGATGGTCGAGGTGCCGGACAGCGAGTTCGAGCTGAAAGCGGATCTTGTTCTGCTGGCCATGGGTTTCGTCAACCCGGTGCACGAGGGGCTGCTCGAGCAGCTCGGCGTGGCGCTCGATGACCGCGGCAACGTGCAGGCCGAACTGCAGGGCGACAAGGCCTACCACACCTCGGTCGACAAGGTGTTCGCCGCCGGTGACGTCCGCCGCGGCCAGTCGCTGGTCGTCTGGGCGATCCACGAGGGCCGCAGCTGCGCCCGCGCCGTCGATGAATACCTGATGGACGAGTCCGACCTGCCGACTTGACGCTTCCTTGCTCCCCCGCCTGTTGCCCTCCATGATGCGGGGGCAGCAGCGGGGTTATCTTCCATGCCGGAATTTCTGACGTACGACGCCCTGGCACTGGCGATGCTCGCCGCCCTCGCCGCCGGCTTCGTCACCGGGTTCGCCGGGTTCGGCACCGGATTGGTGGCGGCCGGTCTGTGGCTGCACGTGCTGCCGCCGCTGGCGGTACCGCCACTGGTCGCGATCGCCTCGGTGGCGGCGCAGCTGGTCGGCTTCGCCGCCGTGCGCGGGTCGTTCCGCTGGGACCGGGCGCGATCCTACTTGATCGGCGCCGTGGTCGGCCTGCCGCTCGGCGTGTGGGCCCTGCGCCACGCCTCGCCGGAGCTGCTGCGCACGTCGATGGGCATATTTCTGGTGCTCTACGCCTCGGCCCAGCTGACCTGGCTCGGGCGGTTCCGCGTCGGTGCCCGGGGCGGCAAACCCGCTGACACCGTGATCGGCGCCGGCGGCGGTTTCCTCGGCGGTTTCGCCGGGCTGTCGGGGCCCCTGCCCCTGGTCTAGCTGCAACTCCGCGGCGCCGCGCCGGACGACGCCCGCGCCGTCTATCAGCCGTTCAACCTGCTGGTGCTGGCCGCCGCCAGCGGTGCCATGGCCATCGCCGGCCGGGTCGATCAACTGGTGCTGGTCGTCGCCGTCGCCTGCCTGCCGGCGACCGTGATCGGCGCCTGGCTGGGTGCCCGCGCCTACCGCCGCGTCGACGCAGCGACCTTCCGTCGCATCGTGCTCGGACTTTTGCTGCTGTTGGGCGCCGTGCTGCTGGCGCAGACCTTCTAGAGCGCATTTGACGAACGTAGAATCGTTTTTAACCGATGTCTGATTCCCCTGCCCTGGTGTTTTTAGCCAGGGAGGTTTTCATGGGCTGGGCGTACGGGATTGATCTTCGGCAGCGTGTGGTGGATGC
>Ga0056109_1000181_pt1 | contig 24020 bp, 28 predicted proteins | sample WorMetG1BERMUDA2_FD_80077 | JGI IMG/M metagenome (GOLD analysis project Ga0056109, IMG submission 80077) | Marine gutless worms symbiont microbial communities from Max Planck institute for Marine Microbiology, Germany - Inanidrilus... ...
ATGCCTGCAGGGGAAACATAAATACCATTCTTTTTCAACTCATTGGAAGCACGAAGCTGACCCAAAGCGGGGTTTTCAATAGCTATTGCAACAACCGCTCCTTCGACTGCTGGATCAACCCGGCAGATAAAAGCGGCTTCTTCTCCTTTGTAACAGCTCCGGGTAATGCGCACGAAGTTTATTCACCCACCCATAGCTATCCGGAAGAGGATTATCGACAACTTGAAAGTATATGATAGGACCCTGACCAGTTTTTTCACCAGGAGCCAATAGCACCATCAGGGGATGAGTCAAAAGGACCCTTGTAATATAGAAATGCCGGCCCTTTTACCCGGAAATTCGCCAGAAATCCATTGAAAAAAAACATGTACATCAAGGCCATTTGCACTATAGTGCAAATCGCTCATTACCTTCCCCGCTTGACGAGGTTAGAGAAACAGGATAGGATTGCCATTATTATAGTAAAAGGGGAGTTGATATGTCTACACACACTACCAGATTGACACTCTCTCTGTACGAGTGGATGCTGGACAACTCCCTCAGAGAGGATGAACTCCTCAAACAACTCAGGGAAGAAACCGCAGAACTCTCGGAAGCCAATATGCAGGTTGCCCCGGAACAGGGCCAACTGCTGGCCATGCTGGTGCAGATATCAAAGGCTAAAAAAGTGATCGAGGTCGGGGTCTTTACCGGATACAGCTCCATCTGCATGGCCAGAGCGCTCCCGGATCGGGGCAAACTGACCGCATGTGACATCAGCGAGGAGTGGACCTCTGTCGCCCGACGGTATTGGGAAAAAGCCGGTATCACAAAGAAGATCAACCTCATCCTCTCCCCTGCCTCCATGTCTCTGGTGCAGCTGCTGGAGAAAGGTGGAGAGGGGAAATACGATCTGATCTTTCTGGATGCGGATAAAGAGAACTATGATTTTTACTACGAGCACTGCCTCCAGCTCTGCAAATCGGGCGGAATCATTATCATAGACAACATGTTCTGGGACGGGCGGGTTGCCGACCCCTGTGTGGAGGACCAAATAGTCCGAGCACTGCGCTCTCTGGCCAATAAACTGAAGGCAGACATGAGGATACACTTCACAATGGTCCCGGTCGGGGACGGGATGGGATTAATTTTAAAAAAATAATTATTTTGAAATTTTCAGCCCCTTTTTTCCATACATAAGAGTACAGGGCCATGGCTCAGACGCATGCGCGGCGTCACCATCTACTAACACACTCTTAAGGAGAAAAAAATGAAAGATTTGAACATCCTGCTCATCGAGGGCAATCTGGTGCGAGATCCGGAACTGAGAGAAACAGATACCGGCCTCCCATTCTGCCGCTTTTCCATAGCCAACCACCGCTCCTACAAAAAAAGCGGAGAATGGGTCAATGATGTCAATTTCATCAATGCTGTTGTCTGGGGTCGGGTCGCGGAAAACTGTACCCGTTTCTTGAAAAAAGGGGACAAAGTACGTGCAAAAGGCCGTATAGAGCAAGACAATTATGTCAACAAAGAAGGGCACAAGGTCACAACATACGAACTTTCCGCCCGGAGTGTTGACTTCCTGGAGAAACCTAAAAAACGAGAAGAGGTGTCAGCTGCGGAACCCGTAGAAGCTGTTGCCGGATAAGAACAGGACCCCGGCAGGTATCCCTGCCGGGGAATACAAATGCCGTATAAGGTCCTGAATTTTATTGAATGATCTCCCGGAAGCTTGTGCCCCGGATTTTCAGCAGCCCGCTTCCGAAAGACGTCTCGAATAGATCAGTGCGTCCTCACCGTTGCGGTAGTATGCTTTTCGCCGCCCCTCAAGGGTGAATCCGCACTGCTCATAAAGAGCGGCAGCAGGCAGATTGGAGGCCCTCACTTCCAGCGTTGCCGTCTCGATGCTCTGCTCCTCCATATCGGAGAGGAGAAAACGGACTATATCTCTCCCCAGCCCCTTTCTTCGATATTGAGGATGGACGGCAATGCTGGATATATGACCGTGCCTCACCATATCCTGGTAACCGCCAAAACCGATAATTGCATTAGCTAAAAAAAACACAAAAAAATGGGAGAGCTCGTTTTCCATTTCCTGGTGAAACATTCTTTCACTCCAGGGAGAAGGATTGGAAAGGGCCTCAATTTCCAGTAACACCGCCAGATCTTCGACCTTCAACAGCCGCGATTCAACTGCCACAGGAGATCCTGTCATAGATATACTTCAACCCCTTGAGGGTGAGCTCCCGGTCAACCACATCAATGGCCTCCGTGGCTTCTGCAAAAAATCTGGCAAAACCGCCTGTTGCCAGAACCACGGGATTGCGGCCGATGAATTCAGAAAGCTGCGCTACAATTTTCTCCACAGCACCGACAGTTTGATAATATATTCCACTGGTTATCCCCTGGGCGGTAGTGCGACCCAGAGGCGATTCCGGCCTGGAGATACGCACTTCTGAAAGGCGGGCGGCCCTGCTGGTGAGCGCATTGAGGGAGATCCCCACTCCAGGTAAAATCTGTCCACCGAGATAGGCACCCTTTTCTGAAATACAGCAGAACGTGGTCGCTGTTCCGAAATCAATCACAATCAGGGGCGTAGTATAGAGGTGAATCCCGGCGGCAGCATTGACAATTCGGTCAGCCCCGATCTCTTCAGGATTCGGATAATCATATACCAACCCGGTGTCCGTGGTACAATCCACAAAAACCGGGTTGTCAATCTTAAATATTTTGCGGAACATGAACTTCAGAGGATGAAAGAGCGCAGGCACTACGCTGGAGACAATGGCATGGCGTATAGAGGAGAGATCAATCCTGCTGAAAAGCAGATGAGCGAGCAAGGGGGCGGCGATTTCATCCGCAGTGGCATTGGGGACGGTATTCAGCTGCCAGGACCGCTCAGGAACAACACCCTTTTGTTTCTCCTCAAACAATCCCACCGTAATATTGGAGTTCCCCACGTCAACACCGATCAGCATACTCCAGCTCCCCGGAATAGAATCTTTCAGCTCCGGTTTCTGTTTTCAAAATCAATCCACCGTCCGGAGTGATACCTTCAAGTATACCGTTGACCCGCCTGTCCGGTAAAGAGAGGGTTGCATTCCTGCCTTTACCATCAAGTTGTTCGGACACCGCCCGCAGCAGCCGCCTGCACTCTCCGCTGCATACCTCCCGATAAAAGCGATCCAGTGCAGTGAGCGAAGAGGAAAAAAGCAACTCCGTCTGCGCCGGAGAGCCTGTCTCCAGATTCACGGCAGTAGGCGGTATGCGGAATTCCCCCTTCAAATCAGCCTCCTCCCAATCCGTATTGATACCAATCCCCAGGAGCAGATTGGAGATCCCGGATACCCCTGCCCGGCTCTCAATCAAAACGCCCGCGATCTTCTTTCCGGATACCAGCACATCATTGGGCCACTTAATCGTCCCCTCAAGCCCGGAAATCCCGCGAAGAGCTTCCCGCACCGAAGCTCCGGCAGCCAGGGAGAGGAGCCCGAGCGCGGAAACCGGTATCTCAGGACGGAGTATCACGGTCAGATAGAGCCCCTTGCCTGCTCCGGAATTCCAGCTGCGCCCGATCCTGCCCCTCCCTCTCTGCTGTTCGTCCGCTCTGACAACCGTCCCTTCAACCGCTCCAGCTGAAGCCAGCTCCAGAGCGACATCATTGGTGGAACTGACAGTCGCATAATGCCGGACAGAACTTCCAATAACTATTTTTTTCATATTTTATACCTTGAGAGGGCACCTGAAAACCTGTAATGCCGGCAGACCATTCCCCCGATAGTAAGAGGGTACGCACATCACCTCAAAAGGATCCTTATGAGCATGCAGGATTTCGCTCAGGTAAATAACCGTTTCTGGCTCCCGGGCGTTTTCCTTCCTCATCCTCCAGATTACTGTGTAAATTAATAAATTCTGCTACCTCTGATTCAATGGCCGCCTGAAGCATTGTTCTTGCTCCTGTTCGAAGTGGTTCTTCAAGAGTGGAATGACTCCGTTCTTTTCCTGTACTCCCTGAATCTTTTGTGATTCTCTTTTCCATGAGCCTATCCTCCAGATTCGGCCAATTATTTGATTTCATTCATACCGAAGGATATGCTCTTTTTTATCTGAATCCACAACAATTGAATATAACTCCGATTTTTTGCATGAAAAGGGAATTTATAACAGTCAAATTTGTGGATTTTGGGTATATCAAATTTTTTCAGCTACATGTTATTGTAGATAATATATGTATTTTGCCGACTATTGAAATAGAATACTATTAGAAGAAGCATATTCCCGTAGCAAGGATGGAGATTGTACTTTGAGCCCTGTCTTTTATATCGTATTAATAGGAGGGATGATGATTCTCCTGGCCAGTCTACTAATCCAACAGATAAAACAATCCAAGATCAAAAGAGCTACCACAAAAAAACTTCAGTCCGGAGAACATGATATCGCGATCAGGAGCCTCAAAACATTGGTACAGAATGACCCCAATGACCACCAGGCGCTCTTCCGTCTGGCAAAGCTGCAGCTTGCACTCGGAGAAACGGATGGCGCGCTAAGCTCAGCAAAAGAACTACTGGAGCGCAACCTGCAGGGGAGTGGAGTCTCCCAGATTGATGCGATACTGATCCTCGCTGAAACAGAGGAATTAAACGGCCATCTGGATAGCGCCTATAAAAACATGCTGATCGCCAAAGGGCTTGACGCAACCAATGCGGAAGTTAATCTTAAGCTCATGCTTTACGAATACCAGCGCGGCGCATTTCAGGAGGCATTCTCCTATGCTGGCATTCTCCTCCGCTTCAGTCCCACCCACGCTCAGGCACAACTTTACAGAGGGCTTTGCGCATACCGACTCGGCAATACGGAAAGCGCGATCGAAGGACTTCGAAAAGCGATCCAGATTGATGCGAATAACTACGAAGCTGCACTCAACCTCGCGCTGATTTACAGTAAATTCGGCAACATGCAGGAGTGCGCCAATTTCGGTAATCTTGCGGCGCAGCTTGCCAAAAACGGCGAGCAGCGTGCTCAGGCGCTTCTGGCCGTCGGCTCCATATATACCAGAATCGGAGATCCCGGGAAAGGCGAAGAAAAGCTCAACAACGCGCTGAAGCAGACCAGAGATCCGGAAATGTCAAAAAACATTCTCAGAAAACTGATCGCACTCACGGAACGGCAGAAAAAGCTCCCCCAAATAGTCGCCCTTCTGGAGCAATATCTCAAGCTGGAACCGAATAACCAGGAATTTCACCAGAAACTCGACTATTACCAGGAGCTGCAGTCCAGCCCAAGTCTGCAGCAGTTCGAACTGCTTCCTATGTCACAATTCCCGGATTTCTGCAAAGACCTCTGCCGCAACATCATCCGTGTAGACCACATCCAGCATGTGGAAGTCAATAAAGATAGCAGTGTTGATATCCTGGCCAGCAAAACCACAAAGCACGAACATTCCATCTATCAATTCCGTTTTCTGCGGGGAATATCCGATATCGGGGAGATGTTCATTCGAGATCTATACGCCAAAATGCGGGCCAATAACGGAGAAAAGGCGTTCATCATCTCCAATTGTGGATATACAGAAGGCGCAAAGAATTTCAGTGTCTCCAGAGTGATCACTCTGATAGATAAACAGCAGCTTATCAAACTGCTCGGGAAATCGGGGAAAGGCTGAAAACCATGAGCAACAATACAACAATCCTTTGCATTGAGCCAGATGAAATTTACTGCTCCGTTTTTAGCAAAATACTATCCGCCGGACCGTATGAACTGCATTTCCAGCAGATAAATGATCAGAGCGATGGTTTCCAGGAAGTTGAGGAGGATATTCTCTTCTGTAGTCTGGAAATCCATGGATGCGATGTATTTGCCCTGTATAAAAAGATCCGGGAAAAGCAGCCTCAACTTCCAATAATCTTTTTTACTAATGAAAACATAAACCACTACCTGGAAGACTTCAGCCAGACCGAGGGCACCAATGTGATGGTCAAACCGTTCACCAGAGAGGAGCTGCTCTTTTTTCTCGATAAACTGGTGCATAAAAACCGCGCCTTTGGCCTGAAAAATTACTTGAAACAGGGGTCAACGGTTAAAACATTTTTCCTCCAGGAGACGGTAGAAATCAGAGAAACGATCACAAACATGTTCATTCTGGCAAAAAAATGGGGGTTTGAATTCGACTATGATTTCAAAATTGATCTGATCGTTCATGAACTGCTGATCAACGCACTCTATCACGCCTATGGTTATGAGGAAGAAAAAAAACAAGGTATCCTCATCTCTCTTCCTGATGGTGAGGTCGTAGAGGTGGAGGTCGGGCACGACGAGAACCGGTTTGGTGTCTCAATTACAGATTTCAAAGGGAACCTCTCCAGGGCAAGAATACTGGAAGCGCTTAGAGCTCTGGAGAAACAACATTGCGCTGATCTTTTCTTTGATCAGAGAAGCGATGTGAGCATCATGGACATATTCAGGCAACATGGACGGGGGATTGATATAGTCCGCAGAAACAGTGGAGAATACTATTTCATCATTGAAAAAGAAAAAAGAACTCAGGCGATCATCATTTTCGACAAGAATTTTGAAAAGGATGATGAATACACTTCTATCCGGATAATTGAAGTATGATCACCGGTAATAAACTCGCAGCCTCCAGCAATATCAACAAAGAAACGGAGGCTGCTTGAGAAAACTTAAACTAAGGTGCATTTCTGTCTTGACATTGAGGTCCACCTCATACTATAAATTACAAGGATAATGGTTTTTTTAACGATATGAATTAATTAATGCAATCTAACAATACGCTGAGCGTCATGCAAAACCAGGACTACACATATGAGAAATTTGAAGAAAGCCATTGCAAGAACGCCAATTCTCGGTCATGCAATCCTTACCCTTTTCAGAATAAAAACGGCTGTTGGATATTACTATAGTCCACTACTCAATTTGGTCAAGTGGTTATTTAAGTCCAAAGAAACTACCAATTTTACATATAATTTAGAAGAATGTAATAAACGCTACCTGGCTTCGTTGATTTCATACATATTGAATATAGGATTTAGCACGGTCATGGCGTACTTCGAAGAACTTGAAGAGGATGGAGAATTGCGGAGTCATGTCGCAGATGTAATTACAAACAGCAACCTGGCCTTTATGGCAGACAGGGAAGTGCGGTTTGGCAGGAGAATTGGCTGGTATGCATTTGCAAGGGCTCTAAAACCAAAGATTATAGTCGAGACCGGGGTGGATAAGGGATTAGGTTCATGTGTATTAACTGCAGCATTGAAGAGAAACAAAGAAGAAGGTTATGAAGGTAAATACTTCGGAACAGATATGAATCCAAAAGCTGGATACCTTCTCTCTGGTGACTACGCTGATTTTGGTAGCATTTTATACGGAGATTCAATTGAATCACTAATAAAATTTGACGGTATGATTGATCTGTTTATTAATGATAGCGATCATTCGGCTGATTATGAAGCTAAGGAATATGAGGCTATAGCCAATAAGCTATCCAAACATGCGATTGTGCTTGGAGATAATTCTTGTAGCACAGACAAGCTTCTTAACTTCTCATTGAAAACAAGCAGGCATTTTGTTTTCTTTCAAGAGAAACCATCTGGGCATTGGTATCCAGGAGCTGGCATCGGCATCTCTTTTATTTAATAGATGAAGCACTATAATGGTCCCAAATATCTGGACAGATAATTTGATTTGATTATCATATCCAGAAGGAGGGTCAATATGGCCACCAGGACAAAAAGGACGGCTGAGTTCAAATTCAAGGTAGTACTGGGAGTGCTCAAAGGTGAGAAACAGGTTACTGAAATTGCCGCTGAGTTTGGAGCTTATCCCCAACAGATAACGAATTGGAAGAATCGTTTCATGGAGCAGGGGTCATCAATTTTTCAAGCGCCCGAGAAGCAAAGAAAATGTCATCTGACAAAGAGCGAGAGAATCTGCTTTTTTTCGCAGGTAGTGTTCAGAATCTTTCGCTCTTTTGATTCTCAATCAACCTGTTGTTGAGACAGCTTTAACTTAATCTGACATTTCTTCGATAAACAAAATAATCGAAGGAATTATAATTACGACACAGGATCAAAAAATAATCAAGACTGAACCCGGCCTTCGCAACTCAGCCCGGCAACTTGAAAATGTATCTGAAGCATGCAAGGTAATGGGATACTCAAGAGTCAGCTTCTACAGGTTCAAGGAACTTCATGAAACCGACGGCATTGAAGCTCTTAAGGAAATCAGCCGCAAAAAGCCCAATTTAAAAACCCGGGTTGATCCAGCAGTCGAAGGAGCGGTTGTTGCAATAGCTATTGAAAACCCCGCTCCGGGCCAGCTTCGTGCTTCCAATGAGTTGAAAAAGAATGGTATTTATGTTGCCCCTGCAGGCATCAGAAATATCCGGTTGCGGCATGAGCTTGAAACGTTTAAGAAACGCCTGAAGGCCCTGGAAGCGAAATCCGCTCAAGAAGGGCTGGTACTCACAGATACTCAGGTTGCAGCCCTTGAACGGGCACAGCAGGAAAAAGAAGCACATGGAGAGATAGAAACAGATCGTCCAGGCTGTCCTGGTTCACAGGATACGTTCTATGGTGGCAATATGAAAGGAGTCGGGAGAATATATCAGCAAACCTTTCTTGATACTTACTCCAGAGTCGCCTTTGCTGACAGGGGAACCGAATACAGCGGGAAGATTGAGAATTATGCTTACCAGCTTTATCTGGCAATCGAAGAGATCGACCATACAGGAACAAAGAGGGCAAGACCTCAAACACATGGGATTTGCCAGAGATTTCATCAGACCATTCTGAATGAGTTGTACCGCGAATCAGGAGAGTGTCAGATGACATGTCAGTCAGGACAGCTACAGCAAGTATTCCTACGCCAATTTATCAAAGTTCTGGGAAAACGAGGATATCGAAATCAGGTATGCGGTTCGAAAACTTGTTTCCCCGGAGGATATTTTTCGGGAAAAAAATCGGTTTTTGAACTCCGTAATTCCTTGCTACTTGACAAGTAACAGGGAATTACGGGCGTCCGGTCACTGAAATTAGCGGCTCAGGGATTCGAACCCCGGACACCCGGATTATGATTCCGATGCTCTAACCAGCTGAGCTAAGCCGCCAAAAAACCCGCATCGTAAGAGGCGGGAATTAGCGGGGACAGGACTTGAACCTGCGACCTTTGGGTTATGAGCCCAACGAGCTACCAACTGCTCCACCCCGCGTCGTAATTGTGCTAAATATAGGCGCTCAGCTCCTTAAAGACAAGCAGAAAATCACAGTACATGTCTGCGCTCTCTGTGCCTCTTGGTCAGGTGAATCAGGATAACAGCAGTGAGGGTGAGGGGGATCATCATCAGAAGGACTGCCGAAAGAGAAAAGAGGCCGGGGAGTCCGCGTGCGGCATCTTCGGCTAACAGCCGTAATGCGAGCAGGGAGAGAGAGTTGTTGATCAAGTGGCTGAGAGCGGTCAGCCAGATGGACCGGGTTACCAGGAAGATGATGCCGAGAATGATTCCGTAACAGAAGAGTGCTGTGAAATAGTAGGGATCCATATGGATCAGGGCAAACAGGAATGCGGAGAGGAAAAGAGGGAGAGTCCTGGAGGGGCTGCCCCGCTCCAGCGCTGTGATGAGATATCCCCGGAAGAAAAATTCTTCACATATTGCAGGCAGCAATGCCAGCAGGATGAAGAGTGCCGGTTCGCTGACACCCAGGCCACCGGGTAGCGCCATTGCATTGATTTTCTGAAGATGTTCAGTGAATCCTGGAAGAAAATGGCCGCTCAGGGAGGTGAGGAAACTGGCCAGAGGAGCAAAACTTATAGTCAGCAAGAGCACCAGCAGAATGTCTTTGCATTCTGGTTTTCTGAAAAAGGTGGGCTCCAGCTTGACTGGATTGAAGCGCAGCATAAAGGGAAGCAGCAGGAAGCAGCTCTGTGGTATTGTAATCAAGAGCCACGGGGCTAATCCACGCACCCTGGAGAGGGTAAAGCCCGACAGAAAACAGATGCCGCTGGCGATGAGAATTTTGATTATGCTATTATTCTGCGTCATCTGTTTTTCCTTTGTTACTCTATATTATCCCACCAATCAGATGAGGAGAGCGGCCGGTTGCTTTGCTTTAGCGGCTTCTTTATTTGTTTTGTTATTTATTTGAGAATAATGCGTTGCGCGCATTCTGCAGTCAAGCTGTTTTGAGAACCCTGTGTGGCAGCTTATCAGATCGCACATGTCTCTCCCTCTAAAGGGCTTGACGGATTCACTCGATCTTGTGTATTTTTCTCATGGAGAAGTGGCCGAGTGGTTTAAGGCGGTGGTCTTGAAAACCATTGAACGCAAGTTCCGGGGGTTCGAATCCCTCCTTCTCCGCAGGTCTGAGGCGCAAGCCGAAGACAGGAGAAAAGAGGGATTTGAACGCCCATGGTTCGACCGCAGAGCGGGCTCGTAAGAGCTATCCCTCCTTCTCCGCATTGGTCGACGACCCGGTCGATCAGGAGAAGTGCGAGAGCGGCTGAATCGGACCGCCTGCTAAGCGGTTATACCTCATAAGGGTATCGAGGGTTCGAATCCCTCCTTCTCCGCACAGATGCAGCGCATACACGGACAGAAGTACCCGTGGATGGGGAGGGCGGTTGCTGCCCTTGTTACAGTTCAGAGTAAGAGGTGGTCTGATGAAGCTTCTGGCCTATTTCCCGATATTCGGCTGGTTTTTCCCGATGTTTCTTACAAAAAATGAAGCTGCTTCCTGGCATGCCAGACAGGGCTTCGGGTTGTTTGTCCATTTTGTCCTCTGGTCTGGAGTTGTCTGGTTCGTGGCCCATGCGATACCCCGTTTTCTTAAGCCTTTTGAGATTATCCTCCTCTTCTCACCTATAACGCTCTATCTTGTGCTTCTCCTCGTAGGAGCGGTCAATTGTCTTCGAGACAATATCCGGGAGAGTCACAAACCTCTGCCGATCGTAGGGAAGTGGTCGGAGAAGTTACCGGTATAAATTGTTTACGTCTGATCTCTTGTTCATTATATTTAGCCAGTGAACGTACCCGTAGCTCAGCTGGATAGAGCGTTGGATTGCGGTTCCAGAGGTCGGAGGTTCGACTCCTCTCGGGTACGCAGATGGTGGTGGACAACCGCTGCTGTCTTTTTTATGAGCGCCCATAGCTCAGCTGGATAGAGCGTTGGATTCCGGTTCCAGAGGTCAGAGGTTCGACTCCTCTTGGGCGTGCAGCATGCTCCCTGCTCTCAGGGGGCTTTTTTTAGACGGAGGTATGTGCATGGGCCTGCTTGCCAGAATCTGGGTCAACACCCTGGAAAAACCGTACCATTTCCTGATGCCGAGAATACGCATCAGGAAGCGGATATACGGGCTCCCATATGTCATCAACCTTAACGACCACCTCTTCTTCCTGAATTACAAGAGAGAAAAAGAAGTTGCAAAAATACTATCCAGGAAATGGGGCAAGGTGTGGGACGTAGGGTGCAATTTCGGCCTCTTTTCCATCCTGAGTGCCAGCAAAGACAATGAGGTTGTCTCCTTTGACCTTTCCAGGCTCGCGCTCTCCTATCTGCAACAGAGTGCAGCGCTCAACAAGGTCTCCATTCAGACTGTTGACCGGCCTCTCACAGTGAAACCGGTTCGTTTTTCCAGAGTGAAAGACGCGAAATGCACCAACCGCGTTACTTTCTCCGAAAACGGTGAAGAGTGGTCTATACCCTTTACAGAAGCCGCTGAAAAATACGGGACCCCTGATCTCATCAAGATGGATATTGAAGGGGGTGAAAAATCCTTTTTAGAGCACCCGCCTTTTCTCGATTGGCTGACAGAAAACAGAGTCTCCCTGCTGGTGGAGCTGCATGATATGTTCCATCCTGCAGCAAACATCCTGCCAGAGCATGAACAACTGAGAGTAGAAGAGCTGGATGAAATAACAGGTTCGTGGCATGCCCTGTATCAGATACAATAGAGCGTGCCATGCCGACAATCTGCATCTACTGCTCATCCAGTGACGCCATAGACCTGAAATGGCGGAGAGTTGCTCAGGGGATTGCGGATGCTCTGATCGCCAGGGAATTCGACCTGGTCTGGGGTTGCGGCGCTGTCGGCCTGATGGGCGAGGTCGGCAGGCACTTCAAAAACGCCGGCCGAAAGACAACTGGCGTGATTCCCGGCAAGCTCAATCTTTCTGGAATCGTTTTCCCGGATGCAACAGAGTGCATCCTGACCGATACGATGAGCGAGCGGAAGCAGATCATGATCGAACGGGCCGATGCTTTTCTGGCCCTCCCTGGAGGATTCGGAACCCTGGAAGAGATCATGGAGGTGATCACGCTCTGCCAGCTTGGATATATCCATAAACCTGTGGCTCTCTGCAACAGCGGCGGCTTCTATGAGGGGCTGCTGGCGCAGTTTGAAAGAATGCTCAGGGAAAAATTCATCAGAAACAGCTTCAGAAGGCTGTATCTGATATCCGATGACCCGCAGGAAATCGCAGCATATCTGAGCAACAGCAAGCCGGCACAGTTTTCGCAAAAATGGTTTGAGGACTGCCTGGACGGCAGAGCAGAGGTCCCTGAATGAGCAACAACACGGCCTGGCGGCTGCTCTGAATGGATGCGGGGGGAGCCGCAGACCGCCCGGGCGGAATCCCGGCGCGCGGGAGCAGCGACGGCAGGCTGTGGAGCCGGCTGCACTGTTTCGGATGCCCTGATCTGACACGGATACTGCCTGGTTGTGCAAATCCGCCCGGATCAGCGGGCTGCGGCGCGGGGGCCCTCCCCCGCAAGAAAAAACAGCAGCAACCCCTCATCTGACAGGCCGAACCGCCTTTACAAAAAAACGGTGGGGTGCCGGATACCCTTCTATGGTCTTCGCAGGATCGGATGGGTCGAGGAAATCCTCATAGGAGTGATAGGGCATCCACTCTGTGGGACGCTGCTCTTCCCGGCTCATCGGGTGGGAATCAAAAACCTGGATTTCCCGGAAACCGCTCCTGAACAGGAAATTCATCAGACATGCTACTGTAGGGACAAACCAGGTTCCCGGCACCCGGGCATAGCGCTGTTGCGGAAGAAGCGCATAGCTCCCCTCCCCTGGAATACCCTGGCTCTCCAGGAGCAGCTCCCCGCCTGGCTTGAGAGAGTTGAGTATCCCTCGCAGCATCCCTACAGGGCCCGGATGATGATAGAGCACCCCCATCAGAAAGACCAGATCAAATACCTTTTCAAGCAACACAAGGTGTTCCACCCCCAGAAGTTCAAAGGCCAGGGGCAGATACGGAACAAAGCCATGCAGAAGATCAAAAGTGGCTTTGAAGCGGGGCACCGGATCAAAACCGACAACCAATTGCGGCTCCTGAGCAGCCATCCGGAACATATAATAGCCGTTGTTGCAGCCCACATCTGCAATGAGCTTGCCTGACAGATCGGGCATTTCAGGCAACAACCTGTCCCATTTTCGATAACTTCTCCACTCCGCATCAATCTGCGTCCCGAAAACAGAAAAAGGCCCCTTACGCCAGGGGATCATCCTGTGCAGTGCCCCACGCACAGAGCTCTGCTGCTCTTCGGTAAGCTCCTCCTTCCTGCCGATCACAACAGAATCCCCGTATCCGTCAAAATGCTCAGTCCAGATGCCCTGAACAGATTCCACAGCCTGCAGGTAGGGACGGACGCTCTCTCTTTCCATCCATGTATTCCGCTCCTGACGGATAGGGGCGAGCGTGTCCAGGGTGGCAGCACTCAAATAGGGGTCAACAGAAAACCGATCAGCCATCTTTTACCGCCAGGAAAGCCGAAAAATTGAACCATTGAAAAAAAGTGGAAACATGGTTGAAACCGGCATCACGCAGCATCCTGCTGTTCTCTTCTATGGAAAAAGGAATCAGAATATTCTCCAGGGCTTCCCTTTTCCGTGCGATCTCCAGACTGGAATACCCGCGGCTTCTTTTATACTCAAAACCCTGATCAATAAACATTCTGTTGAGCTCCGGATCGTGAGAGACGGTTTTTTCCGCCAGCAGAAGGATTCCGCCGGGCCGCAGAGCCTTAAAAAGAGAAGAAAGAAACTCTTCCCGCTTCAGGGGCCGGAGAAATTGCATCGTATAGTTACAGAGCAGGCCACCGCACAGCTGGAGAGCGATTTCCGTCACATCTCCCTCGATAAACGCAACAGATGAGCCGTATTTAAATGCTCCGGCATTCTCTCTGGCCCGCTCCAGCATCGCAGCTGAAGAATCCACACCGATACAACGGAATTGCTTATCTGCCGCCGCCTCTGCTACATTGAGAATCCCATTTCCAGTGGAACAGCCCAGATCATATATAAGCTCTCTGGAGACAAGATACCTGGAGAGTAGCTGTGCCTCAGCAGCAAGCAGCTCCTGGTAAAAAGGGACAGAACGGGAGATCATATTGTCAAACACTGCGGCAACACTGCTGTCGAACTTGAAATCCTTGTCCCCAGCAGTCTCTCGATAGATCCTGTCTTCTTCCACGCTACACCTCTCTGGATCCGCTGATAGCCGTTGATTGATGGCATTGATAAAGATACAGAAGAACTGCCTGTCGCGTACGATCTTAACAGCTGCATCTCCTGTCTGCGGCCAGTCAAGCAAAGCGTGTTATCGCCTGATGTGTATAGAAGAGCGCCTTATATGGAGACCATATTTCTCCAGCCCCTGCATCTCTCACCAGAGAAGAGCTGGAGGAAGTCCGTATTGAAAAGCACGAGAGCACACTTCTTCAGCGCTGATGAGTATCTTTCTACAGATAAAACAGATCTGGACAGCCGGAGAAAACGATGTATAGAGAAAATGAACAATTCAGATTGAAAGTCGGGCTTGCGGAAATGCTCAAGGGCGGTGTGATAATGGACGTCATGAATCTCAATCAGGCCAGAATCGCCGAGGACGCGGGTGCGGTTGCAGTAATGGCCCTGGAAAGAATCCCGGCGCTCATCCGTAAAGAGGGTGGTATTGCCAGGATGTCAGACCCGAAGATGATCCGCGACATCAAAGAGGCGGTCTCCATCCCTGTCATGGCCAAAATCCGTATCGGACATTTTATGGAAGCAAAAATCCTGGAAAGTATCGGGATCGACTTCATAGACGAGAGTGAAGTCCTCACTCCAGCTGACGAAGAGTATCATGTTTACAAACACGATTTCAAAATCCCCTTTGTCTGCGGCGCAACAAATCTCGGAGAAGCCCTGCGCAGGGTCGCTGAAGGGGCGGCAATGATCCGTACCAAGGGTGAAGCAGGAACCGGAAATGTTGTTGAAGCGGTGCGGCACATGCGTTCCGTGCAATCCCACATCCGCACAATCACCCGGATGGGCGATGAAGAAATCGTAACTGAAGCAAAAAACATGGGGGCACCTGCAGAGCTGCTCTTCTATGTGAAACAACAGGGGAAAATTCCGGTCCCGCTCTTCTCTGCCGGCGGTATTGCAACACCGGCTGATGCAGCCCTGATGATGCAGCTCGGCGCGGAGACTGTTTTTGTCGGCTCCGGCATCTTCATGTCTGAAGACCCGGCGCCTCGTGCAAAGGCAATCGTTGAGGCCACCGCCCACTACCAGGATGCGGATGTACTCTGTAAAGTATCTGAGGGTCTTGGCAATGCGATGTCTGGCCTTGATGTGGCGACCATGCCGGATGATCAGAGAATGGCCGGACGCGGCTGGTAGACCATTCTACGATGTGAATGAAAGATGAATGAAAAAGCCCCCCCTCTGGTTGGCGTACTCGCTGTTCAGGGGGCTTTTTCTAAACACTGCCAGAAACTCAAAAGACTCGGGATCCCTTCCATTGCAGTGAGAACCAGCGGGGCCTTACGCCGTATTGATGCCCTCATATTGCCGGGAGGCGAATCCACAACGATGACAAGGCTCCTCCGGACGAGCGGCCTCTACAACGCGGTACAGCAATTTGCCCGAAGCAAACCCACCCTCGGCACCTGCGCAGGCTGTATCCTGCTCAGTGCCGCCACTACTGGAACTGCAGATGTTGAACCAATGGGAATCATCGATATCACTGTACAGCGCAATGCCTACGGCTCACAACTGGATTCGTTCATTACAGAGCTGGACTGGAACAATCGCAAAACAGAGGCGGTCTTTATCCGTGCGCCAAAAATCATAGATGTCGGCCCGGACGTGGCAGTACTGATTCGTTACAACGGAGATCCGGTTCTGGTTCGTCAGGGGCCGGCTATAGCCTGCTCCTTTCATCCGGAACTCTCGCCTGCTGCCGATATCCATGAACTGTTTGTGAATTCGATAATCAAGCAATAATCCCTCCAGTGGACCCCTGATAGAGCTAACAGGAGACCTGACGTGGGCTCACGCAGGGCGATAGAGCAAATTCAGATCGTAGATATATAATTCGATGACAAATTACAATACTATAGTAAGATACTCGATCCCCCGGATGCTGCTCTCTTAAAACCGGGACCAATACTCAAACAGGGAAAAAGAATCTGCAATGGTTGATCATGGAGTGAGGCCAAAGAGCGGAGTGTGAAGCGATCGAGTGCGCCGTTGTTGCGAACCATGCATGGATATTCAAAATAAACGGTTCCCGGCTGTTGAGAAACAGGACAGAAATATATAGTTTCCTGTATATTTATAGAAAGGAGCCTGCAATGCGCTACATCGAGAAAAATCCAACCTTCTACGAAGGCGATACCAATAGAATCATGGAGCTCTACAGCTCCGCCTACTCTCTCTCGGATATGGAAATTTTTCTCTTCCCGGAACTTCTTTTCAGTCTGGTGCTCGCTGAGATAATGAGCCCCTGTCTCTGGGCCTGGCGCGAGAAACGCTGGTTCAAAGGTGTCCAGCACATGCCGGAACAAAAGCGCATCCAGAGACTCAAGCAGTACATCATGGATAACTACACTTTTAACCTGGATCTGGATACCTGGGGGCTCACCACGAAAGAGCGGGAGCTGGAACGCTTTTCCCCCTTCATTGACGTGAAGCAGCTGGAAAAGAGCAACGCCCTCTTCGGTTATGAAGGGGACAAATACTACTTTTCCATCGATATCCGACGTCACTTTGGTCTTGACAAATACGACTCCAATGTGATTCCATACTGGAAGACCGAATCCCTGGAAGCGATGGACGCCTTCCGCCAGCTGCCGAATTGGAATACCGGCGGCGGGGAATGCGTCTCCCTCTCGGTCCTCTACGCAGCAGCCCTGTTTGTTGTTGCCAGGATCCCGCTGGAAGAGATCTATCTGATGGCCACCCCGCTGCACTCCCAGAATTATCTGGATATTGAAGACGGCATCCTCACCAACAATCGCCGCCTGGTCACCAGGACAATGTTCTTCAACGGCACCGAACTTTCCCACAAGGCACGCCGTGCTCTGGAAAATGAACAGATCACAGTGGTCAGCAACAAGGGACGGCACATGCACTCTCTTTACAAAGAGGCCACTATTGCTCCGGAAGTATATGAGAAATTTTCCGGACTGATCAAGAACTATCTCAATATGAAGTTTGACCCGGAACTCTTCGGCAACTTCCTCCGCTGCCATCCGGAATTTCAGCACTGTTTTGCCTACAGACTCCAGTTCCACAAAAAAGACTACTATATCGGAGCCGAGACCGCCTTCCGCTTTGAGCACGGCTCCAAACTGAAACTCTCCGATAAATCCAGAAAAAAACTCCTGGCCCAGATCAACCAGGACGACTGCTATCCGGACAAAATACCCGGCCGCCTGATCGTCAACGATGTCGAGCGGTTCATCAGAGAAAAACGAATCGACCTGGATAATCCGGAAGGCATTGAGATGATGCATCGCAAATTCTGTCAGGACTGTGAAAGAACATGCGATATAATTAAAGTGCTGCGCGGCTTCATACATGTTGAGCCCAAACTGCCGGATGCTTCCGAAAAAACGTTTATCAATACCCCGGCTATTGAATTACATACCCGGATGTCCAGGGAGGAGATCCTGAACCATCTCTCCGGGAAAAGAGAAGAGTGTCTCACCGCTGATCTCGCTTTTCATGCCTACCGTCTCCCGGAAAAGGATCAGGCTCCCTTCTGGAAAGCCGCTCTGGAGCGAAATCCGGTCAGTATTGAGATGGCAGGAGGCGGTCCACTATCGGATATTTACAACAGGCTCACAATTATGCCCGGCGAGTCCATTTATAGCGGCAACCGGCTTGCCCAGCCTGATGAAGTGTGGAACTTCGGGATCGGTGATGGCCTGGAAAAGGGTGCCAGTCTGGTGAACATCATCCTCAACAGGGATAAAAAAGCGCACCTCAGCCTCAATGGCAAAACTGTTACCGTCAGCACAGATGAGCAGGAGTACTCCTTTCCGACCGGGAAAAACATTCCGCTCCCCGAAGCAACAGAGATCTACCCGGGCTTAACGCTTGAAAGGGTATGACCTGGTTTACACCCCTTACCCCCGTAATACCGAACATTCACCAAATTATATACCGCAGAGCCACTGCCTGGCCCTGGTTCCATCCAGCTCCTCTCTGTCCTGTACCACATAGAAAACATGACCTCGATTCTTTTTCCACAGATGCTTTATATTCTGACCATCAGTCATTACATTAACTGGAGTTGATATGAGTTTTCAGGAGCGTAAAGAACAGGAAAGAGAGCAGCACAGGCGGCATAACAGCAATTCTCCACCTGTCACAGCGGCGGATGCAATCGTCCCTCCTCTGCGCAGCGAAGGCCGCGGCTGCTCCTCACAGCAAAAAACGGGTAGTACAAAAAGCCGCCTGGCAGATGTGGGAGGTACCCTGTCAGGCGGCTGTGTGCAATGTTTCAGGTACAGGGCCGGCAACGCCGCCCCTATCCAGTAAACCTGTACGGCGCCAGAAAAGTAAAGGTGACACTTTTGATGAAGAAAAGGGACTTTCCAGATTGGCTGCTGAAAATCGGACAAAAACGGTCTGCTGCTAAAGGGGAGACCCTCTTTCTGGAAGGGGAACACGCCACAGGCTTTTATGCGCTTTTGCAGGGCGAGGTCCGCGGGTATAAAGCCGAATCTTCAGGAAAAGAGATCGAAGTCGCCCGCTTTTTTCCTGGTGATCTCTTCGGAGAGGTGGTCGCCTTTGCAGGGCGGGACTACCCCATCACAACTGAGGTAACCAGCGCAGCCCGCATGCTCTTCTTCGACTGCCGGGAAATCAGCCAGGCTGTCAACCGGGGTTCTGGAGCAGCGAACTTCTTCCTCTCGCTGCTTGCCGGCAAATGCCTGGACCTCACCCGCAGGCTCGAAAGGCTCGCGCTGGGCACGGTCAGAGAACGGCTGGCCGCCCACCTGCTCAAAGCGTGCAGCGGAGGGTCAGCCTGTTCCATCACCATCCAGGGCAGCAAAACCCAGCTGGCACGTCAACTGGGCACGATCAGCGAAACCCTCTCCCGCAACTTGCGCAAACTCCAGGATGAAGGGATCATAGAAGTGAAGAAGGAGAGCATCCGGGTGCTGGATTGCGCCCGCCTGCGTGCTGAAATTGGTTGATTTTTCGCCTTGTTTTTGACTCAGGTCAAAGATAGGGATAGGCCTTTCTTCTTACACTATCACCAGAGAATACAATATTTTATAGAAGGAGGCTGGCATGAAACGCCCGATTATCGAAATAGACAGAGATAAATGCAACGGCTGCGGCAATTGCACCACCGCCTGCGCAGAAAATGCCCTGGTTCTTGATGAAGAGAACAAGGCCGTCCTGGTCAAGGAGATCTACTGCGACGGCCTGGGCGCCTGCCTGGACGTCTGTCCTGTAGACGCACTCAGAGTTGTGGAAAAAGAGTGTGAGGACTACGACGCAAAGGCCGCTTACCACCACGTCAAAAAGACACGAGGAGAAGAGGCTGCTGCACAGGTCCATAGAGCTCCTGATGCTCCGAAACCGGCGCATGGTCCCATGCCCGGACGCGGCAGCGGCTGCCCGGGCAGCCGGATGATGGACTTCAGCAAGCGGCCCGCTCCGGCCCTCACCTCCCGGCCAGCAGGGGGATCGCAACCCTCTGCCCTCACCCAGTGGCCCATTCAGCTCCACCTCATTTCGCCTCACGCCCCTTACTTTGAAGACAGCGATCTGCTGATCGCCGCGGACTGTACCGCCTTCTCCATGGGCGCTTTTCACAGCGATCTCCTCCAGGGCAAAAAACTGGCGATCGCCTGCCCCAAACTGGATGACACGGGCAACTACAGCACCAAACTGGCGGAACTGATCAGGAACAACACCATCTACTCCCTGACAGTGGTCATCATGGAGGTCCCCTGCTGCAGTGGTCTGGGACGCATAGTGGAGGAGGCGGTCACCCAATCCGGCAAAAATATCGCCATCAAGAAAATTGTTATCACTCTTGACGGTGCTATGAAGCAATGAAACCACCTGATTTTTCCTGAGGGCGGTTTTTTCAGTATACTTGAGCTGGGAAAGTCTAACTCAAAAAGGACATACCATGAAACAGAAAAAAATTGCATTCTTTGACAGCAAACCCTATGACATCGAGTGCTTCACCCGCGCTAACGAAAATTTCGGCTATACAATCAAATTCTTTAAAGAGAGGCTCAACAGCGACACAGCAGTCCTCTCCAGGGGATATGATGCGCTTTGCGCCTTTGTCAATGATGAAATAGATAAAGCGACTGTCGAAATACTGAAAGAAAGCGGCATCCGTATGATCGCCCTGCGCTGCGCCGGATATAACAATGTGGATCTGAAGGCGGTCTTTGAGCAGATCCATATCGCACGGGTACCCGCCTACTCCCCGTACGCTGTGGCAGAACACGCGATGGCGCTCATCCTCACCCTTAACCGCAAAACCCACCGCGCCTACTATCGCACCCGCGATAATAATTTCACCATCAACGGTCTTATGGGGATAGACCTGCATGGAAAGAACGCAGGCGTGATCGGAACCGGGAAAATCGGGCGGATCATGGCCGGGATTCTCAAAGGATTCGGGATGCGTATCCTCGCCTACGATGCCTTCCCCAATAAGGCCTTTGAAGAGACTGGTGGCTGCCAGTACGCCGCTCTGGAAACCCTGTACAGAGAGTCTGACGTGATCACCCTCCACTGTCCGCTGTTGCCGGATACGCGGCACATGATCAATAGAGAGAGCATTGGGAAAATGAAAAACGGGGTGATGATCATCAATACCAGTCGCGGACAGCTGATAGACACACGCGCCCTGATCAAAGGGCTGAAAAGCAAAAAAATCGGCTCAGCAGGGCTGGATGTATACGAAGAGGAGTCTGAGTACTTCTTTGAGGACCACTCCGATTCTGGTGTGGATGATGATATGCTGGCCCGGTTGCTCACCTTCAACTCCGTACTGGTCACCTCACATCAGGCATTCTTCACCCGGGAGGCGCTCAAAAATATTGCAGACACCACCATGGGCAATATCACGGAATTTTTTGAGGGAAAACAGATGACCAACGAGATCTGTTACAAATAGGATAAAAAGCCATGCTTGAAAAAACAAAGGAACAGCAGCTATACAGCACACCTCCTGGAACTCTTCCTCCAATGCATGGGCCATAAATACTCTGGATCATGAAAATACTGGCAAATCCTATGGTCTGACAGCTCTTTTGTCCCACGAATTCTTATTGACGAAAACGACTGTTACAGCCTCCAATATTTTGGTATAAACGGTTTTCTCATATGATGAAGAATCAGACAGTTCAGTGATGGAATCTGCTTGCAGAAAGGGTCCACCCATGAGCACCAATAACAGAATCCAGAATATCAACGAAACCATGACCCGCCTGGCAGCAGATACCATCTATCCCGGAGGTCATGCCCCGGTCAAAGTCACAACGCCAGACCAGACCCAGAAAAATGGCGCTCGTGTTATCTGCGGCGCCTTTGAAGCGGTCGTAATTGAAGAAACAGTAAAAGCGATGGAACAGTACAACAGCGAACACCCTGATAACAGACTGCAGTTCGATCTGGTGATCGGCACCTCTACCGCTGCACTCAACACCTGCGGCCTTCTCCTCCGCTCGCTATACAGGAAGGGCCTGTTTTCCCAACCCGGACGCAGGAGCGCTTCGGAAATCTATCTGGTACAGAGACCCCAATGATAATTGGATGGAAAACCGCAATGTACAGGGTCCGGTTATCCGGGACGCCAGCTTCATCCCCTCTCCGGGAAAAGAAGCAGACTACTGGAGCCGGTAACAGCAGGCCGCGTATTCAGAAACAGAAGATGTTTTTCTTCATCTTCCCCTGCAGTCTCAGTATTATTCAAGCAACCGCACCAGTACGGACTCCCGCTATGCCGCCAGAAAGAGGTAGATCTTTGCCCGCGCCCATACGGAAGCGCAATAATATGGTGGAAGGGTATCAATATCCACAGCCGCGATGTATACTATAGTAAAGAGAATGAAAACAGGAGCTTCTGAGGAAAACATGGAAACAAATGACCCGAACAATAGAGACGATCTGCTCCCGGAGAGGGAATTTGCAGTTCCAGTAGCAAAAAAAGAGGATAAAAGAGAAGAGATTGCTATTCTGAAGATCACTTTTTCAATCCCGGAGAGAGAAGTAAACGGCTTGATCCAGGTTTTCTTCAACACCACGCATCTGCAGATAGAACGGCTCAATGTGGTGGCAGGCGTTGATCAGCGCTACTTCTCCATTTCCCCTTCCCTGGATTGGCCGGAGTTTGAACGGGCGATCATTGGCTACATCTGTGAACGCGGTTTCAACTTCAGGCTCTCCAATGAGCTCAAAAACAAAATCGAAGCATACCTCAACCTTGAAGACTTTGAAAACTTCCAGCAGCTGCTGATAGAACACGACCTGGCAGGGATCAACGAGATGCTCCAGGACTTCATCTCCCGTCAGTACGTAAGCAGCGGCTTCCGCCTGGTAGTGAAGATGGAAAATATCACGGAAGAAGACTTCCACACAGACCGTGCCCCGGATCAGGATACGGTGCTTATCGATGAAAACAGCTCCACAGAGCTTGACACCAATGTGGCGATGGGACAGGGGGAGGTGGTTATTGCCCCTGTGATGGGTGTCCCTATCCAGGAGCTGGAGGCAGGAGACAGGATCTTTGTCCGTGTATACCAGGAACAGATCTTCGGCTACGGCTCGCACAAGCCCCCTCAGCAGGAAACCACGATACGGAGCATCACGCACGATGATGTCGCCGGTCACACGCTAATCGTCGAAACAAAAGAAGGACAGCTGGTCCGCATTCTGGAACGCGAACAGATCAAAGTTAAATACACCCACCAGAAGAACAGAAGCTATTTAAGCCAGGTATTCTCCAACCTCTTCAACTGGTATGTACTGCTGTTTATCATCGTTTTCGTGCTCTTCTACTTCATTTTCCTCCAGTAAAATTTTCTGCTTCGTACAGATACCCTGTTGAGCATTTTCCTGTCGGGCTGTTTCTGTGCCCCGCGACATGCTGGAACCTGAAGGCAGTTAGATGACGATGACTGAGGCATCAATTCAAGGGCAGAGTTCCATCAGGCTGAGGCTGATCCCTCCCCAGGACTCCTGGATGAAAACGACCAGGTTTTTCAAAAGGAATCACTTCTTATCCATTACAGTCACACCGGACCAGCTATCAGGCGGTGGGTTCTTCATATACCCCATAGAGAGCAGGATGAACTTAGACGAAGGGCGGTCCTCTCCCCCCCGCATTTTTTTTACCTTTTCAAAAAGGCCTATCGCTTCAGCCCAGTGCCGTTTCAAATAAGCGGCCCGCGCTTTCCTATAAACAGCAATCCAGTCAAAACCATCCATCGCGCGCACCTGGTTCTTCAACGCGATCAGCTCATATACAGCTACGCTCCCGCTCTTACCATAAACGGCTACATCATCCAGTTTACGTGCCACAATCCCGTACCTGGCCTGTTCGTAGGTCTCTTCTCCGATCAGGATGGAAGTACCGTAAAATTTATTAAGCGCCTCAAGTCTGCTGGTCAGGTTGACCGGGTCCCCGATCACCGTATAGTTCAGCCTGGATTCAGAGCCAAAATTGCCCACAACAACCCGTCCGGTATTGATTCCGATAC
>Ga0056109_1000183_pt1 | contig 23987 bp, 17 predicted proteins | sample WorMetG1BERMUDA2_FD_80077 | JGI IMG/M metagenome (GOLD analysis project Ga0056109, IMG submission 80077) | Marine gutless worms symbiont microbial communities from Max Planck institute for Marine Microbiology, Germany - Inanidrilus... ...
ACAGTATTGCCGGGCGGGTGGGGGCCTTTATCTCTCCTCTATTCAGGCCTATGGGGCTGGATAACTGGCGGATCAGCCTGTCTCTCATTTCCGGGTTTGTGGCCAAGGAGATTATTGTGGGCACGCTTGGCGGCACCTATTCTCTGGGGGAGGACACAGATGAGGACTCTGTTTCTCTGCGCTCACGTATCCTCAATGACCCTTTCTTCCAGCAGAAGAGCGCGGTGCCTGCAGTAGCAGTTAGCCTGAAAGATGGTAAGCCTGTGTTACAGTCTGCTTCGCTCGTGCCTCTGGCTTCCCGGGGGGGGAGGTATTACAGGCCGAGCCTGCTGGTCGCCTCCTCCTTCATGATTTTTGTTCTGCTCTATCTTCCCTGCCAGGCGGTTCTCGGAGTATTTGTTAAGGAGGCGGGATGGAAAAATGCTCTGGTCATGGTCGCTTATACCACTGCGGTTGCCTATCTGATGAGCACGCTCTTCTATCAGATCGGCAGGCTGGTGGGGCTGGGCTAGGGGGCCGGGAAGTTGCAGACAGTTGTCGCTATTGTGATTGGTGTTGCTGCGATTCTGTATCTTAATCAGGAATTTCTTTTTCCGGCGCGATGACAGGATTGCAGGATGCGGCAGTTGCCCTTCTAAAAAGAGTTGTTCCTCTTTGCACAATGGAGATGGCTCCTGAGTGTGTGTGGGGGGGGGGTAGAAACAACGCTCCGCCCATTGCCTTATACTATTCAAGCGGAGCTTGATGGCCTCAGGGCAATTGTTCCCATTCTCCGGCTTCTGTGGTAGTCTGTCTCAGAGGTATTGATTGAAGACACTCAGAGATTTCCGGAAAAAATATGTGTATCCTCTCTGGCGCTGGTATCTGGCAGGTCTGCTTTTTCTTATAGTAACCAATGCGGTGCAAATGGAGATCCCCCGGATCAGCGGGGCTGTGATCAACGCTTTCAAGACAGCTGAGGAGACGCTGGTTCCGCTGCTTTTGCTCCCGGAAGCAGAACGTGTGCCTGTGCAGCAGCTCGTATATGGCCGGCAGCTCTCTCCGGAGAAGGAAATGGCCATCCTCAGTCTCAAACTGGTCCTTTTCGGGGTGATGCTGATCCTTTTTCGTATTCTTTCCCGAATCGGCTTCTACTGGCCGGGCCGCCGTTTTGAGGCGTCTGCCAGGATGGATATGTTTAGCCGCCTGATGCGTCTGCCGCTGCTTTTTTTTGAGAAGCATAAGGTGGGGGATCTGGTTTCCCGGATCGCCAATGATACCGGGTATATGCGGATTCTCTACGCTTTCGGAGCTCTGGCTGCCTGCAATATACTGCTCAGTTTTGGTTTTTCTATAAGCCGGATGCTTTCCATCCATCCGGGGTTGACTTCTCTCGCTCTGCTCCCTTTTCTCTTTACCTTGATCTATACCCGATTCGCATTGCCGAAAATGCACGGTTATTCTCTGGAAAATCAGAGAGCTATCGGTGATTTGACAGCAGGGGTCAGTGAGGCATTTGCCAATGTGCATGTTATTCAGGCCGCCGCTGCTCAGGAATCTTTTGCCAGGAGGATTGACCGGGGGAACAGGGCGGTCTACACGTCCAATATCCGTCTGATGATGATGGAGATGGTTGTCTTCCCTTTCATCGATTTTCTGGCCAATGTGGGGCGATTTGTCGTTCTTCTGTACGGAGGAGCGCTGGTTATAGGGGGGGCGCTCACTGTCGGAGATATTATCACTTTTAATCTTTACATTGCGAATCTGGCTTTTCCGCTTTCCATGATCGGGGCTGTTCTGGCGATCTATCAGCGGGGGAAGAGCGCGATGCAGCGGATTTCCGAAGTAGAGGATTATCCTGTGGAACGGGCTATTGTACCTGCCCGGCCAACGGTTACGAACGCCCCTTTGTTGCAGGTTTCTGGACTCAGTTTTACCTATCCGCAATCCGGTAATGAGAGGGGGCGGGAAGCGGTATTGCAGGATATCGACTTCACTCTGGAAGCAGGACAGAAGATGGGGATTTCTGGACCGATCGGTTCCGGCAAGAGCTCTCTTTTCAATCTGATCACCCGGCTTTACGATCCGGCTCAAGGGTCGATTCTGTTGCAGGGAAGGGATGTGCTCAGTCTGGAACCTGAAGTACTGCGCCGGGAAGTCGCCTATGCACAGCAGAAAGTGTTTCTTTTCTCAGATAAAATCAGTAGCAATATCTGTTTTGGTCTGGAAGAGATGTCGCAGGCTGAGGTCGAGGCTGCAGCCAGGAGCGCCTGCATATACAAGGAGGTCGTGGGTTTTGAGCGCGGCTGGGAGACCCGGATCGGGGAAAAGGGGATTCGTCTCTCCGGCGGCCAGAAGCAGCGTCTTTCTCTGGCGAGAATTTTTCTGCGTAAGCCTCAGCTGCTGATTCTGGATGATGTGCTCTCTGCTGTGGATCACGCGACCGAGCAGAAACTTATAGCTTCTCTTGAAGCCACTGAGGCGGCGGTTCTGATCGCCTCTCACCGCAGTTCTGTGTTGAAAATGTGTGATGAAATTCTCATTCTTGCGGATGGGAGGATTATCGATCGGGGGGATTTCCCCTCTCTGACAAAGCGGCATAAACATCTGTACGAGGAGTTCAATGTTGAGCCGGAGTAGAAAAGCCGCTGGTTTTTTTGCGGAGCTCAGAAAGCTGAGCAGGCTCTGGCCTTATATCAAGCCGTACAGGCTGCTTAATATTTCGGCTCTGCTGCTGGTGCCTCTGGTTACGGTTATTCAGATGCTGATGCCGATTGTGATGTATTTGCTGATCGATCGGGGGGTTAAGCTGCACAACAGTCCACTGATCACCACCTATGCTGTCTATTATTTGATATTGGCCGTAATTCTCTATCTGGGGCAGTCCTTCCAGTCACTGCTTTCCGGGATGGCTGTCCAGCGGATGATCCGAACTTTGCGGCTTACCCTCAGCAGGCATCTGCTCTATCTCCCTGCCCGGTTTCATGACCACAATCTTTCCGGGGCGCTGGCTACCCGCGCGACCAGCGATTTTGACAGTCTGGCTGATTCTTTTAATAAAGGTATCATCAACGCCTCTGTGGATATCATCAGCCTGGTCGGTTCTGTTGCCGGGATGTTTTTGCTTAACTGGAGGATGGCGCTGGTTCTGGCAGTTTCCCTGCCCCTGGTATGGGTGATTGTCACACTGTTCACTCGAATGCTTAAACGGGTGCTGCTCCTGGCCAGGAGGCGGCTCAGCCGGCTTAACGCGTATGCGCAGGAATGTCTGACCGGAAACGCCACGGTCAAGGTGCTGGGTGCGGAGCGCAGGAGCAGCAGGATGTATGACAGGTATAATATAGAATATCGTGATGAACAGATGAAATCTGTCATCCTGGATTCTTTGCTCTATGCTGTGATAGATGGCTTTTCATCTGTTGTCATTGGTGCTCTGTTCTGGCTGGTACTCAGCTCTCTGGTGTCTGTGCCCGCGCTCACTGTGGGGTTGCTGGTCGCTGCCGTGGCTTACATCAAGCAGATTTTTGAACCTCTGAAGCAGCTCAGCAATAAAATCGCGATGCTGCAGGGCGTGTTCACCGCCATTGACAGAATATTCGGCCTGCTGGATGAGGATCATCGTATAGAAGGCGAACAGTCTGTCTCTCTGGTTTCTGGAGAAGTAGTGTTCCGGAATGTCTCGTTTCATTATACTGGCGAGACGGAGAAAATTCTGGATAATATCTCTTTCACTATTCGCCCGGGGGAGTCGCTGGCAATTGTCGGGGCCACCGGGGCCGGGAAGACCACGATTATTAAGCTGCTTTCTAAACTGTATGACGGCTATGTCGGACTGATTACAATCGATGGAGTGGATCTGGCTGCTCTGAACGGGAACGCTTTGCGGACCGGGATTGCCTTTGTGCCGCAGGATATCGCCCTGTTTGATGGCAGTCTTCGTTTTAATATTGGATTGGGCAGAGAAGAATATACAGACGCGCATATAGAGGCTGCGGCCCTGCAGATCGGGGCAATGGATTTTATCCGCAAACTTCCAGGTGGCCTGGATTACCGGGTCCGTGAGCAGGGGAGTAATCTTTCCCAGGGGCAGCGGCAGCTGATCATCTTTTCCAGAGCGCTTGTCACTGATCCTGCTCTGGTGATTCTGGATGAAGCGACCGCTTCCGTGGATCCGGCTTCTGAGGAGATCATCCAGCAGGCCACGGAAAAACTGTTTGCCAGCCGGACATGCATTGTGATCGCACACCGGTTGACCACAATCCGCAATTGCACCTCTATCCTCTGTCTGGAAAAGGGGCGCATACTGGAGCAGGGTTCTCACGAGCAGCTGATAGCCAGGCGTGGTTTTTACTATACGCTGCACAGGGCAGGGGGAGAGTGAATATTTTCTGTTCTGCTTGCCTTTTGCTGCTGCAGCTCGTATATTGACCTCTGTGCTGTTTTCCGCTTTTAGCGGGAGATGCATTAATTGAATTAATTCTGGATTGGGGGATTTTTGTTGTGAAAAAAATTGTATTGCTGTTGATGATTCTGGTTGCTGGACTGCAGTCCTGCGCCTCAATTATGGAAGGAGCAAACCAGGATATTATTATCGAATCCAATGTGCGCGGTGCTGTTATCGAAATTGATGGTAAGATTGTCGGGAAGACACCTGCGACTGTTGCTGTTAAAAGACAGTCGAAGGCACGCACGCTTACTGTCTCTAAAGAGGGGTATAAGACAGAAGTGAAATTGATGTATACTAAAGTCACAAGCTGGTTCTGGGTGGGACTGGTTGTGAGTGGTTCAGGTACTTCCACAGACTCCACCACTGGTGCTATGTACTCCTATGCACCAGGTCGCTATTTTATAGAGCTTCCGGAGAAGCAGGCCGGGTATCAGAAAAAGGCGAAAATGCGCTACTTTGTGCTGATGAACTATGATCGAATCAACAAGGACATCGCCAGGGGTAAGGGAGAATACCTCAATTCTGTCTGCGCTTTCTACGGCCTCAAAGGAGCTGGTGCGGTTAAGAAAATGCTTCCTTTCCTGCGTCAGGCTCAGAATAATGCAAAATCCATTGTTGCATTTGGCAATACGCTGGTTTCCCGGATCTGATTTTTCCCCTGATATGAGACTGCGCATGCTGCTGTTCGCAGTCTCTTTTTTTCTGCTTCCAGTCGTCACACCCGCGGCTGGAGGTGAAGAAGCCCGGTTCTCCACAGGCAGCCGCCAGATTACTCTTCCCCCGGCAGCGGCACTCAGGCAATTTTCCCGCTCCAGGCCGTGGCTCAAGCTGCTCCATTATAAGGAGCGTATTTTTGGCGGTTATACAAGCCAGGTGGACAGCAACAGTTTTTTTCTTGCCCGGGATGGTAAAACAGATCCCCTGGCAGAACTGCAGGCGAGCATTCGGTATCTGCTGCTGGATCCGTCCGGATATAGCCGTTTCCCTGCCCGCTATCTGCTCCTCGCCCGCCATTTCAACTGGACTGCTGCTGGTAAGGCGAATGCGAAACTCAGCCGCTTCCTCAGAGCGAACCGGAGCGCATCGATTTCTATCGCTTTTTCTTCATACTATATGAATAGTCCTGCTTCTGTTTTCGGTCACCTTTTCATGAAGCTGGATAATCGAAGTTCCTCATTGCTGGATACTGGCGTGGATTTTACAGCCGACACCACAGGGGCCGGGTTCTTCACCTATTTTTTCGGAGGGATGAGCGGGTATTTTGCCGGGAAGTACTCTCTGATCCCCTTTCATAAAAAACTTCGGGAGTATAATGATTTTGAAAACCGGGATGTCTGGCTCTATTGTCTCAGGTTAACAGAACAGCAGCGGGATCTGTTTATCAAGCATCTCTGGGAACTCAAGCATATCAAATACGACTATTATTTTCTCACGGAAAATTGTGCCTATCATATCCTCAGCGCTGTGGAGGCTGTCTGTCCGGAGTATGATTTGACAGATAAAACCGGGTTGCTGGTTATTCCTGTGCAGTCGCTGCGGATTCTTAAAGAGGCCGGTCTCGTGGAACGGATTGAGCATAAGCTTTCTCTGCGGAATCTGTTTATCCGGAGTTACAGCGCTCTCTCGAATGAAGACAGGAAGCTGTTCCACCGGGTTATTACAAGCAACACTCTTGTGAATGGCAATACCCTATCTATTCCCCTGCTGGATGGACTGATCGATTTCTATAGTTATAGATATCCTGCATTTCGTCTGGATAGGAAGCAGCCGGAACAGAGCAGGGTATTTGATTTTAAGCGCCGTCTTCATAGCATGCGGGCCGGATTGAAACAGAATCATGCCGTTCCGGATATCCGCTCAGAGGGCGTCTATCCGCCCCACACGATTCATGACTCGGTGCGTTTCTCCCTTGCTGCCGGATATAGCGACAGGCTCCATGAGCTGTACCTTAAGCCGGAGTTGCGGTTTGTTTTTCATGACCTGGCAGATCCGCTTCGTGGTTATCCTGGCAATGCGGCGATTGATTTTCTGAAGCTTTCTGCATTTCTGTATCAGAAAGAGGGGAAGGGTTCGGTTTCTCTGCTTTTTGACCAATTCACGCTGCTTGACTATATTGTTTTGAATGATTTTTCTTTTTTTCGGAAGTCGTTTTCCCGGCGGCTTTATCTGGGGGCAAAGCGGCTCTTTGACAGCCGTGTCACTGCTGTTACTGGATATTTTGCTCCGGAGATTTCCCTTTCCACCGGGATAAGCCGCATCCTGGGTGGAAAGTACAGTCTGGAGTCTCATCCTGCACTGCTGGTTTACCTGTTGCTCAAAATAAAGGCGAATTTTTCAACCGGATTTCATCGTAATCATCTGAGCGCAGGGGGTGGGGTTGATACGGGATTGAAATTTATAATCACTTCCCGGATGAATCTGCTCTGCAGCTATGAGTTTATTCAATTCATTAATTATAAATATACCCATACCTTGCATGCGACCTTTCGCTGGCAGCTGTTCCAGGATATTGCACTGGATTTTGCTTTCCAGTGGTCAGATGCTGATGCGCAGTACCAGTCGGGGTTGTTGCTGTATTTGTGATAAACCGCCGGCCGCTACGGCTTTTGCAACATTTTGCTGATTGCGCTGTTGCCGGGTGAGGAGGGGGCTATGCCGGAACTTCCTGAAGTGGAAACAGTTGTTCGTGGACTTTGGAAGCAGCTCTCAGGGCTGCAGATAATGGCAGTAGAAGTGGATGATCTTCGCTCCATTCGGCCGCAATCGATTCAGGATTTTGTGCGGGATTTAAGCGGAGCGCGGTTTCAAGCTGTGGAGCGGCGGGGTAAATATATTCATTTCAGGCTTGATTCGATTCAGATGGTTTCTCATTTGAGGATGACCGGAAAATTCATCTATCTGAAGAAGAGGCCGCAGAATTCTGCTGCATATACCAGGTTTTTCATGGAACTTTCCAATGGGGGGGCATTGCTCTTTCAGGATATGAGGCGTTTCGGGACAAACAGGCTGTACAGGACAGGGGAAGTCCCCCGGGAGTTCAGTACCCTGGGTGCTGATCCATTTGATAGACGATTAGATGGTCCCTGTTTGCATGAAAAAGCACAGAAGCGGCGTGTTCCTATCAAGCAGTTTTTGCTCGATCAGCGTGTTATTGCCGGATTGGGCAATATTTATGTTTGCGAGATACTCTTTGCTGCTGCTATGCATCCTGAGAAGCCGGTGCACACGGTCTCTGTGGATGCCTGGCAGCGGTGCGTTTTCGTGATGCGAAAAATCCTGCGCCTGGCTATTCGGAATAATGGAACCACTATCCGCGATTTTCGGGCCGTGGATTCCAGAACAGGCGAGTTTCAGAATTTTCTCCAGGTGTATGGACGGGATGGTGAGCCGTGCAGGAACTGCGGGCTGTCCATCGAAAGGGTTGTTCATGCTGGCCGGGGGAGCTGGTTTTGTCCTGGTTGTCAGAAGTCAGAAGCATGGGGCCCATTGTCTTCACAGCTACGCTGACTCCGGTGTATCGGCATTGATGGGAGAAATAATGTACTTGAAAACCGGGCAGGCGGTAAGCATACTCATCACATGGAAATTCTCCCTTTGAACAGAGAGGAAATTATTGGCCTTTTGAATACCCCGGCTGAAGATTGTCAGCAGCTCTATGAACGGGCGGACAGGGTGCGGCAGCAGTATACGGGTGATGCTGTCTTCTTGCGGGGGATTATTGAATTTTCCAACAGCTGTGCGAAGAACTGTCTGTATTGTGGTATTCGGGCCGACAACAGTGCTCTGCCTCGATATACAATGGAGGAAGATGAGATTCTGGCAACAGCCAGGGGGATCCGTCAATCAAAGGCGACCACTGCTGTGCTTCAGTCCGGAGAGTCTTCGGCTTTTGGCGATGAGCGTTTCGGTGCTTTGCTCCGGAGAATTAAAGAGGAGACCGGGCTGGCTATAACTGTTTCAGCCGGGGAGCGCCCTCGCGATGTGTACGCATACTGGAAAGAGTGCGGCATGGACCGCTATCTGCTTCGCTTTGAGTCTAGCGATCCGGACAGATACAGGAAATTGCATCCTGATTCTTCTCTGGAGGATCGTCTTCAGGCCCTTCAGCATCTCAGGGATCTCGGGATACAGCGGGGCAGTGGTTTTTTGATTGGCATTCCGGGTGAGGATGTTGCGCTGCTTGCCGATAATATTCTTCTGTGCAGAGCGCTGGATCTGGATATGATCGGAATCGGGCCTTTTCTGGCGCATCCTGATACCCCTCTGAAAGGAGAGAAAAACAGCTGGTCAGAGGCGCCGGAGATGTTTTTCAAAGCTGTATCTGTGCTGCGCCTGGTGAATCCCCTTGCCCATATTCCGGCGACAACAGTGTTTGATTCTATTTTTCCGGGAGAGGGGCGTAATCTGGTTTTACAGAGAGGTGCAAATGTTTTTATGCCCAATTTTACCCCTGTGAACTATCGGGAGAAATACCTTCTCTATCCGGATAAGCCGTGTGTAGACGAAACAGCCGGTCAATGCGCAGCGTGTGTCCTGGTCCGGATGGAGGCCCTCGGTCGAGAGATCGGGAAAGGGCCGGGCCACGCGTTGCCGAGAGTGTGATCTTATTGTGGCTTCAATGATGAAGGAATTGAACGATTCGAATGGCATCTGTTGAGAGCAGTTGATACTCTGGAATAGGCTTCCTGGTGATCTGATTTCTGATTACGCTTCACCCCGCGTCCATCATCCGCTGCAGGGCCCTGTTTGCTGCTTCTGCTGTTTCCGGATCTATGGTTGTTTCATACCGTTCCATCTCCAGACTGTTTTTCACACTCTGGAGTGATGTCTGTTTCATATTGGGACATACAGCAAGCTGCGTTGGGACATGGAAGCTTTTTTCTGGGTATCTTTTGTGCAATTCGTGGCAGATGCCTGCTTCTGTGCAAATAATGAACTCCTTCGCATCCGAAGTCCCGCAGTAATTGATAATTTGCCCTGTACTCCCCACGTAGTCCGCCAGGTCGCGGATTGGTTTAGGAGTTTCCGGGTGCACCAGTATTTCTGAATCAGGATGCGCATCCCGGGCTGCGGCCACCTCCACAGGCATGAAGCGCTGATGGGTCGGGCAGAACCCGGGCCAGAGGATGATCTTACAGCCCGTCATGTCCTTAACATGCTGGCCGAGGTGTTTGTCCGGGATGAAAATGATGGGCCTGTCGGCAGGAAGGGATTCCACTATTCGTGCGGCATTGGAGGAGGTGCAGCAGATGTCGCTCTCCGCTTTCACTGCGGCGCTGGAATTTACGTAACAGACAACCATTGCTTCCGGGTACCGGGCTTTCATCTCCCGAAGTTTATCGGCCGTGATCATATCAGCCATTGGGCAGCCGGCACTTTTTTCCGTAAGCAGGACCTTTTTCCCCGGGTTGAGCAATTTAGCGCTTTCCGCCATAAAGGAGACGCCTGCGAAGACGATCAGATTCGCATCGGTTTCCGCGGCTTTGAAGCAGAGCCCCAGCGAGTCACCAGTGTAATCCGCTATGTCCTGAACATCTCCGGGCTGATAGTAATGGGCCAGAATGACCGCGTTTTTTTCCTTTTTTAAGTGTTTGATCTCCTCGGCGAGATGTTCCATCAGCTGTTAGTCTCCCGTGATATATGAAAAAAAGCTAAACCGGGTCGTTATGGAAGGCAACAGGATAACGGCTGTTCTGGTTCGACCGGGCTGTAGAGCGTATTCAGTTGTGTTTGAGGCAAGGTATGCTCTGCCTTCTGCTATATAGTTCTATAAAGGAATCGGGTTCCCCGAGTATGAATTGCTGCAGTGCTGCGAAGTCTTCATGGAGCAGATGCTGGTAGGCAGGGAGATATTCGAGGATAAGAAAACCTTTATATTCTATCTTTTGCAGAATGTTCAGGAAATCCATAACAGGAAAATTGCCGAAGCCAGGTGCGAGATGCTGGTGTTTTTCATCGGGATCCAGCGGCAGATCAGAACGGGCGTCACTGAAGTGGATTGCGTGAATATGCTTATGAAAATGCCGGATTTCCCCTGCAGTTTTTTTTGGTTCCGCATGGGTGAAGTCATACGTCACCCCCAAGAAGGGAAGGTGGAGCGCGTCAAAACAGCGCTGCATATCTTCCACCTGGGTGATCCATTTGCGCTCTTCGTGAATAGGTTCAAACGTTTCGTATGCGATAATGATATCCAATTCCTTAATTCTTTCTTCTATTCTATTGTAGAGAGCTTTTGCCTGTCTTCGGTCTCCTCTCTGCGGATGTACCGTGATCACCCTGACATTGTATGTATCACGGATGGTCTGCAGCATATTGATGAATTCATCTCCGTGTGAGTGGTATATGTCCGCTGCCGGGGCGTGTACCGATTCCACTGTGATCCGCTGTTCCATAAGTCTTTGTAATAGATGCTGATGGCTGAACTTTCGGAATGTGGACCGTTTGTAGAAAGCAAGCTGTACGGGCAGTCCTGAAATATTGCCCAGGTCATCCTCCGGAGTTTCTATGAATAGTGAGGCAAGGAGTTTCACAGGAAAGTCTCCCCGAGATGTCCCAGAAAGTCCTCTATGGCTGAGGTAGCTCTGCTCCGGATCTCTTTTGATAAATGGCTGAGCTGCCGCCGGATTTGACCGGCCATGAAAAGGATATCGCGGCCGCAGTATGTTTTAAGCAGGGAGCAGGTTTTCCCAATGTCAAGAGGTGGGAGCTGCTTTCTGAAGAGGGGAGCTATGATAAGATTGATTACATCGATAGCATCCTTGCCGAAAAGCATGCGTCCATTTTCAACGCCCCGGCGGAATTTCATCATTATTGTGTATTCCGGTGCGCAGACCTGTAACAGATGCGAGTCAAAGGAGAGTTGTCTGCTGCTGGAGAAGAAGTCGTCAGGCATCTCCCAGTTGTGAATATGGCCTGAGGTGACAGTATAGATCACATCCATTGCATATCCGAAGAAGACACCATGGGTGGTGTGGAATTTCAGATTTTCATTAACAATAATCGAGGGAAGGTCTTGCTCCCGGGCGACAAAATCAAGATCATTGGTATAGGTGCGCATCTGTTTGTAACCAAGAAGGAGCGGGGTTGCTGTCTGGCCGCCGTAGAGGATCAGTCGATTGCTGTGCTTTCTGGCAAAATCAGACAGAACAGATGTTATGATTTGATTGTCTACCCCCTTTCGGTGAAGTTTCATGCTGCTTATTTCTTCAATATGGTATTTGTGTGCATAGTCCCAGAGGTTAATCAATTTCGGGCCTCCGTGGTTTTCGGAGTGCCGCCCTTCCCTCATACATATAGTATAGATGATTAATGGGGACCAGGAGAAAGATAATTCGGGAGAAATTGGGCCCGGGGAGTGGTGTGTGCGTTTTTTTCTGGAGAAGACAGCAGTACCGGCAATGGCCCTGATGGGATATGTTTCTATTTGCTCCCTGTAGACTCTATAGAGCTCTGCCGATTAAAAGAAGTTCCACAAGAAGTGAGATTTTTCAGACAAAACCTGAACATTATCGTTTAAAGCCTTGACACATTTCCATCAAATATTATAATGGATCGTATTTGTTTTGTTAAGGTGGCAGTTGCTGTGCGGTTGTCTGTTTTTCATGCAGGTGGTTCACAGGGGCGGAAGTCCTTTCAACCGTGCTTCTATATTCAATTTTTAAAGGGGTATGTGGTGGGTAAGGTTTTTGATTCGTACAGGACACTCAGCGACACCGTGAAGGAAAAGGTCGATCAGGAGAAATCCAGAGGCAGGATCGAAATCCGCATCGGTAACGCGACTTGTGAGAACGCAGCCGGCGCACAAAAAGTCAGGGAAGAGTTTGAAAAACTGATTGAGGCGTCAGGCAGGGATGATATTGTCATCAAACAGACCGGTTGTACGGGACGGTGCAGTGCTGAGCCGATCATCGGGGTGGAGAGCCCCGGGTCCTCTCCGTATAAATATGAATCGGTCACTGAAGAGAAGGTGCGGCGGATTTTTACGGAACATGTGATCAACGGCCAACTTGTTACAGACTATCTGCTGGATAAGACAACCAGCAATATCTATGATTACCTGGTCACTTTCTACAGCAGTCGGCAGGAGGGCGCGGCTGAATTTGATGCTTACACTTATTTTCAGGAAAAGATGGAGGCAGCCGGAATACCAGAGAATAAGGTCCGTGGTTTTCGTTGTGTGAGCGGCAGCCTCTTTATCAGCAATCCTGATATCAGGTATCATATGATGGTTTCTCCGGACCAGACCCTGTATCGGATCGATACATCGGCGGATATTGATCGGGTAATTGAAGAACACCTGAAAGGTGGTGAGCCGGTCAGGGACCTCTTCGGAGAGGAAGATCCGATCTTCCTCCGGTATATGCACAGTTATTCTGATGTGAGCTTCTTCAATAAACAGACCCGGCTGACACTGCGCAATTCCGGCATCATTGATCCGGAAAGTATTGACGATTACATCTATTCTGACGGGTTTGCGGCTCTGGCAAAAGTGCTGGCTACGATGAGCCCACAGGATGTTATTGATGAGGTTAAGAAATCCGCGCTGCGCGGGCGCGGCGGTGGAGGGTTCCCGACCGGCCTTAAGTGGGAGTTTGCGCTTAAGGAGGAGCGTGAACAGAAGTATATCATCTGTAATGCCGATGAAGGGGACCCCGGAGCTTTTATGGATCGGAGTGCTCTTGAAGGGGATCCTTTCTCGATTATTGAGGGGATGATCATCGGTGCATATGCCACCGGCGCTGATAAGGGCTTCTTCTATATTAGAGCTGAATATCCGCTGGCGATTGAAAGAATTGAGAAAGCGCTTGCTAAAGCGCGTGAGTTGCATTTTCTCGGGGACGATATTCTCGGTTCTGGATTCAATTTTGATCTGGAGATCCGGCTCGGGGCCGGGGCCTTTGTCTGTGGTGAGGAGACCGCTCTGATTCATTCCATTGAGGGTCTTCGCGGACAGCCGCGAATCAGGCCACCTTTTCCTGCAGCCAGTGGTCTCTGGGGATGCCCGACCACAATCAATAATGTGGAGACCTGGGCCAATATTCCGGTTATTTTCCAGTATGGTTCGGATTGGTTTGCCGGAATGGGAACAGAGAAGAGTAAGGGGACCAAGGTCTTTGCGCTTGCCGGCAATGTCCGTAATACAGGTCTTGTGGAAGTTCCAATGGGCACCACGCTTCGGGAGATTATCTACGATATTGGGGGTGGAGTTCCAGGGGACAAGGCTGTTAAAGCGATTCAGACCGGCGGACCTTCCGGGGGGTGTATCCCGGCGGATAAACTCGACACTGTTGTTGATTATGACAGTCTGACCGCTGTTGGCTCTATTATGGGTTCCGGAGGGATGATTGTTCTGGATGAAGAGAGCTGCATGGTTGATGTGGCTAAGTTTTTTCTGGAATTCACCCGGAGTGAGAGCTGCGGGAAATGTACTCCGTGCCGTGAGGGTACGAAGCGGATGCTCGATATTATGGACAAAATAGCTGAGGGTAAAGGTACCCGCATCGATCTCGATAAGCTGGAACGGTTGGGGAATATGATCAAGAACTCTTCCCTCTGCGGGCTGGGGCAGACAGCTCCCAACCCTGTGCTGAGTACTCTGAAAAACTACAGGGAGGAGTATGAGATCCATGTAGATGAGAAGCGCTGCCCCTCAAAGGTTTGCCGGAAGCTCATTGTTTACAAGATCGATGAAGAGAAATGCATCGGGTGTACAGCCTGCGCGAGAGTCTGCCCGGTTAATTGCATTAGCGGGATAGTCAGGCAGCCGCATGAGATTGATCTGGCCGCCTGTACCCGTTGTGGGCAGTGTTTTGTGACCTGCAAATTTGACGCCATTTCCAGGTGTTAGTGAGAGGTATCAGATAAAATGTCAGAAAAAATGGTAACATTAGCGATTGATGAAACGACAGTGTCGGTTCCGGCTGGCATTACGATAATGGAGGCGGCTGAGACCATCGGTATCCGGATACCCCGCCTCTGCTATCATCCCAAACTTTCCCTGGAGGGGGCCTGTCGTGTCTGTGTGGTTGAGGTCAAAGGCATGCGTAACTGGGCTGCCTCCTGTGCGGTCAAGGTGCAGCAGGGGATGGAAATCGTCACCGGTTCTCCTGAGATCCGCCGTGCCAGGCGTGATATACTGGAACTGCTGCTGGACAACCATCCCAGGGATTGCCAGATTTGTGAACGCGACGGCAATTGCGAGCTGCAAAACCTGGCCTACCAGCTGGGTGTGCGGGAACGGCTCTTTGAAGGTGATCGTAAGCGCTTTCCTGTTGAGGACTCCAGCTTTTCTATTGTCCGGAATGCGGAGAAATGTGTGCTCTGTCAGCGCTGTATTCGTGTTTGCAGTGAAATCCAGGGCGTGCACAATCTCTGCCAGCACTGGCGGGGCGTTGAGACAGTGGTTACACCGGCTTATGAGTCTGATATGATTGATTCGGTCTGCATTAACTGCGGCCAGTGTATCAATGTTTGTCCCACAGCTGCGCTGGCGGAAAAAACCTGGACTGATGAGGTCTGGGATGCGCTCAATGATCCACAAAAGCATGTTGTGGTCCACATAGCCCCCTCCATCAGGGCGGCGATCGGCGAAGGTTTCGGGATGGAGCCCGGGACCCCGGCAACCCGTAAAGCGGTCACTGCTTTGCGCAAGCTTGGGTTTGATCAGGTGTTTGACACCAATTTCGGCGCAGACCTGACTATTGTAGAAGAGGGGACCGAATTCCTGCAGCGGTTGGAAAATGGCGGACCTTTCCCGTTGATCACCTCCTGCTCGCCGGGCTGGGTGAAATTTATGGAGCATTTCTATCCTGAGATGATCCCCAATATGTCCAGCTGTAAGTCCCCTATGTCTATGCTGTCAACGGTTATCAAGACGTTCTATGCGGAGAAACAGGCGATCAATCCGGATGATATTTACGTTGTATCTGTCATGCCCTGTACAGCGAAGAAATTCGAATCCAGGCGGTCGGAGTTTTTTACCAGGAGCGGGCAGCCGGAAACAGACGCTGTGCTCACAACCCGTGAACTGATCTGGATGATCAAAGCGTACGGGATTGACTTTGCTCATCTTGAGGATGGGCAGTTCGACAATCCGCTTGGCCACTCTACAGGAGCTGCTGACATCTTCGGAACGACAGGTGGTGTTCTGGAGGCAGCACTCCGTACGGCTGTTGAGCTCAAGAGTGGCAAGCCGGTACAGAGTGTGGATTTCAAAGAGGTGCGCGGGGTGACCGGTCTCAAAGAGACCGAATACAACGTAGACGGGATCAAGCTCAAGGTTGCTGTTGCGAACGGACTGGAGAACGCTAAAACTCTGCTGGAGAAGGTTAAGGCCGGGGAAGAGTACCACATCATTGAAATCATGGCCTGTCCGGGCGGCTGCATTGGCGGAGGTGGGCAGCCCTTTCCGCCGACAGGCACCTATACGATCGATTATGATCTCTATACCAAACGAGCACAGGCGCTCTATAAGATTGATGCAGATAAAACAGATCGCCAGTCCCATAAGAACCCATATATCCAGAAGATCTATGACGAATACTTTGAAAAGCCGGGTAGCCATAAGGCGCATGAGCTCCTCCATACCAGCTACACCGAACGCAGCCCCAGGGGGATAAAATGAACACAGTACAGATAACACTGGCTCCGAAGGTAGTGCAGTATATCCAGGACTGTGCTGACAAAGCGCATTCTGAAAGTTATCTCATCTCCGTGATGCATAAAGTCCAGGACCAATACGGGTACCTTTCTGAGCAGCATATGCAGGAGATTGCAGAACTGCTCGGGATACCGGCAGCGACCGTAAGTGGTGTTGCCACGTTCTATCACTTCTTTCGCCTCAAGCCACAGGGCAAGTATATGATCCATGCCTGCATGGGGACAGCCTGCTACGTTAAAGGGATCCAGGCTGTGATTGAGGCCTTTGAAGAAGAGCTGGGCATTGAGATGGGCGGTACAACCAAAGACGGGCTTTTTTCTCTGGAAATGACCCGCTGCGTTGGAGTTTGCGGCCTTGCGCCTGTGGTGATGATTAATGATGATGTTCACGGCAAGCTTACTGCCAAGAGTGTTCCGGCGATTATCAGCCAAATTCTGGAAAAAGAGGCCAGTTAGCGTTAATTAAGGGCGGATGTTTCCTTGCCTGGAGCACAAGGTAACATCCGTTATCTGAACGTATTGACTATCTGCTTGTATCGTAGTATGTTGCATTTACGGCCTTCAGGGGCCGATTTTCACAGGTGTTGTACACCCGGAGGTCCTTCTGTATGAAATCTAGAATTGCACTCATAGCCCTGGCCCTGTTCGCCGCAGTGTTGCTGTTCTCGGCCTGCCACGGTTCCAGACTCAATCTTGATCCGGAAGCGGGCCAGGCGTTGATCGGTTTTTCTAAAAAGATGGTGGTGAAGTTTGATACGCTTACAGCACAGTTTGCAGCAGCGAAGTCCAGTAGAGAAGCAGCCAGGGTGCTTCAGGTCCTGCCTGGGGCGATGTCCCACCTCTATTCTGAGGCTAAGGCGCTTCAGGCGCAGTATAAGAAACAGAATTTTGCTGATTTTCATAAAGCAGCGGGTAGAAGAAGCACTTCCGAAGCCCGCGTTTCACTTGAGGAATCGGTTTCCACGTTGAAAGCGGTAAACGTCTCTGAAGAAGATGGCAAAGCTGTCGCTAAGATAGCCACTGCCGTTAAAAATCTGCTCAAAGGGGCTGAAAAGGCTGATGCGGATAGGTTGCTCGCTGATGTGGTTGCCTCTTCTGCGGTTTTGAAAAAAAAATCCGATAAAAAACTTGGATCTGCGGTTGCAAAAGTTGAAGCAGCGTCTCGTTTTCTGGTGGAAACCGTATTGGTTTTGAATATTAAAGCCGGTGCAACCAGACTGCAGGCTGCCATGAAAAAGCTTAATGAGCAGTATATGAAGCTGGAGAAGAAGTATAAAGATGATGCCGTGTATCAGGCAGAAATCAAGAAGATGAAAGAGGCGATGAAGAAGGTGAAGTGACCCTTGTGTTGCAAGTTATGGGATGATACAGGCTGCCTTTAGGCAGCCTGTATTCTACCTGTGATGCGTGATTTCCACCCCTTCTGCCCTGTTTAAAACAGAGCAGTCTCAAAAGAAAATTTTCCACATACATTTTTTCCGTGTGTTTCAGAGCGGCTTTTTCTGCGTTCAGAGCTTCATTTCATGCTTCTGGCGGCAATTCCCAGGGCTTTCATGATCCCGGGAGAGTACGCTACAACCAGACCGGCAACAACAACGCTCACCATACTCATCAGCTTGATGAGGATATTGAGGCTGGGCCCGGAAGTGTCCTTGAGCGGGTCACCCACAGTGTCGCCCACCACAGTTGCTTTGTGGCTGGCGGATTTTTTGCCGCCGAGATTACCCCGTTCAATATACTTCTTGGCGTTGTCCCACGCGCCGCCTGCGTTCGCCTGGAAGATGGCGAGGACGAATCCAGCAGTCAGCCCACCGGCCAGGAGCCCGATGACACCTGCGACACCGAGCACCAGACCGGTGATGATCGGAACGATCAGTGCCAGAAGAGAGGGGAGGAGCATCTCTTTTTGCGCGCCTTTAGTGGAGATATATACACAGGCGGCGTAGTCAGGAATCTCTTTGCCCTTCATGATCCCCGGCTTCTCTTTGAACTGACGGCGGACCTCCTCCACCATGGAGCCGGCAGCGCGGCCCACAGCTTTGATGGTCATTGCACAAAAGACGAAAGCCATCATCGCTCCGATAAACAGTCCGATGATCACCAGCGGGTTCATCAGGTTGACGTCAAACTGTTTGATGAAGTCTCCGATGGAGGCACTGAGGATATCCACGCCGTTGACCGTCTTATGGCCGAGTTTATCCATAAAGATTTTGATTTCTTCGATGTAGGCGGCGATCAGCGCCATGGCGGTCAGGGCCGCAGAACCGATAGCAAAACCTTTGCCTGTCGCTGCTGTTGTGTTGCCGAGAGAGTCCAGGGCGTCAGTGCGTTCACGAACCTTCTTCGGCAATTTGCTCATTTCAGCGTTTCCGCCGGCGTTATCAGCGATCGGTCCGTAGGCGTCTGTAGCCAGAGTTATCCCAAGAGTGGAGAGCATTCCTACTGCCGCGATCCCGATGCCGTAGAGGCCGAGGGACGGGCTGGAGAAACCGCCGGCAAAAGAGAAGGAGAGCAGGATCCCGGCACTGATGGTTACGACAGGAATACCGGTTGACTGCATACCAACCGCGAGCCCGTCGATGATGACTGTTGCCGCGCCTGTTTCAGAGTGTCTGGCGATGCCTCTGGTAGGCTTGAATTCGTCGGAGGTGTAGTATTCGGTTGCCTTACCGATGATCCAGCCGGCCAGAAGACCGGTGATGATGGAGCCGAAGATCCCTGTATTATTCGGGAGCATCAGTTTGACCACCAGATAGGAGGCGGCGATAATCAGCACAGTGCTGATATTGACGCCCAGACCCAGTGCATTGAGCAGCTGTTTCTGAGTGGCTCTGTCATCTTTGGTCCGGACAAGGTAGATTCCGAGGATGGAGAGCACAACACCGATACCGGCGATCACCATTGGAGCGAGGATAGCGTTGATGGCGCTCGCGCCAAAGGCTTTCCATGCTGCAGCACCGAGGGCAGCGGTCGCGAGGATGGAGCCGGCATAGGATTCGTAAAGGTCAGCACCCATACCGGCGACATCTCCCACGTTGTCCCCCACATTGTCCGCGATTGTAGCCGGGTTGCGGGGATCGTCTTCCGGGATGCCCTTTTCGACCTTACCCACGAGGTCAGCACCCACGTCAGCCGCTTTGGTGTATATACCGCCACCCACACGGGCGAAGAGCGCCTGAGTGGAGGCCCCCATCCCGAAGGTGAGCATCGTGGTGGTGATCATCATCATTTTTGTCTGCGGGTTGGGGTCCTGTACAAGGAAATTGAGCAGGAAGTACCAGAGCGAGATGTCCAGCAGCGCCAGACCGACCACAGTGAGGCCCATAACAGCACCGCTGCGGAAAGCGACCTGCAGCCCCTGATTGAGGGAGTTGGTGCAGCCGTTGGCGGTCCGCGCGGACGCCTGGGTGGCTGTCTTCATTCCAATGAAACCAGCCAGACCGGAAAAGAGTCCCCCTGTAAGGAAGGCAAAGGGGACATAGCCGTTCATCACGTTGAGACCGTACGCCATGATGGCGAAAAGGATAGTCAGGACTACGAACACAATACCAACGACCCTGTACTGTCTTTTGAGATAGGCGTAGGCGCCCTCTCTAACATGATGAGCGATATCCTTCATCGTATCAGTTCCCTCATCGGCTGTCACCATCTTCTTGTAGAAGACATAGGCAAAGCCGAGGGCAAGCAGGGCTCCGGCCAGGGCAACAAAAAAGACCGCCGGCAGGGTGTTGATTTCTTTTGCTGCATCAGCAGCCGGTGCAGCACTATCCTGTGCAAGCAAGGGCAGCGCGAGCAGCGCGATGATCCCGAGAACGGCAATTATGCCTCCTCTTTTACTGTGGTGTTTCATAAATCCTCCTCACATAAAGTTAAACGATATACAAATTTTACTGTTCAATCGAAGCTTCCCTGATATACATGAAGCTATTTCTGAAACCGGATAAAGTCAAGTTACGCTTTTTACTTGCGCTAGCCGGGATTCTCTGTAGAATGGGATTACTGGCGGTATAATCTCTAATTGCATTGCAATTCGGGGTTCAGGAAGCGCCTGAAAACTGGTCTGATAACGATAGAGTTATGATTCAAAAATTTTTTAGCAGTGCATTACTGGTTTTCGGTATTGGAGTAGCAGCTTATCTTTCCAATGAGGTGTTTGTCTGGGTTGAATTGGATGATGCGTCTCATAGAATTTTCATTCTGTATGGTCTTCTGGGCTGGCTGCTGCGATATGGGCTCTTTTTACTTGCCTTCACACTGTTCCGGGCGATAGCGATCCCTCCTGCAGCAGGGCGTCTTCCTGATTTAAGAGGGCTTTCAGGAGTGTTGTTCACAGGGCTCTGCCTTGCCGGACTGCTTTTTTTTCTGCAGCTGCAGTTCGGGGCAAGAGTGGATTCTGTGGCTCGACTGCAAAATAGATACAGAACTCATTCTGTTGTCCGTAGTTTTAAACCCGGTACTTTTTTTCGGGGTGGTGGTTTTCTTTTCAGGCCTGGAGCGGCCGACAGCAACGGATATTCTCGATCCCTGCTTCTGTATACCTATGCCGGAACAAATTTTATTTTTCTGGATACAGCAGTTGAAGTCGGAGAGCGTTCGCTTTCTCTGCAGGGCGGTTGGCGGGCAGGCGTTACTCTGCAGACAAATGGGAACAGCTCTCTCCCTCTCCGCCGCGGCGCCCTTTTTACGCCACCCTCATACCCGCTTGAGCTGGCTGGGATGGATATCGGTAGACTCGCTTCACGTCTTTTCAGCTGGAAATTATTTTCCGGACGCGCCACTTTTGCGATTCTTCTGGAGGGCGGCCTGTTTGTTCTCGGTCTTCTTTTTTTGATGGCCGGAGGGGCGCTGTTTGTGAGGAGGCGTGAGATGCCGGTTGGGCACCGGTTTATCTCCCATCTACTCGCTCTGGCAATCACCTCCGGGCCGGTATTTCTTTTTCAATTTCTGCAACATTCCCTCTCTGCTCAAAGGCCTCTGTCTCAAGCTCTGCTTTTTTCGAGAGGCGGAGCGCTGTTTTTGATCGGTCTGCTGGTTTTAGTATTTGGCTGGCGCTGTTATCTCCGATCGCTGCCATCTGGTGTGAGGGCTTCGTTATGACCAGAACCTCACGCTATCTTGTAAGCCGACTGCTGTTTGTTACAGTACTGCTCTCTCTTCTGTACGGGGTGGTGCTCTTTTTTGTGGAGATGATTACCTTTGATGCGACTCTGGTCCGGGATTGGGCTAAGAAGAGCTGGTGCTTTCTGGGTGCTCTCTGTCAGTTGCCATTTATTCTCGGGGTTTCTTTTGTTTTTGCGATGTTTTATGTGACCGGTTTCTCTTTACGGGAGAGCGGATATCTGAAAGGCGCTGGCAGCATAAGCTGCGCCGAACTGTTCCCCTCCTATATGGGGTTGACCCTTTTTATCACCATCGTAATCCTCATTTTTACTGTGTTTATCCGTCCTGAAGCGGCAACCAGCCGGCAGACGTTGATGTATAAAATGGACAAGATGAAAGAGGAGGGGAAAAAAGAAGGGGACAGGAAGATGCTTCAGAAAGGGGTCTCTCTCTACTACAAAGGCAGATACCTTCAGAGCTGGAAATTGCTTGGTGAGTATCTAAAACAATCGCCACATAATCGCTTTGCCCGGATATTCCGCACTTATGCGGCCAGGGAGCTGAACAGGGTTCGTGCTTCAGCTCCAGACAGAAAGGTGAAATCCCGTCTTTTTCAGGATGGTCTTGCACATTATCAGGGCGGCCGTTTCTATAAGGCCATCTCCAGTTTCCGGAGGCTTCTCAAGGCGCAACCGAAACACGGTCCAGCAAGGCGGTACCTTTTGCTTGCTGAATACGCACTCAAAACCGGTGGACAGGGCGCCGTCAAAGATGCAGAGGCTGCTTTGAAGGTAGGGATTGCTGATGTGCTTCGTCGGGGGATTGATGCGTATGACGCGAAAGAGTACTGGAACTCCTGGTCAGTGATGCGTGATGTACTGTCTCTGGATCCGTTCAATGAGACAGCAAAGGCATATTTGCGCCGGAGTCGCAGAGGGATTGAACGGTTTGATTTTTTCCCCACAGAAGAGCGTGGGCTTCATTTTTATCCTGCCAGGCAGGCTGTTTTTCTGCCGTTCGGAAAGCAGCGGTACCTCTATGCCGCGTGGTTTATCCGCAGGAGGACCGCCTTCTATCTGCAGCGCGCCTGGGTGCTGGAGTTTGCGGAGGATGGAGGATTAGAGCGGGCTCTCAGTGCAAGAATAGGGAAGTGGGTCAGCGGGAAATTGGTGTTGCGTGGGGTGATTGTGTATGCTCCACGCGGAGAGGGGTTGCCTGTGGGGAAAAAGATCCTGCGGGTCTCCGTTCCTTCGACAGTATCCCCGGGGCGGTTGTGGGACGCTTCCGGACTGCTTTCCGGTGAATCTTTCCTGGATCCAGTAGCGATTATCAATCTGGTCCCTTATTTTTCCTCCAGCCATTTTCCTCTCCTGCGCTTGAAACTTGCATTTACCGAAGTATTTGCGCTTCCTGTCGCTGTTTTCTGTCTTGCGCTCCTGGTTGCCGCTCAGGCGTGGCAGACCCGCTATACCGGTGTGTCCCTGGCTAAAGGACCTCAGGTGCTGCTGTTTATTTTTGTGCCGCTTTTTGTCTATTTCGTGCTCAGGACAGCTGTTCGTTTCTTGATGGCTGTTACGAGACTCGGGGTTTCCATTTCTCCATTCTTTTCCTATTTCAATCCCGTTGTTATTGCTCTGCTGATGCTTCTCGCTGCTTCTTCTGTTTTCTATCGAACCGCCCGGGACCTCAGATAGAAAAAAACGATTTTTTTTCTAAAAAAGCTAAAGCGCCTGTTTTATCCTCCGACCTTATAAGTGAAGTCGTACTTCACCTGGACAGGGAAGTCCGGGATAACAGAATCAAGGAGGATTGCTTGTTATGGTTATTAATCATAATATGAGCGCTATCAACTCTCACAGAGTAGTTAAGTTCAAAGGCTGGGAGTTGAGCAAAAACATCGAAAAGCTGTCATCAGGGATGCGAATCAACCGTGCTGGTGATGACGCTTCAGGGCTTGCGGTTTCCGAAAAAATGCGGTCTCAGATCCGTGGTCTCCGCCAGGCTACCCGAAATACCGAAGACGGTATCTCCCTTATCCAGACAGCAGAAGGTTATCTTTCTGAGACGCACGCTATTCTGCAGCGTATCCGTGAACTGGCGGTGCAGGCTGCTAACGGTATCTATACTTCAGAAGACCGAATGCAGATCCAGGTTGAGGTCAGTTCTCTTATCGATGAGGTCGACCGCATCGCTTCTCACGCCCAGTTCAATGAGATGAACCTTATCACAGGCCGCTTCGCACGGGAAACCGGTGATAACCGGGTGACAGCCAGTATGTGGTTCCATATTGGTGCCAATATGGATCAGAGAGAGCGCATCTACATCGGAACTATGAATTCTCAGGGTCTTAAACTCAAGAATCCTGTTGGAAATTCGGAGAGCGCCTCCTTTATCAGTATCAGTACAATTGCAAAAGCGAATGCAACTATTGGTACAGTTGATGTGGCCCTCAGGAAGCTATCCAAGCAGCGTGCTGACCTTGGTGCTTATCAGAACAGACTTGAATTTGCCGCTAAAGGTCTTATGGCCGGGTATGAAAATCTGCAGGCTGCTGAATCCCGTATCCGTGATACAGATATGGCAGAAGAGATGTCCGGGTTTGTCAAAAATCAAATCCTCACCCGGGCCGGTATCGCCATGCTGGCACAGGCCAACTCCAAGCCACAGCAAATTCTTGAGCTCCTCCGCTAATTTTCGACAATGGAATAATGCACCCGCCATAAGGCGGGTTTTTTATTTTTTCGGGTTCTGACGTCACACTCCTGTTTCAGATTGTGCCGTTATGGATATTCCTCTATACCTG
>Ga0056109_1000185_pt1 | contig 23747 bp, 24 predicted proteins | sample WorMetG1BERMUDA2_FD_80077 | JGI IMG/M metagenome (GOLD analysis project Ga0056109, IMG submission 80077) | Marine gutless worms symbiont microbial communities from Max Planck institute for Marine Microbiology, Germany - Inanidrilus... ...
AACCATTGAGGAACTGTGGAGCGCCATCGCCGAAGGGATCGAGAAAGTCACGCCCACCGAATGCGAGAACTTCTTCGCTGCCGCAGGATACGACCAGGATTAAATCGAATCCGCGCTAGCGCATTGGTCAAATAGCGGCGGCCCATCGCGACCTACCGACCCTGCCACACCGGCGCCCGCTTCTCGGCGAAGGCCTTCGGTCCCTCGATCGCGTCCTCGCTGGCGTAGACGTCGATGAACATCTTGTGCGCCGCCTCCAGGCCGGCGTCGCAACCGGCGCTCATGGCGTTGAGCAGGCAGGCCTTGCCGGCCTTGACCGTCAAGGGCGCGTTGTCGCGGATCACTTCGGCGAGCGTGCGGGCGCGGGCGCGCACGGCGTCGGGCGTGTCCTCGACGTAGTTGACGAAACCGACGTCGTAGAGCCGCTCGACGGGGAACCACTCGGCGGTGGTCACCATCTCCATCACCAGCGGCTGCGGCAGCATCCACAGCAGCGGCACCGCCCAGGGCGAGCCGCGGCCGATCTTGGCCTCGCGGATGCCGGCGCGGGAGCCGGCGAGGCCGACGCGCAGGTCGGAATTCAACGACAGCAGCATGCCGCCGGCCGTGAAGTCGCCGGTCATCGCGGCGACGATCGGCGCGCGCACCCGGCGCATACGCCCGTGCATCGGGTCGCGCATGCGGGTCAGGATGTCGACCCCCTCGTCGGCCTTGATCCGCGCCGCCTCCTTCAGGTCCATGCCGGCGCAGAAGGTGCCGCAGTCGGCCGAGGTCAAAATCACGACGCGGATCTCGGGCCGTGCGTCGATCTCCTCCCACAGCGCGGTCAGGCCGTTGCAGACCGCGACCGACAGCGCGTTGCGTGCCTCGGGGCGGTTGAGAGTAATCGTGGCGATGCCGTCGGTGACATCGAACAGCAGGTCGTCGCTCATGTTGTCCCCCTGTAGCTGCTCAGCGAGCCGGCGTGCATGACGCGGCCGTTCAGCGGCCGGCCGATGATGCTCTCGGCCAGGCGTGCCGCCTCGATCAGCGCGTCCAGATCGACGCCGGTCTCGATGCCCATCTCGTGGCAGAGGAAAACGGCGTCTTCCGTGCACACGTTCCCGGCCGCCGAGAAATCCCCGTGTCCGGCGAACGGACAGCCGCCGAGGCCGGCGACCGAGGCGTCGAACAGATCGACCCCCAGGCTCATGGCGGCATAAACGTTGGCCGAGCCCATGCCGCGGGTGTCGTGCAGGTGCAGGCCGATGCGCACCTCGGGCGCCAGTTCGCGCACGGCGCCGATGCGACGTTTGAGTTCCTCGGGCGTGGCCCAGCCGACGGTGTCGGCGAGGAAGATCTGCGGTAACGGAACACTTCGATCGGCGCAGAGATCGACGATCCAGCGCACCAGGTCGGTGACCGCCGAAACGTCGACCGGACCGCCGTAGTTGCAGCCGAAGGCGGTCATGATGTAGGCGGATTCGAGCTCCAGCCCGTGCTCGATGTAGAGATCGAGCCAGCGCGCCTGGGCGTCGCGCATCTCGACGGCCGTGCAGTTGTTGTTGGGGATGCTGAATTCGTCGGTGGTGTAGAACAGCAGCCGCGGGTCGAGGTCGACCCCGGGGGTGGTCCGCGCCCGCTCGAAGCCCTTCTCGTTCAGCCACAGGCTGGTATAGCGCACGCCGTCGCGGCGCTTGACCGCCGCGGACAGCTCGCCCGCGTCGGCCATGCCGGGCACCGCGCGCGGGCTGACGAAGGAGGCCACCTGCACCCGCTTGACCCCGGCGTCGGCGATGGCCTCGACGAGGCGGGCGCGGTCTTCGAGCGGATAGATCTTCTTCTCGATCTGGAAGCCCTCGCGCGGCCCTTCCTCGTTGAAGTCGACGTGTTTGGGAAAGTCGTTCATGCGGCCTCCTCCGGTGCCGCGATCTCGGCGATCAGGTCGGCCTTCTCGACCATGTCGCCGGCGGCGCAGGCGACGGACGTGACCTCGCCGTCGAAGGGGGCCTGCACCGGCATCTCCATCTTCATCGATTCGAGCACGGCGATCACGTCGCCCGATTTGACGACGTCGCCGACCGAAACGTTGACCTTCAGGATCTGCCCCATCATCGGCGACAGCAGGGCGCCGGCGTCGCCGTCCTGCATGCCGGCCAGGGTCAGGTAGGGCCGCACCTCGTATTCGCCGCTGCCCAGCGCGCTGTCGACCGAGACACGGCGGTATTCGGCCCGGTAGCCGGCCATCAGCGACCGCCCGTCCAGGTGCACCAGGGCGCGGCTGCCGTCGGCCCGGCCCAGGCCCATGGTCCAGGTCCGCTCGCCGATGCGCAGGTTGAGGCCACCCGCTTCGTCGAGCGGCGACAGGTGCACCGGCCATTCGCCGCCCTCGCCGTGCAGGACCATCGACGGCACCGGCGACACCGCCGCGGGATCGGCGGCGAGACGGTAGTTGGTGAAGCCGTCCCAGGCCGTCCATGGGCCGACACCGCCCGGCTCGCGCCGTTCGTACAGCCACAGAAGCCCGGCAACCGCCGCCAGTTCCGTCGTCGACTCCTCGCCGTGGCTGAGGTCCATAGCATCGATGGTGCCGGTGTGGAAGGAGGCGGCGCGGACCTCGGCGCGATCCAGGAGATCACTGAGGAATCCGATGTTGGTGGTCACGCCGGAAACGTGACTTTGTCCCAGCGCATCCAGCATGCGGGTCAGCGCCGCGTCGCGGTCGCCGCCGGTGGTGATCAGCTTGGCGATCATCGAATCGTAGTACGGCGTGACCACGTCGCCCTCGTCGACCCCGGGCTCGACCCGGGTCTCGCCGCCGGGCAGGCGCAGGTGCTCAACGGTGCCGGTCGAGGGCAGGAAGCCGGCCGCCGTGTCTTCGGCATAGATGCGCGCCTCGATCGAATGACCACGCGGCACCGCGGGCGATTCGGGCAGACCGAGGCCGGCGGCGATGCGCAGCTGCACCTCGACCAGGTCTACGCCGGTCACCTCCTCGGTCACCGGGTGCTCGACCTGCAGGCGCGGGTTGACCTCGAGGAAGAAATGCTCGTCGCCGGCAACGATGAATTCGACCGTGCCGACGCCGCGGTAGGCGAGCCCGCCGGCCAGCGTGCAGGCGTCGGCGAGGATGCGGTCGCGCAGGGCGGTGTCCAGGTTCACCGCCGGCGCTTCCTCGATGACTTTCTGGTGGCGGCGCTGGAGCGAGCATTCGCGCTCGAAGAAGTGCATGACCTCGCCCTTGCCGTCGCCGGCGATCTGCACCTCGATGTGGCGCGCGTTCTCCAGGTACCGCTCGATCAGCAGTGCCGAGGAGCCGAAGGCGCCTGGGCCTCGCGCATCGCCGCCTCGATCGCGGCGCGCAGGTCGTCGTGCGGGCCGACCCGGCGCATGCCGCGACCGCCGCCGCCGGCCGCCGCCTTGAGCAGGGCCGGCAGGCCGACCTCTTGGACCTGGGCAACGATGGCGTCGGCGTCCACGAAGGCCTGCTCGCTGCCCGGCACCACGGGGATGCCCAGCTCGGCCGCCTTCTGCTTGGCCGCGTCCTTGAGGCCGAGCTGTTCGAGCGTCTCCGGTCGCGGCCCGAGAAAGCCGATGCCGGCTTCGTCGAGCGCGCGCACGAAGTCCGGGTTCTCGGAGAGAAAGCCGTAGCCCGGGTGGATGGCATCGGCGCCGACGGACCGGGCGGCGGCGACGATGGCGGGGATGTTGAGGTAGCTCTCCCCCGGCGCGGCACCGCCGATCTCGACCGAGTTGCCGATCTCGCGCACGTGACGGGCGCCCCTGTCGGCGGTGGAGTGCACGCCAACGGCCTCGATGCCGAGGCGGCGGCAGGTGCGGGCGACGCGGCAGGCGATCTCGCCGCTGTTGGCTATAAGAACTTTGCGTAACATGGCATCACATCCGGAACACGGCGAAACGTTTGTCCTGCTGGGGCAGGCGGGCGGCGCAGTCGAGCAGCAGAGTCATCACGGACCGGGTTTCCTCGGGCGCGATGACCTCGTCGATCCACATGTTGGAGGCGTAGTTGTAGGCATCGGCGAACTCCTCGTACTCCTGGCGGATCGGCGCGCGGAAGGCCTCGTCCTCCCCTTCGGTCCAGGGGTCCAGGCCGTCGCGTTCGCGGATCTGGTGCTGCACCTGCAAGAGCGTGTTGGCGACCTGGTCCGGCCCCATGATCGCCGAGCGGCCGTTCGGCCAGGCGAACATCGCGGTCGGCTTGAACGGACGGCCGCACATGCCGAAGTAGCCGGCGCCGTAGCTGCCGCCGATCAGGATCGTGTACTTGGGCACGCTGGCGTTGGCGACGGCGTTGATCATCTTGGCGCCGGCCTTGGCGATGCCGCTCTCCTCGGCCTCGCGCCCGACCATGAAGCCGGTGACGTCGGCCAGGAACAGCAGCGGGATGTCGCGCTGGCAACACAGGTCGATGAAGTGCGCGCCCTTGTTGCCGCTCTCGGTGAACAGCACGCCCTTGTTGGCCAGAATGCCGATGTCGAAGCCATTGATGCGGGCGAAGCCGGTGTGCAGGGTGTCGCCGTAGCCGGGCTTGAACTCGTGAAAACGGCTGTCGTCGACCAGGCGGGCGATGATCTCGGTGGTGTCGGTCGGCACCTTGGCGTCGCGGCTGACGATGCCGTGGATCTCCATCGGATCGTATTTCGGCGGCAGCGGTTTGGCGACCTGCCGGCGCCGCGCCGGCGGCGTGCCCAGGTTGCGCACGATCTCGCGGACGATCGCCAGACCGTGGGCGTCGTCCTCGGCGATGTGGTCGGTGACACCGCTGACCGTGCTGTGCATCTTGGCGCCGCCCAGGCTCTTGCGGTCGATGGTTTCGCCGGTCGCCGCCTTGGTCAGCTCGGGCCCGCCCAGGTAGGTGAAGCCCTGCCCGCGCACGATCACCACCTCGTCGCACATCGCCGGGATGTAGGCACCGCCGGCGGTGCAGGGCCCCAGGATCAGGGCGATCTGCGGCAGTCCGTCCGCCGACATGCGCGCGAGGTTGTAGAAGATCGAGCCGAACTGGCCGTCATCGGGAAAGATCTTCGGCTGGTCGGGCAGGAAACCGCCGCCGCTGTCGACCAGGGTGACGCAGGGGATGCGGTTCTCCCAGGCGATCATCTGCGCGCGCACGTGCTTCTTGCAGGTGATGCCGTAATAGGTGCCGCCCTTCACCGTCGAATCGTTGGCGATGATCATCATCGGCCGGCCGGAGATCAGCCCGATGCCGGTGATCAGGCTGCCGCCCGGCGGCACGCCCTCGTGCATGCCCAGGCCGGCGAGCTGGCCGACCTCGAGGAACGGCGTGCCGGGATCGAGCAGCGCCTCGACCCGGTGGCGCGGCAGCATGCGGCCGCGGTCGACGTGCCGCTGGCGCGCCTTTTCGCTGCCGCCTCTTTGCGCGATCGTGCGTTTCTCGCGCAGATCGCGGATCCGTTCGGCGTAGGAGTCGCGGTTGAGCGCGTAGTCCTCGCTCGCCGTCGACAGGCTGGATTGCATGAACGACATCAGTCCTCCAGGAAACTAGGTGTTTCGCGCAAAGTCAGGGCGACCTTCTGCACGCCGCGTTTTTCGAAACTGTCGGCCGGCACGATGCGCAGGTCCGGTTTGAACGACAGGGTGTTGCGCAGGCGGGTGCCGACCTGCTCGATCAGCTCGCCGTCTCCGGCCGGATCACGACCCGGCCCCCGCTCGACCAGGACCTTGAGGTTGGCCTGGGTGGTGTGTCCCTCGAAGTCCGCAAGCACACGCATGACGCCGTTGGTCTCGGGCTGCATCGAGGCGACGATATCCTGGATCGCGGATGGGAACACGTTGACCCCGCGCACGATCAGCATGTCGTCGGTGCGCCCGAAGCAGCGGATCTTGGGCCCGGTGCGGCCGCAGGCGCAGTCCATGCCCAGGACCTCGACGTGATCGCCGCTGCGGAAGCGCAGCACCGGCGAGGCGCGGCGGCCGAGCGCGGTGTAGACCAGTTCGCCGCGCGCGCCGGTTTCCCACGGCACCACCTCCTCGGTGTCCGGATCGAGCAGTTCGCTGAGCACATAGTCGGGACCGATCTGGTGCATGCCGCTCTGATGGTCGCATTCGCCCCAATAGATGCAGCCCAGGTCGGTGCCGCCCATGACCTCGCAGACGGTGGCGTTCCAGGCGTCCTGCATGCGCGCGCGGATCGCCGGGATGCCGCCGCCCGGTTCACCACCAACCACGATGCGGCGGACACCGAGTTCGGGCGCGGTCTTGCCGATCAGCGCCGGCGCCCGCTCGGCCAGATGCAGGATGAAGTTGGGCGTGCCGACGATGGCCTCGGGGCGCAGCGCGTCGGCGGCGACCAGCAGCCGGTCGATGCCGCCGTCGGCGCCCACGGGGATGTCGATGCAGCCCATGTACTGCAGCGCCTGGAAGATCGGGATGCCGCCGACGAAGCCCTTGCTCATGGAGAAGCCGTGCAGCACCTTGTCGCCGGGGCGGATGCCGCAGGCGAACATGCGGCGCGCGCTCAACTCCTGCCAGGCCTCGACGTCCTCGGCCGTCAGCGCGACGAAGGCCGGCACGCCGGTGGTGCCCGACGAGGCCTGCATCTGCACGATGTCCCGCGTATCCGCCGCTTGGTGCAGGCCATACGGCGGCGCCTCGGCGAGGCTGTCGCGCAGGTCCTGCTTGACCGTGAACGGCACCGACTTGAGATCCTCGATGGTGCGGATGTCGTCGAAGGCGATGCCGGCCTCGGCCAGCTTGCGCTGGTAAAAGGGCGAGGTTTCCTGCAGCCGCTGCATCTGCCGACGCAGCTTCTCCTCCTGCATTTCGCGCACGAACACGGGATCGGCCATCTCGATCTCGTCCAGGCAGGGTGCCTCGCGCTTTTCCATTACATCTTGCCGCCGGTATTGCATCTCCCCTCCTCCCGCGGTCATTCCGCCTCTCCCAGGCCGCGCAGGACCAGGTCGGTGTGGATGTCGATCAGGGCGCGCTTGCTCAGCCGCCCGCCGGGCTTGAACCAGTTGCACACGCCCGACAGCATCGCGATCAGGGCGTAGGTGGCGACCCGCGGCTCACGCACCCGCCACAGGCCGGCGGCGTTGCCGGCCTCGAGGATGCCGCACAGGCGGTCCTCGTAGCGGGTCCGCCGGACGACGACGCCGCGGTGGTTCTCCGGCGTCAGGCTGCGCATCTCCATGGCGCTGATGAACACTTCCTTGCGCCGGTCGGTGTGAAAGTCGATGTGCAGGTCGACGAACACGCGCAGCGCCGCCAGCGGATCCTCGACACCGTCGAGCCGGGCTTCGAGCTCGACCATCAGGTCGTCGAGCACCGTTGTCATCAAGCCGAACAGCAGGTCCTGCTTGGACGCGATGTGGTTGTACAGCGAGCCGCCCTGCATGCCGATGTCGGCAGCCAGGGCACGCAGGCTGGTGGCCTCGTAACCATGGTCGCAAATGTGCTCGATCGCCGCCAGGCGCAGCGCCTCACGGGTCTTTTCGCCACTGGAACCGATGGTGCGTGCCATGCCCTGAAACGCCATTATTATAAAAACGGTCGTTAGTTTTTTTACAGAGGATTTTTCACGCCGTCCAGCGGCTTGTGCGCGGCTATGCCCTCCTGAGTCCTCATGCCCGGGTCAAGCCCGCGCATGACGTTGGTGTGCGGGGCAGTGTCGGGTCAGTTCGGCGTCAGCAGCGATTCGGTATCGAATTCGCGCAGCACGCCCGGCGCCGCGTCGTCACCCTCGCCGTCGGTGCCGACCGCGACCCGGTTGCGCCCGGCGTCCTTGGCCCGGTAGACGGCGACGTCGACCCGCTGGAACAGCGGATCCAGCGATTGGTCGTCGTCGAGGATTTCGGAAACGTCGAAGCTGGCGGTGACGTGGACCGTGTTTTCGCTGTCGTCGATCGGAATTGGCAGGCTCTCGACCGCGCCGCGCATGCGCTCGGCGACCGCAACGGCCTCCTCGACCGGCGTGCCGACGAGCAGGACACCGAATTCCTCGCCGCCGATGCGGCCGATGATGTCGATTTCGCGCAATTGTTTCTGACAAACCTCGACAACCTCCTTGAGCACGCGGTCGCCGGCCGGATGGCCGTGGGTGTCGTTGACCGCCTTGAAGTGGTCCAGATCCATCAGGATCAACGAGAAGCGCTGCTTGTGCCGGTGAAACCGCCCTTTCTCCTCCTGCACGCGCTCGAGAAAACGGCGGCGGTTGGTGCAACCGGTCAGCGGGTCGGTGATGGCCAGATGACGCAGCCGCGCCTCGAGCTGGCGCTGCTCGCCGATGTTCTTCTCCAGGTCCGCGACCAGGGCGGCGTTCTCGAAGCTCAGGCGCAGGGCATTGACCATGGTCTTGTTCAGGTTGACGGCGGCATAGATCATGTAGGCGATCAGGATCAGCCCGCCGATTCCCAGCCCGCTGCCCATTGGGCCGCCTTCGGTCAGGAACGCGAACACGCCGCCCCCGACGGTGAAAACCAGGAACGCGAGGAACGCCGGCAGCACGCTGGCCAGCCCGGCGAAGCCGCCCACCGCCAGCCGAGCAGGATCAAGGCCGTGCCGCCGCGCTCGAACATGCTGGAACCGGGCATCGTGATCACCGCACCGATCGCCCACATGAAACCGCTGGCGGCGATGACGGCGATGAAGAGATTGGCCCAGACGTAGAGCGACCTTTCGTCATCGGTGTCGCGCGCCTTGTACTGGCGCGTCAACCACAGCCGAACAATCCAGACGGCGATAAACGCGATCGACCAGCCGATCACAAGCAGGGCGAGATTGGGAATGGCGGTGGCGGCGGTGCTGGCATACAGGCGGCTGACCCGCTCGGTCAGCACCAAGCGTTCGATCTCCCCTCTCGAGGCCGTGGCAGCCCCGGATTGCGTCCGCTTCTGCGCCATCGCCGAGCCACTTTTTTGTTGTTCAGCCAGTCGCAATTCGCTCCCTTAGTTGCATACAAGCGTAATCCCGCCGTGGCGGATGGGCAAGGAATTCACGGATGGGATGACCGCGGATAGCACGCTTCCGCAGGCCAGTTCTCTATGCAGGGCAAAACCGTGCACTCACGGTTCGCCCCGGTTTCAAGGCGGATTTTTTCCCGAGATCGGCGTGAAGCGCATGGCCGCGAAGCATCGAGGCTTCGCTTGTCCGTCAACACCTGGAAGAGCCGCCGCCGCGGCGCCTTTTCCGATTCGCGTGATCTAAGCCAAGGATCGGCGTTGGTTCCCGTAATAGAATTGACACCGCGGCGCGGTTGAAATAGCGTCCGCGCGGGAACACATCCGGCGCCCATGCGCGATTAACGCGAATCGGACCGGGCTTTTGAGGGGAACATCATCATGTTGATTCGTAGCGCGGCCCTGGGGCTGCTCGCCTTCGCTGTCGCCGGCTGTTCGGCCATCACCACCGGCCTCGAACAGGCCGTGTTCATCGACACGCCGAAGATGACGGGGGCGGTCTGCGACCTGTCCGACAGCGCCGGCCGCAAGTGGCGCCTGGGCGCGACGCCGGGCAGCATCGTCGTGCGCAAGGGCGACGGGCCGATGAACGTGGTCTGCAACAAGGACGGCTACGAGCAGGCCGTCGTCACCGTCGAGGAAGGCATCGTGGCGGCGACCTTCGGCAACATCCTGATCGGCGGCGGCGTCGGATTCATCATCGACGCGGCGTCAGGCGTGGCGCAGAAGTATCCGAGCAACGTCACCGTCTGGATGAAGCCGGTCAAGTTCGCCTCGGCCGCCGAGGAAAAAGCGTGGAACGAGGACAAGCTCGACTGGCAGATCGGCGAGGCGCGCCGGATCACCCTCGACAAATGCGTCTCCAGCGGCGACTCGACCGACGCCAACTGCGCCAAGTCGTCGCGCGAGGCCGGCCTGGCCGTCTGCGAAGCCAACGGTGGCGAGAATTGCGCCGAACGCGTCGGCGAGACCAAATAACCGCTACAGCTTGCCGCTCATCCTTGCACCCATCGCCTCGGCCAGGGCCTGCAGGCCCTTGGCCGGGCGCACGTAGACTTCGAAGTCGACGATCCGGCCCGCTTCGTTCCAGCGGATCAGGTCGATGCCCTTCAGTTTCACGTCGCCGATGTTGGCGCTGAACTCCAGCGCCCAGTCGTCGCCGTCGGTCAGTTCGCGGTGGTAGGTGAAGTTCTCGAACACTTCGATGGCGTTTGCCAGGATGAAGGCGACGGTTTCGCGGCCCTCGCGCGGCTTGAAGTAGGCCGGCGCATGAAACACCGCGTCCTCGGCCAGCAGACCCATCAGCGCCTCGCGGTCACGCTCGAACACCGCTCTATGCCAAGTTTCCAGGCGTTCTTCGTTGGAGCTCACCTCAGTCGGCATCCTTGCGCCTGCCGGCGCCGGGCTTTTTCGGGGTCTTATCGGGTTTGTACGGTCCCCAGACCTTGGAATAGTAGCTGTCGGCCATGTATAGCGCCGCCGCCGAGTTGTGCGCCAAGACACGGTCCTTGGCCACCAGCGTGGTCGCCAGACCCTCGGAGTGCTTGAAGAACAGGCTGTCGTGGCCGATGCAGAGCGCCATGACGATATTGAATTCGCAGCCGGCGCGGTTCAGCAGCTCGGCCTGGCTGATCGGGTTGCACATCGGCTCGTAGGTACCGTGGCGGATCTTCTCGTCGTCCTCGAGGCCGATTTCCTCCTTCGGCACGCTGCCCGACTTGCAGCAGGCCGAAATCACCTCGAAGCCATGTCTTTCAAGGATCTGGCCCAGTGTGTTCGACTGATCGATGAAGCCGATGCAGGTGGCGATGCCGACGCGCTTGAAGCCCATGCGCTTGCAGAAGACGCAGATCTCCTCGACCCGGGTCCACTTGCAGTAGCCCTCGGCCTCGATCTTGCCGGCCTCCAGCGCGACCTTGGCCAGGAACGGGTCGTCGTACTTGGCGCGGCCCTCGACCAGGGCCTCGTCGTCGACCTTGGACGGGCACCAGCCAGGTCCCTTCTCGTCCTGTTCGCCGACCTTGCAGGCGCGCACGGTGGGCGGGCAGTAGCTGCAGCCGGGTTGATAGTCTGTCATGAGAAGTTCTCCCCCGTATCCCGGCCGCCATCATAGGCGAGCACGCCGATGGCGACAATGCGGGCGGGGACAAAGGAATTCAGTCGGCGTCGTTGGCCGGCTTCGGGCAGCCCAGGAAATGCAGGAATTCATCGACCGTGAGGCCGAAAATCCGCTCCGGATCGTCGATCCGGGGGTGCGCGTCGGTCCGATCGGAGGTGACGGGACCGTAGGAAAGACAGGCGAAATGGTCGTCTTTGCGGCGATTTTCTCTACACATGGCTCTGTTCCTGTTCACATTCTGTCAACACGTCCCTTGTGAACCTATTTGTACCCGTCCTTCCCCGGTTATGAAGTGACACACGTCACTGGATGCGATTTTTTTCTCTTTTTTTACCCAGCCGCGGATCTACGCGGCCTGCGGCGGCGCGGTTTCGGCCCAGCCGGCGACGCTGTCGAGCCGCGTGTACCAGTCGCGCAGATTGGCATGTGAATTGAGGTCCAGCCCCAGCCCGCCGACGTAGGCGGCGAACGAGCCGACCGAGAAATCGGCCAGCGTTGGATTTTCCCCGACCAGATAGGGCGAGTTGGCCAACTGCACGTCGATCACCGGCGCGAACTTGTCGAAGAAACCGCGCGCTTCGGCGACCGCGGCCTCGTCGGGATCGCCCATGCCGAACATCGGCTTCAGGATGATCTCGAAGGCCAGCGTGCCGATCCAGCGGTTATAGTGCGCGGTTTCCCAGAACTGCCAGCGGTTGATTTCGATGCGGGTGCGCGGATCCTCGGGATACAGCGTGTTGCCCGGCACGCCGTCGGCCAGGTACTGCATGATCGCGTTCGATTCCCACAGCTTGTAGTCGCCGTCTTCCAGCACCGGCACCTTGCCGTTGGGATTGAGCGCGTGGAATTCGGGGGTTTTCAGGTCGCCGGTGGCGAAGTTCAGTTCGACCACTTCGACGTCCAGTCCCAGGTTCTCGATCACCGCCTGAACCTTGCGGCAGTTGTTCGACCCGTTGACGATGTAGAGTTTCATCGGTGCCTCCTCGTGTGACCCGTTCCGGTTGCCAGTCTCGATTGCTCGTCCAAAACCCGCAACATACTTTCATTTTGCAAGTCGACAGCTTGCCGCACTTACTTTTGATTTGCAAGTAACATTTATGGCACTATGCTGAAGATGGTGCAAACAAACCGTAACCTTGCGAGGGAAGAACCGCCCATGCGCTCCCCCTGCCCGATCGCCAACGCGCTCGACCTGTTCGGCGACAAGTGGACCCTGCTGGTGGTGCGCGACCTGATGATGTTCCAGAAGTCGCGCTACGCCGAGCTGCTGGAGTCCGACGAGGGCATCGCCACCAACATCCTCGCCGACCGCCTGAAGCGGCTCGAGGAGGCCGGCATCGTCGAACGCGTGCCCTACCAGGAGCGCCCGGCGCGTCATGGTTATGTCCTGACCGACAAGGGCCGCGACCTCGCACCGGTGCTGAAATCGCTGGCGATGTGGAGCATCACCCACGTCGCCGGGGTCGCCAGCGAGCCGCCGGAGGGCGTCGAGCCGCTCTAAGCACCGCTGCCGCGATGCGGGATGCGCGGCAGGAACGAATCCTCTACCCTGCGGCACGTCTCATCATCATCGGGTCTGATCACGCCGCATGCAAATCCTCCTCGACATCATCGCGCCGGTGTTCGGGATCATCGGGCTCGGCTACGCCGCGGCGCGGCTGGGCTGGTTTTCCAAGCAGGCGACCGACGGGGTCGGCACCTTCGTGTTCAACTTCGCCATCCCGGCGCTGCTGTTCCGCTCGATGGCGCGCCTGGAGTTTCCGGAGACCATCGAGTGGGGCTTCCTGTTCGCCTTCTTCGGCGGCGCCTACATCTCCTGGGCGGTGTCGATGCTGGTCAGCCGGCTGGTGTTCAAGCGCCCCTTCGGCAACATCTCGATCGCCGGCATGGGCGGCGCCTTCGGCAATACCGTGCTGTTGGGCATCCCGCTGGTCCTGACCACCTACGGCGATGACGGCGCGTTGCCGATCTTCCTGATCATCTCGTTCCATTCCTGGCAGTTCTTCATTGTCGTCACGATGCTGATCGAAGGCGGCCGCGGCAACCGCGCCCGCATGCGCGACGTTCCGCTGAACATCCTCAAGGGGCTCGGCAGCAATCCGATCATGTACGGCCTGCTCGGCGGTATCATCTGGAACGTCCTCGACTTGCCCATACCGGCCTTCGCCGACAGCATCCTCGAGATGCTCGGCCGCGCCGCCCTGCCCTGCGCCATCTTCACCATCGGCGCGTCGCTGGCGGCGTATCGCATCGCCGGCGCGCTGCCCGAGGCCGGCAGCATGGTGGTCTTCAAGCTGATCCTGCACCCGGTGGCGGTGTTCGTGCTCGGCACCTGGGTGTTCGAGCTCGACCCGCTGTGGCGCAACGTCGCGGTGATCGTCGCGGCGATGCCGATCGGGGTGAACGTGTACCTGTTCGCGCAGCGCTACGACGCCGGCGTCGCCCCGGTGGCGACGGCGATGCTGCTGTCGACCGCGCTCTCCATGGTCACGGTGGCGTTGTTGCTGCATGGCCTGGGCGTGCGCTAAGCTCGACAAAACAAGACATCAGCAGGGAGATCACGCATGTCCGCGCGCCCCATTAGCGCACCCGAGGGGCTCGATGCCCTTGTCGCCGAGATGACGGCGATCCGCCGCGATATCCACAAGCATCCGGAAGTCGCCTACGAGGAATTCCGCACCGCCGACATCGTCTCGGCCAAATTGAGCGAATGGGGCATCGAACACGAACGCGGCATCGCCGAAACCGGCATCGTCGCGACCATCCGCAACGGCAGCGGCAACCGCGCCATCGGCCTGCGCGCCGACATGGACGCGCTGCACGTGCAGGAGTTCAACACCTTCGAGCACGCCTCGGTGCACGAAGGCAAGATGCACGCCTGCGGCCACGACGGCCACACCGCGATGCTGCTCGGCGCGGCCAAGGTGCTGGCCCGCGACAAGCCGTTCGACGGCACCGTGCACCTGATGTTCCAGCCCGCCGAGGAAGGCCTGGGTGGCGCGCGCAAGATGGTCGAGGAAGGCCTGTTCCGGCGCTTCCCGTGCGACGCCGTCTATGGCCTGCACAACGGCTCCAACGTCGAGGCCGGCAGTTTCCTGATGCGCACCGGACCGATCCTGGCGGCGTCGGATACCTGGGACGTCACCTTCACCGGCCGCGGCACCCATGGGGCCATGCCGCATCGGGGCACCGACGCGACCGCCGCGGCGGCGCAGTTCGTGATCGCCTTGCAGAGCATCTGCGCCCGGGTCAAGGACCCGATGGCGCCGGCGGTGATCAGCACCGGCGCCATTCATGGCGGCGATCCGGCGGCGCCCAGCGTGGTGCCCGAGGTGGTCCGCGTCACCGGCACCGCGCGCTCGTTCACGCCCGAGGTGCGCGACCTGCTGGAAGACGGCATCCGCCGCGCCGCCGACAGTGCCGCGGCGCTCTATGGCGTCGCCGCGGTATCGGACTACCTGCGCCGCTATCCGCCGACGGTCAACGCCGCCGATTGCGTCGACGTCGCCTACCGCGCCGCCGTCAACGTCGCCGGCGAGGCCGCGGTCGATCGCAACTGCGACGCCATGGCCGGCGCCGAGGATTTCTCCTTCATGGCCCAGGAAGTGCCTGGCGCCTATGTGTTCATCGGCAACGGTCCGGGGGAAAACGGCTGCGAACTGCACGCACCGACCTACGATTTCAACGACGAGATCATCGCCCCGGGCGTGCGCTACTGGCTCAACCTGGTTGAAACAGAGCTGCCACACAGCTGATCTATAACAGTTTCGCCCGCGGTTCTGCGACGCCGCCGATTCGACTACAATGGAATCAGCGGCGGCGGTCGATCGCGGTCCAATTGAGGAATCGAATTTCGGAAACAACCAATATGATCACGTTCTCGGTCAAGCGCGCTTTCCCCGATTTTGGCGGCTTTCTGCGCGCTTTCGTGCTCGGCGGCGCGGTGCTGCTGTCGGCCTGCGACGACAGCACGGAAATCGACGTCAAGCAGTATCTGGATGACGCGCAAACCTATATGGATAAAGGCGAATTCCGCGCCGGCATCATTCAGGCCAAGAACGACATCAAGCAGGAACCGAAGAACGCCCGCGCCCGCAAGCTGCTGGGCCGCATGATGCTGGAACAGGGCAACGCGGCGGGTGCCGAGATCGAGCTCGACCGCGCCCGCGCCCTCGGCTACGACGAGAACGAGGTGGTCCGCTGGCTTGGCCGCGCGCTGTTGACCCAAGGCAAGTTCGACAAGGCGCTGTAGGAGGCCAATCCGGACAAATACGGCGCCACCAAGGGACAGGCTCTGGCCAACGTGATCCGCGCCAACGTGTTCCTGGCGCGCAAGAACGTCGACGACGCCAAACAGGCCTTCCTGGCCGCCCAGATCCTGGATCCGAGCGATCCCAGCGCGCTGGTCGGCCTGGCCCGCCTGTCGCTGAGCGAGGACGACCGCGAGACCGCGGCGAAAAGGCTCGCCGAAGCGCTCAAGGTCGCGCCCGACAGCATCGACGTGATGGTGCTGAACGCGGACCTGGCGCACATGCGCGGTGACTACGCTGCCGCCCATGCCGAGTACGAGAACGTCCGCCAGCGGCGGCCCGAGAACATGTTCCCTCTGATCGGATTGGCCCGCGCCGAGATCGCACAGAAACAACTCGACCCCGCCGCCGAACGCCTGGACAAGGTGCTGAAGCGGGTTCCCAAGCATGCCGCCGCGCTGAGCCTGCGCACCTCGATCGCCTACCAGCAGGGCAATTTCGAACAGGCCGAGTCCCTGGCCAGCACCCTGCTCGGACTCTCGCCGAATCACCTGCCGAGCCAATTGATCGCCGGATCGGCCAGCTACGCCCTGGGGCATGACGAACAGGCGGTCAATCATCTGAGCGGTTTCCTCAGTGCCCGTCCGGACCACGTGCCGGCGCGCAAGATGCTGGGCGCCGCCCTGATGCGGCTGGGCGACGGCGCGCAGGCGCTGAAGGTGCTCGAACCGCTGGGCAAGGCCGCCGGCGACGACGCCCAGATCCTGTCCCTGCTCGGTGCCGCGGCGGTGCGCTCGCGGGATCTCGAAAAGGGCGCCGATTACCTTGGCCAGGCGGCCGCGATCCGTCCCGACGATGCCGCCTCACAGGCGCGCTTCGGCGCCACCCAGATCGGCCTCGGCAACATCGACGCCGGCATCGCGGCGCTGGAGAAGGCGATCGAAATCGATCCCAGTCTCGATCAGGCGAAATTCGCCCTGTTCTCGACCTACCTGCGCGCCAAGAAGTACGACGAGGCGCTGGCCATCGCCGACAAGACCGTGGCCGACAAGCCCGACCTGGCGGTCGGACATTCCATGCGTGGCGTGGTGCTCAGCGCCAAGGAGGACGCCGACGGAGCCCGCGCCGCGTTCAACGACGCGCTGAAGATCGATCCCAAGTCACTCGACGCCCATGTCAACCTGTCCTCGATGTAAGTCCGCGCCGGTAATCTCGAAGCCGCCGCGGCGCAATTGCAGAAAGCCCACGAGGCGCACCCGGATAACCTGCAGGTCATGATGCGCCTGGCGTCGGTGGACGCCCGCTCGAAGTCGCTCGACGCGGCCGGAGCCTGGCTCGAAAAAGCGATCGAGAAGCATCTCAAGGCGGTCGCACCGCGGGTGATCCTGGCGCGCCTGTACGTGGTCACGCGCGAGGCGGAAAAGGCCCTGGCGATCACCCGGCCGGTAATCGACGGCAATGCCGCCAACGCGGCTCTGCTGAAGGTCATGGGCCAGGCCCACATGGCCATGCGCCAGCCCCGCGATGCAGCCGTGGTCTTCCGCAAGTTGACGACGCACCATCCCAAATCGGTCGAGGCGCATTTCCTGCTCGCCGGTGCCTATCGCGCGACCCGGAACAAGGTGCGCTACGCCGACGAAATCCGGACGATCCTGCAGCTGGCACCGAACAACAGCCTCGCCCGTCTGGCCATGATCCGCATCGACGCCGAGGAAGGACGCATCGCCAAGGCCCGGGAACGCCTCGCCGAGTTGAAGAAGGAATTTCCCGATCAGGCGCCGGTCCACGAGATGGAAGGCCACGTCCTGGTCATGGAGAAGCGCTACGACAAGGCCCTGGCGGCCTTCCGCAAGATGACCTCGTTGTTGAAGGCCCCGAACCGGGAAATGGCCCGACTCATCGCCCGCACGCAGCTCCAGGCCGGCGACCGGCAGGGCGCCACCAAGACGCTCGAAGCCTGGATCAAGGATCACCCTGGCGATCATGATCTCCGCTTCACCCTGGCCAACCAATATCTGCAGCACGGTCAGCTCGACGCGGCGGCGCGGAACTACGAGCTCATCCTCGAAGGCGTGCCGAAGAACTGGGCCGCGCGCAACAACCTCGCCTGGATCCTGATGAAGAGAGGCAAGCTGGAACGGGCGGCGAAACACGTCGAAAAGGCACTCGAGCATTCCAAGGACCTGCCCGAGGTGCTGGACACCGCCGGCGTGATCTTCCTGGCCCAGGGTAAGACCGACCGCGCGGTCAAGAGCCTGCGCAAGGCCACCGACCTGCAACAGGACAAGCGCGGCGGGCCCAATCCGACGATCCAGTTCCACCTCGCCCAGGCCCTGGCCGAAAGCGGGCTCAAGGAAGAAGCTCTGATCGTGCTGCGCCAGATCCTCGCCAAACACGCCAAGTTTCCCGAACGCGCCGAGGCCCAGGACCTGAAAACCAAGCTTGGCGGCTGACCCAACCGGAGACGACCTCATGAACAAGGCATTCATCGAGCAGATGGCCATGTATTCGGCCTATCACCGCGATCCGCGCAACAAGGCGACGCAATTCATCGGGGTTCCGGCGATCGCCTTCTCGCTGCTGGTGCCGCTCGGATGGATCAGCGTCGTCAACGTGGACGGTCTGGTGGTCACCGGCGCGATCGTCTTCGCTGTGGTCGTGATGTCGTCGTGGATCCTGCTCGACCGCGTGGTCGGCCTAGTCACCACCCTCGCCTTCCTGCCGCTGGTGCTGTTCGCCGACCTGGTGTCGAGCCTGGACCGGGCCACCGGTTGGACCGTGTTCGGCGTGTTCTTTGTCGGCGGCTGGGTGTTCCAGTTGGTCGGCCACTACTTCGAGGGCCGCAAGCCGGCATTGATGGACAACCTGCTGCAGATTTTCATCGCGCCGACATTCCTTTCCGCCGAGGTGCTGTTCGCGATGGGTCTGTGCCGCCCGCTGCGCGACGCCGTCGAGGCCCGCTGGACCGCCTACGCCAAGGAGGCCAAGGCCGAGTCCGCGGCCGCCGCAGAGTAAGGAATCGACGTCCCGGCCCCACCGAACGATTCGACCGGGCCGTTCCGCCGCCGGCACTCATGGGTGCTCCCGCCGCTGCCTGCTTTTCTGAACACCCTTGATCATTCTGCCGAAAGCCCGATCACGGGCGCGGCGCTGTGCGATGCTCTCCGAGTTGCGGATGTCCTCGGCGACCAGTTTTCGCCAGCGGCGCAGCCGGTCCGCGTCGATGGTGCCGGCGTCCAGCGCCGCCTTCACGGCGCAGCCCGGCTCGGTTTCGTGGCGGCAATCGGCGAACCGGCAGGCCCGCGCCAGGTCGGCGAGATCGGCGAACACGTCCTCGATGCCGGCCTGACTGTCGGTCAGCTGGAGCTCGCGCATGCCCGGGGTATCCAGGAGCCATCCGCGTCCCGGCAGCCGGTGCAGCGTGCGCGCCGAGGTCGTGTGCCGGCCCTTGCTGTCGTCTTCCCGGATGCCCTGTGAAGCGATCTTCTGCTCACCGAGCAGCGTGTTGATCAAGGTCGACTTGCCGACCCCGGAGGATCCAGCCAGCGCCACGGTCTGTCCCCGCGCGCACCAGGGTGCCAGGCGGTCAACGGGGTCGGTGCCGCGCGCGTCCATCGGCTCGACCAGCAGACCGGGCATCAGCGCGCGGGCCTGGCGGGCATAGCTTTCGGGATCGTCGCACAAGTCGGCCTTGGTCAGCACCATCAGCGGCATGACATCGGTATCCCGGGCCAGGGCCAGGTAGCGCTCGAGCCGCGCTGTGTTGAAGTCGTGATTGCACGACGACACGATGAACAGCGTATCGACGTTTGCGGCGATGAGCTGCAGCCGGCGTCCGCTGCCCGCCGCCCGGCGCTTGAACAGGCTCTTGCGGCGCAGCAGCCGACGGGGACGCAGAGCATCGCGGTCGAGCAGTAGCCAGTCGCCGACGGTCGCCGCGGCTTCGTCATCGTCCTCGGATCCGCTGAACGCGCGGATCAGACGGTCGACGCCGGGCCCGGCCACATGCAGGCTGTCGCGGTGAACCGCGATGACCCGGGCGGGCGTGAAGTCAGTGGTCTCGTCGTGATCGATTTGTGTGTCGAAAAAGGAAGTCCAGCCGAAATCGGCCAGGGTCGTATCCTTAAGGGTCGTCTCTTGGAATGTCATTGGTCTCGCACCAGCTTTCGCGCGGTGCCGCAGCACGCGCGCGCTTGAAATCAAGCATGGGGAAGCCGACACGGTCGGGCGGCGTTCGGCAGGCGGCGGAATCGAGACGGAACGGAGCGAGGAAGGTGGCCCTGGGCGGGTTCTTCTCGACCGCGGTCGCTAGGCGGTAATCCGATCTCTTCCCGCCGGGCGGGACACAATCACAGACACAAAAGACCTTTCGTCAATCAACTGGTCTGAGCGGCCTTGTAGTCCCGATGACCGGCCGCATCAATGCCTTGATTGCATAATCGCGGCGCGGCGCAATCAGGGGAGAAGGACCAGCTTTCCCATATGCTTCTTGGCCAGGAAATCCTGCTGCGCCTGGACGATGTCGGCCAAGGCATAGGACTTCGCCACCAGCGGCTTGATCTCGCCGCGTTCGATGTAGCCGACCAGGTTGGCGAACACGCCGCGGTCGAGCACGGTGGCGCCGCGCACGTTCAGGTCCTTCAGGTACAGCGTGCGCAGATCCAACTCGACCATTGGCCCGGCGATGGCGCCGGCGGTGGCGTAGCAGCCGCCCCGGCGCAGCACCTCGAGCAGCGCCGGCCAGGCCGGGCCGCCGACCAGGTCGATGACCACGTGCACCGACTCGGTGCCCAGCACCTCGAGCAGGTCGGCGCCGCGCGGCACCACCCGGTTGGCGCCGGCGGCCTCGACCTCGGCGGCCTTGGCGGGATGCGCCACCGCGATCACCTCGGAGCCGCGGCGGCGCGCCAGTTGCACCGCCGCCGAGCCGACGCCGCCCGAGGCGCCGGTCACCAGCACGGTCTCGTTGACGCTGAGCTCGGCCCGGGTCAGCAGGTTCTCGGCGGTCGAATAGCTGCACGGGAACGACGCCAGTTCGGCGTCGCTGAGGTCGCTGGTGATGCCGTGGGCGTGCACGGCCGGCACCGCGACGTAGTCGGCAAAACCGCCGTCGCACTCGGAACCCAAATAGTGGCACACGTAGGGCCGCCAGTCCGTCGGTTCGCGCAGGCAGGGTTCAACCAGCACCCGCTCGCCGACCCGCGCCGGATCGACATCGGCGCCGGTGGCGGCGACAGTGCCGGCGACGTCGGCGCCCTGGATGCGCGGCAGCGACAGCGCCGCGCCGCCCCACGAGGCGTCGTCCGAGACTTCGCTGTCGCCCGCCGACGCGTCGTCGGTGGCGCCGCTCACCTCCTTCGAATACCAGCCGATGCGGGTGTTGATGTCGGTGTTGTTGACGCCGGCAGCGCCGACTTTGACCAGCACCTCGCCGGCGCCGACCTCGGGCACCGGCACGTCGTCGCGCCATTCGAGCATGTCGAAACCGCCGTGACCGGTCAGCAGCACCGCGCGCATGGTCGTCGGAATCATCTTGCCTAGGCTCCCTTGAAGTCCGCTTGGCGTTTCTCGCGCAGCGCCGCCACGCCTTCCTTGTAGTCTTCCGAGTTGAGCAGCAGCGCCTGGACGTAGACGTTGTGCTCCCACTCCGCCATCTGCGGCTGCTCCATGCCGCGGTGGATGCCCTCCTTCATCGCCCGCAGGGCCAGCGGCGGTCCCGCCGCCAGGCGCCGAGCCAGCTCCATCGCGCTGTCCGCCAGTTGGTCGCCGGGCACGCAGGTGTTGGCCAGGCCGATGCGCTCGGCCTCGGCGCCCTTGACCGGTGTGCCCAGCAGCAGCATCTCGTTGGCCCTGGCGAGCCCGACGACGCGGGGCAGCAGTCCCATGCCGCCCAGCGGCGAGATCAGGCCGAGCTTGATCCAGGTCTGGACGAACAGCGCCTCCTCGGCGGCGACGCGGAAGTCGCAGGCCAGCGCGATCTCGAAACCGGCGCCGGTGGCGGCGCCGTTGACCGCGGCGACGGTCGGCTTGGGGAACAGCCGGATCGCCTTGATACCGCCGGCGAAGAACTCGTAGACGTCGTCCTTGATCTCCATCGGCGGCATGGTCATGACTTCGTCGAGGAAATCGAGGTCGCCGCCGGCGGAGAAGGCCCGCCCGGCGCCCTCGATCAGCATCGTCCGCACGCCATCGTCGGCGGCGAAGGCGGTCACGGCTTGCAGAATATCCGCCATCATCGGCGGGTGCAGCGCGTTCAGCGTCTGCGGCCGGTTCAGGACCAGCCGCCCGACGCCGTCCTCGACGACGGTGGTGACGAATTCGCCCGTGGCCTGGTATTTCCCCATCTGCTCGCTCCCGTCTGCTCCTGTGTGTTCCGATGTTGGGCCAGCGCCGACGCCGCGTCCATGGGAAAAACGCCGCCCGATCACAAGTCAGGGTGGTCCGGGACCGCGAATCCGGCTAGGCTCGGTGTTCACCTCCCGTTCCAACCCGAATCTTGCCCTCCATGTCCCTCGCCGACACCGTGCAGACCGAAAAGCATCGCATCCTGAAGCAGGTCTTCGGCTTCGATGGATTCCGCCCCGGCCAGGAGCCGGTGGTCGACGCGCTGCTGCGGGGTCGCAGCGTGCTGGCGGTGATGCCGACCGGCGCCGGCAAGTCGCTGTGCTTCCAGGTGCCGGCCCTGGTCAAGGACGGCCTGACCGTCGTCGTCTCGCCGCTGGTCGCTCTGATGCAGGACCAGGTGGCGGCGCTGCAACTGGCCGGGGTCGCCGCCGAGGCGATCAATTCGGCGCGCCCGCGCGAGGACAACGTCGCCTCCTGGCGCCGCGTCGCCACCGGCGAGGCGCGCATCCTGTACATGGCGCCCGAGCGCCTGATGACCGAACGCATGCTGGCCACGCTGGCGAAGCTGCCGGTGGCGCTGATCGCCATCGACGAGGCCCACTGCATCTCGCAGTGGGGTCCGGCGTTCCGCCCCGAATACGCCGACCTGGCGCAGTTGAAGGCGCACTTCCCCGGCGTGCCGCTGGCCGCGCTGACCGCCACCGCCGACGAGATCACCCGGCGCGACATCGCCGGCAAGCTGTTCGACGGCAACGCCGAGACCTTCGTCGCCGGCTTCGACCGGCCGAACATCTCGCTCGCGGTCGAGATGAAGCGCGACTGGAAGAAGCGCCTGCTCGAATTCGTGCAGCGGCGCCCGGGCGAGAGCGGCATCGTCTATTGCCTGTCGCGCAAGAAGACCGAGGAGGCCGCCGGCCTGCTCGCCGCGGCGGGCGTGCATGCCCTGCCCTACCACGCCGGTATGGACGCGGCGGCGCGCAACGCCAACCAGGCCGCCTTCATCACCGAGCCGGGCGTTGTCATCGTCGCCACCATCGCCTTCGGCATGGGCATCGACAAACCCGACGTGCGCTATGTCTTCCACACCGACCTTCCGGGCAGCGTCGAGGCCTACTACCAGGAGATCGGCCGTGCCGGCCGCGACGGCAAGCCGGCCGAGGCGCACATGCTGTACGGCCTGGACGACCTGCGCATGCGCCGGGTGTTCATCGAGCAGGAGGACAGCGACGACGAGCGCAGGCGGCGCGAGCACAAGCGGCTGGACGCGCTGATCGCCTATTGCGAGGCGCCGACCTGCCGGCGCCGCTCGCTGCTGGCCTACTTCGGCGAGACCCGGGACTCCTGCGGCAACTGCGACACCTGCCGCGACCCGGTCGAGCTCGCCGACGGCACCGAGGAGGCGCAGATGGCGCTCAGCGCGGTGCTGCGCACCGGGCAGCGGTTCGGCGCCGCGCACATCGTCGACGTGCTGCGCGGCAGCGACACGGAAAAGATCCGCGCCGCCGGCCACGACCAACTGCCGACCTTCGGCCTCGGCGCCGGGCACAGTCGCGAGCAGTGGCGCTCGATCCTGCGCCAGATGATCGCCGCCGGTATCCTGCGCCTCGACATCCAGGGCTACGGTGGCCTGCAATCGACGCCGGCGGGCGCCGCCGTTCTAAACGGCGAGACGACCTTCGAATACCGCCTGGATGCGCTGCGTGCGCCGTCGCGCAAGGCGAAGAAGGCGAAATTGCCGCCGGCCGATCTGAACGACGCGGAAACCGCGCTGCTGCTGCACCTGAAGGAACTGCGCCTTCGCCTGGCGCAGGAACGCGGTGTGCCGGCCTACGTCATCTTTTCCGACCGCTCGCTCGAGGACATGGCCCGGCGCCAGCCGCGCACGCCCGACGAATTCGCCGAGGTGCACGGCGTCGGCGCGGCCAAGCTGCGCGACTTGGCCGATCCGTTTCTCGCCGCGATTTCCGATGGCGCGGACGACCCGGCGCTCGCCGACTAGCGCGGATTCGATTTAATCCTGGTCGTATCCTGCGGCAGCGAAGAAGTTCTCGCATTCGGTGGGCGTGACTTTCTCGATCCCTTCGGCGATGGCGCTCCACAGTTCCTCAATGG
>Ga0056109_1000190_pt1 | contig 23495 bp, 25 predicted proteins | sample WorMetG1BERMUDA2_FD_80077 | JGI IMG/M metagenome (GOLD analysis project Ga0056109, IMG submission 80077) | Marine gutless worms symbiont microbial communities from Max Planck institute for Marine Microbiology, Germany - Inanidrilus... ...
ACACGCTGCCGAAGATCAATCCCGTACGCCCAGCCCATGAAAACCTCCCTGGCGAAAAACACCAGGGCAGGGAATCAGACATCGGTTAAAAACGATTCTACGTTCGTCAAATGTGCTCTAGTTCGTCGAGGTCGCCGATCCCAAGCACGTGGCCGTCCCGCACCGCGACGTGTGTCGCCTCGGGACGCGCCGCCAGCATGGTGATGATCTTCCTGGCGGAATAGATCGTGGTCTTCGCGCTCATGAGGCCCCTCCGACATACAGATTTCGTCAACGCCAGCTTAGCCCTGGATAAACATCAGGAAAAACGTTTAATATCGATAAGCTTATCCAGTTTTTTTGATGAATATCACGATCAAGAAATTGACCTATGCCGTCGCGGTGGCGCGGCACCGGAGCATTTCCAGGGCGGCGCGGGAATTGTTCGTCTCGCAATCGGGCGTTTCCGCCGCCATCGACGCGCTGGAATCAGACCTGGGCACCCGCCTGTTCCATCGCCAGCCGGCCCGCGGCGTGGTCGCGACGCCGGCCGGGCGCGAGATCCTGGCCCGGGCCCAGGTGCTGCTCGACGATGTCGAGGCGTTCAAGACCTTCGCCGCCGACCGCGGCCACGACCTGGCCGGCGAGTTGAACGTCGGCTGCTTCACCTCGCTCTCGTTCATCGTGCTGCCGCCGGTGCTGAAGGCCTTCACCGAACGCTATCCGGGCATCACCGTGCACCTGCACGAGGGCGAGGTCGGCGAGATACAGGACCTGCTGCACCAGGGCCGCGTCGATGTCATCCTCAGCTACGACACCGGCCTGCGCCGGGATTTCGAATGCCGGGTCCTGGCCCCGGCGCCGCCGCACGCGGTGTTCGCCCGCGACGATCCGCTGGCCCGCGCGCCCAGGGTGCTCCTTTCGGACCTGGCCGAGGCGCCGATGATCCTGTTCGACCAGCGCGTGTCGCGCGGCTATTTCCAGGACCTGTTCGCCGCCGCCGGCTGCGCGCCGAAGATCGTCTATCGCACCAAGACCTATCAGACCCTGTGCGAACTGGTCGGCAGCGGGCTCGGCTTTTCGCTGCTCAACCTGCGTCCGCCGAACGATGTGACCTATCACGGCCACGACCTGGTGCGGCGGCCGCTGGCCGAACCGGCGGCCGCGCCAAGACTGGTTCTCGCGTATCGCACGCCAGGAGGTGACTCGCCCATATTGTCAGCTTTTTCAATGTTGTGTCAGCGTTACATCATAGAACACGCGAATATATTCACGCTCGGTGAAAGCCTCGAGTCACCGCCGCCCGCGGATGTGGGGGAGGTTGCATGAAGAACTGGTACGAAGACGTCTCCACCCTGCTCGCCGCCTTCGGCATCATCGTGCTGGGCACGGTCGCCGCCGGCCTTCTGTACAAGGCCCTCGGCTGGGTCGGCATCGCCCTGTTCGGGGTCGTCGGCCTGTTCGTCACCGTGCACCTGAAGATGTCCGGCGGCCGGGCGATCCATGGTGCCGATCACGGCAGCACCTCGGTCGGCATGATCGCGCGGCAGATCTCGGCGGAAACCGAAAACATGCCCGCCGAGCAGCGCCGCGCCGAGGCCGAGCGGCGGAAGACGCGCGAGCGTTTCCTGAACGTGATCGCGCTGGTCTTCCTGGCGCTCACGGCACTCGCTGCCGCCATGCTGCTGATTCCCTAGAGCCCTTGATCACGGGCAATTGACTTGGTCTTCCCGGTGTCTTTGATCTACCACCGAGGATCAGGAAAACAGATCCACAGGGAGATCGAGATGCCCCGTACATTGCGCCTGTTCGCCGTCGCCGCCATGTTGATGTTCGCCGCCAGCGCAGCCGGCGCGGCGGAGGGCCTGATCGTCAAAACCATCCCGCACAGCGTCGGCGTCACGCTGGACCGCCTCGAGGCCGCGATCAAGAAAGCCGGCGCCCGCGTGTTCGCGCGGATCGACCATGGCAAAGGCGCGGCGTCCATCGGCCAGGACCTGCGCCCGACCCAGCTTGCGATCTTCGGCAATCCGAAAATGGGCACGCCGCTGCTGCAGAGCGCGCAGCCGATCGGCCTCGACCTGCCGCTGCGCGTGGTCGCCTGGGAAGACGCCGCCGGCAAGGTGCACATCGCCTACAACGACCCTGCCCACCTGGCCAAGCGCTACGGCATCACCGATCGCGACAAGGTTTTCGCCAAGATGTCCGGCGCGCTGGGAAAACTGACCGGCGCCGCGATCAAGCCGTAACCTCCAGGGCGCTCAGTGATAGAACCCGACCATCAGCGCCGCAAACACGGCGATCCACAGGCTTGCGAACAGTTTGTTCAGGCAGGGCTCGCCGCAGCGTTTGAACATGGTGTCTCTCCTCTTCTTGTCGGAGGTTTCCGCCGGTCTCGTTGTTGTCATTAAGACTGACATAGGTCGATTGGCCCGGTGATTCAATATAAGAATGTTCTAATGTACAATTCCGGGAGCGGCAAAACGGCGTGATCGCCGCGGTTTGCGCCCGATCCGGACTGTGCTACCAAATCGCTCATGCGCTCGTTCCACATCCTGATGGTCATCGCCGCGTTCGGCATCGTCGCCATGCTCGGCCTGCAACTGCTGATTCCGGCCGGCCCGCCGCCGAAGATCACCGTCGAGGTCACGGTTCCGGAATTGTCCGAGATCGCGGCGCGCGGCAAGCTGACCTTCGACACCCATTGCCAGGAATGCCACGGCGCCAACGCCGGCGGCAGCGACAAGGGCCCGCCGCTGGTACACCGGATCTACCATCCCGACCACCACGCCGACGGCGCCTTCCTGCTGGCGGTCAAGAACGGCGTGCGCAAGCACCACTGGCCCTTCGGCGACATGCCGCCGCGGCCCGAAGTCAGCGAATCGGAGGCCGGCGAGATCGTCGTCTACGTGCGCGAACTGCAAAAGGCCAACGGCATTTTCTAGCCCGCGACGGCGTTGCACAGCCGGCTTGGCGCGCTTTTTGCTGCAGTGCACAAAAATCGCTTGAAAAACCGCCGTGGCGGAGTAGCCTGCGACTCGGATCACTTCATCCGAGCTCGCAGGGGGAGCCAAAAATGGCCGCGAAGATTCTCACCGTCGCCCAGCAGAAGGGTGGCGCCGGCGAGACCACCCTGGCCGCGCAGCTGGCCGCGGCCTGGACGCTGCAGGGACAGCGCGTCGCCATCCTCAACATCGACCCGCAGGGCAGCCTGGCCGGCTGGTACGCGGCGCGCGAGGATCACGCGACCGAGGCCGATCCGCTGACCCTGAGCCAGGTCGGCGGCTGGCGCATCGGCAAATCCCTCGATGACATGCGCGCGGACTTCGACGTCATCGTCATCGACAGCCTACCGCACGCCGAGACCGAGGCGCGCATCGCCGTGCGCGCCGCCGATCTGGTGCTGGTGCCGATCCAGCCGAGCCCGATGGACGTCTGGGCGACCCAGGAGACGCTGGACCTGGCGAACAAGGAAAAGACCGACCTGCTGGTGGTGCTCAACCGGGTGTCGCCGCGCGGCCGCGTGGTCGAGGTGATCCGCGGCCAACTGGCGGAAAAGAAACTGCCGACGGCGCAGACCACCGTCGGCAACCGCATCGCCTTCGCCGCCAGCATGCTGGAAGGCAAGGGCGTGGTCGAGAGCCACCGCCGCAGCCCGGCCGCCGACGAGGTCCACGCCCTCGCCGACGAGATCGCAGGAACGCTCGGTTTTTAACTCTAGCTCGACGGCGCGTTCGGATAGAACAACTGCTCGCCGTCGCGCTCGTAGCCGGCGATGGCCGCCTGACCTTCCGGCGACACCAGCCAATCGACGAAAGCCTGGCCCATCCCGGACTTGACGTGCGGGTGCTTGGCCGCATTCACCACGATCACGCCGTAGGGGTTGAACAGTTGGCTGTCGCCCTCGAGAACGATCTCCAGGTCGGCCTTGTTGGCGAAGGCGATCCAGGTGCCGCGGTCGGTCAGCGTATAGGCGCCCATGCCGGCGGCGGCATTCAGCGTCGCCCCCATGCCCGAGCCGGTTTCGCGGTACCAGGTGCCCGAGTCCCGGGCCGCGTCGACACCGGCGGCGCGCCACAGGCCCATCTCCTTCTTGTGCGTGCCGCTGTTGTCGCCGCGCGAGGCGAACACGCCGCGGGCGGCGGCGATCCTGGCCAGCGCCGCCGCCGCTTCGGTCTGGCCGCGCACGCCGGCCGGATCGGCCTTCGGCCCGACCAGCACGAAATCGTTGTACATGACATCGAAGCGCTTGACGCCGAAACCGGCGGCGACGAACTTTTCCTCCGACGGGCGGTGGTGCACGAACAGCACGTCGGCGTCGCCGCGTTCGGCCATGCGGATCGCCTGCCCCGTGCCGACCGCGACGATGCGGACCTCGATACCGGTTTTGCCGGTGAACATCGGCAGGATATGGCCGAACAGCCCCGAATTCTGCGTCGAAGTGGTCGAGGCGACGGTGATGAAGCGGTCCTCGGCGGCGGTGCCGCAGATCGCCCACGAAACCAGGGTGGCTGAAACCAGAACCGCGCCGAACAGGCGCCGTGACATGTTGCCGAGCATGCTGTCTCCCAGATGGATTGTACGTATTTCGTTGTTGCCGGCTACGTTATGCTCATTTCAGCATAACGTGTCAATGGCGCCGTTGCGGCGGCTGGTTTTCCGGACGCAAGACTGAGATAATGCGGCGCGAAGGGGAACATCATGAGCAAGCCCGCGGGCGCACCGAAGCCGCCGGCCGACGCGGCCGAGCCGAAGCTCCACGTCAAGATCCGCCTCGCCGGCGGCGTCGTCGGGCCGGGCAAGATCGCCCTGCTCGATCACATCCGGCGCGAAGGCAGCATCTCGGCGGCGGCGCGCGGCATGGGCATGTCGTTCCGCCGCGCCTGGCACCTGATCGACACGCTCAATCAGGCGGTGGGCCGGCCGGTGGTCGAGACCTCGGTCGGCGGCTCGCGCGGCGGCGGCGCCCGACTGACAGACTTCGGCAACGAACTGGTCGAGCGCTACCAGCGCACCCTGCAAGCGGTCGATGCCGACGCGGCGGCGCTGCTGGAATGGATCGCCGATCCGGCGGATCCGGCGCAACAACAAGGAGAAGACTGAGATGATCGGTTATTCCGCCATCGCCAACGCCCTGCACGCGCTGGCGGCGGTGATCTGGGTCGGCGGCATGTTCTTCGCCCACATGGCCCTGCGGCCCTCGGTCGCGGTGCTCGAACCGCCCCAGCGCCTGCGCCTGTGGGCCGAAGTGTTTCCCCGCTTCTTCGCCTGGGTCTGGGTCGCGGTGATCGTGCTGAACGCCACCGGCTTCGCCACCGTGTTCATCGATTTCGGCAGCTTCGCCGCTTCCGGTGTCTACATCCACGCGATGGCCGGCACCGGGGTACTGATGTCACTGATCTTCGTCTATATCTACCTCGTTCCCTACGGAAAATTCCGCGCCCGCGTCGACGAATCCGACTGGCCCGCGGCGGCGGCGGCACAGGGCACGATCCGCCGCCTGGTGGCGACCAACCTGGTGCTCGGCCTGATCACGGTGATTCTCGGTGCCGGCGGCCGGTTCGTCGGTTAGCCCGGATCAGTCGGGCAGGCGCACTCTCATCGTCTTGCCGCTGCTGCCGTGTACCTTGTCGTGCGCGCGCACGATGACCTCGCCGACGCCGTTCGGCACGCGCACGCCGCCGAGGCTGCGGGTGAACGGCTGTTCCTCGACATGCGGGTGGTACAGCACCCGCGTGCCGATCAGGGCGCCGTCCGGGATCAGCACGTCCCAGCGATCGGCATAGTGCTCCCAGCCGGCGTCGGCGTGACGCAGCGTGACGTCGAACCTGTAGGTGCCGTCACCGGCCTTGGTGACCTTGACGTCGACCACTTCGACCTCGCCGGCCGGTGCCACCGACGGCAGCAGCAAGGCGACCACACACATCAGCCAGCCCCATTGTTTCATGTCATCGCTCCTCGCCTCGCCGGCGCTATTTCGGCAGATCGACGGTCATGGTCTTGCCGCCGGTGCCATGCACCGAATCGTTCGCGCGCAGGATCACCTGGGTGATTCCGGCCGGGATCTTGACCCCGCTGAGGCTGCGCGTGAACGGTTGCTCGCGCACGTGCGGGTGGGCCAGCACCCGGCTGCCCAACACCGTGCCATCCGGCGTCACCACGTCCCAGCGATCGGCGTAGTGCTTCCAGCCGGTGTCGCCGTGGCGCAGGGTGACGGCGAAATGATAGGTGCCGTTGCGCAGCTTGCGCACGTCGACATCGATCACGTCGGCCTCACCGGCCACCGCCTTCATGGGCGTCAGCAACGCCAAGATCATCAAAACGCCCATCATCCGCATGCCGTTTTCTCCAGTTTGCCGGTGTGATTTCCAATCATGGCATCGGTTATGCCGCGCCTCCCGCCGATCCGCCAGACACGATCGCGTGACGGGCCTTTTGACCATTTGTTCTTTATGTGTTCTTTTTATGTTCTGCAATTGATCTCATTCAGGGAGAGATGTCATGGCCAGAAAGATCCGCCGCGCGAAGGGGTTCCTGCGCGATTTCGCCGCCTTGGGCACCATGTTCCTGGTCGGTTACGCCTGTATCCTGGTGGTGTGAGCCGCCGCGCCCGTCGGTCCGCCGCGGGCCGCGCGCATCCGCTCCCGGCTTCAGGCATGAGGAATGCTGTCGAGCGGCGGCAACGGCCGCTTGACCCCGTCGGCGTCGATGGCGACGAAGGTGAACACCCCCTCGGTGACCTTGACCCGGCGTGTCTGGTCGCGCCGGCGCAGCACCCAGGCCTCGACGTTGACGGCGATCGAGGTTGTGCCGGTGCGCACGATCTCGGCGTAGCAGCAGACCACGTCGCCGACCCGCACCGGACGGTGGAACACCATCTCCTGCACCGAGATGGTCGCCACCCGGCCGTCGGCCCGCCATTCCGCCAGCATGCCGCTGGCGATGTCCATCTGCGACAGCAGCCAGCCGCCGAAGATGTCGCCGCTGGGATTGGTGTCGGCCGGCATGGCGCAGGTGCGCAGGACCATCGTGCCGCGCGGTTCGATCCCCGGCTCGACCGGCGTTTCTGCCATCGAAAAACCCCTTTTTTCCACAAGATATTGATAAAACATCCGCTTCGCACACTGTATCATGCTTGCTCAGGGCCGGGTGATTTTTTAGGATACGGACACCCGGCGACCGGGCGAACGACAGCAATCGAATAGGCAGCAATGGCCGATCTCTTCTCGCAATCCGCGGCGCGCAAGGACGACGCCTACTCCGCCAAGGACATCGAGGTCCTCGAGGGGCTGGAGCCGGTACGCCGGCGCCCGGGCATGTACATCGGCGGCACCGACGAGCGGGCGCTGCACCACCTGGTCGCCGAGGTGCTGGACAACTCGATGGACGAGGCGGTGGCCGGCCACGCCACCCGCATCGACCTCGAGCTGGCCGCCGACCACACCGTCACCGTGCGCGACAACGGCCGCGGCATCCCGGTCGACCCGCATCCCAAGTTCAAGAAGAAGTCGGCGCTGGAGGTGATCCTCACGACGCTGCATTCGGGCGGCAAGTTCAGCGGCAAGGCCTACGAGACCTCGGGCGGCCTGCACGGGGTCGGCGTCTCGGTGGTCAACGCGCTCTCGGACAGCCTCACGGTCGAGGTGGCGCGCGACCGCAAGCTGTGGAGCCAGAGCTACAGCCGCGGCGAGCCGCTCGGCAAACTGGCGGACGGCGGCCCGGTGCAGAACCGCCGCGGCACCACCATCTCGTTCCACCCGGACGCCAAGATCTTCGGCACCCACGCGCACTTCCGCCCGGCGACGCTCTATCGCATGGCGCGGTCCAAGGCCTACCTGTTCCGCGGCGTCGAGATCCGCTGGAAATGCGCCGCCGAGTTGATCGGGGAGAAGGACGACACGCCGGAGCAGGCGACCCTGCATTTCCCCGGCGGCCTCGCCGACTTCCTCAAGACCACGCTGCAGGAACGCAAGACCATCGCCGCCCTGCCCTTCGCCGGTGAAGGTAAACTGAACGGCGGGTCGGGCCGGGTCGAGTGGGCGGTGGCCTGGCCGCTCGACGAGGACCCGTTCTTCAATTCCTACTGCAACACCGTGCCGACGCCGCAGGGCGGCACACACGAGCAGGGCCTGCGCACCGCGCTGCTGCGCGGGCTGAAGGCGCACGGCGAGCTGGTCAACAACAAGGCCGCCGGCAAGATCACCGCCGACGACGTCATCGGCGGCGCCTGCGTGATGCTGTCGGTGTTCATTCGCGAGCCGCAGTTCCAGGGCCAGACCAAGGAGAAGCTGGCCACCGCCGAGGCGGCGCGGCTGGTCGAGACCGGCGTGCGCGACCACTTCGACCACTGGCTGTCGGGCGATCCGGACACCGCCAAGGCGCTGCTGGAGCGCATCGTCGAGCGCGCCGAGATGCGGCTCAGGAAACGCGAAGACCGGCAGTTGAAGCGGCAGACGGCGACCCGCCGGCTGCGCCTGCCGGGCAAGCTCGCCGACTGCTCGAGCAACGCCGCCGCCGGCACCGAGCTGTTCATCGTCGAGGGCGACTCCGCCGGCGGCTCGGCCAAGCAGGGCCGCAACCGCAAGACCCAGGCGATCCTGCCGCTGCGCGGCAAGATCCTCAACGTCGCCAGCGCCTCGCGCGACAAGATCCGCGCCAACCAGGAGCTGCGCGACCTGGTCGAGGCGCTCGGCTGCGGCATCGGCGAGGCCTACGACGACGAGGCGCTGCGCTACGAGAAGATCATCATCATGACCGACGCCGACGTCGACGGCGCCCACATCGCCTCGCTGCTGATGACCTTCTTCTACCAGGAGATGCCGGGCCTGATCGAGAACGGCCATCTGTTCCTCGCCATGCCGCCGCTGTACCGCATCAGCCAAGGCGCCAAGACCATCTACGCCCGCGACGACGCGCACAAGGACGCCCTGATGGCGCACGAGTTCACCGGCCGCGGCAAGGTCGAGATCAGCCGCTTCAAGGGCCTCGGCGAGATGCCGCCGGCGCAGCTCAAGGAAACCACCATGGATCCGGCCAACCGGACCCTGTTGCGGGTGTCGGTGCCGTCCGGCCACAACGACGAGGAGATCCAGGAGTCGCGCGACACCGCGCGCCTGGTCAACAGCCTGATGGGACGCAAGCCCGAGCTGCGCTTCAACTACATCCAGGAGCACGCCCGCTTCGTCGAGGACATCGACGTCTGAGCCTGGCCACACATCGGTTCAAAACCGCGTGCCTGCGGCCAAGGTTGGCTTGCCTATTCCGGTCGAGTGGTCCATATCCGGTACGGAACGTTGCCCGGTGGAAATGTCGCGTGCCGACACGCCCTTCCGGGCATCGGGATCCGCAACAACAAGAGCTCGGAAAGGATTCCACCATGCGCAAATCGCTCCGTGCCGTCTTCGCGCTGCTGACCGCGGGACTGGCCCTCGCCGCCTGCAACTCGTCGGGTATATGGGTGACCGATCTGGCCCGACCCGACTCCCACGGCCTCTATGCCTGGGCGGCGAGCAAGGGGGATCTGCGCGTGGTCGTGCTGGGGAATCCGTTCGATGTCGCCAAGGCGGAGTTGGAGAGTGCGGTGGTCGACGCGCTCGACAGCGTGCCTCCGGGCGGTCCGCTCGGCACCAATTCGACGACGCCGCGCCCCGGGTCGCGAACGGCGATCCGGTTCGTTTTCGCCTTCGATCCGCCGCGGAACATGTCCGCCTACGCGCTGTGCCGCGAGGATATCGGCTTCCAGCCCGCGCCGTCGCCGGACACGCTGCGCACGCTGATCTCGTTCTGCGACGGCGGCACGCTGCAGGCTTCGAGCGCCGGCCAGCTCCGGCGCCCGGCCGGCCCGCGTGACGACTCGTTCCTGTCGCTGATCGGCAACGGGGTCTGGTCGATGGTGCAGCACCCGGATCCGACGATCGACGCCGATTGCGCCAACTTCTGCTGATCCCCGGGGATCAGGGGAACAGCGGCTGCTGCTCGAGCCCGGCGGCTTCATCGAAACCGCACATCAGGTTCATGTTCTGCACCAGCTGCCCGGACGCGCCCTTGACCAGGTTGTCGAGCACGCAGACCAGAATCGCCCGCTCCGGGTTACGGTCGGGGAAGACGCCGATCAACACGTGGTTCGAACCGCGCACGTGCCGGGTCGCCGGCGACATGCCGGCCGGCACGACGCGGACGAACGGCTCGCCGGCGTAACGCTCGGTCAGCGCCGCGCGCAGCCCGTCCGGCGTGGCGCCGTTGGCCAGGGTCACGTACATGGTCGACAGGATGCCGCGGTTCATCGGCATAAGGTGCGGCGTGAAGGTCGCCGTCACAGCCCGGCCGGCGGCGGCGGACAGCCCCTGTTCGATCTCGGCGACGTGGCGGTGCCGGGTCAGGCCGTAGGCGTGGATGCCCTCGGACACCTCGCCGTGCAGGTTGGCCTCCTTCGAGCCGCGGCCGGCGCCGGTCACCCCCGACTTGGAATCGGCGATGATGCCGTCCGGCTCGATCAGGCCGGCCTCAACCAGCGGCACCAGCGGCAGCTGCACCGAGGTCGGATAGCAGCCGGGACCGGCGACGATCCGCGCCTCGGCAACGGCGGCGCGGTGCAGCTCGGTCAGGCCGTAGACCGCCTGCGGCTGCAGGTCCATGGCGGTGTGTTCGAGGCCGTACCATTCGGTGTAGTCCTCGGCCTTGGCGAGGCGGAAGTCGGCCGACAGGTCGATGACCTTGATCCGCTCGGGCAGCTCGCGCACCAGGCCGTGCATGGTGCCGTGCGGCAAGCAGCCGAACACCACGTCGACGTCGTCCCAGTCGGCGTCCTCGATACGGATCAGGTCCGGCAGCTCGAGGCCGGCCAGATGCGGAAACGCCTCGGCCATGCTCTGGCCCGCCTTGCGGTCGGCGGTTAGCACGCGCAGGTCGGCACCCGGATGTCGCACGAGCAGGCGCACGAGTTCGGCTCCGGTGTAGCCGCTGGCACCCAAAATCGCGATCCGTACCCGGTTCGGCCCGGGCTGTCCGTCACTGGCGTTCATGATCTCCATCCGCTTCAGCAAAAAACCGCTTCGACAAAAAAAAACGGCGCCCCGGAAGATCCGGGGCGCCGCGCAGACTAGTCGCAACCGCTGAAGGTTGCAACGGTTAGCTTGTATCAATTGTTTCCGGGCGAGCTCAGTCGCCGCCCTCGGCCGGAGCCTCCTCCGCCGGCGCGGCGTCGCCGATCAGGACGTCGCCGTCGATCTGATCCGGCGCCTCCTCCTCGGCCAGCGCCGCCATCTCCTCGTCGCGGGCGGCGGCGGTGACGCGCATGGCGTTCATCACGCTGCCGGTACCGGCCGGGATCAGGCGACCGACGATGACGTTCTCCTTCAGCCCGACCAGCTGGTCGCGCTTGCCGGAGACCGCGGCCTCGGTCAGCACCCGGGTGGTTTCCTGGAACGAGGCGGCGGAGATGAACGAGTGGGTCTGCAGGCTCGCCTTGGTGATGCCCTGCAGCACCGGCTCGGCCAGGGCCGGCCGCTCGCCGGCGTCGACCGCCTTCTCGTTGACGTCGTCGAACTCCTGCCGGTCGACCAGTTCGCCGACCAGGAAGGTGGTGTCGCCGCCGTTGGTGATCTCCACCTTCTGCAGCATCTGGCGCACGATCACCTCGATGTGCTTGTTGTTGATGCGCACGCCCTGCAGGCGGTAGACGTCCTGGATCTCGTTGATCAGGTACTCGGCCAGGGCCTCGACGCCGAGCACGCGCAGGATGTCGTGCGGCACCGGGCTGCCGTCCATCAACGGGTCGCCGACCTGGACATAGTCGCCTTCCTGCACCGCCAGGTGCTTGCCCTTGGGAATGAGGAATTCCCGCGGCTCGGCGTCGTCCTCCGTCGGCACGACGATGATCCGCCGCTTCGACTTGTAGACCTTGCCGAACTCGACGCGGCCGTCGATCTCGCTGATGATCGCGTGATCCTTCGGCTTGCGCGCCTCGAACAGCTCGGCCACCCGCGGCAGACCGCCGGTGATGTCGCGGGTCTTGGCGGACTCGCGCGGGATGCGGGCGAGCACGTCGCCGGCGTGCACTTCCTGGCCGTTCTCGACCGACAGGATCGAGTCGACCGACAGGAAGTAGCGCGCCTCGAGATCGTTCTCCAGCGTCACCACCTCGCCCTTCTTGTCGCGCAGCGTGATGCGCGGCTTCAGGTCCGAACCCTTCGGCTGGCCCTTGGCGTCGACCACCACCTTGGAGGTGATGCCGGTGGCCTCGTCCAGCTGCTCGACCATCGAGACGCCCTCGACCAGGTCCATGTAGTGGACCGTGCCTTCCTTCTCGGTGATGATCGGCAGGGTGTACGGATCCCACTCGGCCAGCTTGTCGCCGCGCTTCACCTTGGCCTTGTTCTTGACCAGCAGCTTGGCGCCGTAGGGGATACGGTGCTTGGTCTTCTCGCGGCCCTGGTCGTCGTTCAGCACGATTTCCGCGTTGCGGCTCATGATGATGTCGCCGCCGGCCGAGTTCTTCACCGTTTCACAGTTGATCAGGGTCGCCTTGGCATCGGTGACCGCCTCGACCTTCGACTGCTCGGTGCCCCGCTGCGCGGCGCCGCCGATGTGGAAGGTGCGCATGGTCAGCTGGGTGCCCGGCTCGCCGATCGACTGCGCCGCGATCACGCCGACCGCCTCGCCCTGGTTGACCGGCGTGCCGCGGGCCAGGTCGCGTCCGTAGCACACCGCGCAGACCCCGTTCTTGGACTCGCAGGTCAGCACCGAGCGGATCTTGATCGATTCGATCTCGGCTTCCTCGATCACCGGCAGGTCGGCCTCGACGATGGTCTGGCCGGCCTTGATCAGCAGTTCGCCGGTGGTCGGATGGTGCACATCCAGCGACACCGAGCGGCCGAGGATCTGTTCCGACAGCGGCGAGACGACCTCACCGCCCTCGATCACCGCGCTGACCGTGATGCCGTCTTCGGTGCCGCAGTCGTCCTCGACGATGATGCAGTCCTGCGCCACGTCGACGAGCCGGCGGGTCAGGTAACCCGAGTTGGCCGTCTTCAGGGCGGTGTCGGCCAGGCCCTTGCGGGCGCCGTGGGTGGAGTTGAAGTACTCCAGCACGGTCAGGCCTTCCTTGAAGTTGGAGATGATCGGGGTCTCGATGATCTCGCCCGACGGCTTGGCCATCAGGCCGCGCATGCCGGCGAGCTGCTTCATCTGCGCCGCCGAACCACGGGCACCGGAGTGGGCCATCATGTAGACCGAGTTGACCTGCTCGCCCTGGGCCGTGGTGGAGATGTTCTTCATCATCTCCTCGGCGATCTGGTCGGTGCAGTGCGACCAGGCGTCGACCACCTTGTTGTACTTCTCGCCCTGGGTGATCAGGCCGTCCAGGTACTGCTGCTCGTATTCCTTGACCTTGTTCTCGGTCTCGGTGACCAGCGGCTCCTTGGCCTCCGGGATGACCAGGTCGTCCTTGCCGAACGAAATGCCCGCCTTGCAGGCGTAACTGAAGCCCAGGCCCATCATGCGGTCGGCGAAGACCACCGTCTCCTTCTGGCCGCAGTGGCGGTAGACCTCGTCGATGACGCTGGAGATCTCCTTCTTGGTCAGCAGCCGGTTGATCAGGCTGAACGGCGTGCGCGGATGGCGCGGCAGAACCTCGCTGAGCAGCATGCGGCCCGGCGTGGTCTCGACCCGCGAGACGGTCGGGTTGCCGTCGGCGTCGACGCCGCGGTAGCGGGCCTGCACCTTGGCGTGCAGCGACACGGCGCCGGCGTCCAGCGCCTGCTGCACCTCGCCGACGTCGGTGAAGGCCATGCCTTCGCCCAGTTCGCCCTCGGCCTGGATGGTCAGGTAGTAGAGGCCGAGCACGATGTCCTGCGACGGCACGATGATCGGCTGGCCGTTTGACGGGCTGAGGATGTTGTTGGTCGACATCATCAGCACGCGGGCCTCGAGCTGCGCCTCCAGGCTCAGCGGCACGTGCACGGCCATCTGGTCGCCGTCGAAGTCGGCGTTGAAGGCGGCGCAGACCAGCGGATGAAGCTGGATCGCCTTACCCTCGATCAGCACCGGCTCGAACGCCTGGATGCCCAGGCGGTGCAGCGTCGGCGCCCGGTTCAGCAGCACCGGGTGCTCGCGGATCACCTCTTCGAGGATGTCCCAGACCTCGGGACGTTCCTTCTCGAGCATGCGCTTGGCGGCCTTGATGGTGGTGGCCATGCCGTACAGTTCGAGCTTGGAGTAGATGAACGGCTTGAACAGCTCCAGCGCCACTTTCTTGGGCAGGCCGCACTGATGCAGCATCAGCTCGGGGCCGACCACGATGACCGAACGGCCGGAGTAGTCGACGCGCTTGCCCAGCAGGTTCTGGCGGAAGCGGCCCTGCTTGCCCTTCAGCATGTCGGAGAGCGACTTCAGCGGACGCTTGTTGGCGCCGGTGATGGCGCGGCCGCGGCGGCCGTTGTCGAACAGGGCGTCGACGGCCTCCTGCAGCATGCGCTTCTCGTTGCGCACGATGATCTCGGGCGCGCGCAGCTCGATCAGCCGCTTCAGGCGGTTGTTGCGGTTGATCACGCGGCGGTACAGGTCGTTCAGGTCCGAGGTCGCGAAGCGGCCGCCGTCCAGCGGCACCAGCGGGCGCAGCTCGGGCGGGATCACCGGGATCACCTCGAGGATCATCCATTCCGGACGGGCGCCGGATTCGGAGAATGCCTCGATCAGCTTCAGCCGCTTGACCAGCTTCTTGCGCTTGGCTTCCGAGTTGGTCTCCTTGAGGTCGACGCGCAGGGTGTCGCGCTCCTCCTCCAGGTCGATACCGGTCAGCATCTCGCGGATCGCCTCGGCGCCGATGCCGACCGAGAACGAGTCCTCGCCGTATTCGTCGACCGCGTTCTGGTACTGCTCCTCGTTCAGCAGCTCGTGCAGCTTCAGCGGCGTCAGGCCCGGCTCGATGACAACGTAGTTCTCGAAGTAGAGCACCCGCTCCAGATCCTTGAGCGTCATATCCAGCAGCAGGCCGATGCGGCTGGGCAGCGACTTCAGGAACCAGATGTGGGCGACCGGCGAGGCCAGCTCGATGTGGCCCATGCGCTCGCGGCGGACCTTCTGCAAGGTGACCTCGACACCGCACTTCTCGCAGACGATGCCCTTGTACTTCATGCGCTTGTACTTGCCGCACAGGCACTCGTAGTCCTTCACCGGCCCGAAGATGCGGGCGCAGAACAGGCCGTCCCGCTCGGGCTTGAAGGTGCGGTAGTTGATGGTCTCGGGCTTCTTGATCTCGCCGAAGGACCAGGACCGGATGCGTTCGGGGCTGGCGATCGAAATGCGGATCTCGTCGAAACGCTGTGTTCCGCTGACCTGCCCGAAGATCTTCATCAGTTCATTCATGGTGTTTTCTCCTCTGAGGCAGGTTCGATCAGTTCAGTTCCACGTTCAGGCCGAGGGAGTGCAACTCCTTGACCAGGACGTTGAACGATTCCGGGATGCCCGCCTCGAAGGTATCGTCGCCACGGACGATGGCCTCGTAGACCTTGGTGCGGCCGGACACGTCATCCGACTTCACGGTCAGCATCTCCTGCAGGGTGTAGGCGGCGCCGTAGGCTTCCAGCGCCCAGACCTCCATCTCGCCGAAGCGCTGGCCGCCGAACTGCGCCTTGCCGCCCAGCGGCTGCTGGGTGACCAGGCTGTACGGTCCGATCGAGCGCGCGTGGATCTTGTCGTCGACCAGGTGGTGCAGCTTCAGCATGTAGATGTAGCCGACCGTGACCTTGCGATCGAACGGCTCGCCGGTGCGGCCGTCGACCAGGGTCACCTGGCCCGACGAGTCGAGCCCGGCCTGGTCCAGCATCTCGACGATGTCGGCCTCGTGGGCGCCGTCGAACACCGGCGTCGCGATCGGCACGCCGGGACGCAGGTTCTCGGCCATATCGATGATCTGGCCATCTTCCAGCGGCTTGACGTCCTCGTTGTAGACCTGGGTACCGTAGACCGCCTTCAGCTTGTCGCGGATCGGTTTCGGGCTCGAGTTGTTGACCTTGATCTGGTCCAGCATCTCGCTGATCTGGCGGCCGAGGCCGCGGCAGGCCCAGCCCAGGTGGGTCTCCAGGATCTGTCCCACATTCATGCGCGATGGCACGCCCAGGGGATTGAGCACGACGTCGACCGGCGTGCCGTCATCCAGGTAGGGCATGTCCTCCATCGGGATGATCTTCGAAATCACGCCCTTGTTGCCGTGGCGGCCGGCCATCTTGTCGCCGGACTGCAGCTTGCGCTTCACCGCGACGAAAACCTTGACCATCTTCATCACGCCGGGGCTCAGGTCGTCGCCGCGCTGCAGCTTGTCGACCTTGTCCTCGAAGCGCTGTTGCAGGGTCGCGATCGATTCCTCGAGGTGCTTCTTCAACTCCTCGACCTCGGCCATGACCTTGTCGTTGGCGACCACGATCTGCGCCGCCTGTCCGCCGGTGTAATTGCTCAGCAGGTCCTCGGTGACTTTGCCGCCGGTGGCCATGCCCTTCGGTCCCGACACGATCTTCTTGTTCAGGATCAGGGCCTTGAGGCGCGAATTGAAGCTGCGCTCCAGGATCGCGCGCTCGTCGTCGCGGTCCTTGGCCAGGCGTTCGATCTCGGCCCGTTCGATGGCCAGGGCGCGCTCGTCCTTGTCGACGCCGCGGCGCGAGAACACCCGCACCTCGACGATCGTGCCGGCGACGCCCGGCGGCAGCCGCAGCGAGGTGTCGCGTACGTCCGACGCCTTCTCGCCGAAGATCGCGCGCAGCAGCTTCTCTTCCGGGGTCATCGGGCTCTCGCCCTTCGGCGTCACCTTGCCGACCAGGATGTCGCCCGGGTTGACCTCGGCGCCGATGTAGACGATGCCGGCCTCGTCGAGGTTCTTCAGCGCCTCCTCGCCGACGTTGGGAATGTCGCGGGTGATCTCCTCCTGGCCCAGCTTGGTGTCGCGGGCCATGACTTCGAATTCCTCGATGTGGATCGAGGTGAACACGTCGTCGCGGACGATGCGTTCGGAGATCAGGATCGAATCCTCGAAGTTGTAACCGTTCCACGGCATGAACGCGACCAGCACGTTCTTGCCCAGCGCCAGATCGCCCAGTTCGGTCGACGGGCCGTCGGCGATGGTGTCGCCGGCGACCACGGTGTCACCGACCTTGACCAGCGGACGCTGGTGCAGGCAGGTGTTCTGGTTCGAGCGCTGGAACTTGAGCAGCGTGTAGATGTCGACGCCCGAGGCCGAGTGCGAGGTCTCCTCGGTCGCGCGCACGACGATGCGGGTGGCGTCGACCTGGTCGACGATGCCCGAGCGCCGCGCGATGATGGTGGCGCCGGAATCCCGCGCCACCGCGCTTTCCATGCCGGTGCCGACCAGCGGCGCCTCGGCGCGCAGCAGCGGCACCGCCTGGCGCTGCATGTTCGATCCCATCAGGGCGCGGTTGGCGTCGTCGTTCTCGAGGAACGGGATCAGCGCCGCGGCGACCGAGACGAGCTGCTTCGGCGACACGTCCATGTAGTCGACGTCGCCGGGGCGGACCATATGGAAGTCGCCGCCCTGGCGACAGCTGATCAGGTCCTCCTCGAACTTGTTGGCCTTGTCCAGCGCGGCGTTGGCCTGGGCGACGTTGTAGCGCCCCTCCTCCATCGCCGACATGTAGCCGACCTCGTCGCTGACCTTGCCCTCGATGACCTTGCGGTACGGCGTCTCGATGAAGCCGTACTTGTTGACCCGGGCGTAGGTGGCGAGGCTGTTGATCAGGCCGATGTTGGGGCCTTCCGGGGTCTCGATCGGGCAGATCCGGCCGTAGTGGGTCGGGTGCACGTCGCGGACCTCGAAGCCGGCGCGCTCGCGGGTCAGGCCGCCCGGTCCGAGCGCCGACAGGCGGCGCTTGTGGGTGATCTCGGAAAGCGGGTTGGTCTGGTCCATGAACTGGCTCAGCTGCGAGCTGCCGAAGAACTCGCGCACCGCCGCCGCCGCCGGCTTGGCGTTGATCAGGTCGTGCGGCATCACGGTGTCGATGTCGACCGAGCTCATGCGCTCGCGGATCGCGCGCTCCATGCGCAGCAGGCCGACCCGGTACTGGTTCTCCATCAGCTCGCCGACGCTGCGCACGCGGCGGTTGCCGAGGTGGTCGATGTCGTCGATCTCGCCGCGGCCGTCCTTCAGTTCGACCAGGGTCTTGACCACCTCGAGGATGTCCTCGCGGCGCAGCGTGCGCAGGGTGTCCTCGGTCTCGAAGCCGAGCCGCGCGTTCATCTTGACCCGGCCGACCGCGGACAGGTCGTAGCGCTCGGGATCGAAGAACAGGCCGTTGAACAGGGCCTCGGCGGTCTCCAGGGTCGGCGGCTCGCCCGGGCGCATGACCCGGTAGATATCAATCAGGGCCTCTTCGCGGGCGGTGTTCTTGTCCACCGCCAGGGTGTTGCGGATGTACGGCCCGACGTTGATGTGGTCGATCGACAGGGTGACGATCTCGTTGACCTTGGCTTCTTCCAGCTTCTCGAGGATCGCCTCGGTGATCTCACCGCCGGCCTCGGCGTAGATCTCGCCGGTCTTGTCGTTGATGATGTCCATGCCGATGTAGCGGCCGATCAGGTCGGTGTCGGTGACCAACTGGTCCTTCAGCCCCTTCTCGGTCAGCTGCTTCAACAGCCGCGGCGTCAGCTTCTTGCCGGCCTCGGCGACGACCTTGCTGGTCTTGGCGTTGATCAGGTCGCTGGTCAGCTTGATGCCGCGCATGCGCTCGGCGTCGAATACGGTCTTCCAGCCGTTCTTGGCGCGGGTGAACACGGCCTGGTCGTAGAAGTAGCGCAGCACGTCCTCGGGCGACAGGCCGAGGATCTCGGTCGGGTCCATCTCCTCGCCCTTCGCGGCGCGCTCGATGCGCTTGGCCGCGGTCTCGTCGCTGTCCAGCGCCATCAGCAGCGTGGTCACCGGCAGCTTGCGGCGGCGGTCGATGCGCACGTAGACCAGATCCTTGGCGTCGAACTCGAAGTCGAGCCAGGAGCCGCGGTACGGGATCACCCGGGCGGCGAACAGGAACTTGCCCGACGAGTGGGTCTTGCCCTTGTCGTGGTCGAAGAAGACGCCGGGCGAGCGGTGCATCTGCGAGACGATCACGCGCTCGGTGCCGTTGATCACGAAGGTGCCGTTGCGGGTCATCAGAGGCATGTCGCCCATGTAGACGTCCTGCTCCTTGATGTCGCGGATCGAGCGGGCGCCGGTCTCCTCGTCGATGTCCCAGACGACCAGGCGCAGGGTCACCTTCAGGGGGGCGGCGAAGGTCATGCCGCGCTGCTGGCACTCCTCGACGTCGTACTTCGGCTCCTCGAACTGGTACTTGACGAACTCGAGGGTGCCGCGCTCGGAGAAGTCCTTGATCGGGAAGACCGACTTGAACACCTCCTGGATGCCGGTGTCGGGGCGCGCGTCGGGCGTCGCGTCCTTCTGCAGGAAGTGCTCGTACGAGGTTTTCTGCACCTCGATCAGGTTCGGCATCTCAGCCGGGGTGGTCAAACGACCGAAATTCTTACGAAAGCGCTTGCGACCGGTATAGGACAAAGCCATTTCAGATGATCTCCGCCAAATAGCATTTTCGAGGGATCCGATGGTCTCCGGCCTGCCGCACCGGCCCCATCGGCCTCAATTTTTGTCGCCAAGCGCATCCGCTGTTCCCGGCCCGACATGGCCTATGCGGGCGGATGCGTCTAAAAACAGGGTGGGCCGGACCCGGATTTGCGGCGGTTTGCCGCATCTCCGTTGGTCCAGCCCTGAGCCTTCGAGCGGATTTCCGAAACGGCGGAAATCCACGGAAAAGGCGTGCGCGGCCCGGCGTCGCCGCCGGGCCGGGCGTATTACTTCAGTTCGACGGAAGCGCCGACGTCTTCCAGCTTCTTCTTGATCTCTTCGGCTTCTTCCTTCTTGGCGCCTTCCTTGACCGGCGCCGGAGCCGATTCGACCAGGTCCTTGGCTTCCTTGAGGCCAAGGCCGGTGATGGCGCGGACTTCCTTGATCACGTTGATCTTCTTGTCGCCGATCGAGGCCAGGACGACGTCGAACTCGTCCTTCTCCTCGGCGGCTTCGGCGGCCGCCGGACCCGCGGCGGCGGCGACGGCCACCGGCGCGGCGGCGGAAACGCCCCACTTCTCCTCGAGCATCTTGGAAAGCTCGGCGGCCTCCATTACGGTGAGGCTCGAGAGTTCCTCGACGATTTTTTCCAGATCAGCCATTTCTAAATACTCCTGGGCTTGAATAGTGCTGTTCGATGAAGAGCGCGCTTACGCCGCTTCGCCTTGTTCGGAATGGGCGCTGATGACGCGGGCCACATGACCGGCGGGTGCTTGCAGCACGCCGGCGATCCGGGTCGCCGGGGTGGAAATCATCCCGACGATCTTGGCCCGAAGTTCATCCAACGAAGGCAGGGTCGCCAGAGCCTTGACGCTATCGACGTCAAGCACATCTTCGGCGAGCCCGCCACCCAGGATCACGAGCTTGTCGTTATCCTTGGCGTAGCCCACGGCAACCTTGGCGGCCGCCACCGGGTCGTCCGAGTAGGCAATCGCCGTCGGTCCGGTGAACAGGTCGCTGAGGCCCGTGAACTGTGTTCCGTCCAGGGCGAGACGCGTGAGCCGGTTCTTCGTCACTTTGAAGCTGGCGCCGGCCTCGCGCATCCGTCCGCGAAGATCACCCATCTGCGCGACCGTCAGACCCGAATAACGGGTGACGACCACCATGTTGGTGCCTTCGAAAACTTCGCGCAGTTCCGAAACCATTTCTTCTTTTTGTGTACGGTCCACTGCTCGTCTCCGTTTTGGAACCGCTCGGCCTCCTGGCCTCTCGGTCCCGGTGGACTTTGGCCCCGTGCCGGGTGTCCCATCCTGGACGCCCTTCGGGGGCCGGCTCGCCTGTCCACAACAGCAGTTTCAAGCCGTTCGCGGCACTCCCGCGGGAGTGCCGAAAAACGGGATTCAACACCGTCTGCGCAGGCGGGAAATTCCCCTTAAACCGGTCACCGGAAACCCGGCGCGCCGATACCCACGGTCTTGGACAGGTCGGGACCGGCCGAAGCCGCTCCCTAGCCCGTGTTGCCGACGTGAAAGACCGGTAACACGGGAATTCGGGGGTCCGTCAGACCACGGACCCGATGTTCAGGCGCAGTCCCGGACCCATGGTCGAGCTCAGGCTGATGCGCTTGACGTAGGTGCCCTTGGCACCGCTCGGCTTGGCCTTGTTGATCGCGTCGACGAAGGCCGACACGTTCTGCGCCAGGGCCTCTTCCGAGAAGCTGGCCTTGCCGATGCCGGCGTGCACGATGCCCGCCTTCTCGACGCGGAACTCGACCTGGCCGGCTTTGGCCGCCTCGACCGCGGCGGTGACGTCCTGGGTCACGGTGCCGAGCTTCGGGTTCGGCATCAGCCCGCGCGGGCCGAGGATTTTGCCCAGCCGCCCGACGACCGCCATCATGTCCGGCGTGGCGATGCAGCGGTCGAAGTCCATCATGCCCTTCTGCACCTGCTCCATCAGGTCCTCGGCACCGACCAAGTCGGCACCCGCGGCCTTGGCCTCCTCGACCTTGTCGCCCTTGGCGAACACCGCCACCCGGGCCGACTTGCCGGTGCCGTTGGGCAGCGCGACGACGCCGCGGACCATCTGGTCGGCGTGGCGTGGGTCGACGCCCAGGTTCATCGAGATCTCGATGGTCTCGTCGAACTTGGCGCTGGCCGAATCCTTGATCAGCTTGACCGCTTCCGGCAGTTCGTAGTCCGTCATACGGTCGATGGCTTCGTAGGCCTTGCGCAGGTTCTTTCCTTGTTTCGCCATGACCCTACTCCTTCACCTCGATGCCCATCGACCGCGCCGAGCCGACGATCATCTGGCAGGCGCCGTCCATGTCGACGGCGTTCAGATCGACCATCTTCGCTTCGGCGATCTCGCGCACCTGGGCCATGGTCACCGAGCCGACGACCTCGCGGCCGGCTTCGCCAGTGCCCTTGTCCAGGCCCGCCGCCTTTTTCAGGAAAAAGCTCGCGGGCGGGGTCTTGGTGATGAACGAGAACGTGCGGTCTCCGTAGGCGGTGATGACCACCGGGATCGGCATTCCCTGTTCCGTGTTCTGGGTCTCGGCGTTGAACACCTTGCAGAACTCCATGATGTTCAGACCAGCCTGGCCGAGGGCCGGACCGATCGGCGGCGACGGGTTGGCTTGCCCCGCCGGCACCTGCAGCTTGATGTAGCCAGCTATCTTCTTCGCCATGATGTATCCTCAGTTCCATCGTTTTACTGAGTGCGCGGTACGGCCTATGGCAAGCCTCCCGCGCCGCTTGATCCGTACCCGCGGGCACGGAAATTCCTGTTAAGTCACGTTTTCTCGACCTGCGAGTATTCCAGCTCCACCGGGGTCGAGCGCCCGAAGATCGACACCGCGACCTTGAGCCGCGCGCGCTCCTCGTCGACTTCCTCGACCATTCCGTTGAACGACGTGAACGGACCGTCGCAGACCCGCACCTGCTCGCCGACCTCGAAGATGATCGAGGGCTTCGGCCGGTCGATGCCTTCCTGCACCTGGTGCATGATGTGCTCGGCCTCGCGCTCCGAGATCGGAGTCGGGCGGTTGCCGCTGCCCAGGAATCCGGTCACCTTCGGCGTGTTCTTGACCAGGTGCCAGGTCTGGTCGGTCATGTCCATCTTGACCAGCACGTAGCCGGGGAAGAACTTGCGCTCGGCGTTGACCTTGGAGCCGCGGCGCATCTCGACCACTTCCTCGACCGGCACCAGGACCTGGTCGATCAGGTCCTCCATGCCGGCCTGACGCGCCTGCTCCTCGATCGACTGCGCGACCTTCTTCTCGAAGCCCGAGTAGACGTGGATCACGTACCAACGCGCGGCCATCGGTTCAGGCTCCCAGCCCGAAGATCAGCTTCACGCCCCAGGACAGGATCTGATCGACGATGAGGAAGAAGATCGCCGCCAGGATGACCATCACGAACACCATCGCGGTGGAGATTCCGGTCTCCTTGCGCGACGGCCAGGTGACCTTCGACGCCTCGCGGCGGACTTCCTGGACGAACTGAGCTGGATTGGTCTTGGCCATATTGGCTCCACGTCAACTTTGCCTGCGCCGGCCTTCATGACAGGTCGCAAAACCGGCCCGGCCCGACACCCTCATCTCGGATGCCGGGACGTTCCGAAGAAAATGGCAGGGGCACCAGGGCTCGAACCCGGGACCTGCGGTTTTGGAGACCGCCGCTCTACCAACTGAGCTATACCCCTACGGGTGATTTGCGGCGTTCCGTCCCGGACGGAGCGCTCCACATCGCCCTCTGCCCGAGTTACGCCTACTTATGTAGCCTTTGGGCCCCCGCCGTCAAGCCGCGCGGAGGCCCGAGGCCACGACTTTCCTTGTGTCCGTCCTTACTCGATGATCGCGGCGACGACGCCGGCACCGACGGTGCGGCCGCCCTCGCGGATGGCGAAGCGCAGACCCTCGTCCATGGCGATCGGCTGGATCAGCTCGACCTCCATCGACACGTTG
>Ga0056109_1000193_pt1 | contig 23370 bp, 24 predicted proteins | sample WorMetG1BERMUDA2_FD_80077 | JGI IMG/M metagenome (GOLD analysis project Ga0056109, IMG submission 80077) | Marine gutless worms symbiont microbial communities from Max Planck institute for Marine Microbiology, Germany - Inanidrilus... ...
ACGCTGAACCGCTCCGCCGCATCGCGATGGCTCAAGCCACCCTCAATCGCATCCACCACACGCTGCCGAAGATCAATCCCGTACGCCCAGCCCATGAAAACCTCCCTGGCTAAAAACACCAGGACAGGGAATCAGACATCGGTTAAAAACGATTCTACGTTCGTCAAATGTGCTCTAGCGGGAGTAGTACTCGATCACAAGGTTCGGTTCCATCTGCACCGGATAGGGCACGTCGGCCAGGATCGGCGTGCGCAGGAAGGTGCCGCGCATCTTCTTGTAGTCGACGTCGACATAGTCGGGCAGGTCGCGCTCCGGCGATTCGATCGCCTCGAGCACCATCGGGATGTCGTGCGAGCCCTTCTTGACCTCGACCACGTCGCCCTCGCGGACCTTGTAGCTGGGGATGTTGACGCGCTTGCCGTTGACCTTGATGTGGCCGTGGTTGATGAACTGGCGCGAGGCGAACACCGTCGGCACGAAGCGCATGCGATAGACGACCGCATCCAGCCGCTGCTCCAGGATGCCGATCAGGTTCTCCGAGGTATCGCCCTTGCGCCGCACAGCGTCGGCGTAGTAGCGGCGGAACTGTTTCTCGGTGATGTTGCCGTAATAGCCCTTCAGCTTCTGCTTGGCGGCGAGCTGGGTGCCGAAGTCGGACGGCTTCTTGCGCCGCTGGCCGTGCTGACCGGGGCCGTACTCGCGGACGTTGACGGGGCTCTTGGGGCGACCCCACAGGTTGACGCCGAGGCGCCGGTTGATCTTGTACTTCGAAGCGATACGCTTGCTCATGGCTCTATTCTTTCGCTCTCACAGGTTGCATTTTTCCGGTTGTTCTTGTCCCGGTAGGCCCCTCGGTGATGAGGGACGGGGCACTGACGTCTTTTCGGCCGGCCCACGTTCCCGGGAATGGGAAGCGGCGCAGTATACGCAGCAAGCCTGCGATGTCAACGCGAACGGTGGGAATGTTTGCGCTCAAGCGCCGCTCCGCCCTCCGGGCTCGGCTTACGGGCCCCCAAGTCCCATAGGGGCCCGGGGTCCTCGCTGCGCATGTTTTGTTAGCGCTCAAGCGCTGCTACGCCCTCCGGGCTCGGCTTACGGGCTACGCCCGGGGTCCTCGCTGCGCTCGTCCGCGCCAGTCGGCAACAGCGCGCTTGGGGCCGGTGCGATTTTGGCCGGCGAATGAGCAGGCGACGGATGTGAGCTGGGCTCTGTTACCGGCCCATCGGGCCGGCAAGCGCGACCGCGCGCCTGGCCTTATGGTCCGTAAGCCAAGCGCGGAGCGCGTAACGGCGCTTGAGTGCTCAACCACCAAAGTCAAGCCCGGAGGGCGGAGCGGCGCTTGAGCGCTAAAAAAACCCCTAATCCCGATCCAGCTCGGCATCCCAATACAGGTAATCCCGCCAACTCTCGTGCAGGTGGTTGGGCGGAAAGGCGCGGCCGTTTTCCTGCAGTTCGAAGTTGCTCGGCATCGCCGGCTTGCGGAACGGGAAGATGCCGCTTTCGCGCGGCAGCCGGTGGCCCTTGCGCAGGTTGCACGGCGCGCAGGCGGTGACCACGTTGTCCCACGACGTGCGACCGCCCTTCGAGCGCGGGATCACGTGATCGAAGGTCAAATGCTCGCTGGGGAAGCCGACGCGGCAGTACTGGCAGGCGAAGCGGTCGCGCAGGAACACGTTGAACCGGGTGAACGCCGGGCGGCGGTTCATCGGGATGTATTCCTTCAGCGAGATGACGCTGGGCAGCTTGATCTCGGAGCTCGGCGAGTGCACGAAACGGTCGTATTCGGAGACCACGTTGACCCGTTCGAGGAACACCGCCTTGATCGCTTCCTGCCAGGCCCACAGGGACAGCGGGAAGTAGCTCAACGGCCGGAAGTCGGCGTTGAGCACCAGGGCCGGATAGTGCTGTGGCGTGATCGACACCGCTTTTCTCAATATCCTCCGATCAACCGGGGCGGAGAATACAATATCTTGTCCGGATTACCAAATCGCTAAGCATGAAGTCTCGATGGCGCCGATATGACCGGGATATTACGGCTGCGCCGGAGCCTCGATGCCGAACAGCCGCGCGACGAAGGCCATGCCGCGGCGGATCTCCTCCTCGTCGATGCCGTGGCCCAGCCCCGGGCGGATGTCGTGCTCGACCTCGACGCCGGCCGCCTCCAGCCCCTGGACCAGCGCCGGCAGCGATTCGACCGGCAGGATGTCGTCGCCATCGCCGTGCATCGCCAGCACCGGCGGCTTGCTCTTGATCTCGCGACGCAGCAGCTCGGGTCCGACCAGCATGCCGGAATAGGCGATGATGCCGGCGAGCTGCTTGGGCCGCCGCAGGCCGACGTGCAGGGCCATCATCGAGCCCTGGGAAAACCCGATCAGCAGCGTGTCACTCTCGTCGAGGCCGTGGTTCTCGAGCAGCAGGTCGATAAAGGCGTCCAGGTGCGGCGCCGCCGCCAGCGCCCCGCGCAGCCGGGTCTCGTGGCTGAAATCGCCGATCGGGAACCACTGATACCCCACCTGCATTCCCGGGGGGGCCATGTCGAACGGGTGCGGCGCGTCGGGCGCCACGAACAGCGCGTCGGTCAAGACCTGCTGGAAGAACGGCGCCAGGCCGATCAGGTCCTGGCCGTCGGCGCCGACGCCGTGCAGCAGGATCACCAGCTGCTTCGGCGGGTTGCCCGAGGCCGGCGGCAGTGTCGGACCGCTCAGGGGGATGATGTCGCTCATGGCAGGGTTCCGATCTGCGGCGGTTGCGGTCCCCAGAACATGGCGCCGCAAGGCGCCGAGAGCAAGGGAAGATCCCGCATGGCGATGGCGGACGGAATGCGCTATGCCTTCTCCCATGAGCGATTCACCCGCCACGAGGCCGATCAAAGGGCACGTCACCCGCTTCGCCCCCAGCCCGACCGGCTTCCTGCACCTGGGGCACGCCTACTCGGCCCTGTTCGCTGCCGACAACGCGGCCCCGGACGGCCGCTTCATCCTGCGCGTCGAGGACATCGACATCGGCCGCTGCCGGCCCGAGTTCGAGCAGGCGATGTACGTCGACCTGACCTGGCTGGGGCTCGACTGGGAAATGCCGGTGCGGCGCCAGTCCGAGCACATGGACGCCTATTCCGCCGCGCTGGCCACGCTGGGCGCCACCGGGCTGCTATATCCCTGCTTCTGCACGCGCCGTGAAATCCAGGCCGAGATCGCCGACGCCGGCAACGCCCCGCACGGCCCCGACGGGCCGCTCTACCCGGGCACCTGTCGCGACATGGACGGCTTCGAGCGCGAACGCCGCATCACCGCCGGCGACCCCTACGCCATCCGCATCGACATGGACAGGGCCGCTGGCGTGGCCGGGCCGCTGACCTGGTTCGATCTCGACCGCGGCGAGATCGAGGCCGAACCGCGCCGCTTCGGCGACGTCGTGCTGGCGCGCAAGGACACGCCGACCAGCTACCATCTGGCGGTGACCATGGACGACCACTTCCAGGACATCACCCTGGTCACCCGCGGCGAGGACCTGTTCGAGGCGACGCACGTGCACCGGTTGCTGCAGGCGCTGCTCGGCCTGCGCACGCCGGAATACCGCCACCACGGCCTGCTCACCGGGCCGGACGGCAAGCGGTTCGCGAAGCGCGACAAGGCCCTGACCTTGCGCGCGCTCCGCGAGGCCGGGCACACGCCTGACGAAGTCCGCGCCATGGCACGGGGGGAGAAGGCGCTGCCCGACCCAGAAGCCGACTGACGTCGGCAAACCGGGGGCTACTTGTAGGCCACCGAGGGCAGCCAGGTGACCATCTCGGGGAAGGTCGCGACCAGAGCCAGTCCCGCGAGCTGCAGCAGGATGAACGGGATCACGCCGCGGTAGATGTGCATCAGCCGCACGCCCGGCGGACAGACGCCCTTCAGGTAAAACAGCGCGAAGCCCACCGGCGGGGTCAGGAACGAGGTCTGCAGCGCCACCGCCACCAGCATCACGAACCAGACGATCTCGGGATTGTCGACCACGCCGAAGCCGTTGACCTCGAGGCCGAGCCCGGCGACCACGGGTGCGATCAGCGGCAGCACGATAAGGGTGATCTCGATCCAGTCGAGCAGGAAGCCCAAGAGGAACATCATGCCGAGGATGAAGGCGATGATGCCGTAAGGCCCGAACGGCAGGCCGCTCAGTGTCGCCTCGATCAGCTCGTCGCCGCCCAGCTCGCGCAGCACCAGGGCGAAGCAGGTGGCACCGAGGAAGATGGCGAAGATGTAGGCGGTGGTGTTGTAGGTCGAGTGCAGCACCTCCTTGAACACCGCGAAATTGAGGTTGCGGTTCATCGCCGCCAGCAAGGTGGCGCCGAGCGCGCCGACGCCGCTGGCCTCGGTCGCGGTGGCGACGCCGGCGAAGATCGAGCCGAGCACCACGACGATCAGCAGCACGGTCGGCAGGATCGACTTGATCACGTTCCAGATCAGCCGCCAGTCGAAGCTGCTGCGGTCGTCCGCCAGCGGCGCGCCGCGCGGGTTCATGAAGCCATAGAGCAGGATGTAGGTGATGTAGAGCGCGCCCAGCATCAGCCCCGGGATCACCGCGCCCATGAACAGGTCGCCGACCGAGAGGGCGAGCTGGTCGGCCATGATAACGAGCATTATCGAGGGCGGGATCAGGATGCCGAGCGTGCCGGCGCCGGCGACGGTTCCCAGCGCGAGGGGCTTGTTGTAGCCCTGGTTCAGCATCGCCGGCAGCGACAGCAGGCCGAGCAGCACCACCGAGGCGCCGATGATGCCGGTCGAGGCAGCGAGCACGATGCCGATGGTGGTGACGGTGATGGCGAGGCCGCCGCGGACCTTGCCGAACAGCTCCTGCATCGACTTCATCAGTTTCTCGGCGACGCCGGACTCGTCCAGCATCAGGCCCATGAAGATGAACATCGGCAGCGCCACCAGCACCCAGTTGTCCATGATCTTGAACACCCGGTTCACGACCAGGCCGAGGGTCAGGTAGTCGAGCCCGGTGGTGGCGTCGAAGTAGATGTCGGCGAGGTAGCCGACGCCGGCGAACATGATGCCGATGCCGCCCAGCACGAAGGTGACGGGAAAGCCCGAGAACAGGAACAGCACGAAGCTGACGAACATGGCGATGACGAGATAGTCGTTGATCTCCATCATCCCTCTCCCTTGATCAGAAGTGTGACGTCGCGGATCAGGCGCGAGATCGCGGCCAGGCCCAAGAGGCCGAAGCTGAGCGGTATCACCGCCTTGATGGCCCAGCGCCAGGGCAGCCCGGTGGGCGCGTCCGAGCGCTCGTTGTTGCGCCACGAGTCGGCCAGGAAATCGATGCTGTGGTCGAACACGATGTAGACGAACGGCAGCAGGAAGATCAGGATGCCGACGATCTCGACGACCCTTTTGGCGCGTGGCGAGAAGCGCTGGTGCAGCACGTCGACGCGGATATGAGCATCGTTGGTCAGGGCGAAGGAGACGCCCATCATCACGGCCAGCGCGTAGAGGTGCCACTGCAGCTCCTCGAACACCACCAGGCCGCGGTCGAAGCCGTAGCGCAGCACCACCTGCAGGATGATCACCGCGATCAGCAGCGCGTTCGACCACCAGACCACCTTGCCGATGCCCTGGATGAACCGGTCGATGGCGTCGGCGAGCGCGACGTGGGTCTTCTCCGGGTGCTCGGTCAGCCGGTCGTATTCCTCGGCACCGTGGATGTGCGGGATGTCCTGGGGCTGGCTCATGGTTCCAGTCCTCTAGCGATAATTCGGAATGTGCGGGATTTCAGGGCGGGCCCGAAGGTCTCGCGACCCGGGCCCGCCCCACGCGGCGTTCTAGCGGTTGGTTCTGAGGGGAACCGCCGTCAGTGCCGCGGCAGGAAAGCGTTCTCTTTCCAGATCTTGTAGCCGGCGCGGAAGGTCTCCAGGTCGGCCCAGACCTTGGCGAAGAACGGATCGGCCGCCGCCTGCTCGTCCGCAACCTGGTGCCAGGTCTTGCGGAAAAGGTCAAGCATGTCGTCTGACCAGCGCATCATCTTGACGCTGTTCTTCTCGACGTTGGTCTTCATGGCCTGGAACTGGATCGCTTCTCCCTCGGCGAAGGAATGCGCCATCGAGGCCTTGCACACGGCCTCGACCGCGGCCTGCTGCGATTCCGACATGGCGTTCCAGACCTTCTTGTTGATCAGCAGCTCGAACATGGTCGCCTGCTGGTGCCAGCCCGGGAAGTAGTTGTACTTGACCACCTTGTGGAAACCGAGGCGGGCGTCGATGGCCGGCATCGAGAACTCGGTGGCGTCGATGGCGCCCTTCTCCAGCGCCGGGAAGATCTCGCCGCCGGGCAGCAGGCTGGTCGACACGCCCAGCTTCTCCATCACCTTGCCGCCGAGACCGAAGAAGCGCATGCGCAGGCCCTTCAGGTCATCGGCCTTCTCGATCGGCTTGGCGAACCAGCCCGAGGTCTCCGGCGCGATGATCGCGTACGGCGTGACCTTCACGTTGTAGCCGGCCTGGTCGTACATCTCCTGGTACAGCTTGCCGCCGTTGCCGTAGTAGATCCAGGCCATGTACTCGCCGGCCTCGGGGCCGAACGGCACGGCCGAGAACAGCGGCGAGGCCGGGATCTTGCCGGCCCAGTAGCCGGCGGTGGTGTAGCCGGCGTTGACCTTGCCGCTGGACACCGCGTCGAGGATCTCGAACGGCGCCACCAGCTTCTTCGGCTCGTAGATCTTCATCTTCACGGCGCCGCCGCTGACTGTCTTCAGTTCGTCGGCGACGCGCACGATCGGCGTGCCCAGCGCCGGCAGCTTGGTCGCGAAGGCCACCGGGACCTTCAGCAGGACCTTCTTCGCGGCCAAGGCCGGGTTGGTCAAGATGGCGCCCGCGACGGTCGCCACGGCCAAGGTTGCAAGAAACTTCTTCATCGCTCTCTCCCATAAGCAGGGTTCAAATCAATCTGGTTTGACCATTCAGGCGTAAGCGGTCTCGAAATTTTTTATTTTTAAAATCAGACTGATAGAATCAGCCTCGCAGGCTTTCTCTTGCCCGAAAGCGAGCGAATGGATAAATCATCTTACCAATAATGTCAATTGGTAAGATGAAAAGACCAATCATTGCGATTTCCGCCGGATCGATCTCGACACCCGACTCGGCGGGTGCTAAGAGGGAGGGAGAACGGATGGACAGGGCAGCGCGGCCGGCGGCCGCAACGGAACCGATGACCTACCAGCGCATCAAGCAGGGCAAGATCGCCGACGCGATCGTCGAGCAGTTGGAGAAGCTGATCCTCGACGGCGTGCTCGAACCGGGCGAGCGGCTGCCGTCGGAGCGCGACCTGGCGCAGCAGATGGACGTGTCGCGGCCGTCGCTGCGCGAGGCGATCCAGCGGCTCGAGACCATCGGCCTGGTCGAGACCCGCCAGGGCGACGGCACCGTGGTCAAGAGCGCGCTGGCCTCGACCCTGACCGACCCGCTGGTCTACCTGCTGCAGACCCGCGCCGACGCGGCGATGGATTACCTCGAGCTGCGCCGCACGCTGGAGGGCATGGCCGGCTACTACGCCGCCCTGCGCGCCACCGATGCCGACCGCGAGATCCTGCGCGTGCGCTTCGAGCGCATGGAGGAACTGCACAGCCTGGACGATCCGATGCACGAGGCCGACGCCGACGCCGACTTCCACCTCGCCATCGCCGAGGCCTCGCACAACGTCGTGCTGCTGCACATCGTGCGCGGCCTGTTCAAGCTGCTGCGCGAGGGCGTCTTTTACAACCGCCGCCGGCTTTACACCCGCAAGGGCGCGCGCGACGTCCTGCTGGAGCAGCACCGGGCGCTGTATAAGGCGGTGATGGAGGGCGACCCGCAGGCGGCCAGCGAAGCGGCCCGCGGGCACATGACCTTCGTACAGGATTCGCTGCAGGAAATGGGCCGCGAGGAGCGCCGCGAGGAGGTCTCGCAGCGCCGCCTCGAGCGGATGCAGAGCGCAGAAGCGAAGTAGCGCCTACAGTCTTCCGTTGATCGCGTAATCGAGAATCCGCACCACCTGGTCCGGCGTCTCGGCCACCGCCAGGGCGGCGCCGTCGACCTCCTTCAGCGCGTGGGTCAGCGACGGATCGTGCAGGGTCACCACCGGCTTGCCCAGCGCCGAGGCGTAACCGGCGTCGAACGCCGCGTTCCACTGCTTGTACTTGTCGCCGAAGCGCACCACGACCACGTCGGCACGCTCGATCAGCGTGCGCGTGCGGATGGCGTTGACCTTGGCGCCCTTGTGGTCCTTCCAGAAGCCGCTGGCCTCGTCGCCGAGGATCGAGGTGCCGCAGTCGTCGCTGCTGGCATGATCGGTGATCGGCGCGGTCAGGGTCACCGGCAGGCCGGCGGCGGCGACGCCCTGTTCGATCTGTTCGCGCCAGTCGCTGTGAATCTCGCCGGAAAGGTAGACGGTCCAGGATTGCTCGCTCATTGAGGAATCTCCACGCTGATGTCGCGGCGCATGCGCCGCTGCAGGTCCAGGTATTCGGGGTGGTCGGGTTCGATCAGGCCGTGCCGGATCAGGAAATCGACAACGATAACGCCGCAGTTGAACTTGAACTCGCGGGTGTCGCGCACCGTCTCGAGCACCCGTTCGATCGGCCAGCGGTAGAAGGCGGCGACCTCGCCGTCGGTGTTGCGCGGCGTGAAGTCGTCCGGCAGTTCGAGGTCGTAGTTGAACAGCACGTCGCGGCGCAGGCCCTCGGGACGCTCGACCATGTAGCAGATGGCGCTGACCGGACGGGCGCGGCCGGCGATCCCGGCCGGGATGTCGGCCTCCTCGGCGCATTCCTTGATCAGGTTCTGCATCAGGCCGAGCCCGGCCGGCTGGCCGCCGGCGACGACCTGATCGAGCTTGTTCGGCGCCGACGGCTTGTCGGCGGCGCGGCGGCCGATCCACATCTCGATGCCCCCGTCCACGTCGCGCACGAAGCCGTTGACGTGGACACCGAAGCCGAGCACGCCGAAGTTGGCGACGGCGCCGCGGTCGAGCTCGAACAGCGCCGGCGCGTGGAAACCGGCGGAGACGCGATAGGCCTCGCCGCGCCAGCGCGGCACCAGGCCGCGCTCGACCAGCCGGTGCACCACCGCGTCGACCGCGGCGGTGCGTGCGGCGTAGTCGTCCAGGCCCTCGGCCAGCGCGACGTGGCTTTCCGCGACCGCGAAAACATCGGCGTGATCGGCCAGCGCCGCGGCCATCTCGGCGGTCAGCAGGCCGACCCCCTGGCCCTCCACGACGAAGGGCCGGTAACCGTTCAGGTCAGCGGTGTTGCAGTCGTCGAGTCGATCGAGAAAGCTCAGGTCCGCCTCCCCCGCCGCACGTCGGTCACAGCTTCTCCGACGTCAGCACGCATTCGACGGCGATCAGCGCGCGCAGGTCGACGGCCAGCCGCCAGGCGGTGTCGCGGTCGGTGTCCTTGAGCTGCAGATCGACCTGCAGTTCCTCCTCGCGCGGGCCGCAGACGGTGCCGTGGCACTGGCTGGGCAGCAGGCCGCGTTTGGCGAAAACCTGCAGGATCCGCGGCATCACCGACGGATCGGCGGCGGCATGGACGGAAAAACAGGCGGTGAATCGCTGCGGACGGACAAAAGTTCCGGTCGCGCGCGGAGTCGCGGTTAGGGCCCGATGGGCCGGCATGGCAGTCATGATGGAAAGTCCATTTTCGCGGTGTATTCGGCAAACGACGGGGTGCCTCGGCCCTCAGCGGAGGACCGGGCCGGTAATCAGCCGAATGGCGGTCGCGAAAAAGGTCTGCATAACGGCGCCATCATACCCCGCCCGGACCGGGCGTCAAGTCGACGATTTGCTAATGTTGCATTGCCGAAATAGTTGTTGCGTTGCACAAATGGATGCTTCACAATTCATCCATCGGAAATCTGTCCGGGACCGCGCAGGCAACCTGTGAACACAGATTAAGAACAAAGGGGTTTGCGGCATGAATGAACTACACGGCTACTACTTCGAAGAGCTCGAAGAGGGCATGACCCAGGTCTACGGCAAGACCATCACGGACGCCGACATCGTCATGTTCTCGGGCATTTCCGGCGACATCAATCCGGTTCACCTGAACCACGAATTCGCCGCCGAGACCATGTTCGAAGGCCGCATCGCCCACGGCATGCTGACCGCCAGCCTGATCTCCACCGTGATCGGCACCAAGCTACCGGGTCCGGGCTGCATCTACGTCAGCCAGACGCTGAAGTTCCGCGCCCCGGTCAAGGCCGGCGACACGGTCACGGCCCGCTGCACCATCGACAGCCTGGTGCCCGACAAGCGTTTCGCCCTGCTGTCGACCCAGTGCACGGTCGGCGACAAGGTCGTGGTCGACGGACAGGCCACTATCATGGTGCCGGCGAAGGCCAAGGTCGTTCCGGTTCCGGCCGCCGCCAACTCCTGAACTCGGTCTGAACCGTTCTAGGATTTCGAGGGGGCCGCGCGACAGTCGCGGCCCCTTTTCGATTCTGCACAATGGACGTGCGCGAGGTTTGCCTTGACCTGCGCGCGGGGCGCGGACATCTTCTCCCCCCATGCGGATCTTTCGACACTACGATGCCCTGCCCGAGGAGGTGCGCGGCGCCTCGGTCGCCGTCGGCAACTTCGACGGCGTGCACCGCGGCCACCAGGCGGTGATCGGCGAGGCCGGCCGCCACGCCCAGGCCTCCGGCGTGCCCTGGGCGGTGCTGACCTTCGAGCCGCATCCGCGCAACGTGTTCCAGCCGGGCGGCCCGCCCTACCGGTTGACCCCGTTCCGGGTCAAGGCGCATCACGTCGGGGCGCTGGGCGTCGACGCCATGATCACCCTGCATTTCGACAAGGAGTTCTCGCTGCGCTCGGCCGAGGATTTTGTGCAGGACGTGCTGCTCGACGGGATCGGTGTCTCGCACGTGGTCTGCGGCTACGACTTCGTGTTCGGCCATGGCCGCAAGGGCAACTCCGAGATGCTGCTGCAGCGGGGCATCGAGGCCGGCTTCGGCTTCACCTCGCTGCCCGCCGTGCGCGATGGCCAGGGCGAAATCTTCTCCTCGACCCGGGTGCGCGACCTGCTCGCCGCTGGCGATCCACTCGGCGCGGCGCATGTGCTCGGCCGCCATTTCGAGGTCGACGGCCGGGTCGAAGAAGGCGCCAAGCTGGGCCGCACCATCGGCTTCCCGACCGCCAACCTGCCACTCGGCGAGTACGCCCATCCCAAACGCGGGGTCTACGCCATCCGCGCCGGGATCGACGAGGGTGACAACACGGTCTGGGTCGACGGCGTCGCCAACGTCGGCACCCGACCGACGGTGGACGGCACCGGGGTCCTGCTGGAAGCGCATCTGTTCGACTTCGACGCCGACCTCTACGGCCGCAACCTGCGGGTCGCGCTGCACGGCTTCATCCGGCCGGAAAAGAAGTTCGACGGCCTCGACGCCTTGAAGGCGCAGATCACCGAGGACTGCGGCACGGCGAGGCGCATTCTGGCGCAGCCCTAGCGTCGACAAACACCGCCGCGCGCGCTTGACGAAGGGCGCGCAAACGCTATGATCCCGGTCATGTTGATGACAACCGTGAACATGACACGCATCGGGCCCATTACCGGCCCGGTCCTCGCCTGAGGGCCGGGTAAACGCGCGCGTTCGCGAACGGAAGGATCAACGCCGATTTTCCATCACGCAGGCCCACGAAAAGGCCGCCTCCCGGTACGCCCGGAATCGGCGTCACCGACTCCCCGAAATCGACCGGATAACGAGCCCGGATCATGACCACAGACTACAAATCGACCGTTTTCCTGCCCAAGACCGACTTTCCGATGAAGGCCGGCCTGCCGCGGCGCGAGCCAGACGTGCTGGCGCGCTGGGAGGAGATGAACCTCTACCGCCGCCAGCGCCAGGACGCCGCCGGGCGCGAGAAGTTCATCCTGCACGACGGCCCGCCCTACGCCAACGGCCACCTGCACATCGGCCACGCGCTGAACAAGATCCTCAAGGACGTGATCGTGCGTTCGCAGCAGATGCTGGGCAAGGATTCCAACTACGTGCCGGGCTGGGACTGCCACGGCCTGCCGATCGAATGGAAGATCGAGGAGAAGTACCGCGCCGCCCGCGAAGACAAGGACGCCGTGCCGATCGTGCAGTTCCGCAAGGAATGCCGCGAATTCGCCGACGAGTGGATCGACGTGCAGCGCACCGAGTTCAAGCGCCTGGGCGTGATCGGCGACTGGGAGGTCCCCTACACCACCATGAGCTACGCCGCCGAGGCGCAGATCGCGCGCGAGATCGGCAAGTTCCTGATGGACGGCTCGCTGTACAAGGGCGCCAAGCCGGCTCTCTGGTCGATCGTCGAGAAGACCGCGCTGGCCGAAGCCGAGGTCGAATACCACGACCACACCTCGACCACCATCTTCGTGCGCTTCCCGATCAAGACCGCGGCGGCACCCGAAACCGAGGGCGCCTCGGTGATCATCTGGACGACGACGCCCTGGACCATCCCCGGCAACCGCGCCGTGGCCTACGGCGAGGACATCGACTACGTCGTGGTCAAGGTCACCGAGTTGGGCGACGCCCCGGAAACCGCCGGGCGTGCGACCGTCGGTGAAACCTTCGTCATCGCCGAGGCGCTGATCGAAGAAGTGCTGGGCGCCGCCGACGCCACCGACCACGAAGTGCTGGCGCGGCTGAAGGGCCGCGACCTGGCCGGCACCGTCTGCCGGCACGCGCTGCACGAGGGCGGCTATACCTTCGACGTGCCGCTGCTGCCGGCCGACTTCGTCGAGGTCGATACCGGTTCGGGCTTCGTGCACATCGCGCCCGGCCACGGCGCCGACGACTGGGAGCTCGGAATACAGCATGGCGTGCCGGTACCCGACACGGTCGGGCCCGACGGACTGTTCTTCGACAGCGTTCCGATGTTCGCCGGCATGCCGGTGATGGCGATCGGCAAGAAGAACAAGCCCTACTATCCGGCCAACAAGGCGGTGGTCGGGGCCCTCGACGAGGCCGGCGCGCTGCTCGCCTCGGGCCGGCTGGTGCACAGCTATCCGCACTCCTGGCGCTCGAAGGCGCCGCTGATCTTCCGCAACACGCCGCAGTGGTTCATTTCGATGGAGTCGAACGGACTGCGCGACACCGCGCTGCAGGCGATCGCCGACACCCGCTTCGTCCCGGCGGCCGGGCAGAAGCGCCTGCGCGGCATGATCGAGTCGCGGCCCGACTGGTGCGTGTCGCGCCAGCGCGCCTGGGGCGTGCCGATCACGGTGTTCGTCGACAAGAAGACCGGCGAGCCGCTGCGCGACCAGGCGGTGATCGACCGCGTCGCCGCCGCCTTCGAGGAAGAGGGCGCCGATGCCTGGTTCGCCCGCGACCCGCAGGATTTCCTGGGCAACGAATACAAGGCCGAGGACTACCAGCAGGTCACCGACATTCTCGACGTCTGGTTCGACTCCGGCTCGACGCACAGTTTTGTCCTCGAGCAGCGCGACGACCTGCAATGGCCGGCGTCGCTGTATCTCGAAGGGTCCGACCAGCACCGCGGCTGGTTCCACTCGTCGCTGCTGGAATCCTGCGGCACGCGTGGTCGCGCGCCCTACGAGGCGGTGCTGACCCATGGCTTCGTGATGGCCGAGGACGGCCAGAAGATGTCGAAATCGCTGGGCAACATCGTGTCGCCGCAGAACGTGATCGACCAGTACGGCGCCGACATCCTGCGCCTGTGGGTGCTCAGCTCGGACTACTCCGAAGACCTGCGCATCGGGCCCGAGATCTTGAAGCGGCACTCGGACATCTACCGCCGCCTGCGCAACACCCTGCGCTACCTGCTCGGCAACCTGAACGGGTTCGACGCTGCGGAAAAGCTGCCGATCTCGGAGATGCCCGAGCTCGACCGCTGGGCGCTGCACCGAATCTGGGAGATGGACAACCACCTGCGCAAGGCCTGCGACGCGTTCGAGTTCCACCCGCTGTTCGTCGAGATCCACAATTTCTGCGCGCTGGATCTGTCGGCGTTCTATTTCGACATCCGCAAGGACGCGCTGTACTGCAACTCGGCCGAGTCGGTCGAGCGCCGCGCCGCGCGCACCGTGCTGGACACCCTGTTCGACTGTCTGACCGCCTGGCTGGCGCCGTTCCTCTGCTTCACCGCCGAGGAGGCCTGGACCTCGCGCAACCCGGACAGCGACAGCGTGCACCTGCGCCTGTTCCCGGAGATCCCGGCCGAGTGGCGCGACGACGCGCTGGCCGCCAAGTGGGACAAGATCCGCAGCCTGCGCCGGGTCGTCACCGGGGCGCTGGAAGTCGAGCGCGCCGAGAAACGCATCGGCTCGAGTCTGCTGGCGCATCCGACCGTGTACGCCCCGGCCGAGTACGAGCAGGCGCTGGACGGCATCGACCTGGCCGAGATCTCGATCACCTCGGGTGCGACGCTGCTGACCGTCGGCGACGTGCCCGACAGTGCCTTCACCATCGAGGAGGTGCCGGGCATCGGCGTGGTGCCGGCCCTGGCCGAGGGCGACAAGTGCGAACGCTGCTGGAAAGTGCTGCCCGAGGTCGGCCAGGATGCCGAACATCCCGGCGTGTGTCCGCGGTGCGCCGACGCCGTGCGCGCCTCGGCGGCCTGACGGACCGCCCGATGGGCGCACGGCTGGGTCCCGGTCTGTTGATCGCCGTCGTGGTGGCGGCGCTCGATCAGGCCAGCAAGTGGTGGATCATCACCCAGGTGATGGACCCGCCGCGCTACGTCGAGGTGACGCCGTTCTTCAACCTGGTGATGGCCTGGAACCGGGGCGTCAGCTTCGGCCTGTTCAACAACGATTCGCCCTATAACGCCTGGGTCCTGACCGGCCTGGCGACGGTGATCGTGATCGCGCTGCTGGTCTGGCTGGTCCGCTCCGAGGGAAAGATGGTGCTCGTCGGCATCGGCTTGGTGGTCGGCGGCGCCGTCGGCAACGTGGTCGATCGCCTGCGCTACGGCGCGGTCGCCGACTTTCTCGATTTCCACGTCGCCGGGCTGCACTGGCCGGCCTTCAACCTGGCCGACAGCACGATCACTGTCGGCGCGCTGCTGTTGGTGCTAGACTCCTTGTTTAGAGGGTCCGAAACCCCTAAAAAAGGCGACAGGGCCTGACACGGCCCCGCGAAAAGCGAACGAATTTACGAACGAGAGACAGTGGAAGATCTGCGATGAGGAAGCTGGCCCTTATCTTAGGCGGTCTCGCCCTGACCGTGCTCGTCGGCGGATGCGAGGACACCAAGCAAGCCCTCGGCGTCGGCGGCAAGAAAGCCCCCGACGAGTTCGCCGTTTATGCCCACGCGCCGTTGAGCCTGCCGCCCGACTACGCGTTGCGACCGCCGGCCCCGGTTGCCAAGCGGCCGCAGGACGTCGCCGCCCGCGAATCCGCGCGCCGCGCCGTGTTCGGCGGCAACCCCGCCGGCGCCGTCGCCAATCCGGCTCCGGCCGGCAGCAGCCGCGGCCTGAACGACCTGCTGGCGCGGACAGGCGCGCTCGACACCGATCCGATGATCCGCACGATCGTCAATCGCGAGACCTCGGTGTTGGCCGAGGAGGACGTGACCTTCACCGAGAAGCTGATGTTCTGGGACACGCCGACCGCCTACGGCACCATCGTCGACGCCGACAAGGAAGCCAAGCGGGTGCAGGAAAACCAGGCCCTGGGCCGCCCGGTCACCGAAGGCAAGACGCCGTCGATCAAGAAGAAGCGCAAGGCGCTGCTCGAAGGCCTGTTCGACTGAAGCGCCGAGCGTTGAATCGCTTTCGCAACTTTTTGTGAACGGTCGACTGCGGAGGTTGCGCGCGGCCGCCGAGCGCCCATATCCTCGTGCAAACGCCCAAAATGACGGCTGACGCCGCGAGGATCATGAACAAGCTCCTTTTTACCGCCTTCGCCCTCTTCGCCCTGATTTGCGTCCTGGCGCCCCCGCGCGACACCGACGCCGGCGTCTTCAATCCCGAGGCCTTCACCCTCGACAACGGCATGCAGGTCGTGGTGGTGATCAACCGCCGCGTGCCGGTGGTGACCCACATGGTCTGGTATAAGGTCGGTTCGGCCGACGAGGAGCCGGGCAAGTCCGGCATCGCCCACCTGCTCGAGCACTTGATGTTCAAGGGCACGCCGAAACACCCCAACGGTCTGTTCTCGAAAACCGTGGCGCGCAACGGCGGCAGCGAGAACGCCTTCACCTCGGCCGACTACACCGGCTACTACCAGACCGTGGCCAAGGACCGGCTGGCGCTGATGATGGAGCTGGAAGCCGACCGCATGACCAACCTGGTGCTGACGCCGAAGGAGGTCGAGCCCGAACGCCTGGTGGTGCTGGAGGAGCGTCGCCAGCGCACCGACAACCAGCCCGCGGCGATCCTGCGCGAGCACGTCAACGCGGCGCTGTTCCTCAATCATCCCTACCGCCGCCCGATCATCGGCTGGGAGCACGAGATCCGAAACCTCTCGCTCGACGACCTGAACCGCTTCTACAAGCAGTGGTACGCACCCAACAACGCCATCCTGGTGGTCGGCGGCGACATCACGGCGGCCGAACTGCGGCCGCTGGCGGAAAAATCCTACGGCAAGATCCCGCGCGGCCCCGAGATCGTGCGCCAGCGGCCAAGCGAGCCGCCGCAGACCGCGATGCGGCGGGTCGAACTGCGCGACCAGCGCGTCGGCCAGCCGTCCTGGAGCCGGGTCTACCTGGCGCCGAGCTACACCACCTCGGTCAACGGCCGCGACCCCAAGGTCGACGCCTACGCCCTCGAGGTGTTGGACGAGATCATCAGCGGCGGCGCCACCAGCCGGCTTTACAAGTCCCTGGTCGTGGACGGCAAGCTGGCGGTCAACGCCGGCGCCTACTACAGCCCGAGCTCGCTGGGTCCCGGCAAGTGGCTGTTCCACGCCAGCCCGCGTCCCGGGGTGTCGATGGACACCATCGAGCAGGCGATCGAGGCCGAGGTCGCGAAGCTGCTCGAAACCGGTGTCACCGAGGACGAGGTGGCGCGGTCGAAGAAACGCCTGATCGCCGAGGCCGTGTTCGCCCGCGACAGCCTGCGCGCCGGCGCCCAGGCGTTCGGCGGCGCGCTCTCGATCGGGCTCACCGTCGAAGACGTCGAGTCCTGGCCCGAGCGCATCCAGGCGGTCACCGCGGCGCAGGTTCTGGACGCGGCGCGGGCGCTGCTCGGCGGCACCGCGTCGGTGACTGCGATCCTGCTGCCCGAGGAGCCGAGCTGACACCATGCGCACATCGCTCCGCTTTTTCACCGCCTTCTTGCCCCTGCTCTGCCTGCTGCTGCTCTCGACGGCGCCGGCGCGCGCGATCGAGGTGCAGCGGGTCACCAGCCCCGGCGGCATCGAGGCCTGGCTGGTCGAGGACCACACCAACCCGATCATCGCGCTGAACATCGCCTTCTACGGCGGCGCCGGGCTCGACCCGGCCGGCAAGGAAGGACTGGCGCGGCTGACCGCGTCGATGCTCGACGAAGGCGCCGGCGACCTGGACAGCCAGACCTTCCAGGGACGGCTCGACGACCTGTCGATCTCGCTCAGCTTCTCGGCCGGGCGTGACAGCTTCGGCGGCGAGCTGCGCACCCTGACCGAGAACCGCGACACCGCCTTCGACATGCTGCGCCTGGCGATCACCGAGCCGCGCATCGACGCAGACCCCTTGGCGCGCATGCGCAGCCAGACCCTGGCCAGCCTGCGCCGCAATGCCGAAAACCCCAGCCGCATCGCCGGCAAGACGCTGATGCGCACGCTGTTCCCGGATCATCCCTACGGCCGCCCGACCCGGGGAACCAAGGAGTCGGTCAGCGCCATCACCGCCGGGGACCTGCGCGGCTTCGTCGCCCGCCGGCTGGCCCGCGACAACCTGCGCATCGGCGTCGTCGGCGACATCACGCCAGCCGAGCTGGCGGTCCTGCTGGATCGCACCTTCGGTGGTCTGCCGGCCAAGGCCGCGCCCTGGGCGCTGCCCGAGGTGACCCCGGCCCGGTCCGACACCATCGTCATCCGCAAGCCGGTGCCGCAGAGCGCCATTTCCTTCGCCCAGCCCGGCCTCAAGCGCGCCGATCCGGACTTCTACGCCGCCTACGTGATGAACCACATCCTCGGCGGCGGCGGCTTCACCTCGCGGCTGTTCAACGAGGTGCGCGAGAAGCGCGGCCTGGCCTATTCGGTCAACTCGTCGCTGTATCCGCTCGACCACGCGGCCCTGGTCATCGGCAGCGCCGGCACCGCCAACGCCCGGGTCAAGGAGACCCTGGACCAGGTCCGGGCGGAATGGAACCGCATGATCGAAAAAGGCGTCACCCAGACCGAGCTCGACGACGCCAAGACCTATCTGACCGGCTCGTTCCCGCTGCGGTTTTCGTCCTCGGGTCGGATCTCCTCGATGCTGGTGGCGATCCAGATGGACGACCTGGGCATCGACTATCTCGACCGCCGCAACAGCTACATCGAAGCCGTCACCATGGCCGATATGCAGCGGGTGATCCGCCGTCTGCTCGATCCCGACAAGATGGTCATTATTGTCGTCGGCGAGCCCGAGGGTCTGGCCAAGGCCGAGTAGCGCCCACCGTGCGACTGTTCGGCCGCCCGCCCGCCTTCGACCCGCCGCCGCTGCCGCCGCGCGCGCCCTGGTTCGGCGGCGACCTGCAGACCGTGCGCAACACCCTGCGTCCGCCGCGCACGCCGGCGCTGGCCGGCGCCGAGCGGCTGTGGCTCGAGCTCGCCGACGGTTCGGGCGACCGCCTGGCGGCGGCGCTGAGCCGTCCCGCCGGCCGCGCCGGCAAGCCCCTGGCGGTGGTCGTGCACGGCCTGACCGGCTGCGAGGACAGCGCCAACGTGCGGCTGACGGCGGCCCACCTGCTGGACCGGGGCCATCCGGTGCTGCGCCTGAACCTGCGCGGCGCCGGCCCCTCGGCGTCGGCCTGCCGCGGTGCCTACCACGCCGGGCGCAGCGACGATATGGCGGCGGCGTTGCGCGCCCTGCCGGCCGATTTGACGCGGGCGGGCGTGGTCCTCGCCGCCTACAGCCTCGGCGCCAACATGCTGCTCAAGTTCCTCAGCGAGGACCACCCCGGGCCGCGGGTACGAGCCGCCGCGGCGATCTCGGCGCCGCTCGACCTGAAGGCGGCGCAGGTCACCATCGAGAGCCCGCGCAATACGCTCTACCACCGCTACCTGCTGGTGCGCATGAAGGATTCCGCGGCCGAGCGCACCGACGACGACGCCCGCCGCGCGATGATCGCCGGGCTGCGCCGGATCTACGAGTTCGACGACCGCATCGTCGCCGCCGACAACGGTTTCACCGGCGCCGAGGACTACTACGCGCGCAGCTCGGCGCGGAACTTCCTCGACGCCATCGAGATCCCGACCCTGATCATCCACGCGCTCGACGATCCCTGGATCCCGCCCGGCGCCTACCTCGATCACCGCTGACGCGACGACGGGCCGCTCAGCGTGCTGCTGCCGCGCACCGGCGGCCACGGCGGCTTCCACGCCCGCGGCCAGCGCGTGCCCTGGCACGACCGCTGCATCTCGGCCTACTTCGGGAGTGTGCTCTAGCTGTTGTCGACGATGACCGGCGTCTCGAAATACCGGATCGTCGGCTCGGCGCCGTATTTTTCGCGGATCAATGCCCGCCAGTCGTCGTTGAACACCGCCTCGGCGGCGGCCCGGTCGGTGAACTGGTAGGCACCGCCGCCGATCCCGGTCTCGGGGTCGAACAGGTAGTTCTTGCGCATCAGCCCGGCCATGCCGCGGTAGCGCGGCGCCGTCGATTCGAAGATCGCGGTGGCGTCGGCCAGCGTCGTGCCGGACGCCAGCGGAAATTGCACGATGGCGAGTATCATCTGTTCCTCCCCCTTATGACATACAGTCGCGCAGGTTCTTGGCCACGGTGCTCAGCAGCTCGCCGACCAACTCGCCGCGCGGCCGCAGCAACTGCGCCCGCGCCGGCTCGATTTCGTCATAGCCGTCCCCGTTCTGCCGCGCGATGTCGAACGAGAACACGAAGCCGGGATGATGGCCCATGCGCAGATCGGTGATGGCCAGCAGCTCGCCTTTGTCCTGGTAGGTGTAGAAGCCGTCGGTGAACCACTCCAGCCGGCGCACCGAGGGATCGTCGGCGACCACCGGCGGCGGTTCGGCTTGGCGGCGGTGGCTCTCGACCTCGGCGATCGGACAACCGGCGATCGGGGTCAGGCCGGTGACGTAGCTCGCGTCGTCGACCGCCAGGACCTGCCAGAACAGGATGTTGAACGGGGTCGGCTGCACCAGCACGTCCTTGCCGGCGAAGGCCGGATGCTCGGCGGCGCGGGCCTGCACCGCGAAGTTGCCGGTGACGCCGACGCCCAGGTAGATCGTGCTCAGCAGCAGCAGCACCCGGTTGATCCTGAGCCCGCGCAGCCGTTTCTCGCGCATGAACACGGCGATCAGCACGCCGGCCAGAAGCATCGAGGTGTACAGCGGGTCGATGATGAACACCGCCGGAAAGGCCACCGGCGGGCCGATGTCCAGCGGCCACAGGATCTGGGTGCCGTAGGTGGTCAGCGAATCCAGCATCGGGTGCGTGATCAGGCACAGCCACACGGTCAGAAGGATCGCTTTCCAGTGCGCCCGGCCGTCGCGCAGCAGCGCGGTGATGCCCGCCGCCAGCACCGGCGCCACCGCCGTGTGCACGATCACCGAATGGCTCCAGCCGCGGTGGTAGGTCATGTTGTCGATGGCGTTCTCGACGGGGATGAACGAATCCAGGTCGGGCAGGGTCGCGACGACGCCGCCGATCAACACGGCGCGCGCGCCCAGGCGGCCGCCCAGGGTCGCCCCGGCTAGGCTGGCGCCGAGCAGGAATTGCGTCGCCGAATCCATTCCCCAAATATAGTGGAGGGCCGCGCCTTTGCCAGTAACGTGGTTCACATAAATCCGGGGAGACCGACCATGATCCGACGCTGCCTGCTCGCTGCCCTGCTGCTGATCGCGCCTCCAGCCCTGGCCGCCGACCAGGTCGACCTGGAACTGGTCCTGCTGGCCGACGCCTCGCGCTCGATCGACGACGCCGAAATCCGCTTCCAGCGCCGCGGCTACGCCAGCGCCATCACCCACGACGACATCCTGTTCGCGATCGCGCATGGCCGGTTCAAGCGCATCGCCGTGACCTACGTCGAATGGGGCGACGAGACCGAGCAGGACGTGGTCGTACCCTGGACCGTGATCGACGGACCCGAGACCGCCGCCGCCTTCGCCAACGCCCTGATGCGCGCACCCCGACGGGCGACCGGGCCGAACGCGATCGGCGCCGCGTTGGAAGCAGCACAGCGCATGATCGACGGCAACAAGCTCATTGGCGCCCGGCGGGTCATCGACTTCTCCGCCGACAGCGCCTTCAGCATGGACTACATCGAGCCGGCGCGGCAGGCGGCGATCGGCGCCGGCAGCACCATCAACGGCCTCGCAATCCTGTGCCGCCAGGTCGACTGCGGCGGCCGCCCGGTCGATTACGATCTCGAGGCCACCTTCGCCGCCGAGATCATCGGCGGCCGCGGCGCTTTCGTGGTCACCGCCGACGGCCGCGACCGCTTCGCCGCCGCCGTGCGCCGCAAGCTGATCCTGGAGATCGCCGGCACCGAGGCGACGGGCGGCGGACAACTGGCCGACAAACCTCGCTAGGCAACGCTGGAAAGGCGTGATACGGAGGAAGTTCGCCTTTCGCGCAACTCGCGGTTCCGCCATGACCGACGCCTTGACCCCGCCCCCGGTCGCAACCACGACCGTCGACGCCCTGCCCCGGCGGGGCTGGGCCATGGGGCTGATCTGCGTCAGCTCCCTGGCGATCAGTTTCGGCGGCCTGATCATGCGCAACATCGAGGTCGCGGATGCCTGGCAGGTCAACTTCTATCGCGGTCTCTCGTTCATGGCAGCGATCGCGACGATCCTGCTGATCCAGTATCGCGGCCGGACCTGGCATCGGGTCCGCCGCATCGGCCGCCCCGGCCTGGTCGGCGGCGTGCTGCTGGCCATCGCCGGTCTGGCCTTCGTGCAGTCGCTGACCCTGACCACGGTGGCCAACGCGCTGTTCACCCTGGGCGCGATCCCCTTCTTCACCGCCGCGCTTGCCTGGGTGTTCCTGCGCGAGGCGCTGCGCCCGATCACCGCCACGACCATGTTGATCGCCGGCGCCGGCATCGTCGTCATGGTCGGCGGCGGCATCGGCGGCGGATCCATTCTGGGCAACTTGCTGGCCCTACTGACGGCGCTCAGCTTCTCCGCCTTCGCCGTCATCGTGCGCCGCCACCGCGACATCGACATGCTGCCGGCGCTGCTGGTCTCGGGCCTGGTCATCCTCGCCGTCACCACCGCCGCCAAGTCGGGCGACCTGGACATTCCCTGGCGCGACATGGCGCTCTGTTTCGTCTGGGGCGGGGTGCTGTCGGGGCTGGCGAACTGGCTGTTCGTGGTCGCCTCGCGCCACCTGGTCGCCGCCGAGGTGACCCTGTTCATGATGCTCGAATTCACCTTCGGCCCGCTGTGGGTCTGGCTGTTCATCGGCGAGACGCCGAGTGGCTGGACCCTGGCCGGCGGCGCGCTGATCCTCGCCGCGGTGCTGATACGCGCCCTGATCGAGCTGCGCGACCAGGCGCCGAAGCTGCGCCGCGGCCGGCCGAGCCCGGGTTAGCGCTCCGCCGGCCAGACCACCGGGAACCAGTCCTCGCGCAGGCGCTCGCCGTCGCTCATGCCGTGGTCCGGGAAGGGCGGCGAGGTGCGGCCCGGACGGGTGACGTAGCGCACGTCGTCGCCGACCCAGCGTAGCGAGAAGGCGCGGCGGCGGCTCTTGCTGAAGTTGCCGCGCGCACCGTGCACGGTGCGGAAGTCGAACAGCACCGCGTCGCCCGGCGCCATCTTCCATTCAAGCACCTGGTAGGACTCCGGATCGCGGTCCGGGTCGGGCACCGGCAGGTAGTCGCCGACGTCGCCGTAGAAACCGCTGTCGTCGATCCAGCGGGTCGGCAGCACCAGCCCCGGCCACAGGTGCGAGCCGGCGATCAGGCGCAGGGTGGTCTCCTTGACCGGGTCGATCGGGATCCAGAAGCTGACCGTCTGTTCTCCCTCGGTGAAGTAGTACGGCATGTCCTGGTGCCAGGGCGTCGCCTTGGCGGTGCCCGGCTCCTTGACCAGCACGTGCTCGTGGAAGAACTGCGCCGTCGTCGATTGCATGATCCGCGCCGCGATCTCCGCCGCCCGCGAGTTCAGCACCACGTCGCGGTATTCGGGGATGCGCTGCTAGCGCGGATTCGATTTAATCCTGGTCGTATCCTGCGGCAGCGAAGAAGTTCTCGCATTCGGTGGGCGTGACTTTCTCGATCCCTTCGGCGATGGCGCTCCACAGTTCCTCAATGGTTC
>Ga0056109_1000194_pt1 | contig 23352 bp, 21 predicted proteins | sample WorMetG1BERMUDA2_FD_80077 | JGI IMG/M metagenome (GOLD analysis project Ga0056109, IMG submission 80077) | Marine gutless worms symbiont microbial communities from Max Planck institute for Marine Microbiology, Germany - Inanidrilus... ...
CGTCGCAGAGGCTCCATATGGCCGGCATCATGTCCTTCGGTTGCAGGCCCTGAAAGACAACGTTGCCGAGTCCGCGCCTTGCCGCGTCGCCAACCAGCGCCTCGCGCTCGGCGCCGGCGCCGACGAGCAGGAACCGGATATCGGGCTCGTCGCGCAACCGTTCGGCGGTGTCGAGGACATTGCCGAGCGCGTGCGCCATGCCATGGGTGCCGACGTAGCCGATGACGAACTTGCCGGCGAGCCCCCCACTCATCCGCCAAAGTCTCGTCGCGCGGGCGCGGTCCGTAGCGGACCAGATCGACGCCATTCATCACCACGGCGATTTTCTCGGCCGGTATGCCGCGGGCGACGAGATTGTCCTTGAACGCGCCCGTCAAGGCGACCACCGCGGCGGCGCGCCGGTAGAGATACAACTCGAGCGACTCCAGCATCTTCAGCGGCAGGCTGTTTCGGACGGCACCGACAGCAGCGATCGATGCCGGCCATAGATCGCCGAGCTCGAACACGAAGGGGACCCGTCTCAGTGCGCCGGTTCCGTACCCGGCGACGGCGGCGAAGAATTGCGGCGAGGTCGCGGCGACCACATCGGGGCGGGCTTCGAACAGCGCCGCGATGAGCCCGTTGATGCCGAAGCTGAGGAAATCGAAAGACCGGCGGACAACCCCGCGGTTGGGAGCGATGAACGTTTTGACCCGCACGACACGTATGCCGGCCATGGTCTCGGTCTGGTGCCAGCGATTTTCGTAGCCCTGGAACAACGCCCCACGCGGGAAGTTGGGTGCACAGGTGACCACGGTGACTTTGTGTCCCCAGCGCACCCAATAGCACGCCCGTTCGAATACACGGGTTGCCGCGGCATTGGTTTCCGGAGGGAAATTTTCCGTTAGGAAAAGAATGTTCATTCCGAACCGTTGCCCCCGGGCCAACCAAGGAAGAACAGCAGTGTCCCCACCGCGAGCACCGCTCCGGCAAAAGCGATTCCGGGCCGGCCCGCTGCCGCAACGGCGGCCAGGCCGACGAGCACGACGTTGACCGCCAACACGTGACGGACAACGGCGGCATGACTATGGCCGCGCTGCACGGCCCGTTGATAGAAATGTTCGCGATGCGCCTGCCAAACGCGCTCGCCTCGTGCGGCGCGGCGTGCCAGGGTCACGGTGGCGTCGGCGAGATATTAGAGCGGCAGGATCAGCGCTGCCACTCCTTGGCCATGGGCGGCAAGCTCGAGGAGCAGCCACCCGGTCACGAAGCCGAGGGGAACGCTGCCAACATCGCCGAGGAACACTTTCGCCGGCTGCCAGTTCCAGATCAGAAAGCCCAATGCGGCCGCGGCGAGCGCAATGCCAAGGGCAGGAAGGTTGCCGGCAACACCGCCGACGAAGACAACGATGGCGACGCCAAAGCCGATGGATGCGGTTTCGCCGCCGGCAAGTCCATCGATTCCGTCCATGAAGTTGAACAGGTTGACGAACCAGAGCCAAAAGACTCCAGCGAGAAGCAGGTCGACCGCCGATGGCAACGCCGCGGAGATGTATGCTCGGTCAGACGGTGCCGCGATGAGGACGACGGCAATCGCGGCGGCCTGCACGGCAAGGCGCACGGCCACCGGCAAGCCGCGAAGGTCGTCAATCCAGAACACGACGGCGAGGACGACAGCCAGGGCCACGACGACGAACATCGGTGGTGCCGCGTCTCCCATGACGCCGACGACGGTCCATGCGATCACTACCACGGGCACGATCGCAAGGCCGCCGCCGCGCGGCGTGGGCAGGCTGTGGCTGCTGCGCTCGTTCGGGTGATCGAGAATGGCGCGGCGGCGAAGCTGACGGAGCAACAGGCCTGTGGCGGCGAATGCGGCACCGGCGACGGCGGCGAAAAGGACGGCAAATCCTGTCATGTCCGGCGTATATACCGCAGGGTCTCTCTCGCGCAAAAAAAGGCGTGTTCGTTGAACACGCCATACCGCGAGCGTACCTGAATCGGCGTCGACTAGATGGCCGCCTCCAAGATCAAACGGGCCGCAAAAACCGGCACCGCAACCCTCTCCATTACATCCGCGCCGGGACCGGCTGCGGCCTATTCCGCCACCACGAATCAAGCGTCAGCAAGGCCCAGACCTTCAAGGCGTGGTCACGCCGACCGCTCCTGTGTTCGGATAGTAGGTTTGCCACAGGCTCCCAGGCTAGGCCCAAGGCGGCGGTCGCCTCCGGCGTCAGCCGCTCGTCGACCAGGGACTTGAGATCGTGTTTCAGCCAAACGCCCATCGGCGGGTTGAAGCCCCGTTTCGGCCGCTCGACGATCTCGGTCGGAAGCAGGCGCCGCGCGACAGCCTTGAGCAGGGTCTTGGCACCGTTCGCGAAGCGGATGTCCGGAGCGAAGGTCTGCACCGTTTCGACCACCCGGTGATCGATCAGCGGCAAACGCAATTCGAGGGAATGGCTCATGCTCATGGCGTCGCCGTAGGCCAGCAGATTCCCCGGCAGGAACGAACCGAGATCGGTCTGCTGCATGGCGTCCAGCGGGTGTTCGGACGGAGCGTCACGGTAAAGCTCGGCGATGGGGCGGGGTGGCCGCGCATCGAGGCCGAGCAGCCGTCGGCGCTCCTCGGGGTCGAAATACTCGACCCACGATGCATACATGTCGGCGTCGGCCAGATTGGCTCCGGTTAGGAACTCGCGCACCCGGCGGTGGCCGTGGCGGCCTTCCGAGTCTTCTCGAATCAACCGAGTGGCAGGCGCGATCACCCGTTCGCCCAGCCACGCCGGCAGGCGCCTGTAGCGCTCAGCCAGCAGTCCGCCCCGGTAGCGTGGATAACCGGCGAAGACCTCGTCGCCACCGTCACCGACGAGGGCAACGGTCACGTGCTCGCGGGCCTTGCGCGAGAGGTCGTTTGTCAGCAAAGCGGTCGGGTTGCCGAACGGTTCGCCGAAGGCGGCGACATGGTCGTCGAGCAGGCCGGCGAGGTCAGGGCTCGCCGCCAGTTCGACATGGTCGCTGCCGATGTGGCGGGCGACGGCCGCCGCCGCATCGCGCTCGTCGTAGGCGGCCTCGTCGAAGGTCATCGTGAAGCTGCGGACGCGCGGGCCGCCTTCGCGTGCCGACTCCTCGCCCATCAAAGCGGCGATCACCGAACTGTCGATGCCGCCGGAGAGGAAACACCCGAGCGGCACATCGGCGATCATCCGCCCGGCGACAGCACGGCGGAGCACCGGCAACAGCTCGTCGACGGCCTCATCCACGGTGGGACTCCGATCACCGGCGAAGTGCGGATGCCAGTAGCGTTCGACGACGAACTCGCCGTCCCGCCAGCGGAGCAGGTGGCCCGACGGCAGTTTGCGGATGCCGGCGTGGATGGTCCGGGGCGTCGGCACGTAGAGGCAGGCGAGATAGTCCGAAAGCGCGTCAGTATCGACGCTCAGGTTGACGCCCGGATGGCGGGCTAACGCCCGGATCTCCGAGGCGAAGGCAATGGCACCGCCCGGCAGTGGGGCATAGACCAGCGGTTTGATGCCCAGCCGGTCACGGGCGAGCAGCAGTTCGCCCCGCTCGCGGTCCCACAGCGCGAAGGCGAACATCCCGACAAGCCGATGCACCGCGTCCGCGCCTTCGCGGGCGAGCAGCCGGAGCAGCACCTCGGTGTCGCTGGCCGAGCGGAACGTTTCTCCCGCGGACTCCAGCTCCTGCCGAAGGTCTCGGTAGTTGTAGATCTCGCCGTTGTAGGCGAGGACAAACCGGCCGTCGTCCGTGGCCATCAGCTGGTGGCCGCCCGGGCCGAGGTCGATGACAGCGAGGCGGCGAAATGCGAACCCCGTGCCGCCGTCGCGCTCCAGCCAGGTGCCATCATCGTCAGGGCCGCGATGGCCGAGGCGCGCCGCCATGGCGTCGAGAACGTCGGCGCGTGCCGCGGTGCTACCGGCCAGTCCGCACATCGCGATTCATGGGAGTCAGTTCGGGCGCCGGGCGACCAGCAGAACGTTCTTGCCGAAGGGCGGTGAAAGAAGCCGCTCGGCGAGCCGGGGTTAGCGGCACGCCGACGGCATCGTAGAGCCGGACCATTTTCGGGTTGAAATCGGTCTTGCCGCCGACGGTGTTCAAGAGCCACCAGGGCGCCACTCCAAGGATGTCGAAATAGCAGGCCAATCCGATCTCGAATCCCGCATCTCCGACTTTGGCTCGGAGTTCGCTTCGGCGATAGCGCCGGAAATGCCCGAACTGGCGGTCGAGTTCGCTGAACAGGAACTGAAGCGCCGGTACGAACAACAGCAGGTGCCCCCCGGGCGGGTAATGCGGAACAACTCAGCCAGGGCCGCACGATCATCCTCGATATGCTCCAGCACGTTGACCAGGATAACGGCGTCGCGGCACGCATCATCCATGGCGGCGACATGGGCCTCGAGCGTGGCGGAATAGACGGTCGCGCTCGCATCATCGGCGAAGCGTGCCTCCAAAACGGGCGTCAGATTGGGCGATGGCTCAACCACGTCTAATCGATCGACGTGGGGCCTGAGCAAACCGGCAAAGGTGCCGATGCCCGAACCGATCTCGATGGCGTGGCCGCGCAGATATGGCCTGAAGGTTTCGACGATCCAGGCATTGTAGTTGTCGAGACCGGCTGTTGCTTCGAGATCACGGCCCTCGTAGACAACGTTCGGCCCATTCCCGGTCGCCGCCCCTGCCGGTGTGCCACTCACGACAATGCCTCCGGTTAACGGCCCAATGCCGTCTGACACCGTTCGAGCACCGATACGACGTCGACGGCAAGCCGCAAGCCGGACAGGTCCGTCGATCGGTGGCGAATGGCCTCGGCGAACTCCTGAACCGCGACCGTCAGTGGCGGGGTGTCGTCAACGGGGATGGCCTTCGCTGGTTCTTCCTCGGCGGCACTCTGCGGGCTGTCCAGGTGCACTGCGCGGGTCAGCGCGTCACCGCGCCCTCGTCCGAGAAGATCAGTTCGTGGCGGCCGAAGGTCGCGGCGACGAACCGCGTGCGATGCTCCATCAGGTTGCCGATTCAAAGGTCGGCTGCGAGACCGTCGTCGAAGGTCAGTCTCAGCGCGATCACTTCGCCAGGACCTTCCGGTGTGGATTGACGGGCTTTGCTCCACGCCTCGACGTTCGCCGGGCGATCGCCGACGAGATCCAGGCATAGGGCGACGTCGTGCGGCCCCCAATCCCAAAGCACGTCAACGTCGTCCCGAAACGGCCCCCAATTCCCGCCCGCGGTCCGCAGGGACTGCAGACCGCCGAGGGACCGGGCCTCCTGTTTCATCGCCCGGAAGCCCGGGTGGAAGAGGTAGGTATGGTCGACAATCACCGGGACCCCGCGGTCCTCCTCCAGTGCCAGAAGGGCTTCGGCGTCGGCCCAGCTGGTCGTCAGCGGCTTTTCGACCAGCGTCGGCAAGTCCGCCTCGATAGCGGCTCGAACAATATCGGCATGGGTGGCCGGCGGCGTGGCCACAATCACGCCATCGAGATCACCGGCGGTAATCAGTTCGGACCAGTCCGCCGCGACGGCGCACCCATCGCCGGCCAGGGCGGCGGCATCGGGAGCCCGGCTCGCCAGTCGAGCCAAGACGACGTCCTCAAGTTCGGCGATCGTGCGGATATAGTTCCGCCCCCAGCGGCCGGCACCAACCAGTCCGAGCCGAAGAGGAGCCTCCGCCAACTAGACCTCACCCGTGTAGTTGCGGTCCGACCACTCAAGGAACCGACGGAGTCCTTCGTCGAAATCGACGGACGGTTCAAAGCCCAATTGCAATCGGGCCTTGCGGATGTCGGGGCACCGCCGGTTGGGTTCGTCGGCCAGGTAGCTGTCCGGGTACTCGACGACGTTGAGATCGACCGGCACTCCCCGCACGGCCTCGATGCGCCGGACCAGATCGAGCATGGCGATTTCGGGTTTCGGATTGCCGATGTTGTAGGCCTCGCCGGCAACGCCGTCGAGGATCACTCGCAGGAAGCCGACCATGGCGTCAGTGATGTAGCAAAAGGTGCGGGTCTGGTTGCCGGTGCCGTAGACGTTCACCGGCATGCCGCCCTTGATCCGGCTGGCGAAGTTGGGCAGCACCCGGTAGTCGGTCTCCTGCATTCCGGGGCCGAACACATTGAATGGCCGGATGACGTTCGTGTGGGTGCCGTCCTTGGTGTGGAAGATGTAGCTCAGCGTCTCGCCGACACGCTTGCTTTCGTCGTAGCACGCCCGCGGGCCCCGGCAGGCGACGTTGCCGCGGTAGCTCTCGGCGGTCGGCACGTGGCGGGGATCGGGATCGCCGTAAATCTCGCTCGACGAAAAGAAGGTGAACCGGGCGCCGAGGCGGGTTGCCAACAGCAGCATCAGGCGGGTTCCGGTGACTGCTGTCTGCAGCGTCTCCAGCGGATAGGCGCGATAGTAGAACGGGCTGGCGATTTCGGCGGCGTGGATGATGTAGACGAGGGGCCCGTCCCACTCGAAAGGTTCCGTGACGTCGTGCCGGATGAAGCGGACGTTGGCCCGGTCGGGAAAGGCGGCACCTTCCTTGCCGGCGGTGATCATGTTGTCGAGGGTGATCAGGCTGACCGGTTTGGTAAGGATGGTTTCGTTCAACCGAACGAACACCTCGGTGAAGTAGCGTCCGAGAAACCCACGGGCACCCGTCAACAGGATGGTCTTTCCCGCCAGCACCCCCGCCCGGTCGGACAGGCGATCGGCGATTTCGGCGATGTCAGAGTCGAGCAGGAATTCACGCATTCGGGTCAGACCATTCTCGGTTGGGGAAGGGGAACGATGAACCGCCCGCCGCCGTCGCGGTAGGCGGAATGCTTGTCGATGATAGAGTCGGCAAAGTTCCAGGCAAGTATGACGACAGCGTCCGGTCGGCGTTCGTACAGGACGTCGGCCGACACCACCGGAATATGCAGCCCGGGAGTATAGAGACCCTGCTTCCAGGGACTGTCATCGACGATGAAGTCGACGACGTCGGGTCCGATCCCGAAGTGATGCATCAACGTCGTTGCTTTGGCGGGAGCGCCGAACCCGGCAACGATTTTTCCCGCCGACTTGAGCTCCGCGAGCATGGCCTTGAGCTCGTCGCGGACGCTCTCGATGCGGGCGGCGAAGCCCTTCAGCGTCTCCGCTTGGTCGAGGCCTAGGGCTTGCTCCGCGGCAATGGCGTCGGCGACGGAGGTATCCACCGAGTGCGGTCCGCCCGCGCGTTGAACCGTGGCGCGGAGACTGCCGCCGTGGGTGTCAATCCTTTCGGCGCGGATCAGCTCCATGCCCTGGGATGCGAAGAACCGCTGTAGCGGAGCGACGGTGTGATAGTCCAGATGCTCGTGATAGACGGTATCGAAGAGAGTCTTCTCGTAGACGTCGACCAGATACGACACCTCGAAGACGAACACGCCGTCGCGCGCCAGAAGGATGCGGATGCCCTCGACGATCGCGGCGAGGTCGTCGATATGGGCGAAGACATTGTTAGCGGTGATGATCGCTGCCCTGCCCCGCTCCTCCTCCATGCGCGTGGCTATCGCCGGCGTGAAGAAGCCGGGGAACGTCGGAATGCCGGCGGCGACGGCTTCGCGGGCGATATCGACGGCGGGATCGATTCCCTGAACCCGCATGTCGGCATCCTTGAACGCCTTCAAAAGCGTGCCGTCGTTTGACCCGATATCGATGATCAACGATTCCGGCCGCACGCGGTAGCGCGCCAGCAGATCGGCGGCGTAGTCCTCGAAGTGGCGCACGAACAGCGGTGACGTTCCGGAGACGTAGACGTAGTGATCGAACAGCGCGTGCGGATCGACCACATCGAGAAGCTGCACGTGGCCGCACCCTTCGCAAAAGAAGACTTCGAGCGGATAGGCAGGTTGCGGCTCGTCCAGCGCATCCGCCGGAATGAAGGCGTTGGCCGGCGGCGTCGGTGTCAGCGCCAGGACCAGCGTGAGATCCGAGCTGCCGCAAAGCCGGCAGGTGCTGCGTCGATGACAGGTCTCAGTCACGGTCGGCTTCGGCGGGACGTCAGTCGATCATATGGATGCGGACGACGTCGGCTTCGTAGGACTCCTGGTCGCGCGGGTTCCGCAGACAGCGCGAGAAACACCGTATCGACCGGGAACTTCATGCCGTGATCGACCATCGGCGGCGTGAACACCATCTGCCCGGCCTCGACGAGGAGCCGCTCGGGCTCGGCATCGCTGCCTGTCGGCCGATGGAAATACTCGATGCATCCGTCGACGACATAGCAATAGTGCCAGTCGGTCTTGTGGTAGTGATTGGCGCGCACCACCCCTTTCTTCGATGTGATCAGCACCGCACTCCGCATCATCAGGTCGACCAGCGGCTGGATGGCGCCGCGGTCGTCGACGAAGGGCGTCTCCAAAGGCACGATCGGTCGGGTCGGCCACGTCGCCTTTTCCTCTTCGGTGAGCGGTGGAATGTCCGTCATCGCGAGAACCTTTGGCGGAGAATCATCCAGAAGACCGAAAGCGCATGAACGGCCTTGATCTTCTTGCCTTCGGCGTACGAGCGGCCGTGGTAGCTGACCGGGACTTCGTAAACGACATCGGCGGCCTTGACCACCCGGGCAAGAATCTCGGCATGCTGGTCCCAGCCGTCGGACCGCAGGTCTTCCGGTTCGACCAGGTCGCGCCGGTACATCAGGTAGCACGAGTAGATGTCGGTGAACGTCATGTTGAAAAACACGTTGAACATCAACGTGATCATACGGTTCCCGACGAGGTGCCAGAAATAGTGGACGCGGGTGTATTCCGGCGCCATGACGCGGCTGCCCATGACCACGTCGGCGTCGAATTGGAGCACCGGACGCATCAACTTCACGTAGTCGGCCGGGTCGTACTCGAGGTCCGCATCTTGGAACAGAATGAAGTCGCCCGTGGCTTCGTGAAGACCCGCCCGCACCGCGGCACCTTTGCCGCCGTTGACCGGCATGCGGACGTTCTGCGCATAGAGGTCGGGGTGCGCGGCCAGGAGGTCCGGCGTCCGGTCCGCCGACCCGTCATCGACGACAATCACTTCGAAGGTAACGCCCTCGACATGCTGCGCACTGATCCGCTGGAGGATTTCCAGGATCGTCTTTTCCTCGTTGTAAACGGGGACAAGGACGGTGACCACGGCAAGCCTAAATCGAGGGCCGAAAGCGTTATCCGGCGGAGTGGGGGCGACCCTTATAGCGGCGGGTCATCGACCGCGCAACCGGCCGACGGTCGCTGCCAGCGCCAGCGGGGCTTCGGCTACCGTTTTCAGCGCCTTACCCCATGCACCGGTGCGCCCATAAGCGCGAATCGCCTCGTAGTGCACGGCGGTCGTGCGGAAACAGACGCTGGGCCATACGCCTCCCGGCCGGCCGGCCAGCGCCCGCGCATGGCGATCCGCAATATCTAGACAGCAGGCCAGACGGCGCGCCGTGTTGGCGGTGATGCCGGACGGACTAATGTGGTAGCGCGTGCGGGCTTCGGGAAACACCGCGAACGGAGTGCCCGGTGGCGCAAGCATCTTCAGCCAGAGGTCGAAATCCTGGCCGGTGGCGAGGCCTGTATCGAATCCGCCGACGGCATCCACCGTTTCTTTCCGCGCGACGACCGTCGACGTGGCGATGTAACCGCGCCGGTAAAGGGACACGAAGGGGTCACCGGCTGCGAAGTTTCGAACACAGTCGACCACCGTCTCGTCTCGGTCGCCGGCGCGGATGTAGTTGTGTGCGACGAGCACCCGGCCATCCTTTTCCAGCTCCGCGATGCTACGTTCCAGTTTTTCGGGGAGCCACTCGTCATCGGCGTCGAGGAACGCCAGGATCGGTTGACGAGCCTCGGCGATCGCCCGGTTGCGCGCCACGCCGGCACCGGCATTGGCCTGGCGGATAACGACCAGTTCGATGCCTTCCATGCGCCGCGACATCTCCCGCGCCGCTTCGAACGTTCCATCGTTCGATCCGTCATCGACGACCAGGACCTCCTCCGGTTTCGCCGTTTGGGCGGCAATGCTGACGAGGGCCCGCCCGACGGTAGATGCGGCGCGGAAGGCGGGGACGATAACGCTGACCGGAGCGAACCCCGCATCAGGCGGCATCGGCAAAGGCCTCCAGGCCGTCCGCCGGCGCCGAGGACGAGGGCGAGCTTTCGACATGGATACGGACGGCGAGTTCCAACATCAGCAGCGTGTAAACACGGAATCCATGCCGGCGCGGATCGGCCAGCAGCCGGTCGATGCCGTCGGCGGTCCACCAGCCGCGTTCCAACGCGGATCGTCCCGTCAATACACGGCGTGCCAGCGGTTCCAACCCGGCATCCAGCCATGCCGGTACGGGCGAGGCGAATCCTTGCTTGGGTGCGGCAATGACGTCCTCGGGCAGAAAACGCGCAGCAATGCGGCGCAGAAACGCCTTCTGTCGGTCTCCCGGCGTCCGGATGTCCGGTGGTACGGCCAAAGCGGCCTCGACCAGGCGGTGGTCGAGATACGGGACGCGCCCCTCGACCCCGACGGCCATGGACGTGCGGTCGAGGAGGGTCAGCAGGTCCTCCGGCAGATAAGTGGCGATATCGGCATAGAGCGCCGCCGTCTGCGCCGGGCCGTCAAACTCGGCGAAGAAACCGGCCTGCGCCGGCTCGGGCAGGGGCTGGCTGTTGCCCGCCAGTGCGCGGACCGGTGCGGGAAAATGGGTCGAATGGTCGTGCAGATAGCGGCCGCGGTCTCGGTCGAACAACGCCGCTCGGCGCAACCGCCAGGCGGTCATTGGGTCGATGGTGCGCGCCAGAGGTTCAACAACACTCCTGCGCAGCCAGCCGGGAAGCATCAGGTAGCGGCGCTCGACGGGGAGACGGAAATAGCGTCCGTAGCCGGCGAACAGCTCATCGCCGCCTGTACCGTTCAGCGCCACCTTGAGATCGCGGCCGAAGACCTCCTCGATCAGCGCGTTGGGCAGTAGGGCCGGATCATTGACCGGTTCGTCGCAGTACCACGCCAGGCGCGGCAGGTGCTCCGCGACCGCCGCCGCTGGCAGCTTCAGGCTATGGTGACGGGTGGCGTACCGGATGGCGACGCTCTCCGCCAGGGGTGCCTCGTCGACCGCAGCGCCTTCGAAGCTGACCGTATAGGTGTTGATCGGCGAAGACGCCTCTTGGGCGGCAAGGGCGACCATCAGGCCGGAGTCGATGCCGCCGGAGAGCAGCGCGCCGACCGGGACATCGGATCGGAGCTGCAACCCGACACTTTCCCGCAGCACGGCGACCAGATGCTCCTCGATGGCATTTGCATCGCGCGGAAGATCCTTCGTTGCGCGGGCGTGCCAATACCGTTCTACGGTGATATCGCCCGCGGCATTGACGATCAGCTGGCAGCCGGGCGGCAGCTTCTCGACCCCGCGGAAAAGGGTACGGGGCGCCGGCACGAACCCATGGGCGAGATAGGCCGAGACCGCATCCTCGTCCACGGCGGGGTCCACCAATCCCGATGCGAACAGCGCCTTGACCTCGGATGCGAAGACAAGACCTCCACCGGCGAGCCGCGCCCAGTAGAGCGGCTTGACCCCCAGCCTGTCGCGCACGAGGACCAAGCGGTGCGCATCGGCGTCATACAGCGCCAAGGCGTACATACCATTGAGCGGCTCGACGAAACGGTCCCCCATGCGCTCGGCGAGCGCCAGGACGACCTCCATGTCGCCCTGTGTCCGGTAGGCGTAATCCGGGTTGTCGGCGCGCAGTTCCACGTAATTGTAGATCTCGCCATTGCCCATCAGCACCAGACGGTCGCCGGCACCGACGAGCGGCTGGTCGCCGGTCGCGAGGTCGATAATCGCCAGGCGCACAAAGGCGACCTTGTAGCGCCCGTCGGCGGAGGCCCATCGGCCGTCGCCATCGGGACCGCGGTGGCGCATCGCCGCTGTCATGGAACCGGGGTCCTCGACGGGGGGCGCCGCGCCGCGCGGCACGAACACACCGGCGATACCGCACATCAGACGACGTCCACCGTGATGGTTCCGGTCCACGGCAGGGAGGCTCGGTCTTCGAACCGGATCATCGTTGCCGGTTCGCCGTCCCCATAGGCCCGCCAGCGAGTCGCAGACTCGAGCCGCAAGGGTGTATCGCCGCTGACCCGACAAGTCGCGGCGCGGCCTCGAACGACGACGGCATCGCCGTCACGCTCGACCGGCAAGGATGTCACCAAGCTGCGCGTGACCGTGCGCTCACCGCGGCCGTCAACCTGATCGGTGACGGAGAAGCCGTTGGTCGCGAGTCGCCATCGGCGGACGACGGTTCCGACGCCGCCAATCCGTGCAAAGCCGTGGTGGGTCAAAGCGACACCATCGTCTGCCGTGCCAAGCACCGGCGGCGGAATCGATCATCGTAATAGGGCCTGTTCGGCGGATAGGGATCATGGCCATCGACGGTGAGGGAATTGTGGGCTGCGGCCGAGCGGTAGAACGCAGCCTCACCGGTCTCGCCGTAGGCGCCGCGCCCGGGATCGACGAACACCGCTTCATCGCAATAGTGGACCTCGAAGGACCCGACATCCTGGTGACCGTGGCCCGGCATCGCCGACCACCCCGTCGGTGGGGCGTGCCACAGGCCGGCCCAGGGCGGCGCGTCCACGCGCAACCATCCATCGGCCGTCAGATCATTTTCATTCACTGGATTCGTCTCGGCGATCAGCACCGACAGGGCGTCGCGCTCCTCTGGGTCAAGAAGGCCGTTCCAACCGGACGACAGGTCGCCGTCGGGAAGCAGGCCGCCGAGGAAATCGGGCGGGCAGTCCGGCGAGATGTCGCCAACAAGCGGTACCCCGGCCGGAAGCGCGAGCCGGGAGGCGACGGCCAGGGTCCGCGACACGGTCGCCCGCAGCGCCTCCTCTTCGGACCGGCGGTGTTTCCGCGCTGCGAGCCACGCGTCGGTATAGTTCCGGGTGAGCAGCAGGTGGTAATGGCTGGATCCTTCCCGCAGCACGCCCGACGATGAGAATATCCGCTCCGCCTCTTCGACGAGAATACGTCCGCCGAGGTCGGCGCAGGCCGGAAGTCTCAGCGCAAGGCCGAGCTGGTAGAGCCCGCGGCCGTCGTTGGCCAGATGATTCGACGTGTGGTGGTCGCCGAAATACTCGAGGCGCGCCGCGATCGCCGCACCGTGCGCGGCGAGCACGGTGAGCGTATCGGTACGTGGACCGGGAAGACCGTGACGCCGGGCGAAGCGCAGAACGTTGATCGCCCGTTCCGCCGCCGTATAAGGGTGCCATGCCCACCCGTCGTTCGGCTCCCCGTGGGCTGTTCGCCAAGCCGTCCATAGAGCCTGCACCCAGGCCGGATCGATGCGGTCTCCCAACAGCGGCAACCAGGCGAATCGGTGAATGGCGAGCGCCGTTTCGATGTCGTCGAACGACTGTCGGACGAAGTCGTCCGCATCACCGGGTCGGAGCCGCACCGTCTCACCCGGCAGCGGCAATGCGATCTCTGCCAAGGGGCGGCCTACCTCCAGCCCTTTGAGATCCGTCTCGGGCGGCTCCCGAACGAAAGGTTCGAACCCGTTGAGATAGGGGGGCCGGTGGGGCGAGAACGGCGGTTCGCCGGGGTAGCGGCCAAGGACGTGGCCCACCGTCCATTGCCGAAGCACCGGATCGACGGCTAACTGGCGGACCTTGCGGAACAACGCGGCGGTCACCGCGTCGCTCCCGCGGACGGCTGACACGACAGGGTTTCCCCGGCTATAGAGAGGGGCCGCGCGGGCGTGCGCCGCCGAAGCCATCCGAATCCGGTTCCCGCATGACCGAGACCGCCACCAAGGACGATATCCGCCAGTTCTGGAAGTCCCTCTACGACTCTCTTTACGAGGACGTGGATGGAACGCTCACGGCCGATCAGCTTTTTGCAGGGATCGGCGATCTCGAGGACATGTTCTGGTTGCGCGGCCACATGGCGACAGTGGAGATGCCGCTCGCGACGCTGGCCGGCAAACGGGTGCTGGAAGTCGGACCCGGCGCCGGAGGTCATTCGGCGCTGTTCGCCCGTCACGGCGCGGTCATGTCCAGCGCCGATATCACCTTCGACCGGGCTCGCGCGACCCAGGCCAAGTTCCAACTGATGGGCGGCCGCGCGACCGGGTGCCAGGCGATGCAGGCCGATGCCGAGGCGCTGCCGCTCGCCGACGACACCTTCGACATCGTCTATTCCAACGGTGTCTTGCACCACACGCTCGATACGGCACGCGCCATCGACGAGGTCTACCGCGTGCTCAAGCCCGGCGGACAGGCGGTGATCATGCTGTATTGCAAGAGCTCGTGGCATTACTGGTTCAACATGTGACTGTGCGTCGGGATTCTGCAGGGCCGTGCCTTCGGCGATGAGAATTGGTTGGGCCGGGCGACCGAATGGGGCGGCAAGGACGAACAGACGGTCGAAAACCCGATCACCCGGCGCTACACGCGGGGTGAAATCCGGCGCCTCTTCGGCCGATTCGACGACCTGACCACGCGCAAGGGGGAGTTCTACTTCTACCTGATCCCGAAGCTGGGAAGGCTGTACCGCCGCTGGCAACTGCGCCGGTATGGCACCCATCCGGGCGGCATCCTCGTCTACGGCGAACCTTGGCCGATCCAGTCGCCCCTCGAGCTCTGGCTCGGCCGGATTATCGGTTGGGCGTGGTTCATCTCGGCGCGGAAACCTGGCTAGCTGCCAGGCGGTCAGCCGCGTCCGGTTGGGCGGTGAGGCCGGCAAGGGCGGTTGGAAGATCGGCGAACCGGTCAATAACGGCGTCGGCGCCGAGGTCCGCTGCCGGCACGTGCCGGTATCCCCATGACACGAGCACGATGGGCAAGCCGGCATTGCGGGCTGCGGCAACGTCGATGGCGCTGTCGCCAACAAACGCCGCCGCGGCGGTTTCGGCACCCATGGGCGCAAGCGTTTCGAAGACATGGCGAGCGTCGGGTTTGCGGTATTGTGTCGCATCACCGCCAACGATGGATGCGAAGAGGCCGCGGAGTCCGAGCGCTTCCAGGACGGCGACGCTCAAGGCTTGTGGCTTGTTGGTGCAGATACCGAGCGCCACGCCATCTCCGGCAAGGGCTTCGAGAATGTCGCTGACGCCCGGATAGATCACCGTCTCGTCGGCAGGATGGGCGAGGTAGTAGCCGGCGTATCGGTCGAACAACACCTCGAACGCTTCCCCCGTCAGGGCATCGCCCGTGGCAGCCCAGGCTTTCTCGAACATCACCCGCGCGCCCTCGCCGACCATGGTGCAGACCTCGTCGTGCGAGAGCGGCCGGCGGCCATCCGACGCAAGCGTGCGGTTCAATGCGTTGCGCACGTCGGGAACGCTGTCGATCAGTGTGCCGTCGAGGTCGAACACGATGGCATCCGTTCGGTATTTCGGCTGGTTGCCTCGCGCGGGCATTTCGTTTCCTTTTCTCCGTATTCGGCGCCGGATCGGCTTGTTGGACGAGGGGGACGGGCGAATCAGATCGTCCGGTTCTCGGCCCCCCGAACCCCGGCGGTCACACGCTCTATGCCGGGCCTCTCGATGGACAGCGGGCATAGTCCAAGCGATACAGAAGCCGGGTTTTCGTGCTTGCCCCCAATCCGGGCAGTGTGCGGGAACGTGCCTTGCGGACGGTAAAGGTCCGCACGAGATCCAGGCAACCGGCATTCCCCAGAGCCGTGATGGTTTCCGAAAGCCCCGATGGGTCGCCGGATTCGGGCGGCCAAACCAGAAGGTGGGTGATGCCCAGTGCCTTCGCCTGACTCAAGAAACGTACCGGGTCGGCGTGACCGGGCAGCAGGTCGATCAATGCCTGCAGGTCCCATGGCGCCGAGAAGTAGGGAACATCGAGGTAGTAGAGAATCTGACGCTCTGTCACCAACAGGCGCGAATCGGCACCCAGGTTGGCGTTGATCCACGGCACTGGTTCGAACCGTGCGACCGTTCGGAGCAGATACGCCTCGCGGGACTCATTGCTGAACACGAAACGGGCGGGCGCCGACGCGAAAACGCCTGCGCCCGCCGTTTGCACCGAAAGGGTCAAGGCCAGCGCCAGAACGAGCGCCGCCCGCCACCGTAGATGACGGCTGGTGCTGTCAGGAAAACAGCGGCGATCGCCAGGCTCCAGCCGCGATCAAGGTGGCGGCGCGCCAGCGCGTACAGCAACGCCGCAACGCCAAGGGAGGTCAGCCATGTCCACAGCGTCAACGCCTGCTCGCCCCCGAGGCGGAGCACCGGCAAATAGGTCATCTGCACGAGCAGCGGTGCGGCCCCGTCGATCGCCCGGGGCACGAACTCGATCGCGTTGTCCTGGAGGAATTGGCGCGGTAGGGCGAAATGATAGGCGAGCGTGTCGGCATCGGTCGGCGGAGCCAGCGCGACGATGGCGCCGAAGCCCAACACTGCCACCACTGTCAGGAGGACAAGCCACCCACCGGCGTGGGTAGGTGGGGCGGGACGCGATGGCAACCGCAAAACCGTGCATCCCGCGATTCCCGCTACCAGCAGCAGCCCCAATGGCCAAGCGCCCAAGGCCCCAATGACGCCAAGGGGAAAAACAAGGAATCCCAGCACGCCCATGCCGAGGACGAATGCCACAGGCAAGGCTTCCGTCCTCCCGACACGGCCGCGCAAACCCAGCGCCGTTAGCGCTGCGGCCCCCAGACCGGCACACGCGGCCGCCTGTGCGCATGCCACGATGAGCGCGATGACCGTGCTCACGAAAGGCCGACCCTCGACAACACAGCGTCGGCCAGGTCACGGAACTGCCACAGCCATGCGGCCATTGCCGCGACCACCCATAGCACCAACGCCCATCCCACCTACGACGGAGGCGCCGGCGCGCCGCGATCAGCCGCTTCCGGCCCAGGTCGGGAATCAGGCCCCATCAGCCCGTATCAGGGACCATGAACCTGCAGGTGCGGTCCAACGCTGTTTCGTCGTAGAGGCCATCGATGACCCAGAGTTCGCTCACGCGATCGCCGACGATTTGAACACGTCCGGCGCGGGGTCTTTCTCGAGCCACGCCAAGCGGTGCCAGGCGGTACGCGCTTTGTCCTTGGCGACATGCCAAAACGGCGGGCGGGCCGAATACACCAAACCGTTCCAAGGCGAAAATCCGTCGACGAGAATTCGGTCGCCAGCGCGCCAAGGATAGTCGTGGAAACGGACCTCGGTGCTGTCCGGCAAGGTCTTCGAAAGCTTGTTGCAACGATAAAACGCGGTCTCGGGCGCGACGGCGGCGCGCCGCACGTCGAAGTAGCCGGCGATCACCGGCGGGTCCATTTCCTGCATGGAGACGATATTGATCGCCAGATCGACCGGTGCCGCGGCAATAGACGGCGCGTCGTCGGCGCGAACGGCGATCAGACCGACATCATCACGGGCGACGGCGGCACGCATGTCCTCGGCACTCGATACAAGGGCGACACAGCCGCCCGGCCCGCTCCGCCGCGCGAACATCACATCGAGAAGCAAGACCTTGGTCAAATTGACGAGTATGACCTTGCGCCGGGGGAACGCGAGGCGGAGGAGAGCCGACATCACGCCGTAGCCATCGCCGATCACGCACGACACACCGTCGTCTGCGCTCTCGAGATGATCCAGGCGATGCCGAAGAAGCGCGAGCGTCAGCACTTGCCGGATCATGTCGCCAGTGAACTGACGCCCTTGACGCCGGGCGACGAGGCGACCCAGCTGTTGGCATTCGGAGAACGTCGGGAAATCCCTGCCCATGCATCTGTAGGGCCACTGCAGGACCCAATGAGCCGCGGTGTACAGCGGCCCTGTTTTTCGCGAAACGGTGCCGGCCGGGTTGCTGCCGTGTAGATCACCGGCATCGTCGACGTTGAACGACGCCATATGCTGCTCCCAGTACGAGGAACGGCTGGCCTCGGGCACGTCCGCCGCGGTCGCGAGCGCGGCAACGGCGGCGTCGTCGATCAGCAGGGTCACGATGATGCGGCCTTTGTCATCAGTACTGTCCTTGCAACGGATCACCGTCGGTCATCGCGGCTTCCACCAGGGCGACGTCTTCCGGGGAGTCCACCGAAAAGTACGGTCGGTACGGGATCTCGGCGATGCGCTGGCGGCGACCGTTGTCGCAGACGCGGTTGCTGTCGCACGCTTCCTTTTGCTCCAACGGCGATTCGGGCTCGGTCGTGAACCAACGGAGGAAGGCCCAGCGGAAACCGAAGATGCCGCCCACGCGTTTGGCCCCGAGTTCGGGCGAAAACGATTTGGCCCAGGGAACGGGGCTGCGAGAGGTGTAGAGCACATCGCCGCGGCGATCGTGAACGATCTTCACGATATCCGGGTTGCGATAGAGAGCCTCGTCGACGATGGGAACGGCGAGCATCGTTCCATCCACCTTGGGCTCATCCCGTAGCGGCGCTACGACGGCCTCGATCACGTCGGGACCGAGCAAAGGCTCGTCCGCCTGGACGCAGACCACGATGTCGTCGTCGGCGAGCGCGATGCCACAGGCTCCAGCCGCTTCGGCGACGCGGTCGAGGGCGCGTGTGTGGGTGTCGGCGGTCATCAGCGCGGGAAAGCCGCGATCGGCGCAGAAGGTGCGGATTTCCTCGTCACAGGTCGCAACCCAAAGCCCATCCCATCCCTCGTACAGCGCCGCACGCCCGTAACAATGCTCGAGCATGGGGCGGCCAAGAATGGGATGCAGCGGTTTGCCGGGAAACCGGCTGGCGGCCATGCGGGCGGGAACGATACCGATGATTTTCAAGGCAATTCTCTCAGGCGGCCTGAATCAACTCCGGAACCGATCGCCGATCCCGATCGAACAAACCGATCCCGGAAACGGGGCGACACACAAGACCATCATGAAGTAGGTTGCGGTCGCGTCGGAGGGGCGGCGCCAACGATCGACCGGTGCGGCGGGTTCGAGTGATGACGGAAAACGCAAAGCGAAAGAGCCAGCTGTTGCCTGTCGCCGGAGTGGTCTGGTGTGTGGTCGTGGCCGGAGCCTACTACGCCTACAACAGCCCCTACTATTCGGAAAAGATATCGACGTTTGCCCGGTTCTTCCTGGGCCTTGCCGGATTCTAGATGGCCGCCATCGCTTTTTCCGTTGCCTTCGCCGTCGTCGCGATTGGGCTTGGTTGGCCGGTCGTTGCCGCCCTCGATCGTCGCGGCCGCCTGTCTCCCATGGAGAAGCTGGCGATCGCGCCTCTTGTCGGAGGCTTCGCCGTCTATTTCGGTGTGTTCTTCGTTGGTCTGTGGCGCCTCGATGTCGTGACCATGGGTGTCGTAGCAGCGCTCCTCGTCGTCGCCTCGGTGCCCGGGCTTCGGACGGCACCCTGGGGCGTTGCGCTGACCGGCTTGAGAACCCTGCTCGCGGGACGGTCCTGGGCGGCCCTGTGGATGGCTACGGCGGCCGCGGTCGGCGTGCTCTCCGTGCTACAGGGCCTCGCTCCACCGAACGATTACGACAGCATGGTCTACCACCTCTCCATGCCTCGCTACGACGTCGAAAACGGGGTCATCTCGATCCCGTGGGATCGGCAGCTTATCCACGCCCTGTTTCCGGCCTACGGGGGCAACATCTCGCGGATAGCGCTGGTTCTGGCCAACGATTACGCGGCGCAGATCATCCACGGCCTGTTTGGCCTCGTTGCGGCGCTCGGTTCGGGACTGCTGGTCCGGCGGTTGGGTTACGGAGCTGCGGTGGCGGCGGGTGCGGCCGCCATGTTCCTGTGCATACGGGCGGTGATCTGGGAAATGGGCACCGCGGAAACGGACATCGTGTTTGCCGCCTTCGTAACCCTCGCGGTATTGGCGTACCTGGCGTTCCGTCAGCACCACGAATCCGGTTTGGCGGTGATTTTCGGTTTAATGATCGGCGGCGCCATCCTGGTCAAATTGCATGGATTCGTCCTCGCAGCAGCGATGGCGCCGCTGATGGTGTTCGATCTGGCCGTAAGGACTGGCCGCACAGCGAAGCTCGATTGGCGATACGCCATTGGCCCCCTGGTCGCCCTCGCCGTTGTCTTGCCCCATCTGGTTCGGGTCTACGTACTGACCGGCAATCCGGTGTTCCCCCTCTTCAACAGCGTGCTCAATCCCGGCAAGCCGGAGTTCCTCTCGGATCTCTCGCAGAGCTACGGAGTCGGCAGGGACTCCCTTCATTTGCTGAGCGGTCCGTGGAACTTCTCGATCCTTCCGACCTATTACTTCGATGGCATGGTGCTGGGCGCTCCCTACCTCCTGGCATTCTGTCCACTTGTACTGCTCGATGCGACATGGCGCCGCTGGCTGCCGGTGCTGTCGGTCGCCACCGTGTTCTATGTCTTCTGGTTCTACCTGCTTTCCCAGCAGGTCCGGTTCCTGGTCCAACTCGCACCGCTCATGACACCACTGGCGGCCGTGGGCGTGGGCGCCCTCTGGGAACGTACTCAAGGGCGCATTGCGTTGAGAGGCGTATTCGCCGCAATCACGGTCGTGTTTTCGCTGAACCAGGCGATGTTCGTCGCCGCGTACGCGGGTATCCGTCTGCCCCCGGCGCTGGGACTGATCGACGCCGCAACCTTCCACGCCAAAACGCCGACGATGAACAGCGCCAATTATGAAACCTGCAGCTACATCGCCAGAAACCTGAAACCCGGTGAACGGTACTATTCCAACGCTCGGACGTTTCTCTCGTACTACTGCCCTCAAGCACCCGCCGTGCGCAACCATTTCGCCGATGAAGCGAAGTGGTGGCTTCAGGCGACGACACCACCGCCGATGACCCTGGCCGAGTTCGTCGAACGGGTCGAAGCCGCCAACTTCCGGTTCTTCATGACGTCGCACGCTGTGGAGTCCCGAAGAAACGTTTCGCGCCGATCGGAGGTATCCGAACCGACCGCGGACAGCACCCGGTTCGGACCCTTTCTCGCGCCCGTCTTCGAACAACTCGAGCCGCTGTCAAAGGACAGTTTTACGGCCGTCTACGACGGACCTTCCGTGACCCGGCTGCTACGCGAATCGCTTGCCGCGAACGATCGCTGACGTCACGAATCCTCGGTCAGGCCCCAGCGGGTCTTCCACGCCGTGTCGGCGCAGTAGATCCGGTAGACCAGTTCCATGGTCTTCAGGGCATCCTCCGACGATCCGTTGTCGACGGCGCGGTCGCCGAGGATGGCGTCGGCGAACTCGCCGATCTCGTCGGACCACGACGGGTCCCGGTTGTAGCGGGTTGTCTGCTCGCGCGGGTCTCCCATGTCGTCGCGCCCCTTCCAGGCGACCGTCAAGGTTTCCGCGCCGTAGCTCTTCGAACCCGAAAGGATGCCCGAAAGCGTTACCGCCCCCTCGGCTAGAGTGATCTCCAGGTTGAACCGATGACGCCATTGCGTCGCCGAGGAATGGAGCATGGCGACGACGCCGTCCGCAGTCCTCATCAGTGCGTAGGCGTTGTCCTCGACGTCGTGGTTCCAAAAGCCGTTGGAGACAAAGCTGTGAACGTCGACAAACTCGCCCGCGAACAGGCGCAGGAGATCGACCATGTGGATACCCTGGTCCAGCAGCACGCCTCCCCCGGCGAGCCGGCGTTCCGTTCGCCAAGAGGTTTGACCGAAGGTGATCAACTGGGACTTTCCGTAAAGGCCGCACAGGTTGATGACCGACCCCATGGCGCCGTCCTGAATCAGTCCCAGAGCATCCCGAACCGAGTCATGGTAGCGGTGATTGAAGCCGTACTTGAGCTTGAGGCCAGGGTGCTCGCGCTCGACCTCGATGATCCGGCGGATATCGCTCACGTCCCGTCCCGGCGGCTTCTCGCAGAACACGTGCATGCCGCGCTGCAAACCGGCGATCGTCGCCTCGGGCGCCAGATCGTTCGGCAGACAGACGATCAGCGCGTCCAAATCCTCCTCGAGCAGGCGGCCATAGTGATCGTAGAACCGCATACCGTCGTCGAAGGTTCCCTCCTCCGCCAGCACGCGGTCACAGACGGCAACTGTGCGGAGAGCCGGATGGGCGTCGACGACTGCGCGGCGGCGTTTGCCGACCACCCCGTAGCCGGCGATGCCGACCTTCAACTCGCTGGACATCAAGCGGTGCCCGCCTCCGGTGACGGCGTTCGGTAGAGATCGGAGATCGTGTCGTCCGGTCGCCCCAACCGCGCCGACGCCGTATCGGGGCCGACATCCACCGGCGCGCTCCGCTCATCGGAGAGATAGAACGCGTGCAGCAATCGGATCGTGCGCGAGCAATCGTCCCGATCCACTGGATAGGAAGCGCCGTCGCGCAGGAAGGCCACGATGTCGCGGTATACCGCCTCATGACCGTAACCATACACGGCACCTCGGCCTTCGATTCCCACGAACACCTCGGAGTGATCCGCCCGCGTATCCGGATACGGCGTGAAGATCTGCAGTTCGTTGACGCCGATGCCGCCGATCTGGGCAAGCCCGTTCTCGCCGACGATGGAGATCGAAGCCTCGAAGTCGTCCGGGCGCGCGGCCGTGGTGACCTCGACACTTCCGACGGCGCCGCTTTCGTACTCCAGCGTTGCGACGACAGTATCCTCGACCTCGATGTCGGCGCCCAGCGTGCGCATCGTGGCATGCACCGTGCGCACCTCACCGCCGAGATGGCGTAGCAGGTCCACGTGGTGGATGCCCTGATTGGTCAGCGCACCGCCGTCGTGGGAGAAGGTGCCGCGCCAGGGAGCCATGTCGTAGTACCGTTGCGGACGGCACCATCGGACCCGTACCGAGACGATTCTCGGATTGCCCAGCTCACCATCAGTGATCGCCCGGCGCACGCGCTCCACCGCTTTGTTGTAGCGGTTCTGAAATACCGGAAAGACGTGACGGTTGCGTTCGCCGGCGGCCGAGTACACGCGGTCGATCTGGTCCGGCCGCATGAACGTCGGCTTTTCCACGATCACATGCCGGCTATGGCGTTCGACGATATCCAGGGCGTGCTCGAAATGCATACCCGACGGCGTGACGACGGCGACAATGTCCGCTTCCGGGTGGTTGTGAAGCATTTCGTGGTAGTTCAGATAGTGCGGCACGCCGAACTGCGCGCCGTACGGCGCCGCCCGGTCCTCGATGAGGTCGCAGACGGCCACGACCCGGACACCATCGATGGCGCCGATCGAGACGCAGTGATGGCCAGCGACGCGGCCGCAGCCAACGATCGCCACGCCAAGGGGGTTGGCGTTCACGGAGTTCTCCTTGGTTGGGATCTTGTGGCGCCTTCGCCAGCGTCGACGCGCAGCCAGACGCCGCCGGCGGCGGACGCCTCAGCGTCCGCTGCGGAGCGGCGCCATCTCCGGCGAATCGACCGGCAGCGCACCCAGGTCACGTTCGACGATTCGCCGCAGGGACTTGTACTCGTAACCAAAGGACTTGCGGCGGGTAAATCGGCGCTTGAGGTCGCCAAGATACTCACGCAG
>Ga0056109_1000206_pt1 | contig 22320 bp, 23 predicted proteins | sample WorMetG1BERMUDA2_FD_80077 | JGI IMG/M metagenome (GOLD analysis project Ga0056109, IMG submission 80077) | Marine gutless worms symbiont microbial communities from Max Planck institute for Marine Microbiology, Germany - Inanidrilus... ...
CACGCTGCCGAAGATCAATCCCGTACGCCCAGCCCATGAAAACCTCCCTGGCTAAAAACACCAGGGCAGGGAATCAGACATCGGTTAAAAACGATTCTACGTTCGTCAAATGTGCTCTAGCACCGCTGCGCAGCAGTTTCGCCACCGCTTCGATGTAGTCGGTCGCCGGGGTGTCGAAGTCGAGGTAGGGCACTTCCTTGCGCACGGTTTCGTGCACGCGGCGCGTCGCCGCGCTCAGCCCCTCGGTGCCGCGGATGTCGGCGGCCTGGCAGGCGCAGATCAGCTCGAAGGCGAGGATGTAGGCGGCGTTGTGCAGGATGTCGCGGGTGCGCCGGGCGGCGACCAGGCCGAACGAGACGTGGTCCTGGAAGTCGGCGGTCGAGGTCAGCGACTGGATCGACATCGGCGTCGACATCTGGCGGATCTCGGCGGTCACCGAGGTGGCCATGAACTGCCCACCCATCAGGCCGAGGCGCATGCCCGGGTTCTCGCGGCACAGGAACGGCGGCAGGTCGCCGTTGTGCGTCGGATCGAGCAGCCGGTCGTTGCGCCGGTCCGACAGGTTGCACATGGTCACCAGCACGATCGCCAGCTGGTCCATGGCGTTGGCGATGTACTGGCCGTGGAAGTTGGCGTTGTGCACGGCGTCGCGTTCCTCGACCACGATCAGCGGGTTGTCGTTCGACGAGTTGATCTCGTCCTCGACGGTCTGGGCGACGAAGCGGGCGGTGTCGAGCACCGGGCCCAGCACCTGCGGCGTGGCGCGGATCGAATAGGCGTCCTCGATCTGCTCGTCCAAGCCGCGCGGTTCGTCCATGGCCATCTTGCGCAGCCAGCTCTCGACCTCGTCGTCCTGCACGATCATCTTGCTGTCCGCCAGAGTCTCGTAGATCGCGGCGGCGATCAGCCGCTGCCCCCGGTGCGGCTTCTGCCGGTGCGCGGCGGCGTGGAACGGCATGATCTTGGCCTTCAGCACCTCGAAGCTGAGACACGACGCGAGCGTGTAGGACTTGATCAGCGTCTTCGAATCCTCGATCAGGCAGGCGGCCATGCCGGCCATCGCCGAGGTGCCGTTGATCAGCGCCAGGCCTTCCTTGTAGCTGAGCTTCATCGGCTCGATGCCGGCCCGCTTCAGCGCCTCGGCGCCGGGCATCACCTCGCCATCATAGCGCGCCCGCCACTGTCCGGTGCCCACGAGCGCGATGCAGGCCAGCGGGCCGAGGTCGCCGCTGGTGCCGAGCGAGCCCTTCTCGGGAATGCAGGGCAGCACCCCGGCGTTGTACATGGCGACGTATTTCTCGAAATTCTCCAGCGAGATCGCCGAGTTGCCGCGGCCCAAGGAATTGATCCGCGCCAGCATGGTGGCGCGGGTGTATTCCTCGGAAAGATCCGGGCCGACCTGCGACTGCACCGCGCGGATGATGTTGTTCTGCGCCTCGCCGGCCATCGCCGGCGGCATCAGCCAGTTGACGAAACCGCCGACGGAGGTGGTGACGCCGTAGATGATGCGGCCGTCGGCGACGAATTCGTCGAGCAGCTCGCGCGAGGCGGCGACGCGGTCGCGGATGGCGTCGTTCAGGTTGACGCGCATGTCCGGGGTGCGCGCGGCGGCGACGAAGCTCTCGAGGTCGAGGTTCTCGCCGTCGGGGATCAGGTGGTTGGTCTGCAGCATGGGGGAAGCTCTCCAGCATCGGGGGCGAAATGGGGGCCGATTCGCGGAATTCCAGTGAAGCAATTGTCTCACTCCAGACCCGCGATTTGTGCGCGAAATCGCCATGTTGCAGCGCAATATTTGCCATCTTGTCGCACGATCGGATAAAATCGTGCGTAAACGTGGCAAACCTGGAGATCCCGCCGATGGTGGAACTGGACGACTTCGACCGCCGTATCCTGACCGCCCTGCAGCAGGACGGCCGCCTGACCAGCCAGCAACTGGCCGAGACCACCAACCTTTCGGCCTCGCAATGCGCGCGGCGGCGCCGCCGGCTGGAGGAGTTGGGCGTGATCAAGGGCTATCACGCGCGGCTGTCGCGGCGCGAGGTCGGCCTCGGCATCTCGGCCTTCATCCAGGTCTCGCTCAGCACCCACGAGCACGGCGACATCACCGCCTTCATGCGGCTGCTGGAACACAACCCCAACATCCTCGACGCCTGCAAACTGACCGGTCCGACCGACTTCCTGATGCGCGTCGCGATGCAGGACCTGAACGCGCTCAACCACCTGATCAGCGGCGTGCTGCTGCCGCACCCGTCGGTGTCGCGGGTGCAGTCGCACATCGTGCTCGAATGGCTGAAGGAGGACGGCGAGTTGCCGGTCGGGGACGGCGGCGGGGCTGACTAGGCCCGACCCGTCCCGGGCAATCAATTGACTAGCTTCGGCGCCTGGGATCAGATGGAGCCGATCCGCACAGGCGCCGACCCGATCCCGCATGTACTCGACAACGCAAATCCGCGATGATTTCCATTTCCTGCAGTACAGCGGCAAGGCTTGGCCGACCGCCGCCAACGCCTGGCTGATCATCGACGCGGACGGCCTGGTCCTGATCGACACCGGCCTCAACGCGCCGGACAGCTTCGCCGGGCTGGAACGGTGCATCGTGGCGACCGGGTTCGGCCTCGCCGATGTCCACACGGTCGTCCTGACCCATGGCCACACCGACCATATCGCCGGCGTCAATCGGATCCTCGCACGGCACCGACCAAGATTGATGCTGTCCCGGAAGTGCATTCCCGAGGCCACCGATCCGGCGCGGCAGGAGGAAGCGGTGTTGCCGGGCGCGGTCCGCGAGATCGTCCCGGCGCTGCGGGATTACGACATCCTGGCCAACTTCGGCGACACCTGCGGGGACTGGCAGATCCGCGATGTCGACATCGCGCCGATCGACGACGGCGACGTGCTTTCGCTTGGACGGTACCGCTTCCATGCGATCCACGTTCCCGGCCAAGACATCGGGCTGATGGTCTTCCACGAGCGAGCGCAGGGCCTATTGCTGACCACCGACCTTTTGCGTACATCGGGGCCGGGCGGCACCCTGCCCTGGTACTCCTCGGCCGGTGGCGGCGTCGGTCCCTACTTGGCCAGCCTCGACCGCCTCGCCCCGCTGGACTCCGAGATCGATATCGTGCTGCCCTCGCACGGCGGACCCATCGACGACTTCGCGGCCGCGCGTCTGCTGACCAAGAGGGTGATCGAGGATCGCGACCGGCAGATCATCGCCTTGCTGTCGGATGGTCCCAAGCGCTGTACCGAGCTCGACCAGATTTTGTACAGCGCCAATCTGCTGGCGCTGTGTCCATGGTACGCGTCGGTTACAGAGGCGCATCTGGTTCGATTGGAATCGGACCGGCGTATCGTCCGAGACGGCAAGGTCTTTGCCCTCGCCGGATGATCTAGCGCAGCGTCGACATCCGCGTCGGTTCCAGCCGGTGCACGACCATCTCCTCGCGGATCATCAGTTCGCCGACCCGGGGCGAGATCTCGGTTTTCCAGTGCTCGCTGCCGTAGACGTCGTCGTACAGCCGCGCCCGTTCGGCCTCGTCCTCGAACCGGCGGATCCAGACGTAGCTGTTGGGGTCGTCCTCGCCGCGGAAGCTGGCGGTGATCACCATGCCCTTGGACGCCTGGAAGGGAATGATCTCGCCTTCCATCAATTCGAGCCAGGCGTCCATCTGCCCGTCGCGGATCCGGTAGAGACGCAGTTCGTAGAGTGCCATGAAAAACTCCGATGTGGATGTGCGCAGAAACCTCGGGCACGATCTTACCCTTGGCGCGGCGCGTTTCAATCAGGCGATTGCAGCGACCAGGCGATTTCGGTGGCGGCGCAGATTCCCTTCAGGCCGCCGTCCACCTCGCGGCTGGCGATCAACTGCACATCGTAGTGCTCGCCGTAGTGACGGCGCACCTCGTCGCCCGTGACCGAAAAGGGCGGTCCGTCCATTTCGCGCTGGTCGTATTCGAAGCAGAGCAGGAATTGCGGCGCGCGGCCGGTGAGCTCCATCAGGTAGGCGCTGTAGCGGTCGCGCATGCCGTCGGGCAGGGCGACCAGGGCGGCGCGGTCGTACACCACGTCGAGTGGACCGAGGGCCTGCGCCGACAGCTCGAAGAGGTCGCCGGCGAAGATGTCGATCCCCTCGGCCTGGAAATGCTCGAGGTCGCCATGCCGGGAGATCACCGGCTCGACGCCGAGCTCGGCGAATAGCTGCTCGACCGCGGCCCGGCTCAACTCGATTCCGGCCACCCGATGGCCGGCGGACAGCAGCCAGGCGATGTCGCGGGTCTTGCCGCACAGGGGCAGGAACACCCGCTGTCCGCCAGCCGATGCCCAGTCGTCGAAGTGCGCCGCGAGCAGCCCGTTGACATCTCCCTCGTGCCAGCCCAACTCGTTGTTCTGCCAGCGTTTATGCCAAAAGTCCGAGTCCATGATCGCTCCGGTTATGGTTGTCAAATTGGGTATCGGCGCCTAGACTACAAGTTCAAGTCAACTTGAGGTCAAGCCAAATGATACCGGCGGGAACCCTGGATATCGGCGAGGTCGCGGCGCGCTCGGGGTTGCCCGCCTCGACGCTGCGGTACTACGAAGAGAAAGGCCTGATCCGCTCGGTCGGCCGCAACGGGCTGCGCCGGCTGTTCGACACCGCCGTGCTCGAACGGCTGTCGCTGATCGCCCTGGCCAGCCGGGCCGGCTTCTCGCTCGATGAGATTGCCGCCATGTTCACGGCCGACGGCCGTCCCCGGATCGACCGCGAGCAGTTGCGCGACAAGGCGGACGAGTTGGACCGGACCATCAGGCAGCTCACCTTCATGCGCGACGGCCTGTGCCACGCCGCCGACTGTTTGGCGCCACGTCACCTGGAATGCCCGAATTTCCAACGGCTGCTGCGCCTCGCCTTCAAGAAGCGGACAAACGGAAAGAAGAGCCGGCCGGCATCGCCAAATTGACGGTTGCGCCAAGGCGTCACGGGTCCGCCAACGAGCAAAAAAATGCTCGGGTTCCAAACAATATTCAAAGCGTAGCGAAAGTCCGATATGATGCCGCGCTTGTGGGGAACAGCCGGGGGGCGATAGTTCGTTCATGCGTGAAATCCTGATCATTGGCCGCGGCGGCCAGGGGGCCCAGACGGCGGGCAACCAATTGGCGCGCGCGTTTTTCGCCGAGGGCCGGTTCGTCCAGACCTTCGCCACCTACGGCGGTGCCCGCCGCGGCACGCCGGTCACGGCGTCCATCAGGGCCGACGACAGCCCGATCCGCCTGCGCTGCGACATCGAACGCGCCGACGCGGCGCTGTGCTTCGACGACACCCTGCTGGACGCGGCGTTCCTGCGCTGCGTCGATGCCGACACCATGATCGTGGTCAACAGCACGCGGCCGAAAGACGAATTCGCGGCGCTCGGCGACTATCGGATCTTTCCCATCGACGGCAAGTACGTCGCCCGCGCCAACGACATGGGCAAGGTCGTCAACTCGGCCCTGCTCGGCGCCTTCGTCGCGGTGCTGGAGCATCCCGACATCGAGACCATGTGCACGGTGATCGAGCAGACCGCGCCGGCCAAGCAGCAGCAGAATGTCGCCGCCTGCCGCCAGTCCTACCAGCAATTGCGCGACAGCGTGTGAGGGGGAAGCCGAGATGAACCAACAGCCCTCGCCCCTGTGGACCAACGCCACCTCGCAGGCACGGATGACCGGATCCTGGCGCAGCGCCAGGCCGGATTACCGCACCCTGCCCTCGCCCTGCCTCAACGCCTGCCCGGTCGACGGCCGCATCGCCGCCTGGATCGGCCAGATCGATGAGGGCGACCCGCACGGCGCCTGGCTGACCCTGGTCGACAACAACCCGTTCCCGGCGATCGCCGGGCGCATCTGCCATCATCCCTGCGAAAGCGCCTGCAACCGACAGCATCTGGACGAGACGGTGGGCATCTGCAGCCTCGAGCGTCATGTCGGCGATCGGGCCCTGGCCGAGGGCTGGCGCTTCCCCGAGCCGGCGAAGTCGCTGGACAAATCCGTCGCCGTCGTCGGCGGCGGCCCGGCCGGCCTCTCGGCCGCGTACCAGTTGCGGCGCCGGGGCTACCGGGTGGTGCTGTTCGAATCCCGCGACCAGCTCGGCGGCCTGCTGCGCTACGGCATTCCCGCCTACCGCCTCGACAAGGCGGTGCTGGACGGCGAGATTCAGCGCATCCTCGATTTTGGAGTCGAGGTGAAGCTGGGCACCTGCAACCTCGACGGCGCGGCGCTGCAAGGCCTTCGCGACGAACACGACGCGGTCTACCTGGCCACCGGCGCCAGCCTGTCGAAGACCCTGCCCGGCCTGGACTACAGCCAGCCCTGGGTGATGGACAGCGCCGATTTCCTGGCCGAGACCAATGCCGGCGAACCCTGCAGGCTGGGCCGGCGGATGGTCGTCATCGGCGGCGGCAGCGCCGCCATGGACGTCGCCCGCACGGCGCGGCGCCTGGGCAAGGCGGTGACGGTGCTGTCGCTCGAGCCCGACGAGCTGCTGCCGGCGCAGCGGGTCGAGGTCGACGAGGCGCTGGAGGAAGGCATCGAATTCGTCACCGGCGCGATGATGCGCGAGGCGCGCATGACGGCGGACGGCCTGGAACTGGACTGCGTCCGCGTCGACTTCAGGCCGGGCGAAACCCGCGGCGCGTTCAGCGTCGAACCGATCGCGGACAGCGACTTCGTGCTCGCCGCCGACGCCGTGGTCCCGTCGATCGGCCAGGACGCCGACCTGGCGCGCTGGAACGGCCTGCTCGACGGCGCCGGCGCCCTGGTCGGCACCGACGCGCACTGGCGGACCTCGACCCCCGGCATCTTCGCCGGCGGCGACCTGGCCAGCATGGAACGCTTCGTGATCCAGGCCATCGGCATGGGCAAGCAGGCGGCGCGCGAGATCGACCGGTACGTGCGCGGGCCCGAGGCCGAGGCCGACACGCCGGCCGGGCGCGAGGTCGCCTACGACATCATCAACACCCACTACCACGACCCGGCCGAGCGCAACCTGCCGGCGCATACCGAAGTCGCCGCGCGCCTGCAAACCTTCGACGAGGTGCAGCAGCCGCTCGACACCAGCGCGGCGCGGGACGAAGCGGCGCGCTGCTTCAGTTGCGGCACCTGCATCTTCTGCGACAACTGCTACCTCTATTGCCCGGACATGGCGATCACCAAGCTGACCCGCGGCTACGAGGTCAAGATCGACTACTGCAAGGGATGCGGCCTGTGCGTGGCGGAATGCCCGACCGGCTCGATCGCCATGTACGACGAACAGCAGGGAGCCGGCGGATGAACTATCCGAACGACAGAATGCTGCTCAGCGGCAACCACGCGGTGTCGTGGGGCGTCAAGCTGGCGCGTCCCGACGTGGCGCCGGTCTATCCGATCACGCCGCAGACGCCGATCCTGGAAAAGATCACCGAGTTCCACAGCCAGGGCGAAATCGACACCGAGCTGCTGACCCCAGAATCGGAACACTCGGCCATGGCCGCCTGCATCAGCGCCTCGCTGACCGGGGCACGGGTGTTCACCGCCACGTCCTCGCAGGGCCTGCTCTTGATGCACGAACTGCTGCACTACGCCGCCGGGGCACGGGCGCCGATCGTGATGTTCAACGTCAACCGCACGCCGGCGTCGCCCTGGGGCTTCTGGCCGGATCAGCTCGACAGCCTGGCGCAGCGCGATACCGGCTGGATCCAGCTGTACAGCGAGTCGCCGCAGGAATCGCTCGACACCGTGATCCAGGCCTTCCGCATCGCCGAGTCGGTTGGCATCCCGACGATGATTTCACACGACGCGTTTTACGTCTCGCATTCGATGGAACCGGTCGAGATGCCGACCCAGGAACTGGTCAACGAATTCCTGCCCGCGTTCGAGCCCCGGTTCCGCCTGGATACCGAAAGCGGCCGCTCATTCGGCGCGCCGATCGATCAGGCGACCTGGAACCGCAGCCGCCGCGAATTCGCCGCCGACATGAGCCGGGTCCACGGCGCCGTCACCGACGCCGGCGCCGCCTGGGGCGAGTTGACGTCCCGCACCTACGCACCGCTCGAACACTACCGCACCGACGGCGCCGAGGTGGTGATCGTGACCATGGGCTCGATGTGCGGCACCGCGCGCGAGGCCGTCGACGGCCTGCGCGACGCCGGCGTCGCCGCCGGCCTGGTGAAGGTGCGGCTGTTCCGGCCGCTGCCCGCCGACGAGTTGCGCCGGGCCCTGGCCGGGGTGCCCTGCGCTATCGTGCTGGACCGCAACTATTCGGTCGGCATGGGCGGCATCCTGCATCAGGAGCTGAAGAGCGTGCTGTTCGGCCTGGACGGGTCGCCGCGGGTGCACGGGCTGCTGGCCGGCGTCGGCGGGGTCAACGTCTCGGCGGCCAAGATCCGTCAGCTGGTCGCCGATTACCGCGACGCCGAGCCGTCGTTCGAGCCGGTGTGGGTGGAGTAGAACCATGAAATTGATCGATTACAACGACGAAGAACAGTTCTTTTCCGGCCACGTGGCCTGCGGCGGCTGCGTCGAGGCGCTGTCCCTGCGGGTGATCCTCAACACCGCCGGCCAGGACGCGGTGGCGGTGGTGCCGCCGTCGTGCACGGCGGTGATCTGCGGCGGCTATCCATTCAGCGCGGTGAAGATCCCGGTGTTCCACACCACGCTCGAATCCGGCGCCGCTTCGGCCAGTGGGGTCAAGCGGGCGCTGATCAAGCAGGGCCGGCCCGACACCACGGTGCTGTGCCTGGCCGGCGACGGCGGCACCTACGACATCGGCCTGCAGGCGCTGTCCTCGGCGGCCGAGCGCAACGAGGACATCCTCTACATCTGCTTCGACAACGAAGGCTACATGAACACCGGCGGGCAGAAGAGCTCCTCGACGCCGCTGAACGCGGCGACCGGCAGCACGCCGGCCGGCAAGACCACGCGCAAGAAGAACATGATCGACATCATGGCGGCGCACCGCATTCCCTACATCGCCACCGCCAGCCCGTCGCACCTCAACGACCTGGCGGCCAAGGTGAAGAAGGCCAAGGACATCCGCGGCACCAAGATCATCATCGTGCTGATCCCCTGCCTGCCCGGCTGGGGCGTCGCCGACGACGCCGCGGTCAAGACCGCGCGCGCGGCCGTGCAATCCGGCCTGTTCCCGCTGTTCGAGGTCGAGGACGGCGTCGACTACACCTTGAACGACGACACCAAGAGCCAGTCGGTCAACGACTACCTCGGCCTGCAGAAACGCTACCGCCACCTGACCGAGGCGCAGATCGCCGACATCCAGGCCGACGTCGATGTCGAGTTGGAGCGCCTGCGACAGCGCAGCGGGTGACCGCCTGATCCGACCGCGGTCCGGTCACTCGGCGTAACGGTAGCCGTCCCCGTCCGGCACCAGGCGGGTCTTTTCCATGTAGTCGTGGAAGTGCACCAGCACGCGATCGGCTTCCAGCCAGACCACGGCGTAGGCCGCCGGTTCGTGGTTCTTCGGCACGTGGCCGCGGGTCTCCAGGTCGAACTCGACGCCGTGATTGGTGCCGCGCATGGTGGTGAACGGGATGCCGCGCCAGGAGCCGGCGATCGGCCGGTGGGCGTGGCCGAAGAACAGGTGGCGGATGTTGGCGAAGCCGGCGACGGCGGCGGCGAACGGCTGCTTGTCGAGCAGGCCGATGTCATCCAGGCTGGGAATGTTCACGTCGAACGGCGGGTGGTGCATAAAGAGATAGACGTCGCGGTCGGCGCGCTCGGCCAGTTGCGCGTGCAGCCAGGCAGCGCGGGTGGTGCAGAATTCGCCGCCGTGGGTGCCGGCGACGACGGTGTCGAGCAGGATGAAATCGCCGGCGGCGGTCTCGATCACGCTCTGCACGAAGCCGTTGTCATCGACCGGTGCGTCGGGATAGGCGGCGAGGAATTCGGCGCGCGAATCGTGGTTGCCGATCAGCAGGTGCGGGCGCAGCTCGAGCCGTGCGAGGCTGGCGGCGAAGGCGTCGTAGGCCGCCGGGCCGCCGTTTTCGACCAGGTCGCCGGTGATGATGCAGAACTCGGCGTCGGCGTGGTTGGCGTTGATGTCGGCGATGCAGGCGTCGAACCGGGCCATCGGATCGAGGCCCCAGATCCGATCCCCGGCCCGCACCAGGTGCGGATCGGTCACATGAATGAACTTCATGGGACGAACTTCATCGCCGGAAGCCTACAGCCGCCGGCCGCTCGCCGGATCGAACAGGTGCAGGTGCTCGGGCGTCACCGCGCAGGGGTAGACGTCGCCGGTGCGCAGGCTCGAGGTGCCCTGCAGGCGCACGGTCAGGTCGGTCTTGTCGTCGCCGAAGTGGCCGTGGATCAGGGTGTCGGCGCCGAGCAGCTCGACCAGGTCGACGTTGAGGTCGGCGACACCGCTGCCCTGGCCGGCGTTCTCCAGGTGCTCGGGGCGGATGCCGAGGACAACCGGTTGTCCGGGATCGGCGCCGGCGCCGTTCAGTGGCAGGGCGACGCCGCTGGGCAGTTGCACGTTGGACCCGTCGTCGCTGATCCGCGCGTCCATGAAGTTCATTGCCGGCGAGCCGATGAAGCCGGCGACGAACTGGCTGGCCGGTCTCTCGTACAGTTCGATCGGCGTGCCCAACTGCTCGACGTTGCCGTCGTTCAGAACCATCAGCCGGTGGCCCAGGGTCATCGCCTCGACCTGGTCGTGGGTGACGTAGACGCTGGTGATGCCGAGCCTTTCCTGCAGCTTCTTGATCTCGACGCGCATCTGCACGCGCAGCTTGGCGTCGAGGTTGCTGAGCGGTTCGTCGAACAGGAACACGCTGGGCTCGCGGACGATGGCGCGGCCCATGGCGACGCGCTGGCGCTGCCCGCCCGAGAGCTGGTTCGGCCGGCGCGTGAGCTGCTCGGCGCTGAGTTCGAGGATCTCGGCGGCGCGGTTCACCCGGCTCTCGATCTCGCCCTTGTCCATGCCGCGGATCTTCAGCCCGTAGGCCATGTTCTTGAACACCGACATGTGCGGATAGAGGGCGTAGTTCTGGAATACCATGGCGATGTCACGCTGCGCCGGCTCCAACTCGTTGACCACCCGCTCGCCGATCGAGATGGTGCCGTCGGTGATCGACTCGAGCCCGGCGATCATGCGCAGCAGGGTCGACTTGCCGCAACCCGACGGCCCCACGAGGACCACGAATTCGCCCTGGGCGATGTCGATGTCGACGCCGTGGATGGCCTTGAATCCGTTCGGATAGACCTTCTCGACGCCCTGGATCTGGACCTGCGCCATGGTTCTCTTTCCCCTACTTCTCGGTTTCCGTCAGGCCCTTGACGAAGAGCTTCTGCATCGTCACCACGACCACCACCGGCGGCAGCATGGCGAGCAAGGCGGTCATCATGATCAGGTGCCACTCGGGTGCCTGCTCGGCCGCTTCCAGCATCTGCTTGATGCCCATGACCACGGTATACATGTCATTTTCGGTGGTCACCAGCAGCGGCCACAGGTACTGGTTCCAGCCATAGATGAACAGGATCACGAACAGCGCCGCGATGTTGGTGCGCGACATCGGGATCAGGATGTCGACGAAGAAGCGCATCGGCCCCGCACCGTCGATGCGCGCCGCCTCCAGCAGTTCGTCGGGAATGGTCAGGAACACCTGGCGGAACATGAAGGTCGCGGTCGCCGACGCAATCAGCGGGATGCTCAGCCCCCAGTAGCTGTTCAGCATGCCGAGATTGGCGATCACCTCGAAGGTCGGCAGGATGCGCACCTCGACCGGCAGCATGAGCGTGATGAAGATCATCCAGAAGAAGCCCATGCGGAACGGGAAGCGGAAATAGACGATGGCGAAGGCGGAGAGCAGCGAGATGGCGATCTTGCCGACGGCGATCATCATCGCCATGACCAGGCTGTTGAACAGCATGGCGGCAACCGGCAGGCCGCCGGAACCCTCGACGCCCTCGCTCAAAGTCGCCTTCAAATTGATGAAGAACTGATCGCCCGGCAGCAGCGGCAGCGGGATCTGCACCATGCGCACGGCGTCGTGGGTCGAGGCGACGAAGGTGATCCAGATCGGAAAGGCGATCAGCAGCACGCCCAGGATCAGCACCAGGTGCGAAACGAAGGTCACGAACGGGCGGTGTTCAATCATCAGTATTCGACCTTCTTCTCGACATACCGGAACTGAATCACCGTCAGGGTGATGACGATCGCCATCAGGATCACCGACTGCGCCGCCGAGCCGCCCAGGTCGAGGCCGATGAAACCGTCGTTAAACACCTTGTAGACCAGGATCTCGGTGGCCTTGGCCGGGCCGCCGGCGGTCACCGCGTGGATGATACCGAAGGTCTCGAAGAAGGCGAACACCACGTTGATCACCAGCAGGAAGAAGGTGGTCGGCGAGATCAGCGGGAAGACGATGGTCCAGAACCGCCGCGCCGGACCGGCGCCGTCGATGGCGGCGGCCTCGATCAGCGATTTCGGGATCGACTGCATGCCGGCGAGGAAGAACAGGAAGTTGTAGGCGATCTGCTTCCAGGCCGAGGCGACGATGACCAGGAACATCGCCTCGTCGCCGTTCAGCTTGTGGTTCCACTCGTAGCCGAAGAAGCCGAGCATGTAGGTGAAGATGCCCAGCGTCGGGTCGAACATGAAAACCCACAGCGCGCCCGACAGCACCGGCGCCACGGCGTAGGGCCAGATCAGCAGCGTACGATACGTGGTCGCGCCCTTGACCACCCGGTCGGCCATCGCCGCCAGCATCAGCGCGATCGACATGGCCAGAAAGGCGACCATGAACGAGAAGAAGATCGTGCGCTGGAACGAACCCAGGTAATGCTCGTCGCCGATCAATTCCTCGAAATTGGCGAACCAGACGAACTCTGTCTTCAGGCCGAAGGCGTCCTCGACCAGCATCGACTGGTAGATCGCCTGACTGGCCGGCCAGATGAAGAACACCACGGTGATGATGATCTGCGGCGCGACGAGCAGGAACGGCAGGATGCTGGGGCCGAAATGAACGCGTTTAAGCATTTAACAAATCTGATGTTGTTGAGTAGCCGCCCCGGCGCAAACGCCGGGACGGGTGTCGGATCGGTTCACGACGAACTACATGTTCGCTTTTTCGAACTTGCGGAGCAACTTGTTCCCGCGCGTGGCGGCGTCGTCCATGGCCTGGCCGGCGCTCTTCTTGCCCGACCAGATCGCTTCCATCTCTTCATTGATGATGTCGCGGATCTGCACGAAGCTGCCGAACCGCAGGCCGCGCGAGTTCGGCGTCGGCGTGTTCAGGCTGAGTTGCTTGATCGCGGTGTCGGTGCCCGGGTTGCTGTTGTAGAAGCCCTGCTTCTTGGAGAGCTCGTAGGCCGGCGTGGTGATCGGCACGTAGCCGGTTTCCTGGTGCCACCAGGCCTGCACCTCGGGCGAGGACAGATAGGTCATGAACTTGGCGACGCCCTTGTAGTCGCCCTGGTCATGTCCGCGCAGCACCCAAAGGGTGGCGCCACCGATGATCGAGTTCTGCGGCTGATCCTTGATGCTCGGATAGTAGGGCAGCATGGACTGGGCGAAGTTGAACTTGGCCTGCTTCTTGATCGAGCCGTAGTAGGCCGAGGAGTTCATCCACATGCCGCATTCGCCGTTGGTGAACATCGACAGGCTGTCGCCGCGGCGGCCGCCGTAAATGAACAGCTTGTCCTTGCTCCAGTTGTACATGTTGTCCAGGTGCGTCTTCACCGAATGGTTGTTGAAGGTGAAGCTGGTGTCGGTGCCGGTGAAGCCGTTTTCCTTGGTGCCCAGCGCGACGTTGTGCCAGGCGCTGAAGTTCTCGACCATCACCCAGGACTGCCAACCGAACGAGAAGCCGCACTTCATGCCCGACGCCAGCAGCGCCTTCGACGCCGACTTCATCTCGGCCCATGTCGTCGGGACCTTCTTGATGCCGGCCTTGGCGAACGCGTCCTTGTTGTACCACAGCACCGGGGTCGAGCTGTTGAACGGCATCGACAGCAGTTCGCCCTTCGACGTCTGGTAATAAGAGATCACCGCCGGTAGGAACACCGACTTGTCGAACGGCTCGCCGGAATCCTTCATCACCTGCTCGACCGGATAGACCGCGCCTTGAGCGGCCATCATCGTCGCCGTGCCGACCTCGAACACCTGCACGATGTGCGGCTGTTTCTTGGCCCGGAAGGCGGCCACCGCCGCGGTCATGGTTTCGGTGTAGTTGCCCTTGAACACCGGCTTCACCACGAAGTCGGACTGGGTGGCGTTGAAGTCGTTGGCAATCTTGTTGACCCGCTCGCCGTTGACGCCGCCCATGGCATGCCACCACTGGATTTCGGTGGCGGCCTGGGCGCCGCCGGCCGTGAACGCCGCAAGGGCGGCGCTCAGCAGCAGTTTTCCTGTCATTTTCATCGTTTTTATCCTCCTCTGTGTGAATTTCGGGGAGCGCGGATTTCTGCCGCTCCGCCCTGTCGTCGAATTACCGAGATGTCAAAGTCCGAAATGGCCTTGTTGGTATCGTTTGCCATGGGACTCTTTCGCGACGTTTCGGTTACTGCACCGTGAAATCAGGTCTCCTTCGTTTCAAATTACGCGGCTCTGCCGCTGCGCACCCGCGCCACCGCGTCGCGCCAACCGCCGTAGAGTCCATCGCGGGCGGCGCCGGCCATCGCCGGCTGGAAGTTCCGCTCCAGCTGCCAGCGCGACGAGATGTCGTCGAGCGAGCCGAACAGGCCGACCGCCAGCCCGGCCAGATAGGCGGCGCCCAGCGCCGTGGTCTCGGCGACCACCGGACGGTCGACCGGCAGGTCGAGCATGTCGGCGAGGAACTGCACCATCCAGTCGTTGCCGACCATGCCGCCGTCGACGCGCAGCGCGGTCGGCGCGGCGGCGCCGTCGTCGGCCATCGCCTGCATCAGGTCGCGGGTCTGGTAGCAGACCGCCTCGAGCCCGGCGCGCACCACCTGGGCGATGCCGCTGTCGCGGGTCAGGCCGAGGATCGCGCCGCGCGCGTCCGGGTCCCAGTAGGGCGCGCCCAGCCCGGTGAAGGCCGGCACCAGGTAGACGCCGCCGGTCGAATTGATGCCGCGCGCCAGCGCCTCCGAGTCGGGCGCGCTGGCGACCAGTTCGAGGCCGTCGCGCAGCCACTGCATGGTGGTGCCGGCGTTGAAGATGCTGCCCTCGAGGGCGTAGGTGGTGCGGCCGCCAAGGCGATAGCCGACTGTGGTCAGCAGCCGGTTCCGCGACTCGACCGCCGCCTCGCCGGTGTTCAGCACGACGAAGCAGCCGGTGCCGTAGGTGCTCTTGATCATGCCCGGCGCGAAGCAGGCCTGGCCGACCAGCGCCGCCTGCTGGTCGCCGGCCATGCCGGTGACCGGGATGGCGGCGCCGAACAGGTCGGCATTGGTGTCGCCGAAGGGACCGGAGTTGTCGCGCACCTCGGGCAGCATCGAGCGCGGCACGTCGAGGATGCCGAGCAGGTCGTCGTCCCAGTCCTGGGCGTGGATGTCGAACATCAGCGTGCGCGAGGCGTTGGTCGCGTCGGTGGCGTGCACGCGGCCGCCGGTCAGCCGCCACAGCAGGAAGCAGTCGATGGTGCCGAAGGCGAGCTCGCCCTGTGCCGCCGCGGCGCGGGCGCCGTCGACGTTGTTCAGCAGCCAGGCCACCTTGGTGCCGGAGAAGTAGGCGTCGACGACCAGGCCGGTCTTGGCCCGCACCGTCTCCTCGTGGCCGGCGACGACGATGTCGCGGCACATCGGCGCGGTGCGCCGGTCCTGCCAGACGATCGCGTTGTGGATCGGCCTGCCGCTGCCGCGGTCCCAGACCACGGTGGTTTCGCGCTGGTTGGTGATGCCGATGGCGGCGACCGCGGCGGCCTCGGTGCCGCTGTCGGCGAGCACGCCGCGGCAGACCTCGACGGTGGCGCTCCAGATCTCCTCCGGATCGTGCTCGACCCAACCGTCGTCGGGGAAAATCTGCGGCAGTTCCCGCTGCCGCGTCGCCACGGGCGAGCCGTCTGCGGCGAACAGGATCGCGCGCGTGCTCGTGGTGCCTTGATCGATGCTGAGAACGACGCCTGCGTCCGCCAACAGCGTTCCCCCTGCCTGCCTTCGTTGCGCTTTTTTTTACGCCGGTTCGCCCGCGCCACGCCTTTGTCCGGTTGCGTCGCGCGGAACTCCCGGATATTGATGATGAGATGATTTCAAAACCGAGTCAACGGAATCCCGTTCGTTTTCGAAAATGTGACAGTCGTCAAAGGTCAACCATCCTGTCATATTTTCGAAATGGGTGAATTCGAACACCGGAACTGAACATCACACCGCGCAGGAGGGCGAGCATGGGGGCTGCGCCGAGATGACTCAAACCGAACGCCAGAACGACATCCTCGAACTCGTCCGTCGCCAGGGCTTCATGACCATCGACGAACTGGCGCAACGCTTCGCGGTGACGCCGCAGACCATCCGCCGCGACATCAACGCGCTATCGGATGCGTCGCTGCTGCGCCGCTATCACGGCGGCGCCGGGCTGCAATCGAACGTCGAGAACGAGGCCTACGCCAGCCGCCAGGTGCAGAACCGCGAGTCGAAGCGGCGGATCGCCGAGGAACTGGTCAAGCACATCCCCGACCGGGCCTCGCTGTTCATCAACATCGGCACCACCACCGAGGCGGTGGCCGAGGCGCTCGACCGCCACTGCAAGAACTTGCGGATCATTACCAATAACCTGAACGTGGCGTCGATGCTGAGCTCGCGCGAGGATTTCCAGGTCATCGTCGCCGGCGGCCTAGTGCGCAGCCGCGACCGCGGCATCGTCGGCGAAGCGACGCTCGACTTCATCGAACAGTTCCGCGTCGAATACGGCATCATCGGGATCAGCGGCATCGACGCCGACGGCACCCTGCTCGACTTCGACTACCGCGAGGTGCGCGTCGCCAAGGCGATCATCGAGAACGCGCGGCACGTCTTCCTTGCCGTCGACCACAGCAAGTTCGGCCGCGACGCCATGGTCCGCCTCGGCGGCATCGACCAGGTCACGGCGATGTTCACCGACCGCGAACCGCCGGCCTCGGTGCGCGAGGCGATGACCGCCAGCAACGTTTCGCTCTACCTGCCTTCGGCGTGAGCCCGGCCGGCCAGGCGCCGGGCTCGGGCGGGATTTCGCGAGTTTCGTTTTCGAAGCGATTTGACGTTCGTTTGTTCGTTTTAGAACATGGAATCGGCCAAATGGCCGTCCGTCACGGCGCCGGCATGCGCTCGGGAAAGTCGCTGACCACGCCCTCGACGCCCCAGCCGAACAGCAGCGCCGCGCGATCGGGGTCGTTGACCGTGAAGGCGCGCAGGGCGTAGCCGGCGGCGCGCACGGCGGCGGCGCGTTCGGCGTCGAGCGCCGTGTGCAGCACGTGGTAGCCGCCGCAGCCCAATTGCTCCAACCGCGCCCGCCAGTCCGGCGTCATCTCGAAGGTCAGCAGCGCCGTCGGGATTTCCGGCACCGCGTCGCGGATCGCCGCCAGGGTCTCGGGCCAGAAGCACGAGATCATCACCCCGGGCAAATCGCGCGGCCAGTTGTCGCGCAGCCAGCCGGCGACGACCTCCCCGCTCATGGCGCCGCGCCCGGGGGTCGGCTTGATCTCGATGTTGCCGCCCAGGTTCAGTTCGCGCATCAGCGCAACCGCCTGGGCCATGCTGGGCAGCGGTTCGCCGGCGAAGGCCGGGTCGAACCAGCCGCCGGCATCGAGGCCGCCGAGTTCTGAGAGCCTGCGCGTGGCGACGGCGCCATGGCCGTCGGTGGTGCGCTGCAGCGTGTCGTCGTGGATCAGCACGATTTCACGATCCAAGGTCAGCTTGACGTCGAATTCGACCCAGGCGGCGCCCTTCTCGGCGCCCTTGCGGATCGAGGCCAGGGTGTTCTCGGGCGCGTGCCCCATGGCGCCGCGGTGGCCCATCACCGCCGGTGCCGGCCCGCCGGCCAGGGAACCCGGTTCGTGCATCGTCCGCTCCATCAATGACTCAGCGTCCGCCTGATAGCGCGTTTCCGCGCCCGGGCAAACGGAATTTTGCGTGATCGGATCTATTTGCGCCGTTCCTGGCGCGATCGATAGGCCTTGCCGAGGTACTCGGGCGGCTTGCGCCGCACCCATCTGACGAACTTGGCCACGTCGGGATGCGCCCGCAGCGATTCGGCATCGGCGTAGGCGGCGGCCAGTTCGGCCTCGCTGAACAGGCGGTGGATCATCTTGTGGCAGACCCGGTGCACCAGGTCCTGGTCGCGGCCGCCGCGGGTCTTCGGTACCCAGTGATGCCGGTCAAGACTCGGCCCCTCGATCATCGGCCGGCCGCAGATCGGACAGGGGCCGAGGTCCCCTTCCCCGTCCGTCATCGCTCACGCCGCCTGATGCTCGATCAGCCGGCGCATGAAGTCGACACCGGCCTCGACCTGGCTCAGCTCGATGAACTCGTTCGGCTGGTGCGCCTGGTCGATCGAGCCGGGGCCGCACATGACCACCGAGAAGCCGCCCTCCTGGAACTGCCCGGCCTCGGCGGCGTAGGACACCACGTGGGTGCTGTTCTGCCCGGTCAGCTGCTTGACCAGCTGCTCGGCGGCGCCGTCCTTCTCGGGCTTCAGCGCCGGCGCCTCGCCCATGGCCACCGTGGTGATCGAGCAGCCCGGCTCGATTTCGCGCATCTCGGCCAGGATCTCGGCGGCCAGCGCGTCGAAGCGGCGGCGGAACATGGCGATGTTCTCGCCCGGGATGTAGCGCACGTCCCATTGGAACATGCACTCGCGGGCCAGGATGTTCATCGCCGTGCCGCCGTGCACGACGCCGCAGGTGATGGTGGTGTAGGGCGGCTCGAACGGGCAGTCGGGCTCGGCCCGGGCCTTGTTCTCGCGCATCATCTCATCGAGCAGCGCGATCAGCCGCGCCCCCGCCATCACCGCGCTGGCGCCGCGGTGGGTCTGGCTCGAATGCGCCTCGTGGCCGACGATCGTGGTCTGGTAGGCGCCGATGCCCTTCTTGGCGGTGACGATGTTCATCTCGGTCGGCTCGCCGACGATCACCGCGTGCATCGCCGGCAGTTCGGCGGCCATGCGCTCGATCATCGCCGGGGCGCCGAGGCAGCCGATTTCCTCGTCGTAGGACAGCGCCAGGTGCAGCGGCCGCTGCAGGCCGCGCTGCAGCATCTCCGGGATCAGCGCCAGCGCGATCGCCGAGAAGCTCTTCATGTCGGCGGTGCCGCGACCGTACAGGCGGCCGTCACGCTCGACCACTTCGAAGGGATCCGTGTCCCAGGGCTGGCCGTCGACGGGCACCACGTCGGTGTGGCCGGACAGGATCACGCCGCCCTCGGCCATCGGCCCGATGGTGGCGAACAGGTTGGCCTTGTCGCCGCTCTCGTTGGGCACCAGCTGCGCCTCGATGCCGAATCCGGCCAGGTAGTCGCGCACCCAGTGGATCAGGTCGAGGTTGGATTTCGACGACACCGTGTCGAAGGAACAGAGCTTGGCGATCATCTCGACCGGCGTCATCGGGCACTCCTGGGTGGTGGCAACAACTTGACGGCGGTCAACTTAGACGAAGGCGCCCGGATGCGGAAGACCTTGCGAAAGGCCTCAAGGCGCCCCCAGCCAGCCGGCCGGGCCGCCGGCCTCAGGCCGGAAGTAGGCGATCATGCGGCCGTCCGGACCGGCCGTCGCGCCCTCGGCCCAGGGGGCGATGCCGTGCAGGGCCAGCCGGTGCACGACATAGGCCTCGCCGGGCCGGGCCCGGACCTCGACCCGGGGGCAGGCGTCGAACACCCGGCGCCGGGCCGCGTGGTAGGCCTCGGTGACGTCCTCCCCGCCCCAGCGCGCCGGATCGAGCCCGGCGAAGCGCGCGCGGAAGGCCTCGCGGATGATCTCGTGCGAGCCTTCCCAGACGACGAAGGACGAGGCCCCCGGGCCGGTCTCGACCAGCGGGATGCCGAGAATGAAGGCGTGGTGCTCGCGCAGGTGGCGCCGCCGCGCGGGGCCTTCGCGCAGCAGGCCGTCGACATGGGCGGCGTCGCGGTTGCGGCGGTAGCGGAAGGCGGCCTCGCTTTCGCCGTCCATGGGTTGCGGATAGCCGGGAAAGCAGACCGACACCTGGCCGCGGTCGAGCGCGACGGTGTCGAAGCCGAGATCCCCGCGGATGAAGTCGAGCGCCGCGCCGGCCAAGGGTGGGCCGCCATCGATGACGCCGGCGCCGTCGTTGGGCAGCGCGTTGACGCCGGCGAACCAGGTGCCGCCGCAGCGATGCCACTTCGCCTGCGCCGGATCGTCGAGGGTCGCCCGCGCCGCCGGCAGAACCGCTTCGATCCAGACCAGCAGGTGCGGGTCGACGGCGAAACGGCACCAGCCCCGGTCAAGAAATCGTTGTTTCATGACATTCTGCATCCATAATCATCCCTGCCGCCGATCACTGTAGTAGCAGGAAGGCACGGCGATGACCCGCGGAGAAATCGACGACGCCGAGGCGCGTACGGACGTCTGTGCCGTTCCCGAGGCGATCGTCGACGGCTGGCAAACCGGCTCGCTCAACGGTGCCGGCCTCGACCCGGCGCCGCTGGTCCACCTCGTGCGCGCCATCCGCGAGGGTGATTTCCTGAACATTTTCGCCATCCTGCTGGTCCGTGGCGAGCGGCTGGTGCTGGAGGAGTACTCCAACGGGTTCACCCGCGACCGGCTGCAGGAAGTGCACTCGATTTCGAAGAGCGTGACCTCGCTGTTGATCGGCATCGCCATCGACAGGGGTATCATCCCCGGCATCGACACCCCGGTGCACGGCTACTTCCCCGACCACGCCGGCACGCAATGGATCGACCGGCGCTATGACATCACGATCAAGGACCTGCTGACCATGTCCGCCGGCGTCGACTGGGACGAGAATAGCCTGCCGCGCAGCAACCCGGCGAACAGTGACACCGCGATGCAGGCCAGCGAGGACTGGATCGGGTACGTGCTCGACCGCAAGCGCCTGTTCATGCCGGGACGGCGCTACAACTACAGCGGCGGCCTGACCATCCTTCTGGGCGAACTGCTGCGCCGGGCATCGGGGCTCTCCGTCGGTGCCTTCGCCGAGACGCATCTGTTCGCTCCCTTGGGCATCGCGCGGTATCACTGGAAACAGACCCCGCGCGGCACGGTGAACGCTCAGGGCGGGTTGATGCTGGCGGCGCGGGACGCCGCCAGGATCGGCGCCATGGTGCTGGCCGAGGGCCGCTGGCACGGTCGAAGCGTCGTCTCGCGCGACTGGATCCGCCGCTCGACCCGGGCCTACTTCACCACCGCGCCGCGCCGCTGGGAATACGGCTACCACTGGCACCGCTACCAGCTCGACACCGCCAACGGCGGCATCGAGACCCACACCGCGCTCGGCCAGGGCGGACAGTTCATCCTGGTCCTGCCGCGCTGGGACCTGGCCGCCGTGTTCTTCAGCGAGACCGAGCAGAACGAGGAGCGCGAACACCTGCCGTTGGCCCTGCTGCGCGATTTCATCGCTCCGGCGGTGACGGCTTCCTAGTCGCCGACGATCCAGCGCCGGGTTTCGGCGAGCCAGGCGGAATCGCCGGTGCCGCTCAGCTCGACCTCCCAGGAATCGGCGCCGGGCGCGGCGTCGAGCACGGCCTGGCACGATTTTCCGGGCGCCGCCAGCGACAGCACGTGGCCGCGCAGCAGCGGCACGCCTTCGGCGAGCACCGGCTCGTCGGGAATCCGGCCCTCGGCGCAGGCGTTCAGCACCACCACGTGCATCTCCGGGGCCTTCATGATCGCCGCCACCGCCAGCGCCAGCCGGCCGCCAGCGCCGGCGCCGAGCACGGCGAGGTTGCCGAGCGGCACGCCGCGCGCCAGCATCAGGCGCAGGTCCTCCTTGACGTCGACGGCGGCGAAGTCGAACGCCTTACCCGGCTTGCGACGCGCCAGCACCGCCTCGAACCCGACCCCGGCCAGCGCCTCGGCGCGGGCGGTATCCGGCTCGGCGCCGTCCGGCAGCACGAAGACATAGGTCGCCGCGGTGTCGATCTGGCGCGGCACGCCGTCGTGCACCTGCCCGGCGGGATCATCGCAGGCGGCCAGGGCGAGCAGCAGGGCGCAGAGCAGCAGCTTGGCGAGGCAACAACGGAAGCACATGGGCATTTTACGCGGTGAGTGACCCCTGAACACGCGCGCCAGTCTACCGCGAAACAGGCGGAATTCCAGCACGATCGGAGACAGCCTCAGGCGTCCTGGGCTAGAGCACATTTGACGAACGTAGAATCGTTTTTAACCGATGTCTGATTCCCTGCCCTGGTGTTTTTAGCCAGGGAGGTTTTCATGGGCTGGGCGTACGGGATTGATCTTCGGCAGCGTG
>Ga0056109_1000209_pt1 | contig 22031 bp, 23 predicted proteins | sample WorMetG1BERMUDA2_FD_80077 | JGI IMG/M metagenome (GOLD analysis project Ga0056109, IMG submission 80077) | Marine gutless worms symbiont microbial communities from Max Planck institute for Marine Microbiology, Germany - Inanidrilus... ...
AACCATTGAGGAACTGTGGAGCGCCATCGCCGAAGGGATCGAGAAAGTCACGCCCACCGAATGCGAGAACTTCTTCGCTGCCGCAGGATACGACCAGGATTAAATCGAATCCGCGCTAGCTTGTGCGTTCACAAAAAACACCACGAACGGTGCAACCTGGGGGAGCCTGCCGCGTGGAGGAAGCCGCACCGGCGCTGGTCGCCGAGGACATCCACAAACGCTTTGGCGACAACGAAGTGCTGAAGGGCATTTCGCTGAGCGCGCGCGACGGCGACGTGATCTCGATCATCGGCAGCTCCGGCTCGGGCAAGAGCACCTTCCTCCGCTGCATCAATTTCCTCGAAACCCCCGACCGGGGCCGCATCGTGCTCGACGGCGAAGAAATCCGCATGCGCCAGGACCGGCAGGGCAACAACATCGTCGCCGACCGCCACCAGCTCGACCGCCTGCGCGCGCAGTTGGGCATGGTGTTCCAGGGATTTAACCTGTGGTCGCACATGACCGTGGCCGAGAACGTGACCGAGGGGCCGGTGCACGTGCTGGGCGAGGACAAGGCGGCGGCGCGCGAGCGCGGGTTCGAACTACTGGCCAAGGTCGGTATCGCCGACAAGCACGGCGCCTATCCGGCCGAACTGTCGGGCAGGCAGCAGCAGCGCGCGGCGATCGCCCGGGCGCTGTGCATGCGGCCGAAGGTGCTGCTGTTCGACGAGCCGACCTCGGCGCTCGATCCCGAGTTGGTCGGCGAGGTGCTGAAGGTGATGCGCGACTTGGCCGAGGAAGGCCGCACCATGATCGTGGTCACCCACGAGATGGGTTTCGCGCGCGAGGTCTCGACCGAGACCGTGCTCCTGCACGAGGGGCGCGTCGAGGAGCGCGCGGCCCCGGCCGACATGTTCGGCAATCCGCGATCCGAGCGCTGCCGCCAGTTCCTGGCCAGCGTTCTGTGAATTCAATATGAGATCAACACGTGAACAGGGGAGTGTGACGATGAAAAAACTGATGACCGCCGTGATGGTGACGGGGCTGCTGCTGAGCGGCGCGGCCTGGGCCAAGGATTATTCCAAGATCAAGATCGCCACCGAGGGCGCCTACGCGCCGTGGAACCTCAAGGACTCGTCGGGCAAGCTGGTCGGCTTCGAGCTCGACCTCGCCGCCGAGCTGTGCAAACGCATGAAGGTCGAATGTCAGATCGTCGAGCAGGCCTGGGACGGCATGATCCCGTCGCTCAAGGCCGGCAAGTACGACGCCATTATGGCCGGCATGTCGATCACCGAGAAACGCCTGAAGGTGATCGCTTTCTCGCGGCCCTATGCGGTGACTCAGGCTTCCTTCGTGGTCGCCAAGGACAGCCCGATGGCCAAGTTCGACGCCGGCATCGCCAGCGTCAGCCTGGGCGAGGTTGACGCCGCCGAGAAGGCGGCCCTGGCCGCGGTCAAGAAGACCTTCTCCGGCAAGACCATCGGCGTGCAGACCGCGACCACGCACGAGGCCTTCCTGCGCGAGCACCTGAAGGACGACGTCGACATCCGGTCCTACGACACCCAGGAGAACCTCGACCTCGACCTGCAGGCGGGCCGGGTCGACGCCGCGCTCGCCGATACGAGCTATTGGAAACCGATGCTCGACTCCGACAAGGGCAAGGGCCTGATGCTGGTCGGGCCGAGCTTCTCGGGCGGTCCCTGGGGCATCGGTGTCGGCGCCGGCATCCGCAAGAAGGATCAGGCGCTGGCCGACATGTTCTCCAAGGCGATCGCCGCCGCCAGCGCCGACGGCACGATCAGCAAGCTGGCGACCAAGTGGTTCGGCTTCGACGCCTCGGCCAAGGACTGAGGCGCGGACGGCGCCTGACGGAGCGGCGGCTTGAACCTGAGCCTCCTCGGATGGGGTGACGCTGGCTGGGGCGACGAGATGGCCATCGGCGCGCTGATGACGCTCGCCGTGGCGACCTCGTCGTTCGCGCTCGGTCTGGTTTTCGCCACCGGCTTGGCGGCGATGAAGCTGTCGCGCAGCCGGCTGCTGCGGGCGATCGCCGACGTCTACACCACGGTGGTGCGCGGCATCCCCGAACTGCTGATCATCTACCTGGTCTTCTTCGGCGGCGGCATCGTGCTGCGCGCGGTCGCCGCCGGCATGTTCGGCTACGAGGACTACGTCGACCTGCCGATCTTCCTGACCGGCATGCTGTGCATCGGCGTCAGCTCGAGCGCCTATTCGACCGAGGTGATCCGCGGCGCCGTGCTGGCCGTGCCCAAGGGCCAGATCGAGGCGGGGAGGGCTATCGGCATGGGCCCAGTGCTGCGCTTCCGCCGCATCCTGGTGCCGCAGGTGCTGCGCTACGCCCTGCCGGGGCTGGGCAACGTCTGGCAACTCACCCTGAAGGACACCTCGCTGATCTCGGTGATCGGCCTCTTTGAGATCATGCGCTACGCCTTCCAGGGCGCCGGCTCGACGCGCGAACCGTTCACCTTCTACTTCGCCGCGCTGCTGCTGTATCTGATCCTGACCTCGCTGTCGAACCGCGGCATCCTGCGCGCCGAGCGCTGGGCCAACAAGGGCGTCAGGAGGGCCTAGGCGTGGACCTGGAATTGATGGCGGAGGCCTTCCCGCAACTGCTCGAGGCGACGCCGCGCACGCTGCTGCTGGCGGTCTCGTCGCTGGTCCTGGGTTTCGTGCTGGCGCTCGGCATCGCCCTGGTGCGGCTGTCGGGCAACCGTGTCGCCGAGCTCATCGCCTACGGCTACGTCTACCTGTTCCGCTCGACCCCGCTGCTGGTGCAGATCTTCATCATCTACTACGGCTCGGGCCAGTTCGTGCCGTTCTTCAAGGACCTGGGGTTGTGGACCCTGTTCCGCGAGCCCTGGTTCTGCGCCATCCTGGCGTTGACGCTCAACTCGGCGGCCTACGCCAGCGAGATCATCCGCGGCGGCATCGAATCGGTGCCGCGCGGCCAGATCGAGGCCGCCCGCGCCGTCGGCATGGGGCGGCTGCTGCTGTTCCGCCGCATCGTCTTCCCGGTGGCCATGCGCCAGGCGTTGCCGGGTTATGGCAACGAGATCATCCTGATGGTCAAGGCGACCTCGCTGGCCAGCACCATCACCATTCTGGAAATCACCGGGGTGGCGAAGAAGATCATCTCGGCGAGCTACCTGCCGCTCGAGGTCTTCATCATCGCCGGCGGCATCTACCTGGTGATCAACTTCGTCGTCACCCGCGCGGTGCAGTTTTCAGAACGGCGCCTGAACCGGCACCTGCGCGGCGCCCGCGCCTGACGTCTACCAGCCGTTGCAGCGTTCCCACTCGGCGATCACCTCGGAACCGCCGTCGACCACGAAGTAGCGGTCGTGCGCCGCCGCGGTCATGCAGGCGTGGTTGGGCAGCACGCGCACCCGCGCACCGACCGGCAGGCGGTCGAACGGCAGCGACGGACCGCGCACAAAGCCGTGCTCCTGGTTGGTCTTCCCGACCAGCAGTTCCTCGATCGGATTCCCGCCCGCGTCGCAGATCAGGCCCAGGGCGTAGTCCTTCGGCCCGCGCGCGGTCGAGCGGTCCATCGACAAGGCCAAGCCGCCGGCGTCGATCAGCATCGCATCGTCACGGTGGCGGATCACCGTCGCCAGCACCGAGACGGCGATGTCGTCCAGCTCGCAGACCCCGATCGAGGCCTGGAACAGGTCCATCAGGGTGTAGACGCCGGGCCGCATCTCGGTGACGCCGTCCAGGGTCTCGGCGAACAGCGCTGTCGGCGTCGAGCCGACGCTGACGATGGCGCAGTCGTGTCCGGCGGCGCGCAGGCGATCGGCGGCGGCGACCACGGTGGCGCGCTCGTGCTCGGCGACGGCGGCGATGGCGGCGGTGTCGCGGCAATCGTAGGACTGTCCGGCGTGGGTCATCACCCCGGCCAGCAGCGGTCCCAGCGCGCCGGCGATGGCCAGCAGATCGTCGCTTTCGCCGTCGACGCCGCCACGGCCGCCGCCGCAATCGACCTCGGCCAGCACGCGGAACGGCGCCCCGTGCGCGGCCAAGGCGACGGCTGTGCCGGCCTCGTCGGTGACCACCTTCAGATCGGCACCGCGCGCGATCAGCGCCGCGGCGCGGGTGAACTTGTCCGGCGTGATGCCCACCGCGTAGGTGATGTCGGTGAACCCGTGGTCGAAGAAATATTCGGCCTCGCGCAGGGTCGACACGGTGACCGGCCCCGCGTCGCCGCCGTACGCCAGGCGCCCGACCTCGGCGTTCTTCGCCGTCTTCAGGTGCGGGCGCAGGGTGACGCCGAGTTGTTCGGCCCGGTCGCGGAAACGGGTGCAGTTGCGCGCGACCTTTCCGCGGTCGAGGATCAGGCAGGGGGTCGGCAGGTCGGCGAGGTTCATGTCGGAATTCCTTTCAAGCGGCTGGAACGTTAGCCCGTCTTGCCCCGCCCGGCAATTTGCCTATACTGCGCCGCCTGTTGAACGGGAAGCACCCCACAGAGATTTGGAAAGGCGTCGTGTCATGAGCGGTGACATCAACAAAGTCGTGCTCGCCTATTCGGGCGGCCTGGATACCTCGGTGATCCTGCGCTGGCTGCAGGATACCTACGACTGCGAGGTCGTCACCTTCACCGCCGACGTCGGCCAGGGCGAGGAACTGGAGCCGGCGCGGGCCAAGGCCGAGATGCTGGGCATCAAGCAGATCTTCATCGAGGACCTGACCGAGGAGTTCACCCGCGACTACGTGTTCCCGATGTTCCGCGCCAACGCCATCTACGAGGGCACCTACCTGCTCGGCACCTCGATCGCGCGGCCGCTGATCGCCAAGCGCCAGATCGAGATCGCCCACGAGGTCGGCGCCGACGCGGTGTCGCACGGCGCCACCGGCAAGGGCAACGACCAGGTCCGCTTCGAGCTCGGCTACTACGCCTGCGACCCGGGCATCAAGATCATCGCGCCGTGGCGCGAATGGGACCTGACGTCGCGGACCAAGCTGATCGATTATGCCGAGCGCCATCAGATCCCGGTGCCCAAGGACAAGCGCGGCGAACCGCCGTTCAGCCAGGACGCCAACCTGCTGCACATCTCGTCCGAGGGCAAGGCGCTGGAGGATCCGTGGATCGAGCCGGACTACGACCATGTACTGACCCGCATGGTCACGCCGATGGCGGCGCCCGATGAACCGACCGAGCTGATCATCGATTTCGAGGCCGGCGACCCGACCGCGATCAACGGCGAGAAGATGAGCCCGGCGATGCTGCTGGCCAGGCTCAACGAGCTGGGCGGCGCCAACGGCGTCGGCTGCATCGACATCGTCGAGAACCGCTTCGTCGGCATGAAATCGCGCGGCGTCTACGAGACCCCGGGCGGCACCGTGCTGTTCCACGCCCGCCGGGCGATGGAATCGATCGTGCTCGACCGCGGCGCCATGCACCAGAAGGACGAGCTGATGCCGCGCTACGCCGAGATGGTCTACAACGGCTTCTGGTTCGCGCCCGAGCGCGAGATGCTGCAGGCCTCGATCGACTACATCTCGCAGCGCGTCACCGGCCAGGTGCGCCTGAAACTGTACAAGGGCAACGTCATCATCACCGGCCGGCGCTCGCCGAACAGCCTCTATGACGAGGACATCGTCACCTTCGAGGAGGATACCGTCTACGACCAGCGCGACGCCGAGGGCTTCATCAAGTTGAACGCTCTGCGCCTGCGCCTCGCCGGGCGCAAGGAAGGCCGCTAGAGCAGCATAGGGGCAGGGTCTTGCGCGTGCTGATCCAGCGGGTCACCGAGGCGGCCGTCCGGGTTGATCACACCGTGCACGGCCGGCCCATGGAAGACCCGATCGAGGCCCCGGTCGGCGCCATCGGTCCGGGGCTGCTGGTGCTGGTCTGCGCCATGAAGGGTGATGCCGACGAGGACGCCGAGTTCCTCGCCCGCAAGATCGCCGCGCTGCGCATCTTCGCCGACGACAATGGCAAGATGAACCGCTCGCTCAGGGACGTCGGCGGCGGCGCGCTGGTGGTCAGCCAGTTCACCCTCGCCGCCGAGTGGCGCAAGGGAAACCGTCCGGGATTCTCGAGCGCCGCCGACCCGGTCGAGGGCGCGCGGCTCTACGACCTGTTCTGCGATGCCCTGCGGCGCCAGGAGGTCCCCGTCGAAACCGGCACCTTCACCGCGCACATGCATGTCTCGCTGGTCAACGACGGGCCGGTGACGATCTGGATGGACTCGCGCGAGGGCTGACGCTCCCTCTTGCCCCGCAACCCGCGTCGCGCCAATATGCGCGAATCAAGGGGTTGGGTGTGGCACAAGTTAAACTCAAGATATTGGGCGGGTTTTCCCTGTCCCGAGGCGGCGAGACCGTGCGGCTGGGCCTACGCAAGGGCGAACTGCTGCTCGCCTATCTGGTACTGCCGCCGGGGCGGGCGCAGGCGCGGGAAAAGCTGATCGAGCTGTTCTGGGGCTAGCGCGCCGAGGAGCAGGCGCGGGTCAGCCTGCGCGGCGCCCTGTCGACCCTGCGCAAGGCGCTGGGCGCCGAGGTGCTGATCAGCGACGGTGACACCGTGACGCTGAATGCCGAATCGGTCGAGGTCGACGCGGCGCGGTTCGAGGCGCTGCTGGCCGAGGATACGGTCGACGCGCGGGCGCGGGCGATCGACCTGTACGGTGGCGAGTTGCTGGCCGGCCTGGGCCTCAACGAGCCCGGCTTCCAGGACTGGATCCAGGTCGAGCGCACGCGGCTGGGCGAATTAGCCCGGCGTGTCCTGCGCCGCCAGCTCAATGACCAGATAAAGGCCGGCGACATCACGGCGGCGATCGACACGGCGCAGCGCCTACTGGCCTTCGATGCACTGCAGGAAAACGTGCAGCGCGACCTGATGCGGCTGTACGCCGCCGACGGCCAGATCGGACTGGCGCTGAACCAATACGAGCTCTGCCGCGGTGTCCTGGCCGAGGAGCTGGGTATCGAGCCCGATGCCGAGACCGTGCGGGTGATCGACGCCATCCGCCAGGCCCGGCGTCAGGGTCGCGCCTATGAGCTGACACCCGCCGAGGCGCCGCCGCCGGCCGACCCCGTGGCCTCACCGCCCGCCACCTCGGGCAAGCCGTCGATCGCGGTATTGCCGTTCGACAACATGAGCGGTGATTCCGAGCAGGACTACTTCGCCGACGGCGTCACCGAGGACATCATCGCCAGCCTGGTGCGCAGGCGCTGGCTGACCGTGGTGTCGCGCAATTCCTCTTTTGCCCACCGTGGCGGCGGCGCCGACCTGCGCCGTGTCAGCCGCGAGCTGGAGGTCCGCTACATCCTGGAAGGCAGCGTGCGGCGCGGCGGCGAACGCATCCGCATCACCGCGCAGCTGATCGACGCGGCGGAAGACCGCCATGTCTGGGCCGAGCGCTACGACCGCATGTTCGAGGACATCTTCGAACTGCAAGACGAGATCACCGGCCGCATCGTCACCGCGCTGGGTCCGGAGATCACCCTCGCCGAGACGGAGCGCGCCAAGCGCGAACGCCCGCACAGCCTGGACGCCTGGGACCACTACCTGCAGGCCCTGCCGCACGTCCACCAGATCACCCGCGAGTCGAGTGAACTGGCCAAGACGCACCTGCGCCAGGCGTGCGCGCTCGACCCCGGCTTCAGCGCCGCCCGCACCGGTCTGGCCTGGTGCCTTGTGCTCGAGGCGATCCACGGCTGGCGCAGCCCCGGCCAGCCGCTGCTCGATGAGGCGGTCGAACAGGCCGATGCCGCCGTGGCGCGGGATTCGGACGACCCCCTGGCCCACTGCGCCCAAGCCGTCGCGCGCGCCTGGACCGGTCAGCAGCACGCTGCCATCGAGGCCGCCCAGCGCGCCATCGAGCTCGACCCGAACCTGCCCGACGCCAACGGTTGTCTCGGCTTCGCGCTGGCGCTGGACGGTCAGGGCGATTCCGCCATCGGCTATCTGCAGCGGGCCCTGAACGGCAGCCCGCGGGACCCGTTGCGCTGGGCCTGGTGCCACGGCATGACCAACGCCCATTTTGCCGCCGAGCGCTACGCCGAGGCCATCGACTGGGCGCGCAAGACCATCCAGATCCGTCCCGGCTGGTCGTTCAGCCATGCCCTGATCGCGGCCAGCGCCGCCTGGCTGGAACGTCCCGGCGAGGCCGCCGCGGCCCTCGACGCGTTGCGCGCGCGGGTGCCGAACCACAGCCTCGGCCGGATCCGGCGCAACCCGATATGGACGCGCCAGCAGGACGTCGAGCGCCTGATCGAAGGCTTGCGTCGGGCGGGTCTCCCCGAGTGATCGCGCCCGCGGCGGGCGACAATTCGGGGTCAATACTTGACTACGGAAAGGATTCGTCCGGCTTTATTTGTCCGGAACGTGCCGGGGCGGCGGGAAATCAGGCTCGGCGGATCACCAGCCGATGCGGCGTGTCGGCGTCGCCGCCGGGTTCCTCGGGTTCCAGGGACAGCACCTCGTGGCCGTGCTCGCGCACCGAACGGGGCACGTTGTCCAGCAGTTCGCTGCCCTTCAGGCGCACTTCCGCGACCTGTCCCGGCTGCATTTTTTCAAGCAGCAGTTTGGTCCTGACGAATGTTAACGGGCAGACTTCCGGTGTGATGTCCAGGAAAAAGTCTATGTTCGCCGCACCGTTTTCTTCAGATCTATTTTCCATCATTTGTTCTTGCTTGTTTTCAGAGTGTTAATTATATAAGGAGAAACTTTAAACTATACAATCCCAAGATCAGCAGGATGTCCGGTTAGATGACCGAAAAGCCCAACCAAAACGAGTTGCTGGAACTGACGACGGAAATTGTTTCCGCTCATGTCGGCAACAACAACGTCGCGCTCGGCGATCTTCCCACAATAATCCAGGATGTCTACAAGACACTGTCGACCCTGGGAGCCACGCCGGCGGCGCCGGAGCGCCCGCGCCCGGCCGTGCCGATGAAGAAGTCGGTATTCCCCGACTACATCATCTGCCTCGAGGACGGCAAGAAGCTGAAGATGCTGAAGCGTCATTTGAAGACCGCCTACGACATGACGCCCGAGGAATACCGCGAGAAATGGGCCCTGCCGTCCGACTATCCGATGGTGGCGCCGAACTACGCCAAGCACCGCAGCAAGCTGGCGAAGAAAATCGGCCTCGGCACCAAACCGCGCACGCGACGCAAGTAGGGCGGCTCTCGACCACCCTCTGGCGGCCCAGGCGACACAGGTAGCGGCACCGGCACGACAAGTAGCCGGCGCCGACAACAGGGGATAGGCGGAAGTCCATCGTTCCGCTATAGCGTCGCCCGGCAATAAAAACGAGATTTGACTGGAGAGGCGTTCCCATGTCAGCGGTTTCCCGCATCGAGCAACTTTGCATCGACAAAGGTATGAAAATGACGGGCCAGCGGCGCGTGATCGCGCGGGTGCTGTCGGAGGCCTCGGACCATCCCGACGTCGAGGAAGTGTATCGGCGCGCGACCGAGATCGACCCCAAGATCAGCATCGCCACGGTCTACCGAACCGTGCGCCTGTTCGAAGAGGCGAACATCCTCGAGCGCCACGATTTCGGCGACGGACGTTCGCGCTACGAGGAAGCGACCGACGATCACCACGATCACCTGATCGACATCCAGTCCGGCAAGGTCATCGAGTTCAAGAACGAGGAAATCGAGGCCCTGCAGGAACGGATCGCGAGCGAATACGGGTTCCGCCTAGTCGGTCATCGCCTGGAACTCTATGGCGTTTCCGTCGACAAGGACTCATAGCCGCACCTTGACTTCACGGGGTGGAAGGCTTATGTCGCGCCGGCGGCACGGCGCGATCGGCGGTGCCGGCGAACAGCGACTCCCCGGGTAAGCGACTTGGCGAAAAAACTCCACATCCGTACCTACGGCTGCCAGATGAACGTCTACGACTCCGCGCGCATGGCGGAGGTGCTGGCGCCGCTCGGCTACACCGCCACCGAAACGGCGGACGACGCCGACATGGTGATCCTGAACACCTGCCATATCCGCGAGAAGGCCGCCGAGAAGGTCTATTCCGAGCTTGGCCGGCTGCGCCAGATCAAGGAGAAGCGCGCGGGCGGCGATCACGGCCGCGGCATGATCCTGGCCGTCGCCGGCTGCGTCGCCCAGGCCGAGGGCGCCGAGATGCTGCGCCGGGCGCCGTTCCTGGACATGGTGTTCGGACCGCAGACCTATCACCGGCTGCCGGAAATGGTCGCCCGCGCCAGCCGTGGCGCCGGCGCCGTGCTGGACACCGATTTCCCGGCCGACGCCAAGTTCGACGCGCTGCCGAAAACCGAGTTGGCGGAAGTCGACGGCGAAGGCCGCAGCGCCTTCCTCACCGTGCAGGAAGGCTGCGACAAGTTCTGCACCTTCTGCGTCGTGCCTTACACCCGCGGCGCCGAGTATTCGCGCCGGTCGACGAGGTGCTGGCGGAAGCCCGCCGCCTGGCCGCCGCCGGGGTGCGCGAGATCACCCTGCTGGGCCAGAACGTCAACTGCTATCACGGCCAACGCGATGGCCGCGAGATCGGCCTCGGCGAGTTGATCGCCCTGGCCGCCGAGATCGACGGCGTCGAACGGCTGCGTTACACCACCTCGTACCCGGCCGACATGGACGCGGCGTTGATCGCGGCACACCGCGACGTGCCGGCGTTGATGCCGTTCCTGCACCTGCCGGTGCAGTCGGGCTCGGACCGGGTGCTGGCGGCGATGAACCGGCGGCACGACGCCGAAGAGTACCGCCGCCTGGTCGAGCGGCTGCGCGCGGCGCGCCCCGACCTGGCCCTGTCGTCCGACTTCATCGTCGGTTTCCCCGGCGAGACCGACGCCGATTTCCGCGCCACCATGGACCTGGTCGCCGAGGTCGGCTTCGCCCAGGCCTATTCCTTCAAGTACAGTCCGCGACCGGGCACGCCAGCGGCGGCGATGGACATTCAGGTCGAGGACACGGTCAAGGCCGCGCGCCTGGCCGAACTGCAGGACCTGCTGAACGCCCAGCAGATCGCCTTCAACGATGCCTGCGTCGGCACCGTGATGCCGGTGCTGCTCGACCGCCGCGGCCGCTACAACGGCCAACTGGTCGGCCGCAGCCCGTACATGCAGGCCGTGCACGTCGACGCGCCGGAGGCCTGCTTCGGCGAGATCGTCGACCTGCGCATCGATGCCGCCCATGCCAACAGCCTGTCGGGCGGGCTGGTCGCCGGCGACGCGAGGCTGCGCGCGTGAGCGGGCGCAGTTCGAGCAACGCGCGCAAGGCCGAAAACGGCGAGGGCCTGCGCCTCAAGTTCTCCGACAACGGTCTGCTGATCCCGTTGTACGGCAGCCACAACGAGCACCTGGCGCGCATCGAACAGAAGCTCGACGTCACCATTCAGACCCGCGGCAACGCCGTCACCATCAGCGGCACCAGCGATTCCGTGGCCGCCGCCGGCGAGGCCCTGGGCGGCCTCTACGCCCGGCTCGAACGCGGCCAGACCGTGACCCGCGACGAGGTCGACGCGGTGCTGCGCATGGTCACCGCCGCCGACAGCCGGGTCGATGACGCCGACGTCGCCGTGCGCACGCGCAAGCGGCATATCTCGGCGCGCTCGCCGCGGCAGGCCGCCTACCTGCGCACGATCGACGAAAACGAGATGGTGTTCGGCGTCGGTCCGGCCGGCACCGGCAAGACCTACCTGGCCGTGGCCAAGGCGGTCGAGCGGCTGATCCAGGGCGACGTCGACCGCATCATCCTGACCCGTCCGGCGGTCGAGGCCGGCGAGCAGCTCGGCTTCCTGCCCGGCGACATGCAGGAAAAGGTCGACCCGTACCTGCGGCCGCTTTACGACGCGCTGCATGACATGATGCCGCGCGATCAGGTCGCCAAGCGCATGGAGAGCGGCGAGATCGAGGTCGCGCCGCTGGCCTTCATGCGCGGCCGCACACTGGCCCACGCCTTCGTTATCCTCGACGAGGCGCAGAACACCACCGCCGTGCAGATGAAGATGTTCCTCACCCGCCTCGGCGAGAACGCCCGCATGGTGGTCACCGGCGACCTCAGCCAGGTCGACCTGCCGCGCGGCGTGCGCTCGGGACTCCGCGACGCGCTGGAGATCGTCTCCGGCCTCGACGGCATCGCCAGCGTCACCTTCACCGAGGAGGACGTGGTGCGCCATCCCCTGGTCAGCAAGATCGTGCGCGCCTACGACCGCGTCGAGAGCAAGCGCCAGGCCGGGGCGCGCTATCAATCCGACGATCCGACCGCCGACGACACATGACCGGCGCCGTTCTGCAGACCGAGGTCAGCGTGCAGAACGGGCCGTGGCACGAGGCCTTCAGCGAAGTCGAGCAGGTCTGCCGCGACGCCGCCGCGGCGGCTTATGCCGCCGCCGGCGCCGGCGCCGCCGAGGTCTCGCTGCTGCTCGCCGACGATGCCTTCGTGCACGAGCTGAACCACCGTTACCGCGGCATCGATGCGCCGACCAACGTGCTCTCGTTCCCGGCCGAGGCGGACGACGCGCCCGGCGAGATCCTGCTGGGCGACGTCATCCTGGCCTGCGAAACGGTGCTCGGCGAAGCCGCCCGCGACGGCAAGCCCGCCGCCGACCACCTGCGCCACCTGGTGGTGCATGGTGTGCTGCACCTACTCGGCCACGACCACGAGGACCCGGCCGAGGCGGCGGAGATGGAGGCGCTGGAAACCCGCGTACTCGCCGGCCTCGGGGTGCCCGATCCCTACGCCGGTCCCGGAGACGGCCGATGAGCCTGGCGGCGGTGACGCGCTGGCACGCCGGCGTGAGCGGATTGCGCGGCTGGCGCCGGCGCGAATTCGCCGTCGCCATGGGCCTGGCCGCCGCCCTGTCCATGCCGCCGATGCATCTGGTGCCGTTGCTATGGATCGCCCTTCCGGCGCTGGCCTGGTTGCTCGAAGCCAGCCCGAGCAGGCGCGCCGCGTTCGGCGCCGGCTGGTGGTTCGGCGTCGGGTTCTGCGTCGCCGGCAGCTACTGGACCTCGTTCGCGATGCTGGTCCAGCCGGAAAAATTCGCCTGGATGATTCCCTTCGCACTGGCCGGACTGGGCGGTGTACTGGCGGTGTTCTACGGCCTGGCCGCCTTGGCGACGCGGCTTCTCTGCCCGCGTGGAGGATGGGGGCAGGTATTGGTCCTGGCCGCCGCCTGGACCGTGTTCGAATGGGTCCGCGGCTGGATCTTCACCGGCATTCCCTGGAACCTGATCGGCACGGCCTGGGCTTTCTCGGACGCCATGCTGCAGCCGGCCGCCTGGATCGGCGTCTATGGCCTCAGCCTGCTGACAATGGTCGCCGCGCTGGCGCCGGCGGCGCTGCCGGCGTCGACCACGGCCTGGCGCGGCGTCGCCGTGGTCGCGCTCGGCATGGTGCTGGTTTTCGCCGGCGGGTGGCTGCGCCTGTCGCAGGCACCGACGCAGTACGTCGCCGACGTGCGCCTGCGGTTGGTCCAGCCGAACATCCCGCAGAAACTCAAGTGGCGGCGCGACCTGCGCCGCGGGCACGTGGTGCGCCAAGTCGAGATGAGCCGCGGCGCGCCCGCAGAAGCCGGCGCGCCGCCGCCGACCCACGTCATCTGGGGCGAGACCATGGTGCCGACATTCGTCAACCGCGATCCCGCGGCGCGCGCCCTGATCGCGCAGGCGACGCCGCCGGGCGGGGCGATGATCGTCGGCGGGCTGCGCATGCCCGATGAAGAGAAGGCACCGTTTCAGGTCTGGAACAGCCTGTACGCGCTGGACGGCGACGGCGCGATCCGGGCCCGTTACGACAAGTTTCACCTGCTGCCGTTCGGCGAATACGTGCCGTTCCGGCAGTACCTGGACATCGCCAAGATCACGGTCGGTTTATCTGATTTCACTCCCGGCAGAGGGCTCGAGACCCTGAACATCGACGGCCTGCCGCCGGTCGGACCGCTGATCTGCTACGAGGCGATCTTCCCCGCCGCCGTGGTCGACCCGGAAAACCGGCCGCAGTGGCTGCTCAACCTGACCAACGACGCCTGGTTCGGCCGCTCGCCGGGACCGCTCCAGCACTTCGCCGCCACCCGCCTGCGCGCGGTCGAGGAGGGCCTGCCGCTGGTGCGGGTGGCCAACACCGGCATTTCCGCCGTGGTCGACGCGCTCGGCCGCACCGTGGCGGCGCTGCCGTTGCAGGAGGCGGGCGTGTTGGACAGCGGCCTGCCCGCGGCCCTGCCCGGGCCCACGCTTTTCGCGCGAACGGGAAATGCCATCGTGGCGCCACTGGTGCTGGTTCTCGTTCTCGCCGGAGCCTACCTCGGGCGCCGGAAAGCTGGCCAGACAGCCGTCTGACGCCGGATTCGGCGAATTCGATTTGCAATTTTTTGTTGTCCTGCCTTGTGGTATTCTGTCGTCTGACGGGGCCTACGCCGAATCGGAGCGTGGCATGGATTGGGGTTCGAGATGACGGGGCGAACGAAAACGGGGCGAACGAAAAAGGGAAAGCGCGGCCGGCCGCGGAAAACCGCCGGCAAGGTCAAGCGCCTGCCCCCGGGCGTGCCCAATCCGGTGGACGTTCACGTCGGCGGCCGGGTGCGCCTGCGCCGCACCCTGTTGGGCATGAGCCAGGAGCGTCTCGGCGAGGCGGTCGGCCTGACCTTCCAGCAGATCCAGAAGTACGAGCGCGGCGCCAACCGCATCGGCGCCAGCCGGCTGTACGAATTGAGCACCCTGCTGGATGTGCCGATCGGCTATTTCTTCGATGACCTGCCGGACGAGCTGCAGACCCACGAAGGCCGGTTCAGCCGCGGTCTCGCCGACCAGGGCCAGGCGCCGCTGGAGAACGATCCGCTGACCCGCCGCGAGACGCTGGAACTGGTGCGCGCCTATTACAAGATCGCCGATCCGTCGGTGCGCAAACGCATGTTCGAACTGACCAAATCGCTGGCCAGGATGGACCTCGACGGGCTCGACTGAACGGGATCCGCGGGGGCCGCCGGAGGCCATCGAGTCGCGACGCCCGCGCGACGAGCTTTTTTCTTGACGCTGGCCGGAAACATTGCGACAAAGCCCCGCCTTTTCGGGTGGCGCCGCGAATCGAGATTCGCGGCGTCTGTTTTGCCGGCTTGCCGGCGACGTGGACGGATTTGGACCGCTTGCCACCACGCAAAAGAGGCTAAGTGGGCGCGCAACGGCCCGCGCCGGTTGATCGCCGGCAGCACCGCGGCCCTCGGTCCAAGCACGGAACCATGGACATCAGAGGAGTCACCGATGGCCTCGAGCGGGTTTCTTTTCACCAGCGAATCGGTGTCCGAAGGACACCCCGACAAGGTCTGTGACCGCATTTCCGACGCCATCGTCGATGCGTTCCTGGCCGCCGATTCGCAGGCCCGCGTCGCCGCCGAAACCATGTGCACGACCAACTTCATCGCGCTGGCCGGCGAGGTCCGCGGACCCGACAGCCTGACCCACGACGTTTTCAAGGACATCGCCCGCCAGGCGGTCAAGGACATCGGCTACGAGCAGCACGGATTCCACTGGAAGGACGCCGAGGTCATCTCGCACATCCATTCGCAGTCCTCGGACATCGCCCAGGGCGTCGATGCCGCCGGCAACAAGGACGAGGGTGCCGGCGACCAGGGCATCATGTTCGGCTACGCCGTCGACGAGACGCCCGAACTGATGCCGGCGCCGATCCAGTACTCGCACCAGATCCTGCAGCGCATGGCCGAGGCCCGGCACTCCGGCGCCCAGCGCGGCTTCGGTCCGGATTCGAAAAGCCAGGTGACCCTGCGCTATGTCGATGGCAAGCCGGTCGGCGCCACCTCTGTGGTGGTCTCGACCCAGCACGATCCCGACCTGTCGCAGGATGAGGTCCGCGAGATCGTCCGCCCGTTCGTCGAGCAGACCCTGCCCGAAGGCTGGATGTGCCCGGAGGACGAATTCTACGTCAACCCGACCGGCCGCTTCGTCATCGGCGGGCCCGACGGCGACGCCGGCCTGACCGGGCGCAAGATCATCGTCGACACCTATGGCGGCGCGGCGCCGCACGGTGGTGGCGCCTTCTCCGGCAAGGATCCGACCAAGGTCGACCGCTCGGCCGCCTACGCCGCGCGCTACCTGGCCAAGAACGTGGTCGCCGCCGGATTGGCGCGCAAGTGTACGCTGCAGCTTTCCTACGCCATCGGCGTCTCCAAGCCGTTGTCGTTCTACGTCAACTGCGACGGCACCGCCGAGGTCGACGAGACCAAGCTGGCCGAGGTGCTGCGCGAGTCGTTCGACCTGTCGCCGCACGGCATCCGCGAGCACCTGCAGCTGAACAAGCCGATCTTCGCGCGCACCTCCGCCTACGGCCACTTCGGCCGCGAGCCCGAGGCCGACGGCGGCTTCTCGTGGGAGAAGACCGACCTGGCCGACGCGCTGAAGTCCGCGTTCTAAACCCTGCTGCCGGGGATCGTGACCTCCCAAGGACAGGATCATCCGCGCTTCCACGGCCGCCGTCACGGCAAGCCGCTGCGCCCGCGCCGCGCCGAATTGGTGGCCGGGCTGCTGCCGCGGCTGCGTGTGCCGCTGGACGCGGCGGCGCGGCCCGACACCCTGTTCGCCGAACCACCCGCGGCGGTCTGGCTGGAGATCGGCTTCGGCGCCGGTGAGCATCTGGCGGCGCAGGCGGCGGCGCATCCCGATGTCGGCTTCATCGGCTGCGAGCCCTTCGTCAACGGCGTGGCGGCGCTGCTGGCGCGCATCCAGGCCGAGGACTTGTCCAACATCCGCCTGCACGACGATGACGCGCGCCAACTGCTGCCGGCGCTGGGCGCGGCCAGCATCGACCGCGCCTTCGTGCTGTTCTCCGATCCCTGGCCGAAGCGGCGCCACCACAAGCGGCGGCTGATCTCGCCCGGCTTCCTCGACGCCCTGGCGCGGGTGCTGGCGGATGGCGCCGAATTCCGCTTCGCCAGCGACCACATGGGCTTCGTGCGCTGGACGCTGGATCTGCTCACCCGCCACGCCGCCTTCGAGTGGACCGCGCGCCGGCCCGGGGACTGGCGGCGGCGGCCGCCCGACGGGGTCGAGACACGCTACGAACAGAAGGCCCTGGCGCGTGGCGCGGCCTGCGTCTACCTGTCGTTCCGGCGCCGCCCGCGCGACACCGCGGCGGCCTGAAAAAGGTTGTAATTCGTGTCCCGTCGGCGTTATAAAGGCGCGCGTTTTTTCGGGAACGTACTTCGGATACCCGGGCATTGATCCGGGAATGATCGAGGTGGGCCATCGGCCCGCCTTTTTGTTTTTCGGGCCGCGGCCGGGCAGGGCCGGCGGTCCACGGCAAACGCCGCGACAGGTGGCCACGACAGGAAGCATGACGCTGGAAGCCCGAATCGAGGAGCTGATCGGCCCGACCGTCGAAGCCATGGGCTTCGGCCTGGTGCGCATCGAGATGTCCGGCATGAAGCGGCCGCGGCTGCAGATCATGGTCGAGCGCCGGGACGGTGCCGGTATCACGGTCGACGACTGCGCCGATGTCAGCCGCGCCGTCGCCGCCGTGATGGACGTTGAGGATCCGGTGCGGGGTGCCTATATCTTGGAGGTCAGTTCGCCGGGAATCGACCGGCCGCTGGTCCGCCTCGCTGATTTCGAGCGTTTCGCCGGGCTCGAGGCAAAGGTCCACCTGAAACACGAGATCAACGGGCGCAAGCGGCTGAAGGGCCGTTTGCTGGGGGTCAGCGACGACACCGTGCGCCTGACCGTCGACGGCACGCCGATGCAGGTGCATCACGCCGACATTCAAAAGGCCAAGCTGGTCCTGAACGACGAGTTGCTCGCACGAGCGAAGGAGCAAGAGGAAAAATGAGCGCAGCCAAGACTGAGACCGAAGCCGTCCACGCACGGCCCGAACTGCTGCAGGTGGCCGACGTGGTCGCCCGCGACAAGGGCATCGAAAAGGAAGAGGTCTTCGAGGCCATGGAGCAGGCGATCCAGAAGGCCGGCCGGTCGAAGTACGGGCACGAGCACGACATCCGTGCCGTCATCGACCGCACCTCGGGCGAGATCTCGCTGGCGCGCTACCTCGAAGTGGTCGAGGAGATCGAGAACGAGGCGACACAACTGACGCTGGATTCGGCGCGCCGGCGCAAGGAGGACGCGCGGCTCGGCGAGTTCCTGGTCGACCCGCTGTCGCCGATCGATTTCGGCCGCATCGCGGCGCAAACCGCCAAGCAGGTGATCGTGCAGAAGGTGCGCGAGGCCGAGCGGCACCGCCAGTTCCATGAGTACAAGGACCGCATCGGCGAAATCGTCAACGGCTTGGTCAAGCGCATCGAGTTCGGCAACGTGGTGGTCGACCTGGGCCGCGGCGAGGCGCTGCTGCGCCGCGACGAATGCATCCCGCGCGAGCACTTCTCGAACGGCGATCGGGTGCGCGCCTACATCATGGACGTGCGCGAGGAGCCCCGCGGCCCGCAGATTTTCCTGTCGCGCAGCCACCCGCAGTTTATGGCCAAGCTGTTCGCCCAGGAAGTGCCCGAGATCTACGACGGCATCATCGAGATCATGGCGGTCGCCCGCGACCCCGGCTCGCGTGCCAAGATCGCCGTGCTGAGCCACGATTCCGGCATCGATCCGGTCGGCCCCTGCATCGGCATGCGCGGCTCGCGCGTGCAGGCGGTGGTCGGCGAGCTGCAGGGCGAGAAGATCGACATCATCCAATGGTCGCCCGACATCGCCACCTTCGTGGTCAACGGTCTGGCGCCGGCCGAGGTCGCCAAGGTCATCGTCGACGAAGAGACCAAGCGAATCGAGGTGGTGATGCCCGACGAGCAGCTCAGCCTGGCGATCGGCCGACGCGGCCAGAACGTGCGCCTGGCCTCGCAGCTCAGCGGCTGGGACATCGACATCATGACCGAGGCCGAGGAGAGCGAGAAGCGCCAGGAGGAGTTCCATGCCCGCTCGCAGATGTTCATCGACGCGCTCGACGTCGACGACGTGATCGCTCACCTGCTGGTCACCGAGGGCTTCACCTCGAGCGAGGAGGTCGCCTTCGTGCCGCTCGACGACCTGACCCTGATCGAGGGCTTCGACGAGGCGGTTGCCGATGAGCTGCGCAACCGAGCCCGCAACTTTCTGGAAGCGCGCGATGCCGAGATGTCGCAGAAGCGCGTCGACCTGGGCGTCACCGACGAGGTCGCCGCGATCGAGGCGCTGAAGCCGACGATGCTGGTCGCGCTGGGCGAGAACGGCGTCAAGACGCTGGACGACCTGGCCGACCTGGCCAGCGACGAGCTGCTCGAGATCGTGCCGAACAGCGGCCTCGACATGGAGTCCGCCAACGAGATCATCATGGGCGCCCGGGCGCACTGGTTCGAGGGCGAGGAGGCCCCCGCCGAGGAACCGGCCGAGGACGCCGAGGGCGCCGAGGCGGCGGCCGAGACCGCGGCGACGGAGGAAACGGTATAGGCCGGGCGGCGTCATCGGACACCGCCGGCGCGGACCGCGAGCCGCAGCGGCGCTGCCTCGTCGAGGGGGTCGCCAAGCCCCGCGGCGAGCTGATCCGCTTCGTCGTCGGGCCCGACCAGCAGGTCGTTCCCGACATCGACGGACGGCTGTCGGGACGGGGTTTGTGGTTGAGTGCGACGCGGGATATGGTAAATACAGCCTGCGCGCGCAACATGTTCGCCAAGGCGGCGCGCGCGCGGGTTGAAATACCCGACGGTCTGGCCGACCGGCTCGAGGATCTGCTGGCGGCGCGATGCCTGAACACCATCGGCCTCGCGCGCCGCGCCGGAGCGGCGGTGGCCGGGTACGAAAAAGTCCGTCTGTGGTTGCGCGACAACCGGCCCGGACTGTTGCTGGCGGCGGCCGACGGTGCCGCCGATGGCCGCGCCAAGGTCGCTGCGCTGGCTCCGCAGACACCGGTTCTGGCGCTGTTCGGCGCCGAGGAACAGGGCCGCGCGCTGGGCCGGGAACGGGTCGTCCACGCGGTGATCGCGCCGGGTGGCCTGGCCGATCGGTTGGCGCAGGAAGCGCACAGGCTGGCCGGTTTCCGAACGCGGGACGGCGGGGACGGCGACGCGGCGAAGACGAAGGAATAGACGCACCGGATCGGCACGAATCGTTCGTGTCAGCGGATTCGGGATTGTTTTTAGAAACGGAATGCCATGACCGAGATCGAGGAATCGAACAAGAAAAAGCCTCTGGGACTTTCCAAGCCTGGGAAGCTGGAGCTCAAGAAGACCGTCGAGACCGGGCAGGTTCGGCAGAGCTTCTCGCATGGCCGCTCGAAAATGGTCACCGTCGAGGTGCGCAAGAAGCGCACCTACGAGCGCGGAGCCAGCGGCAAGATGCGGGCGGTGCAGTCGGGCGAGGAAGCCGTTCGCGCCGAAGCCGAGACCGCGCTGGAGGCGGTCACCGCCAAGAAGACCGCGCCGCCGCGGCGCCTGACCGAGGAAGAGGTCGCCGCCCGCGCCAAGGCGCTGGAGGATGCCGCCAACGCGGTCCCCGAACCGTCGCTGCCGCCGCCGCCGCCGAAACCCGAGCCGGTGGTCGAGCCGGAACCCGAGCCCGAGCCGGAGCCGGTCGCCGAGGAACCCGCCGCGGCCGAAGCCGAGCCCGAGGCCCCCGCGGCCGAGGCCGAACCGGCCCCCGAGCCGGCCGCGCGCGCGGCCAAGCCGGCACCGGCGGCCGAGCCCGAGCGCAAGAAGAAGGCGGCCAAGACCGACAACAAGCGCACCACGCTGACCGCGCGCAAGGGTCAGTCGCGCCGCCGGTCGGGCAAGCTGACGATCTCCGAGGCCCTGGGCGGGCGCGAGGAGCGGACCCGTTCGCTGGCCTCGGTGCGGCGCGCGCGCGAGAAGGAAAAGCAGAAGCTGCAGCGCCAGCTTCAGGAAGGACAGAAAATCGTGCGTGACGTCGTCGTGCCGGAATCGATCACCGTGCAGGAGCTGGCCAACCGGATGGCCGAGCGTGCCACCGACGTGATCAAGGCGTTGATGAAGATGGGCGTGATGGCGACCATCAACCAGAACATCGATCCGGATACCGCCGAGCTGATCGTCGCCGAATTCGGCCACAAGATCCGCCGCGTCAGCGAAGCCGACGTCGAAATCGGCCTCAGCGGCGAGGAGGACGCGGCCGAGACCCTGCAGGCGCGGCCGCCGGTGGTCACCGTGATGGGTCACGTCGACCACGGCAAGACCTCGCTGCTCGACGCCCTGCGCGCCACCGACATGGCCTCGGGCGAAGCCGGCGGCATCACCCAGCACATCGGCGCCTACCAGGTCGAGGTGAAGTCGGGTGACCGCATCACCTTCATCGACACCCCGGGCCACGCCGCCTTCACCGACATGCGCGCGCGCGGCGCCAAGGTCACCGACATCGTCGTCCTGGTCGTCGCCGCCGACGACAGCGTGATGCCGCAGACCATCGAGGCGATTCACCACGCCCGCGCCGCCGAGGTGCCGATCATCGTCGCCATCAACAAGATGGACCGGCCCGACGCCGACGCCAACAAGGTGCGCACCGAGCTGCTGCAGCACGAGATCGTGGTCGAGGAGATGGGCGGCGAGGTGCTGTCCGTCGAGGTCTCGGCGAAGACCGGCGAGAACCTGGACAAGCTCGAGGAAGCGATCCTGCTGCAGGCGGAGATCCTCGATCTCGGCGCCAACCCTGAACGTCCCGGCGAGGGTGTGGTGGTCGAGGCCAAGATGGAGCGCGGCTGCGGTTCGGTCGCCACCGTGCTGGTCCAGCGCGGCACGCTGGCCCGCGGCGACATCTTCGTCGCCGGCACCGAATGGGGCCGCGTGCGCGCCCTGGTCGATGACCGCAACAACTCGACCGAGGCCGCCGGCCCGGGCATGCCGGTCGAGGTCCTGGGCCTGAACGGCACGCCGATGGCCGGCGACGAGGTCGTCGTCGTCGACAGCGAGGCACGGGCCCGCGAGGTCACCGAGTTCCGCCAGCGCAAGAGCCGCGACGCCCGCGCCGCGGCGTCCGCGCGCGGCAGCCTCGAGCAGATGTTCGAACAGATCAAGGAAGGCGAGGCGCAGAACCTGCCGATGGTCATCAAGGCCGACGTGCACGGCTCGCTCGAGGCCATCGTCGGCTCGCTCGACAAGATCAGCACCG
>Ga0056109_1000214_pt1 | contig 21872 bp, 23 predicted proteins | sample WorMetG1BERMUDA2_FD_80077 | JGI IMG/M metagenome (GOLD analysis project Ga0056109, IMG submission 80077) | Marine gutless worms symbiont microbial communities from Max Planck institute for Marine Microbiology, Germany - Inanidrilus... ...
CCGGCTCAACGGTGATCACCATTCCAGGCTCCTGATCCCCTTCACTCCTCCACGAAAACCGGGGCGACTCATGGATTTCCAGCCCAACCCCATGACCCAGTGAATGCAGATACCGCTTGAGAAACTGGCCTCAGGAAGAATCCGCGGCCTCCTTCTGGGTATACTCACCACTTTTCTCACACAATCATCCAGTGCCACCAGCGCTATTCTGGTCTCTTTGGTCAATTCTTCCCTGCTTAAAATGGAAGAAACGATTGCTATATTGCCCGGCGCAGGAATTGGAACCACCCTCACGATACAGCTGATCGCATTCCGTTTTTTTGACTACGCACTTCTGCTGGTCAGCATGGGCGTTTTCCTGAAACTGACCCTCTCCGGTCAGGGATGGCGCATTCCTGCGGATATTCTGCTGGGATTCGGTCTGATTTTCTATGGCATGCAGGTGATGCCAACGGCCATGATCCCTCTCAGGACTCAACCGGCCCTCAGCAGTCTGCTCCTGACATTGAACGAAAGCCCCTGGCTCTCCCTTGCTGGAGCAACGGCAGTGACTGCCATAGTGCAATCCTCAATGATGAAAAAACTGACCTTCTGCAGAAAAAAAATTCCGGGTATATAAATCTCATTCTTATTGAACAGCTGCCCGACACCCTCACCAGAGAAGCTGAAAGATTTTTCCTTATCAACAGCGATCTGGAATCAATGGGAGATGTTATTGTGAAAAACATCTCCCCTCTGGTCGTCAAGTTGCATCGAAAACGATATTCTTTTTCTGAAACAGGAAAAAAAGAGTTGAAATCTCTCTTTAAAAAGATGAATAATCTTTTCAGTAATTTTTTAAACGCCATGCAGGACGGAAACCCCTATAGCTTACAAAACTGCTGGAAGAATGCGCGCAGGCTGAGAACGAAAATCGAAGCACTCAGGTTAAGCCATCTGACCCGCCTTACCGAGGGCCGTAAACAGAGTATTGAAACAAACAGTGTGCATCTGGATCTGCTTGACAACATTCGCAATCTGAGCTCGTACGTTAAAACAATGTGCAATTATTTTCCCATGCCAGAGGGGAGGCAAAATAAATGAAAAAATTTCTCAAGCGTATCTATTCAAAGTTCAAAAAAAAATCCGGCTTATATTTCGAATGCAGCAGATGCGGGGCCTGTTGCATGAAAAAGGGAAGTATATTTTTTATCTCTCAGGAAATTTCAGCAGCAGCAAAATGTCTGGGGATGAGGACCCATGAATTCAGAAAAAAATTCATCATAACCACTATAGATGGAGTTTATGAAATTTACACCCCGGACGCATGCCCCCTGCTGGACTCAAGCAGCAAATGTACAATTTACAAGGCGCGTCCGGCTCAATGCCGGACATTCCCTTTCTGGAACAGCATCCTCCATTCACCAAAAAACTACAGAACAGTCAGGAAAGAATGCCCTGGAATTGGACGGGGAAGGTATCTGACCAAAAATCAATATGCCGGATCACTTGTAGATGAAACAAAACGATTTTAATGCTTGAGAAGCAGCCGGATGGCTGTTATCAGAAGCAGGCAGGCAAACCCTTTTCGAAGAATGTTCACATCAATCTTCACAGACAGCTTGCTCCCCAGAAATCCCCCAATCGTAAAACTGACCGCGATTATCACGGCTGGAAGAAGCCGAATATAGCCGGCCCTGTAATAACTGAGTACTGCCAGAAGCCCAATCGGCGGAAGCATTAAGGCAAGCGAAGTGCCCTGTGCCGTTTTCTGATCAAAACCAAAAATATAAATTAAAGCAGGAATAATGATAACAGCGCCGCCTATACCCAGCAGTCCGCTGATTGTTCCAGCAGCCAACCCCACTATACAGAAGCCAACAACAAGAATGGGATCCATATTAACTCCTGATTCTATTCACTCACATCTGCGGGCGCTACAGAATAACAAGTTTGAGAATAATCAATGCCAGGCTCATATTCCCTGGAATAGACCTCCTCCGAATGAACAACTGCAGATATTGTTGTCACTCGTTATAAAAAAGCTGTATATCAAACCTTAATCAGGCTGATACTCACGGAAAAAAACTGACTCCTGTATTCCAGCAGTGAAGTATCAGGAAGCTGAAACTCCATACTGACAGAGGTCATCCCTTTTATAAGACCGATTTCGTATCTTTTTCCGGTAATGACAGTTGGCACACTGATTTTTTCGATGACATATTCACCGGCTGAAAGCACTGCCTTCGCTTTTCCGGCGATGATATTGATAATCTCACTGACCCCGTCTAAAATTTCTCCATGACTGGCTGAATATCCGTCACCCAGCATTTTGCCGGCCAGAAACGTGGCCGCATCTTGAGAAATATTCAACGCTATAGTCCCGCAATATTTACCAACAAAACCGATCAGTGAAGTAATCATATGATCTGTACGCGGCCTGATTGTCACACCTACGGGCTCTGGTTTCAGCCCTGCCATCCCGAATCCATCATTCGCCGCGCCTACCAGGGCTACGGCAATTTCCTTATTCACCTTCACAAAATTCACCAAACACCACCCTTTCCGCCGGAATACAATAACCAGAAGCATTGCCATAGCATTACAATTACAGAATAAAAGATCACTTTCCCATTGTCAAGTCTTCCCGGAGCATCCTGGAAATGGCAGAAATAGAAATGGTGCAACAAAGATATTATACACCAGACCATCTGATGTTCTATACTAATTTCATTAGTTCCCTGCCTTTGATTATACAGTTTGAGATATATAGATACCTGCGTTCTGTTGATTCATCCCCCCTCAAACATTTGTCTTCTATCGGACAATTCGGGCATATTTCTTTTTTCTTTTATGTGATAGCACTGTCTTTTAGACATTACCTTCTTCTTCCATTGCTGACTTTTGAATTTTTACAATATGAAAATAACGCATTCCCTGCCGGGCATCTATAAACATCATTTTCATGATCAACAGGTAAAATTTTCAATGCCAAATTCTTCTTTACTCAAATACTTTCCTGAAAATTACAGCGCAAAAACAATTCACAACCATCACAGGCCTGACAAACATGTACCCTGCCTGTCTATTTTTCCTGATATTCTCACAATAGCATAGATACACAAAGCATCTATTTTATAGAATACATTGCCACCCGGATTACTGTGGCGGCTGTATATACATTATTGCGTATGGATCAACAGAGCGTCGCCCTCCTCTGCACGACGGCATTTCTAAAAACAGCCTTTGACTACTGTACTGCCACGATTCACAAAGCTGATATCCCTGGATACAGCTTCCTGCTTGTGCCTATCAAAGATCTGCTGATCAGCTTGCTCTGGGATCTGCTCTTTTTCAGCAGCAGGGTTGTCTGGCCGGGAATGAGTTCAAAATTTGCCGGCACACCAGACTGCAGCTTGTTGCGAGCAAAACTCCACTGATAAGCGAAGAGAAGGCGGGCTGAAATTTTGATTTCTCTGCCCTGCCTGAGTATACTTTTATATAGATAAAAATCCACCGGGGGTGCCCTGGTTTCGACTGGATTGGAGGAGTGTTCGCTGCGTGTCGGGCTCTCAGCAACCCGTTAAAAGGCTGGAAGCTGAACAATTAGCTGACAACAATAATTACGCACTCGCTGCTTAATTAAGCAGCCGTCCCTTCGGGGGGTGTCTCCCCTTCCGGAACGGACGTCGCTAAGGGGACTGGCCCATGAGAGGGCTCCGGCTCATGAGCAAGATTAATGGAGTTGGGCTTGCCCGGGTGTTGTTTGTGGCTTCCCGGTTTTGCCGAGAACTAATCCATAAACTACACACGTAGACGCGGATATGTCCCTGGTTCAGGACGCGGGTTCGACTCCCGCCACCTCCAGAACCTGCCCCTTACAGGGGCAGGTTTTCTATTTTCCCCTGTATTCAAAGGGTTGCAGCTGTTTTGAGCGCTTTGCACTCTAACCTTCTCTGCTTTCCGTGTCTTCCGTGGTTGTAAAACAGAAACAATGGATATGTTGTGGCCGAAAACCCTGGCAAGTTTAAGGAGCTATTCCCGAAAGTGTTCACCAAAGGCAAAGTCGGCTTTGATACCCTGAAGGAAGTACCGGGCGAGTTTGTGGATGACCACGACGAACGATACAGCTTTACCTGGAACGGCAGGAGCAAGGCCCGGATGATCGCCCGGACGCCAGGCTCCGGAACCCTGCGCTATTGGGCTACCCATGTGGATACGTATCAGATGTGGTAAAAAAAACTTTGAAGCCATGGGCAATGAGGTTGCGTTTGCTGTTACAAACACATTTGAAGAATTTTCAGAGAAATATGTTTAATGCAAAAGGGGACCGGGCGAATGGTTGCATCAACAATATATGAGTGCTGGTCCGATAGGCCGAAATGGCAACAGGCAGCTGCAAAGCGGTTATTAGAGACTGGCGAACTCAATGAGAGCGCCATTTCTGAACACACGTGCTATGTCATCTGAAGAGAAAGTATAAATGTCCTTGACATATATTACAGCGTTCCGAACAATGTGCAATACGATATGGGTAACAGCTCAGGCGAACTGATGGAACCTGTCGGAGCTGGAACAATTTCACCTTCTGAAGGGGAGTGATGATGAGCGGTGGAGTCAAAAAGATTGATTCGATACAGAACATGGCGCTCTCTCAGGATTTCTGCCGGAAAGAATCTGTGAGGGACGCTGGCAACAATGTTGCTGAATTTAAAAAGATCCATATTTTATATGGACCGAACTACTCTGATAAAATGACCCTCTCACGAATATTCAGGGCCCTTGAAACCGTCTCTATTTCAGATAAATATACCTCACCTGAATTTCAGTTGAATTTTGATGGTGGAAATGACCTCCCGGCTGATCTCCGGGAAAGGCTTGGGAAGCATTTTAATAAGGAATCTGAAGAGCTGAGAACAGCTATCGATAGAGCGCTTGCATCTGTTGAAAATGAAAGGCAACGAGCGCCCAATCTCATCTACATCGAGAAATCAGACTTCTATTCCTCCTTTGCCAGGCAACTGGATGAAAACGATCCTGACCGGTATTCAGCCCTGGTTGACAGTATCAAAGTGAAGGAAGCGCCTCTCGAAGCAGAAACCTGAGGATCCAGGAGCTCCAATGAAAATCCTCCACACATCAGACTGGCACCTGGGGCGCTCACTTTATGGTAGAAAACGGTATGATGAGTTTGCCGCATTTCTGGATTGGCTGGCCCAAACCATTGAGAAACAAGGGATCGACGCACTGCTAGTGGCAGGTGATGTGTTTGACAGCAGCACGCCCGGCAACCGCGCCCAGGAGCTTTACTATCGCTTCCTTTACCGGGTTTCCACCTCCTGCTGTCGCCATGTTGTTATTATTGCCGGGAACCACGACTCCCCATCCTTTCTGAATGCACCCGGGGAACTACTGCGGGCGCTGCATGTTTATGTGGTCGGTTCCATGACAGAAACCCTGGACGAGGAAGTGGTTGTTCTTCATAACGGTGCACAGCCGAAGGCAATCGTCTGCGCGGTACCGTATCTGCGGGACAGGGACATCCGGACGGTCGGGCCCGGGGAAACCATTGACCACAGAAATGCCAGGCTCATTGAGGGGCTGAAGAAACACTACGCAGATGTCTGTGCAATCGCAGCGCAGAAACGATCAGAATTTGAAAAAGCAGGTCACACTGCTGTTCCCATCATTGCCATGGGTCACCTCTTTACCGCGGGCGGAAAGACCGTTGACGGAGACGGTGTTCGGGAGCTGTACGCAGGTCCTCTGGCCCATGTGGGTGAGGAGTTGTTCCCTGCCTCGATCGATTATCTTGCACTGGGACATCTGCATGTTCCTCAGACCGCCGGCAGCGCGGCACATATTCGATACAGCGGTTCGCCCATACCAATGGGCTATGGAGAAGCGGCCCAGGATAAGAAGGTTGTTCTTCTTGAGTGCAACACCACCACTCTGGATATTCAGGAACTTCAGGTGCCCTGTTTTCAGCAATTAGTCCGTATCGTGGGTTCACTGGATGATATCCGTGCAAAGGTGGAACAGTTGAAAAAGGAAGAGAGTCGGGCATGGCTTGAGATTGAATACACAGGCTGTGAGATCATCGGTAACCTGCAGGAAATACTCAATGAAGCGCTGGTCGGCTCTGCCATGGAAATTCGGCGGATAAAAAACAGGCGCGTCATTGACCGGGTGATCAGTATCATTGCTGAAGAGGAAACCCTCGATGATCTGGGTCCTGGTGACGTCTTTACCCGCTGCCTTGATGCTTTTGATGTGCCGGATAAAGAGCGGGAGGAACTGATATCATCCTATAACGAAATAATCCAATCTCTCCATGAAGAAGATAAAAACGCGGAATAGAGGGACAGATTATGAAGATACTGGAACTCAGGTTCAAAAACCTCAACGCCCTCTATGGCGAATGGGCCATTGATTTTACAGATCCGGAATATGCGGACAATGGAATTTTTGCTCTGACCGGACCAACCGGTGCGGGTAAGTCCACCATTCTCGATGCTATCTGTCTTGCCCTGTACGGTGCAACGCCCCGCCTCGGGAAGATCACCAGGAGCGGAAACGAAATCATGTCTCGTCAGACCGGCGAATGCTATGCCGAAGTGTTATTTGCGTCCCGGGCCGGCCGCTTCCGCTGTCATTGGGAACAGCGGCGTGCACGAAAAAAGGCTGATGGAAAATTGCAGGACCAGGAGCATCACATCGCGGACGCCGACACCGGTAAACCTGTAGAAACCAAAAGGAGTCTTGTCTCCGCAGTCATTGAAAAAAAAACCGGCATGGACTTTGAGCGGTTTACCCGGTCCATCCTTCTGGCGCAGGGCGGCTTTGACAGCTTCCTGAAGGCGGATCTTGAGCAGAAATCAAAGATTCTGGAGCAGATAACCGGCACAGAAATTTACTCGGAAATTTCCCGGCGTGTCCATATACGTCAGCGTGAAGAACAGGAGAAGCTCAACCTGCTTCAAGCCGAAACTTCAAACATTGTGATTCTGGAACCGGAACAGGAACAAGAGCTGCAGCAGGAACTCGAAGCAAAGCAAAAAAAAGAAACAGAGCTTACCGGCAGGGCAAGGGAAACAGGGGAAGCCATCACCTGGCTGACTTCCATTGATGGACTGAAAAAAGAGATCAGCAGCCTGTCAGAAGAAGCGGTCACGCTGCAGACCGCCATCGAGGCTTTCCTGCCCGAGGGTGACAGACTTGCTCAGGCGATTAAGGCAGCGGGACTGGATGGCTCCTATGCAACGCTCACAGCAATTCGAAAACAGCAGTCCGATGATCAGACAGCCCTGAAAACTGAAGAAGAGCCTCTTCCTGAACTGGAAGCCTCCGCCAGGGAACAGGCGGAATCATGGAAAGCAGCGGAACAGCAGGCCGTCAAAGCGAAAGATGCGCTCAAAGCTGCTGCACCACTCATGCAGGAAGTCCGCTCACTCGATCAGAGAGTTGCCGGGCAAGAAAAGAGCATTTCAGAGGGGGAAGGGAGCTGCACAAAAGATGCGGCAAAAATCGCTTCCAACAGGCAGGCCAGGGTCAAAGAGCGGGAAAACCGCACCAGGGCCGGTAAAAATCTGGAACTTGCGGAAGACTATCTCAAGGAGCATTCAGAGGATGAATGGCTGGTAAGTGGTCTGACCGCGGTTGAAGAGCAGCTGAGCAGTCTGCTTTCCAGACAAGAAGAGATAGCTCAAAAAGAAGCCGATCAAGAGCAGGCTGCAACAGCTCTGGAACAGGCGGCAAAAAGACTCGATGAGTGCACAAAACTATGCAGCACTCGAAAGCAGGAACTGGCGGAAGCAGCAACACAGCTCCAGCACGGGAAAAATGCTTTAAGCGAGTTGCTGGGTGACCGACTGCTGCGTGAATACCGTGCAGAGAAGGAAACCCTGCTGCGTGAAATGGCGTTTCCGGCAAAAATTGCGGATCTTGAAGACCACCGGGCCAAACTGGAAGATGGCAAACCCTGTCCCCTCTGTGGCGCGAAAGAGCACCCCTTTGCAAAAGGTAATGTTCCTGTGCCTGATGAAACTGAAAAGAAGATTGAAGCACTCAGCAAACTGATCCGCGAGGCTGAAGATCAGGAAGCCTCCATCAAAAAACTTGAACAAGCTGAGCTCAAAGCTGGTAAAAATTTGACAGAGGGTGACAAACTTGAAGCAGCCGCAGCTAAGGACAAGAACTACGTTGAAAAAGTCTTTTCTGAGTTGAAAGACGGCGTGAAGAAAATCCGTTTTGTATTTACAGAGTCGAAGGAGGCTCTATCCGCCAGACTTCAATCAGCCGGCATTACAGGAATTGTTGACTCCGATCTTTCGATATTGCTTGAATCGCTCAGAGAACGGCTGAAAGCATGGCAGGCCCGGGGAAAGCAAAAGATCGAGATCGAGAAGCAGATTGCTGATCACGACAGCGAGCTTAAGCGACTGGATGCAGTCATCGAAATACAAAACAATGCTCTTGGAGAGAAACAAGAACGGCTGGAGGCGCTCAAACAAGAATACAGCACAGGAAGTGATGAACGGAAAAAGTTGTACGGGGACAAACAACCTGATGAGGAAGAGCTTTGCCTGAACAGGGCTATTGCCGAAGCTGAAGAAGCCGAAAAGAAAGCCAGAACCCTGGATAATGAACTGCAGCAGAAATGGAACAGCGCAAAGAGCAATATTGCATCTTTGAAGAAGCGCATTGATCAAAGAGATACAGAACTGAAAAAATTGGAAGCCGAATTTACGGCAGCGCTTGAGTCTGCTGGTTTTTCGGATGAACAACAATTTCTTGAAGCCAGACTCACAGCTGAGCAGCGGGAAGAGCTGTCTGTAAAAGCAAAGGAGCTGCACGACGGGCAAACAGAGCTTAAAGCCAGACAAAAAGACCGTGAAACGCGGTTGGCCGTGGAAAGATCAAAAAAGGTTACTGACAGAACCCTTGAGCAACTGCGGCCGCAATTCCAGGAGGACGAGGATTCTCTGAAAGCGCTTCGGGATACCATCGCCGGTCTCAAGCACAAGCTGGGCGAAAATACAGCCGCCGGAGAGCGGATAAAGGAGAAGCAGACGTCCATAGAGGCCCAGAAAAAAGAGTGCTGCAGGTGGGAAAAACTGCACAGCCTGATTGGATCTGCAGATGGAAAGAAATACCGCAACTTCGCCCAGGGGCTGACGTTTGCGTTGATGGTGTCACATGCCAACCGTCAGCTTGAAAAGATGACAGACCGCTACCTGCTCATTCGTGATGATGCGCAGCCCCTGGAGTTGAATGTCGTTGATAATTATCAGGCCGGTGAAATCAGGTCAACCAGGAATCTATCCGGCGGGGAAAGCTTCATAGTAAGCCTTGCACTGGCGCTGGGGCTTTCCAGAATGGCCAGCCGCAAAGTCCGTGTGGATTGCCTGTTTCTTGATGAAGGCTTCGGAACCCTGGATGAAGAAGCACTGGAGACCGCTCTGGAAACCTTATCCAGGCTCCAGCAGGACGGTAAACTGATCGGGATCATCTCTCACGTATCTGCAGTGCAAGAAAGGATCAGCACACAGATAACCATAACACCTGTTTCCGGTGGCCGCAGCACAGTTGCCGGCCCGGGCAGCAGCAAAGTCGGAGGGTATGCTCATGCATGATAAGCGAAAACAGAAATTGATTGCTTCAGGCGCAGAAAGTCTTGCGGATGCTTTGCTGGAACTGGCAGTGTATGACTATCTGGAAGAAGTTCACGGCCAGTTGCCCTGCTCGGAAAAGAGTTTGAGAAATTACATTTCATTTCTCCTGCAATGCGGCCACCTGGTATTTCAGAATTCCATAAGACCTTATTAAGAAAAGGAGGTTTGATGACCGCATAGCCCTGAAGGTGGGGGAATTCTGTTTTCCGAAGGGTGGGGAAAAGTCCTTTCCATTTTACAGCATGTTTTGTTCGACTATCTATGGTAAGCCCGTTCATCTGCTGACCGGTTTCGCTTCATCTTCATGAAATACCTCTACCAGGGTTGCCCTGAATTCAATATATTTTTGCCAGTCATTTAAAAGTCAGAAGGCAGGGAAATCATGCTCACTGTGGAGAAAATCGGCGGGACTTCGATGAGTCAGTTCGGAGATGTCCTGGAAAACATAGTTTTTGACAGTAAGGACAAAGAGGTCCGTTACGGAAGGATTTTTGTCGTGTCTGCTTATGGCGGGGTGACAGATATGCTTCTGGAGCATAAGAAGACAGGCCGGCCCGGGATTTATCAGAAATTCGCGAATGGGGAGGATTATGAGGCGGGGCTGGATTTGCTTCTGGAGAGGCTCAAGGGATTAAACAGCGGGTTCGCTGATATCGGCCTGAATGTGGAGGAAGCGGACGCCTTTATCACGGACCGGATTGACAAGACCAGACGGTTTCTTTACCATATGGCTGAGGTGATGGCCACAGGTTATGTGGCCAGGGAGAATATCCTTTCAGCAGCTCGGGAGCTCCTTGCTTCTATCGGTGAGTCCCACTCTGGCTTCAATGCAGCGAATATCATGAATAACAACGGTGTTCAGACAGTGTTTGTGGACCTGAGCGGATTCCACGACACCCACTCCTATTCCATGGATGGACGCATCCAGGTCTGCTTCAAAGGCATTGATCTGAAAAAAAACGTGGTGATAGCTACCGGATACACCAAGTCCAAAGAGGGGATCATGCGGGAGTTTGACCGCGGGTATTCTGAGGTGACCTTTTCCAGAGTGGCCGTTGTGCTGAATGTGGATGAGGCGATCATCCACAAGGAGTTTCATCTCTCCTCTGCAGACCCGAAGATCGTGGGCAGGGAAAACGCGATTCCAGTCGGACAGACCAACTACGATGTGGCTGATCAGCTGGCGGATGTGGGTATGGAGGCGATCCATCCTAAAGCCTCCAAACCGCTGGAGACGGCAAATATCAATCTGCGGATCAAGAACACCTTTGAACCGGATCACCCTGGAACGATTATCTCCAGGGATTTCAAAGGGGTGGCTTCCAAAGTGGACATTGTCACCGGGACCCCGAATATCATTATGATCGACATCCACGATAGCCTGATGGTCGGGGAGGTGGGTATTGACCTCAAGATCGGAGAGGTCCTTAAGAAGCATGATGTCAGTTACATCATGAAATCCACCAACGCCAACAGTATCACTCTCGGCATCTGGAACAACGACAAGGTCGCCGGCATTGTTGCTGTCCTCAAAGAGGAATTCCAGGTTGTCGATACGCTTCCTGCGGCAATTGTCTGTGTGATTGGTTCTAACATTGCCCAGCCAGGCATCCTTGCAAAGGCTGCCGGTCTTCTATCAGAAAACAGAATCAATATCATCTGTGTCTCCCAGTCCATGCGTCAGGTGAATGTTCAGTTTGTAGTGGAAAAGGAGAAATTTGAGGATGCGATTCTCTGTTTGAACAATTCACTCTGCGCCGGCAAGTAGCGGGTAAAGCCGCTAAGCTGTGTATTTCAGATCCACCCCGGCAATGGAGTGTTTTTGAAGAGAACTTCGTTCCGCATCCGGAGGTCCACCAGGGATGGAAGAAGCAGGGCTCTACCGCCGGTCCTGGCGTAATAAGCTGCTGAATGAAGGATAGCGGGTCGTCTCAGTGCTGAGACTCTGAAAATACCTCAGGGTAAACCGTGAATGCAGCTGTCCATAAAAACGGGTGATCAGCAGAACCTTCCGGGCCACCCCAGGATATCTGAAGACAATCTTCCAGAACCCCGGTGTAGCGGCAAATATATTGCGCGCATAAGAGTTAAAATCTTCTTCAACTGAAGCAGTCGCATATTGGTAAAGAAACCCCTTTCTGTGCAAAGTGGCTGAAAACCGGACCGAACTGCGTCTATTCCTGAGCGCATTACTTCCTCCCTGGCCGTAAGTGAAAGATGGCGCATTGGCCCCCTTCCACGATGCAAAAGGAAAAGAAAACTTGTTTCCCCTGTATATAATGCTGGAAAACTCCGCATGAAACAGCTGCTTGAAATAGTTTGGCGAGCTGGAGGTGAGATAAACGGTTCCAGTCGGGAGATAATAGCTCCCGCCATAGCTCAATCCAAAAAATGAAAGCTTTTTCAAAATATAGACCCTCTGCAGCCTTCTGCGGAGAAAGGGAGCTGGATACTTCTTCAACTCTCCTTTAAGGATAGTCAACAGCCGTGAAGCAGTGCGGCGATCAGCAGCAACCGCTCTGCCGTCTATCCGCCCCTTGCGCCAGCTTAAAGGGAACATATCTGCCTTTATGCCGCAGATCACCCGCACTCCGCTGGCTGTATCGAGGTACTCGCAATAATAACCGAATATGCGCCCGGACAATACAACCAGACCGACAGCTACGGAGAAAAGTATCCATCTCCTCTTCATGAAGCCTCCATATGAAGATTTTTCTTCCAGCATCTCTTTTCAATATGATAAAGCAGTTCTATCAAAAAATGAAAAATTGTTTAGATGCGGATGCTAAAGAGAAACGTTTCTCTACGAAATCAGGAAAGCGTAAACGGCTCTCCCATCGAGTCACTGCAGAAAAATCCCGAGGTCAGTCGGCGCCCTCCCGAGGCCACGCAGCAACCCGATCGCTGCTTCCACCTGCTCCTGGATTGATGTTTCGGCATGAGCCCTGCCCGGATAGAGGCTGTACTGTTTTCGATACTCTTCCGGGGTCGCATTAAGCATCAGCGAATTTGCACCGCAGAGAAGCCCCCTGCCCCTTGCGCCAGGATCAATAGTTTCCAGAGCGGTGGTGACCAGTACAGGACCCTGTTCAGGATAAAGAATTCTGATAAGCGCCAGAACCTTCAACATCTCTTTTTCCCCGCAAACCGGATGATTCGCCAGCGGAGTATCCGGATGAGGAATAAAAGGGCCAAAACTGAACATCGCTGTATTAAGCCCCTCCGCAGCCAGGCGAATATCTTTAACCAGACTCTCTGCAGACTGTCCGGGCAATCCGACAATACTGCCTGTAATAATGAAATACCCGATCTCAATCGCCGTTCGAAGCGTTTCAAGCCTCTCCTCATGAGTGCAACCGGGATGGAGTTGCTCATACAGTTCAGCATCCGAAGTCTCAAAACGCATAAGCAACCCGCGTGCTCCAGCACGATACAGCTCTTCAAGCCCCTCTCTTCCGATCTCTCCTGGGCTGATAATAATCAGTACTGCCCTTTTTCTAAGAATCGCTGCTACAGCTGCTATTAAATCCTCCAGTGGTTGCCCGGTGACTTCACCGCTCTGCAACACAAGCGCCTTAAATCCATAGCCGTCAATAGCAGCGATTGCCGCAGCTTCTATCTCCTCTGCTGACATTCTATATCTGAGCAGCCCCCTGTTTTGCTCAGACAGACCACAATAGATACAGCTCCTGGTGCAGTCACTTGAGAACTCCAGAATACCATGGATACAGCAGCTGTTCCCCTGAAAACGACAGCGGAGAAAATTCGCCGTTTTATACAGGAGTTCCAATTCTGCTTCATTATCCAGGCTGAGGAGGGAAACAGCCTCTTGATCATCAGGCGCCACTCCAGAAGACGCCTTCTTCAAAATCCGGGCCACCTCCGGAGAGCCGCGCTCTTCTACAGGCAGGAGCGAAAGACGAAGATCTTCAGCGCGCAGGTCAAAAAAGGATTCCTTCCATACTGAGAGTACCTCCTGCGCCGCCGCCTCCTGCAAGCGTTCAATCACAAATCCACCCTGCGCATAGACAAAATGCCCTGGCTCCAGACCTTCCAGTTCATTGCGGGCTTTTCTCAATTCTCCGAAATAACTGATGGTGGCCACGCCGGCATCATCTATAGCAACCACTCTTCCTGGTATCGCATAGCACATAACGCTCACTCACAATCAAAAGAAACAAGGCGGATCTCACGACGTGAGCTTCGCCTGATATCCAGCTCTGCCCCCTCTAAGATGGATCCAGTGCTGTTTTCAGAAAAATAGGAGCGAAATATAGATGGATCGATCTCTGTAAACACACCGAGAACCAGGGTCACCTTAATGACCCGTACGGCTTTTTCAAGGTGCGCACGATGCATCAGGTCTTCCATCAGGTCCCGGATCAGATGCAGCTCATGCATACCCCGCCCCCCTGATAATTTCGATAATCCGATCTCCACTCTGACGGACCGGTGTACTGAGTGTCGTTCCAGGCACGGTTTTTTCAGGTTGTATACCAATGAGGTAAACCTCACCACAGGTATCACGATGAATAATTCTGGCCACCGCCTGGACAGGAAATCTGTGCGTACTGAACAAAGCCTCCTGCACATCATCCTCCAGAAGGGTACGAATTTCGCCCGGTTCTCCAGCAAAATCCGCGCAGTCCAGCAGCACTGTTTTTACCGGCGCAATCCCGACAGCGTAATCCACAGCATTCTCAGGGTGCACCCCGGCATCCAGGATTGCTATTTTATCCGAAAGCGGCCCCAGAGCCTGGACAATGTAGGGCCCGACCCCATCGTCTCCAAGAAGAGTATTCCCTATCCCTACGTAAAGTGTTGTCTTATCCTGTTCAGGAGCCAGGACCGCGTCAAGGGTCAGCTTTTTCCTCCATGAAAGCGGACTTTCAGGAAATGCGCAGAACAGGAAATACAGGGATCATACGCCCGAATGAGCATTTCAAGTCTGAGGGTGATATCTTCCTCACTCAAATCAATAATCTGAGGCACAAGAGTGCGCATATCATGCTCGATGTTATTCACATTCTGATTGGTCGGGATGATACAATTGACATGTTCAATCCGTGCATCTGCACTCACAACGTAATTGTGAAACAGAACGCCTCTGGGCACCTCTACCGCACCAACACCTTCCCCGGCGGAAATCGGAATCTCACCTCTCTCGTTGAGCCCGACAACAATCTCTTCTTCCTTATTCACCCCTCTTCCTTTAAGATCCTGAATCAGGGCAATGCAGTCATGATAACAGTGGACACATTCCACAAGCTGAGCAACAGTATTGAGATACGGGTTGGTCGCTTCAGGATCAAGCCCGCAAAGGGCCGCTACCTCCTTCGCTTCCTCTCTCAATTTGTCTGAATTGAGCTTAAATCTGGCCAGGGCTCCGACAGCATAGGAATCGCGGGAAAGACGGGTAAACTTCGCCGAAGAGTGCGATACCATGAACTCGTTGGTGATCTTCCTGTATTCATGCCGGTCCATACGCACTCCATCGGTTGAGCCAATGTCCCCGTAGAGAAGCGGATACTCGTCCTCATCAGATACCAGTGCCACATATTCGGTCTCTCTACTGAAATCCGGAAATTTAAGAGAGAGGAGCAGCTGTACCGTCTCATCCATATCATTCTTCATCCCGGCAAGAACGGAAAGAATCTCGCTCAACGTTTCAGTGGAAGGAAGTTTTGTGAATCCACCCACCACTGTTGTAATAGGATGAACATGCCGGCCGGCCAGCAGAGTACAGATATCATTGACTGTTTTCTTCATCCGTAATGCGCGCCGCACCACCTCATTGTGGGTGTCGATCAGAGGCACAAAACTGCCTACACCGAGAAGGTCAGGAGCAACAAGCAGATAAATATGGAGCAGATGACTGTCCAGGATTTCCAGATGAAGCATTACTTTGCGAAGCAGGATTGTCTGTTGAGTCGGCTGAAAACCTATCGCATCTTCCGCCGCCTGAATCGAAGCCAGAGTATGCCCCACAGCGCAGATCCCGCATATCCGGGAAGTTATATGCTGTGCTTCAAAAATGGAACGGCCGCGCAGCAGACCCTCAAAAAAACGGGGGGCCTCCACAATGTCCAGACGGCACTCTTCCAGCTCTCCATCGGTCACATTGACAACGATATTTCCATGCCCTTCCACCCGGGTCAGATACTCGACATTGACTCTTACATTCTTAGCCATCAGCGTCCTCCTGGCAGCTGTTATACATCCCTGTTCTCTTCAGAATCAAATCCAGAGGGATATCATACTCTTCCAGTACCTCTGTGAGGGCCCCTGTATTGGGATTAGAGACAAGCCCCCGACAACCGTAACAGATATTGCCGTAGTTGGTGCACCAGGAGTTACACCCGGCACGCGTCACCGGGCCGAGACAGGTCACCCCCCGCTCGAAGAGACATTCATTTTCATTAAAGCGGCACTCCACACAAACCGATTTATCAGGGATATGGTACGGCAAACCCGCGAGTGCTGATTTGAGGACCTCGATAAATTCCGGAGGATATACAGGACAACCGGGCACGCTATAATCCACCTTCACCACCGCTTCAACAGGTTTGACCGGTGCAGTATCAAAACAGGAGGCCATCTCTCCATATACATGGGAACGAATCTCTTCAAGATCAAATCTATTCTTCATCCCGTTCACCCCGCCGATATGGGCACAGGCCCCATAAGCGACTAAAACAGCACTCCTCTCCCGGATCTTTTTTATCCTCTCTTCCGCATGCCTGGTGGTGATGCTTCCCTCAACAATCGCCACATCCAGCTTGCCGGGCCATTTCTCACTCATCACTTCTCGAAACTCCACCACATCTACGAGAGACAGGATATCCAGTAATTGCTCTCCCATATTGGCGACCTGAAGCTGACACCCTTCACAACAGGCAAAATCAAAAAAGGCAACTTTCGGCATAGTCATCAAAGCGCCCCCCTGAGTCCCTTAATTCGATCATAGAAAAAAACCGGGCCATCCTGACAGCAATAAATATCATGAATTTGACAATGCCCGCACTTGCCCAATCCGCATTTCATATGCCGCTCCAGCGATACGACAATCCGATTTTCCGGGATGTTCTTCTTCAGAAGCTCATCAATAACAAAACGATACATCACCGGCGGCCCCACAATTACCGCGCAGGTTCGGTCTGGATCAATATTCAAAGGGGGGATAAGGGTCGTGATCAGACCGGTTTGTCCTTCCCAATCATCCTCCGGTTCATCAACAGTCAAAATACAATTAAGATCAGGTCGGGCGGACCAGTTTTGCAGATCATCGGCAAAAAGAACGCTACAGGGATTCTTCGAACCAAGCAAAATATTCACCCTTCCAAAATCCCGTCTATTGGCAGCAACATACTGAATCAGAGAACGAAGCGGCGCGACCCCGCACCCTCCCCCTATCAGCAGGAGGTCCTTATCCTCCAGAGATTCGATTGGAAAGCCGACACCAAAGGGGCCTCGTATTCCCAGCAGATCTCCAGGGACCAGACGGTGCATTGCTCCGGTAAAACGCCCCACTACCCTTACGCAGAGCTGAAACCTGCCATCTGTTTCAGGTGTGGAACAGATAGATATTGGCGCCTCCCCGACTCCGGACAGCGACACCTGCACAAACTGTCCGGGTTCGAAGTCAAAAAAGGAATCATCCTTCATTATCACAGTGAAAAGTGTTTCTATTCCTGTCAATTTCTCAACTGCCAGAATCCTGGCCTCCTGGACCGCATAGCCGGACCGGTTGATCAACACCCGCTCCATCATTCTCCTCCTCCTTTAGCAAGACAGGAGATAGTCTCCTTAAGATCAATCTTTGCCATACAGGTTCTGGAACAACGGCCACAACCAGTACAGAAAAAGCGCCCGAATTTTGCAACAGGATAAGAAAATTTGCGATTGAAACGGTGACGCTTCCTGTCTTGCCTCAAAGCCCGGAAGCTTTCCCCTCCGGCAACTTTTGCAAATGGCTCATTCTGGCAGGAATCCCACACCCTTACCCGCCTCCCGGTAACAAGATCAAGATTGGGAATATCAGCAACATCAAAACAGTAGCAGGTTGGACAGACATTGGTACAGTTGCCACAGGAGAGGCAGCGTCTCCCTATCTCTTGCCAGACAGGATTATCAAACCCTTCCGCAAAAAGAGCTGGAATATCATCCCGGTTGACATCGACCTCTGGATGGAAGACCGCCTCTTTGTTCTTACTGAGCGCATCACGTTCCTTCCGGACCGGGTCATCAGCTGGAGAAAAGAGACCGGCGGAGCTCACAAGTTCATGACCACGCTGTGTGTATGCCATGGCATAAAACAACTCTCCGAGATCGGTAAACATTAAATCACACCCGCCATCCGCGAGATGGTTCCCCATCAGAGCGCAGGAGGCGTATTCATCACAATAGCTGTTACACTCAAGACCGATCAGGGTAATCCGCTCTTTGCGAAGAAGAAAATTGAGATCTCTCGGACGACGGCTGAGCGCAGCATTCAGGCAACCTATACCAGCAAGGTCACAGGTACGGACCGCAAAAAGTATCCGCTCTTCAAGTTCAGCGACACCCTGAATCTGCTGCCCTTCCCTGCTATCAAACTCCCCGAGGGTTTCATATTGCGGGAGAAAGTACTTCTTCGGAGGCAGAATTGTCGGCAGAGCGTTCAAAGCGACCTCTTCAGGGGAGGTTACCTCCTGAAAAGCAAAACTTTTCTCTCCAACCGCAACTGGAGCTGAAACAGGCCCCTGGCGCATCAAAAACTGCAAAAAAGCAGGCAGGTTATCCCGCCTGAGAACATAATCTTCCATCCTCTCCTCCTGCTGGTTTGGTCCATCTCAGAAGCGATGCCGGCTGCCTGGAGCTACACAAGACCTGCATACATAAATATAGTATAAACAAATTATTCATATAATAAAGGTAATAAACGCCGATCTGGATCTTCCATCCAGTTGCATGATAACAGCAGCACCCATCCCTGTCAACAACAATGCAGGGCGAGCCATTTGCGCTGTAGTGCAAATCCCCCTGGTTGACAGGTTTTTCTCGATGGATTTTTGATGGGTTTCCGGGTAAACGTGCTGACTTGCCGGGAAAAGCATATTTCTTTGCCAGAAACCCGCCCCGGGACGGCGTGAATCGCCGTACGCGGCGCCTCCATATGCCGAAAATACTATCAAGGTATTTTCGGATACACAGATCTTTTCTGTCTGTTATTTTCATGACTCTGAACTCTGAATTTGATTCAGGCTGCCTGAACGAGACTGCCTGTTTTATCCTGTTGCCCGGCTTTCAATTGACCAATAGCCATGCAAAGCATGGCTGACATGGCAGGCGACCCACGCAATTTCATCTTTGCCGGCCCTCGAATGAAATGTCGTTCAAAGCCGAAGCCCGGATCAATTGCAGCCTGCCCTCCCTCTGCGATAAAAAGGTCCACACCAGCCTCATGAAGGGTGGTCAAACCGCTACCATCCACTTCTTCCGACTCACTTCCGGAACGCTGAGCTGAATCCGGGCCAGCAGTCCTTTTGCCGGAGGAAATTCCAGAGATGCCCGGAGCTGGGTGCAAAGAATTCGTATTATCTGGAGTCCCATTCCATCACCCATCACAGCTGCTGAAATACCGGAACCGCTATCCTGCACTTCCAGATTTATCTGCTCCCCGACTACATCAAGGGAAATGCGCAAACTGCCGAAGCTGTCTTTCGCGAAAGCGTGGTTGAAAGCATTATCGACCAGTTCATTGATAATCAAGGCAAGAGGTATTGCTATATCAATATCAACCGATACAGGTTCAACATCCAGCAGCACACCAACTTTCCGACTCGCCCCTGGAACAGCTCCAAGACGGGCATAAGTTATATCATGAAAAAGCGAAGCCAGTTCGATATAATTCGTATTCTTATGGCTGATCAGCTGCTCATGGACCATGGCTATAGTCTTGATCCGGGCACGACTTTTACGGAAGTACACAGCCTGATCATCATCAATATCCGATTCCTGCATCTCCAGAAGACTTGCTATTATCTGCATGTTATTTTTGACCCGGTGGTGCACCTCCTTGATCAACATCTCTTTCTCATGCAGCGCCTCAAGCAGCGCATTTCCGGCCTCTACCCGCGTGGTTATGTCCGTAAGATATGCGATGTATCCCCCTTCCTGCAATCGGACAGCCCTTGAAAAAAAATGTCGATACTTTCGGGGAGATTCCTCATAGCAGAACTCGCCACTGGCCATGCCTTCCTGTACCAAACGGCGACGAAAGTCACGGAATTCCCGACCTTTGAGCGGAAGAGCAGACAGATGACGGCCGGTAAAAGCATCACGCTTTAACCCAAAAAACTCTTCCACCATTGCGTTCATTTCTACGATATACCCCTGACGATCCAGAACAATTATTCCGTACGGGGAGACTGCTATAAATGTTTTATACAACAACTCACGTGAACGGAGGGTCCGCTCCACGCCTTTTCTCCGGACATAATTCACGACAAGCAGTATTGCAAGAATGAGAGGAATTAAGCCGGAGGAGACGACAGACAGAATTCGGCTCTTGTATTTCTCAAAGAGTGGTCCGTTGCTGTTGATCACAATCGGGCCTTCTGGAAGCGGTGATTGAGCGATCTTCAGTCGTTTCAGTTCTCTGCTGTCAAACAGATACCTGCGAGGGCTTTTTGTGACAACCGGGGATGCCGCCGGCCCCATACCATCCACTGCACCGGCAAAGAGTGCCGGGAGGAACAACAGCAGTGTGCATAATACGGTTTTCCTGATTTTTGCGGGAGATCGTAAAATTTTCAAAATGCCCTTCCTCTGTACACGTATTCACATACTTCTTAATAGAACCTTTCTCGTAAGTATCCAGCAGGAGCAGAGAAAAACATCCACCCATTTCCATTATTTTCCTGTAAGCAAATTTCGTTACTCTCTCAGGACCGCCTCCCTTGATTTTTTCGATCATCCAGGACAATGCAGCTCCTGCGAGCTGAGAGAGTGCCAGGGAGCCTCATCATAGTGCGTTATATGACCCGGTTTGAGGAGACCGGGAATGGTTGAGGAGATTGAAACAATCGAGGATGCTCACAAAAAAGGGCACCCCCTGGATGGGGATGCCCTTGAACCTGCCCGAGGAAAGGATTACAGAACTCACCTTGTACGCGGGAATCCTGCATAAAGGTAACTGCCACTCTGCAGAAAGTCGTTCACCCAGCTTGCGCCTTCAACTTTGAAGAAATTGCGAGCAAGACCGTTCAGGGTGTACCCGGGTTTAGCTGTCAGAACGATGGATGCTGTATACTCACTATCGGAACCGAAGGTGCCATCAGCAGCAAGAGAACCGCCCGCGTGCAAAACAACAGAGGAATCATCTGGCCAAATTACTCTTCCTGTGTACTCCGCGGTGTCAAAGGTCCTCACAGGCGTTGCGCCGGTAACCGGAGCCAGGTTCGTAATATTGGATAAGCTGATCATAACAGGGGCGGTGGCCCCTGTCACCGGGAATGTGGCTGTGATCAGACCGGAACCCGCATTGTTGCGCACAGCTGTTGCTCCAGCAACGTGGAAGAAATCCGCAGGCACATTGCTCAGGGTATACCTATTGGTAGGGGTCAGGGTGATCGTTGCTGTGTAGAGCGTTGAAGCGCTGAAACCGCTGCCAGGAGCAACTGAAGGAGACCAGGAGACCGTGCCGGTGTACTGGAGGCCCGAAGCCAGGTAATGATAATAAGTATTTGAAACAGGCGTCTCGCCAGTCGCCGGAGGGACAACAGAAAAAAGATTGGAATGCGTGGTTGGACGAAGTGGTGTTGCCGGGAAGATTGCGGTCACAACCCCGGAATCCGCGCTGTTGCTCACATTGGTGGCCCCGGCAACTGTGAAAAAATCTTCAGCAACCCCGGTAAAGGTAAACCCGGGTTGCGGGGTCAGGCTGATCGTTGCCGTATAGCTTGTTCCAGCTATGAAGGTGGCATGGTCAGGGGACCAGCTCACTGTCCCGGTGTACTGGGTGCTCACTGTAAAGCTCCTGACCGGGTTAGCATCAACAACCGGCGCTGGAATGTTCGTGATATGGCTAACAGTAACTGTGGCAGCCGCACTGGTCCCTGTTGCCGGGTATATTGCTGTGTATATAAAATCATCCGGACTCTGGCTCACATTTGTCGCTCCAGCGACAGTGGGCGTGTGGCCGCTGCCCACTTTGTTCAGGATAAATCCGGGTTGAGC